>Ga0070690_100000433_pt1 | contig 21154 bp, 20 predicted proteins | sample KBSS33HmetaG_FD_64671 | JGI IMG/M metagenome (GOLD analysis project Ga0070690, IMG submission 64671) | Switchgrass rhizosphere microbial communities from Kellogg Biological Station, Michigan, USA - KBS S3-3H metaG | ecosystem: Host-associated > Plants > Roots > Rhizosphere ... | reverse complement strand
AGGTAGGCGCGGCTGTCGCCGACGTGCGCGAGCGAGAGGATCTTCTCGTTCAGGAGCCCCGCGACGACGGTCGTCCCCATCCCCTTGAGCCAGGGCTGGGCCGCGACGGCGGCCATCACGCGCTCGTTCGCCTTCTCGATCGCGACGGCGAGGCGGTTGCTGTTGAAGTTGAGCTCGTGGTTGTACTTGAAGGGCCAGGTGGCCTCTTCCTTCTGCCGCGTCGCCGCGATGAACTCCCCGATCGTCTCGACGGTGATCTTCGCGGCGACCTCGCCCGCCGCGTGGCCGCCCATGCCGTCGGCGACGACGAAGAGCCCGTCCTCCTTGTCGAACGCCAACGCGTCTTCGTTGTGCTTGCGCTTCTTGCCGACGTCGGTCAGCCCGAACACTTCGATCGCTGCCATCGTGGTCGACAACTCCGGCTATCCCTTGCCCGCGCGCTGGACCCGGATCTCCTCCAGGGCCTTGCGCGCCTCGCCCGCGGAGGGATCCCAACGCAGCGCCTCCTGGTACGCCTTCTCCGCCTTCAGCAGGAGACCGGCCTGCCGGAAGATCGCCCCGGCGTCCCGGAGCATCGTGCCGTTGTGGGGTTCGATCGCGAGCGCCGCCTCGATCGCCTTGACCGCCGTGCGGTAATCGCCGGCGCGGGCGGAGGCGAGTCCGAGGTAGTGCTGCGCCTTGATGTCCTTGGGGCTGCGGCCCGCGGCGAGCTGGAAGTTGCCGGCCGCCTCGACGTACTTGCGCTCCTTGTAGGCCGCGATGCCGAGGTTGACGTAGTTCGAGGTGACCTCGTCGCCCCCGCTCTCGCCGCCCGAGCCCGATTTCGCGGAGCGGTCGAAGTCGTAGGCCTTGCGCCGCTCCGGGCTCGTCAGGACGTTGACCGCCTCGGTCAGCTCCTGGAACTTCATCTCCGCTTCGGCCTTCCGCGCGGCCGGCGCCCGGTCGGGATGGGCCTCGCGCGCCAGCGCCCGGAAGCGCTCTCGAATGTCGGCTTCGCTGGCGTCCCGTGCGACGCCGAGGAGAACGTAATAGTCGACATCTCGCGCCATTCTGCAGTTTTCCTCACCGCGCCGGGATATTTTTCGTCAGAGCCTAACATACGGGATTACGGAGCCCCCAGGCAAGCCCGCGCCTTCGGGCCGCCCTGGCGCGGGTTTTCGAATGACCCGCGATCAGCCTCCGCGTTTCTCCTGCAGGAGCTTGCGCGCCGAGGTGCGGACCGCCTCCGCCAGATTGCGGTCCAGCATGACCTTCCGCAGATCCCGCATCCCCAGGTACTTGATCAACGGAAGCGTGATCGACAGCGGGACGGCGGGGTTGAAGACCATCGCGAGCTGGATCTTGGGCTTGCGAATCCACTCGCGGGTCGCGGCGATCTCCCGGTAGAGCTCCACGGCGAGGTGACGCATCGAGCAGATCTGCTCGAGCTCCGTCAGCGTGATCGCCTCGCAGCGGAGCACCGCCATGCTGACCATCCGATTCATGTCGCCGATCAGGATGCGACGCTCCTCCTTGGTCCCCTTCTGGGCGAGGTCGACCTTCTCCTTGACGGTCATCACCGTGATCCGCTTGTAGATCTCCCCGAGACCCGCCCGCTTGAAGTCCTCCTCCGTCACCTCCGAGGGAGGCTGCGGCCCCTCCTCGCCCCCGGCCGCGCGCTCCTCCTCCCGCTGCGCCGCGCTCGCCGCCTCGTCGAGAAGCCTCTGCTCCTCCGCCTCCTGGGCCAGGCGGTCCTGTTCCTTGCGCCGGCGGTTCTTCTCGAAGAACTCCTCTTGGAGCTCGTTGAGCCGGCGCTTCCCGTCGATCGTCAGCGTGGGATTCTGCAGGAGCGCGTCGATGAGGTCGGGCGAACGCAACAGGCGGACCTGGTTCACGATCAGCGCGTCCTGCGGCGCGCCGGAGACCGTCGCGGCCATCCGGCGGAGGGTGTCGTCGGAGGCGTGGCGATGGCGGACGACCCGCTCGAGGACGAAGGGGTCCTCGCTGTAGAGGCTGACGACCTCGAGCTCCTTCTCCGTCGGATCCGAGTCCTCCAGGAACCGGCTCAGGTCATCGGGGGGAAGGCCCGCGACGGTCTTCCGGGCCTCGGCCGCAATCTCCTCGTCGGAGTCGGGCAGGACCGCGAGCAGGGCCCGGATCCGGTCGCTGCGCTCGACCGGCAGCAGGCCCCGGGCCGCGAACAGGCGCAGCTCCCGCGGGGCGTTGGGGGAACGAAGGGCCTCCACCAGCTCGTTGGCGACGGTGGAGATCGGCGAATCGGGCAAGGAGAGAGGCAGCTCGAGGCGAGAGGATCCGATGGCGTCCTAGCCCTGCCGTTGCGCCGGCAGCGGCAGGTTGCGCACGACCTGGCCCGCCTGGCCCAGCGGCTCGAGCGCCCGGCCATCGACCGTCACGCGGACTCCGCCCGCGTTGCCGAGCGTCAGACGAAAGCCTTCCCGCGCCTCGAACTCCCGGCGCGTGCCCTTCTTGATCAGACCGCTGAAGATGCTGCGGCCGTCCGCGTACACCTGGGTCCACGAATCCTGCTCGAACTCGAGAACCATCTTCACGCCGCCGGTGCGCGCGATCGAATCCGCTCGCGCGCTCGCCGGCTCGATCGCGTTCTCGGCATCCTCTGGGCTCTCGGAAGCCGACGGCAGAGGCGACGGCGCCGCCTCCGGCTGCATCGCGGGAGCCGGACCCGGCGAGACCGCAACGTTCTTGAACGTCACGGGCGCGACCGAGCGCGGCGGGACCAGCTCCGCGGTCACGGGACGGCGCTGCGGCTTCACGATCAGACCGAGCACGAGGAGGATTCCCGTGACGCTCACGACGATCGTGCCGGCCGCGCGGCGGCCGCGCAGGAAGCGCGAGCGCAGCCGGCCCTTGGAGGAGTCGGCGACCTCGCGCTTCTTCTCCGGCGCGACGTCGGCGAGGTACGCGTTGATCATCTCGTCGGGGTCCAGGCCCAGGTACTTCGCGTAGGCGCGAATGAAGCCGCGGCTGTAGACCGGCGCCGGCAGTCGCGACACGTCGCTCGACTCGAGCGCGGTCAAGAGACGAATGGAAATCTTGGTGGCGGCCGAGATTTCCTCGAGGGAGACGTCCCGGATGATCCTTTCCCGACGGAGTTCTTCTCCGAAAGTGAGGGACGATTTTTCACCCATGGCCTAGCTCCCCGACAGAGGAATACATGATGCTAGTCCTCGATCTGCCGCTCCGCAAGGACTCTTTCGGCGCAGGCTCGGACCAGGGGCGACGCGCGCTCGGAGTCGCGCACTCCTCGGAGGTCATCGAGGCTCGCGCGGGTCAGGAGGGACAGAGCGACGGCCGGTGCGAGCTCCGGGTGGCGCAGCAAGGCGCTGCGGACGGCCGGACGGCTCCCCCAGCGGGGGTGACCGGCGATGCGTTCGAGCGATTCCGGGGTCGCGCGGGCCTGGACGGTGGCCTGGATCACGTCCGGCTCGGTCGTGAAGCGGTTGTCGAGGACCGAGGCGAGGACGCGGGGGTCCGGGTCGAGGCGGAGGTACAGCAGGGTTCCGGGGCCCGCCGCCCTCGCGAGATCCACCTTCTCGGCGACGGCCATCTCGGGCAGCCGGCGGAGGAGGTCCTGGTCCGCCGCACGGCGGACCGCCGGGTGGACGCGTGCGTCCGCCGAGAGCTCGGCGAGGTCGCGCCAGAAGAGTGTGCGGACGAGAGTGAGCGCCTCCCCGCGCGGAGTCTTCGGATGCGCGGCGAGCGCGCGACGCACGGCATGGAACTTCCGAACGCCGCGGTCCGCCAGGAGCTCCTGGAGAGTCTCGCTCGGCAGGTCCGCGCGCCGGAGCAGCTCGAGGCACTCGCCTTCCTTCCGCATTCCGGCTCTATTTTCCACGAGCGGGCGAAACACTCCCGCGGCTAAGACGCCCTCCCGGTCCGGCGGCACGCCGACACGAGGTCGCGCGCGAGCCGCTCGACGCTGCGCTCGGCCTCGCGAGGAGTCGCCGCGGTCTCGGCCGCGCGGACGAGGGCCGAGCCGACGACGACGCCGTCCGCGAGGCGCGCCGCGGCGCGCGCGGCGTCGGGAGTCGAGATGCCGAATCCGATCGCGACGGGAAGATCGCGCGCCGCCTTTCGCGCGCGCCGCACGGTCAGGGGGAGATCGTCGGGCAGCCGGTCGCGCGCGCCCGTGGTTCCGGGGCGCGACACGACGTAGAGGAATCCGCTCGAGAGGCGCGCCGCGTCGTGCATGCGCCGGGCCGGCGACGTCGGCGAGACGAGGAGGATCGTGTCGAGCCCCTCTCGCCGGAGCGGCGGGTGCACCCACGCCGACTCCTCGGGCGGCACGTCGGTCAGGAGGACGCCGTCGAACCCGGCCTCGCGGGCCTCTCGCGCGGCCCTCTCGAATCCGAGCCGCAGGATGGGATTCACGTACGAGAACAACACCAGCGCCAGGTCCGTCTCCGCGCGGATGCGCCGGGCCATGGCGAACACCGACGCGAGCGTCGTGCCCGCCGCGAGCGCCCGCGAGGCCGCGCGCTGGAGGACGGGCCCGTCGGCGATCGGATCCGAGAACGGCACGCCCAGCTCGAGGACGTCCGCGCCGGCCCGCGCCAGCGCGCCCGCCAGCCGCACGGTCCCATCGGGGTCGGGGTCGCCCGCGGTCAGGTAGCCGATGAAGGCCGCGCGGTCCTGGTCGGCCGCGCGGGCGAACGCCGAGGCGATCCGACTCACTCCCGCGACTCCCCGCGCGCCCTCAGGTACTCGTCCAGGTCCTTGTCCCCGCGGCCCGAGAGATTGACCAGGATCCATGCGGACTTCGGCAGCCGCCGCGCGAGAACCGCCGCGAAAGCGACGGCGTGGGCGGACTCCAGCGCCGGCAGGATCCCCTCCGTCTCGCAGAGAAGCGCGAAGGCGTCGAGAGCCTCGGCGTCCGAGACCTTGGCATAGACGACCCGCTTCGCATCGTGGAGCGCGGCGTGCTCGGGGCCGACGGCCGGATAGTCGAGCCCCGCCGAGACCGAGTGCGTCGGCAGCGTCTGCCCGGCTTCGTCCTGCAGCAGCATCGTGCGCGTCCCGTGGAGCACGCCGACCGCGCCGCCGGCGAAGCGCGCCGCGTGCTCGCCGGGCCCGCTCCCCCGCCCGCCCGCCTCGACGCCGTACAAAGCCACGCGCGACCCCGGCAGGGCGAGGTAGGCGGAGAAGAGTCCGATCGCATTGGAGCCTCCGCCGACGCAAGCCACCGCGGCGCGCGGATCGCGGCCGTCGCCGGCGAGCCGGCGGAATTGCGAGCGCGCCTCGCGGCCGATCACCGACTGGAACTCGCGAACGATCGACGGGTACGGATGCGGGCCCAGCGCCGAGCCCAGCACGTAATGGGTATCCGCCACGTTCTCCGTCCAGTCGCGCATCGCCTCGTTGATCGCGTCCTTGAGCGTCCGGGAGCCGGCGTCGACCGGCACGACCTCGGCGCCGAGCAGCCGCATGCGCGCGACGTTGGGGGCCTGGCGCTCCATGTCGGTCGTGCCCATGTAGACGCGGCACGCCACACCGAGGCGCGCGGCCGCCGCCGCGGTGGCGACGCCGTGCTGTCCCGCTCCCGTCTCCGCCACGACGCGCGTCTTACCCATGCGGCGCGCGAGCAGGACTTGGCCGAGCGCGTTGTTGAGCTTGTGGGCGCCGGTGTGGAGGAGGTCCTCCCGCTTCAGCGCGATCCGCGCGCCGCCGACCCGATCGGCGAGCCGGTCCGCCCGCGTGACCGGCGTCGGCCGACCCGCGTAGGTCCGGAGGAGCTCGTCGAGCTCGCCCCGGAAGCGGCGGTCCCGGCGCCACTTCGCGAACGCGGCCTCCAGCTCCTGGAGCGGGGCCATCAGCGTCTCCGGAGCGAATCGGCCCCCGTACTCGCCGAAATAACCCCGGCGCTTCGCTTCGCGTTTCGAGGACCGTCTAGTGCGCGGCACGATCGGCCTCCCTCACCGCCGCGATGAAGCGCTCCATGCGCCCGCGGTCCTTGACGCCGAGCGACGCCTCGACGCCGGTCGCCACGTCCACGCCGTCGGGGCGCAGCCGCCGGATCGCGTCGCCGACGCACGCCTCGTCGAGGCCGCCGGCGACGAACAGGTCGACCGGCAGGCGCGGCCGCTCGGCAACTTCGAGCGACGCCCACCCGGACCGCTTCCCGGCGCCCTCGCTGTCGTCGAGGAGGACCGCGCGGAGGCGGGAGAGCACTTCGCCCGGGAGCGCGGCGGCGTCGTCGCCGCGGCGGATCGCCGCGATGACCGGGACCGGCAGAGCGCGCACGTCCCCCACGGAGACGGGACGCTGGAGCTGGACGAACGAGAGCCGGGCGCGTTCGATCGCGGCCAGGATGTCCTCGAGCGTCTCGTGCTTGAAGACTCCCACCCGGACGGCGCCCTCCGAGGCGCGGGCGATCTCGGCCGCGCGCCCGAGATCCAGACGGCGCGGCGACGCGGCGGCGAAGACCATCCCGAGCAGGTCCGCGCCGAGCTCGGCCGCCGCCTCGGCGTCCTCCGGACGCGTGAGACCGCAGATCTTGATCGTCGTCATTCCCGCAGCTCGCGCAGCGTCTCCACCGGGTCCTCGGCGCGCAGCAGGGTCTCCCCGACGAGGAAGGCCTCGAATCCGGCCGCCCGGAGCAGCGCCACGTCCTCGCGCGAGCGAATTCCGCTCTCCGCGAGCCGCACCGGACCCGGCGGGATCTCCTTCGCCATCGCGGCCAGGGCGGGAAGGTCCGTCGTGAAGCTCGTCAGGTCCCGCGCGTTGACGCCGAGGACGTCGGGCTCGACGGCGGCCGCCAGGCGGATCTCGACCGCCCCGTGCGCCTCGACCACGGCGGCGAGGCCCCGGTCCCTCGCCGCGGCGCGCAGCTTCGCGAGCTCCTCCGGGGAGAGCGCGCGCACGATGAGGAGCACCGCGTCCGCGCCGAGCGAGACCGCGAAGTCGAGCTGCCGCTCGGACACGACGAAGTCCTTCATCAGCACGGGAAGCCCCGAGATCGCCTTCGCGCGCGGGAGCCAGTCGGGCCGGCCGCCGAAGAAGTCCTGCTCGATCACGACGGAGATCGCAGCCGCGTGTCCGCGCCGGTAGAGGAGCGCGAAGCTCTCGACCTTCCCGTCCGCGCCGCTCAGGATCTCGCCGGCGGAGGGCGAGCGCGCCTTGAACTCGGCGAGGATGCGGACCCCGGGCTCGCGCAGGGCGGCCGTGAAACGGGCGCCGTCGCTGGGCCGCGCCGGCACGCCTCCCGGGCCGTACTCGCCGCGCGAGAGGCGCGACTGCTTCGCCGCGAGGATCTGCGTCAGGGCGTCCATGGTGCATCCCGCCTCAGGCGGGCGCCCCCGCGGTCTTCAGACGTTGGAACACGTCGGCGGCACGGCCGGCGTCGAGCGCATCCCGCGCGCGCGCATAGCCCTCGTCGACGCCGGCGGCCCTGCCCTCGACGAGGAGCGCCACGGCCGCGTTGAGCAGCACGGCCTCGCGGCGCGGCCCTCGCTCGCCTTCCAGGAGGCGCTCCAGCATCGCGGCGTTCTCCGCCGCGTCGCCTCCGCGCAGCTCTTCCAGGTCGACCGGCGGCTGCCGGAGCGCGTCCGCGCCGAGCGTCCAGGGCCTCTTCGCGCCGTCCCGGACCTCGATTCCGGAAGCCGCCACGCCCGGCACGAGCTCGTCGAGGCCGTTCTCGGAGTGGAAGACGATCGCGCGCTCGGTGCCGAGCGACGCGAGCGCGTCGGCGAGGAGGCTCACGAGCTCGGGCCGGCCGACGCCGATGAGCTGCCGCGTCGCGCCCGCCGGGTTCGCGAGCGGGCCGAGCGCGTTGAAGATCGTCCGAATGCCGAGCTCCCGGCGGACCGTGCCGAGCTCCTTCATCGCGGGATGGAACGAGGGGGCGAAGAGGAAGACGATCCCGACCTCGTCGAGGATCCGGCCCGCCTCCTCCGCGTCCAACTCGATGGCGACGCCGCTCGCCGACAGCACGTCGGCGGACCCGACGCGCGAGGAGATCGAGCGGTTGCCGTGCTTCGCCACGGCGGCGCCCGCGCCGGCCGCCACGATGGCCGCGGCCGTGGAGAGGTTGAAGAGGTCGCGCCCGAGTCCTCCGGGGCCGCACGTGTCGAGCAGCGGGACGCGGGTCGTGACGACGCGGCGCATGCGCCTCCGCAGGGCCTCGACCGCGCCGGCGATCTCGTCGGCGGTCTCGCCGCGCGTGGCGATGCCCAGCAGGATCGCCCCCTTCTGCGCCTCCGTGGCGTGGCCGTCCATGAGGTCGCCGAACGCCGCCTCGGCCAGCGCGCGCGGCAGCGGAATGCGCGAAGCCATGACCCGAAGGGCCTCCGCGACGTTGGGCGTCATCGGGAGGCGTCCACCATCGGGGTCGTCGCCGACGACAGCCGAAGGAAATTCGCGATCAGGATCTCCCCCTCCGGGGTCAGGACGGACTCGGGATGGAACTGCACGCCCCACGCCGGGAGCTCCCGGTGCGCAATCGCCATGACGAGGCCGTCGTCGCTCCTCGAGGTCACGCGCAGCGCGGCGGGAAGCGTCTTCTCCTCGACCACGAGCGAATGGTATCGCCCGGCCTCGAAGGGACTCGGGAGGCCCTGGAAGAGCCCCGTGCCGTCGTGCGAGATGCGCGAGCTCTTCCCGTGGCGCGGCGCCGGCGCCCGGCCGACGGTGCCGCCGTGATGCGCGGCGAGCGCCTGGTGCCCGAGGCAGACGCCGAGGAGCGGTATCCCGGCGCGCTCCGCGGCGTCGATCATCGCGAGCGAGCCCCCCGCCTGCTCCGGCCGCCCGGGACCCGGAGAGATGAGGATCGCGCGCGGCCGTCTCCGGACCACTTCGTCGGGTTCGAAGCGGTCGTTGCGCGCGACCTGCACGTCCGAGTCGAGCTTCCCCACCGCCTGCACGAGGTTGTAGGTGAAGGAGTCGTAGTTGTCGACGATGAAGATCATGCCGGCGCCGGAGGGAACCACTCGCGTGCGAGGTCGATCGCCGCGAAGAGCGCCTTCGCCTTCGATTCGGCCTCCGCGTACTCCTTCTCGGGAACGGAGTCGGCCACGATCCCCGCTCCGGCCTGCACGCGGCAGATGCCGTCCTCGACGACCGCCGTCCGGATCGCGATCGCGAGGTCGCAGTTGCCGGCCGCGTCGAAGTAGCCGACCGCGCCTCCGTACACGCCGCGGCGCGCCGCCTCGAGCGAGTCGATGAGCTCCATCGCGCGGATCTTGGGCGCGCCGGTGAGCGTGCCCGCCGGGAAGCAGGCGGCGACCGCGTCGGCGGCTCCCCTTCCCTCCGCGAGGGTCCCGCGAACCTCGGAGACCAGGTGCTGGACGTGCGAGAACCGCTCGACCTCGGCGTAGCGCGCGACCCGCACGCTGCCGACGGCGCTGACACGGCCGAGGTCGTTGCGCGCGAGGTCCACCAGCATGACGTGCTCGGCCCGCTCCTTCGGATCCTCGCGCAGGCTCCGAGCCAGCGCGGCGTCCTGCTCGGCGTTGCGGCCACGCGGGACCGTGCCGGCGATCGGATGCGTCTCGACCTCGCGGCCGCGGCAGCGCACCAGCATCTCCGGCGAGGACCCGAGGATCGTCGCCTCGCGCGTCTCGAGGAAGAAGAGGTAGGGCGAGGGGTTCAACGCCCGCAGCGCGCGATAGACGTCGAAGGGATCGAGGTCCAGCCGCCCCGTCCAGCGCTGCGAGACCACGGCCTGGTAGACGTCGCCGGCCGCGATCGCCTCCTTCAGCGCGTCGACGGCGGAGAGGAATTCGGCCCGGGGCATCAGCGGCTCGAAGCGGGCGGCCGCAAGGGCCGCCCCTACGCCCGGCAGTCTCGGTTCGACCTTCGAGCTCGCCTCCGCACGCTCAGCCACCAACTCTTCCAAGCGATCCAGTCGCGCGATGGCCTCGTCCGCCGCCGTCTCGACGCTCCCCGGCTCGTCCTCGGCGGGCGCGTCGAGCGTCGTCAGGAGGAGCAGGCGCTGCCGCGGATGATCGAACGCGATGACCGCGTCGAAGAGGAGGAACAGGGCCTCGGGCATCCGAGTCGCCGACGCGGACGCCGAGGCGGCCGCGTGCCGGTCGGGGATCGCCTCGAACAGACGGACCGCGTCGTAGCCGAGGTACCCCACGGCGCCCGCGGCGAGGGGCGGCAGGTCCGGATCGGCCACGAATCGCGGCCGCCGCACGAGCCGGTCGAGCACGGTGAGCGTCTCGCCGACGCACGGCTCGTCTTTGCCGTTCTTCTCGAGCCGCGTGACTCCGTCTCGGACCGTCAGCCGCGCGGACGGCCGCGTTCCCAGGAACGTGTAGCGCGCGACGTTCTCGCCGCCCTCGACGCTCTCGAGCAGGAAACTCTCGGTCCCCGGCGCGCGCAGGCGCTGGAAGAGCAGGACGGGCGTCAGGCGGTCCGACGGCAGGATCCGCGCGACGGGCACGGAGGCTCCGGGCACCGCCCTCGCGATCAGCGACCCTCTCTCGGAAGCGCGATCGCTCATCGCCCGACTCCTCGGCCGAGGATCTCCGTCACCTCCGAGAGCGTCACGTCGGGAATCCCGAAGAGCTGCGCCTGACGCACCGCCTGCGCCGCGAGCATCGTGAGACCCTCGACCACGGGACAGCGGGCGTCTCGCGCCGCGCGGATCGTCGAAGTGGGCCTCCCGTCCTTGCGGTAGACGCAGTCGAAGACCAGCGGCCTCCCCTCCAGGACGCGCTCCGGGATCGCGGACGGATCGCCGTCGGCCCAGCCGACGGGCGTCGCGTTCAGGTAGAGGTCGGCCTCCGAGGCGGCGAGGTCCTCCCACGCCAGCGAGTCGACGCCCAGCATCCCCGCCACGCGGTCCGCCTCGGCATTGCGGCGCGCGCAGATGAGGACTTCGTAACCGAGCCTGCGCGCCGCCACGACCGCCGCGCGCGCCGCGCCTCCCGCGCCGACGATCACGGCCTCCCGGCCCTCTCCCGTGTCGTGGTCCGCCAGCGGGTCGAACACCCCGTCGACGTCGGTGTTCTCGGCGCGCCATCCCTTCCGCTCGCGGTACAGCGTGTTGGCGGCGCCCGTCCGCGCGACGTCCTCCGACGCACGGCCCGCGCGCGCCGCCGCGAGCTTCCACGGCTGCGTCACGGCCATGCCGCGGATCGGCGGGACGTTTTCGATTGCCTGCGGCGACTCGCGCTCGAAGTCCGAGACGGGCAGCGGCACGTAGAGCGACGCCATCCCGCGCGTCCGGAAGAGCGCGTTGTAGAGAAGCGGCGACATCGACTTCGCCGGACTGCCGCCGACCACGCCGTAGAGCGCGTCGATCGCGCGCGGCTCGTGGACCCGGTAGATCTCCAGGAGGTCCCGCAGCGCGATCTGCCCGGCGGCGGTCGGCGCAAGGCCATCGACGGGCCCGTAGACGAGCGACGCTCCCGCGAGCGCCGACAGCACGCGGCCGGGAGGGCTCGCCGGGCCCATCGGGAAGACGGAGACCGTGTCCCTCGGCGCGCGCGCCTGGAGCGACGCGATCCGCAGGCTCGCGGCGAGGTCCGCCGCGCCCGCCACGAGCTTGACTCCCCGCGCGCCCGTCGCGCGCATCGCGGCGAGGCGCGACTCCCAGTCCTCGGGAAGCGCGAAGGGAGAGTGGTGCGAGACGACGACGCGGCCGCGGTCCGGAAACGCGCCCCGCGCGTCGAGCAGGCCGCTCGCGTGCTCGACGTCGACGACCGCGCCGGTGGCGTACGCCTCCTCGACGCGCCGACGGTATTCGTCGGGCGGGCCCGTGAAGGCGCCGCCCTCGCGGATCGTCCGCCACGTCAGGATGGCCGGCCGCGCGTCGAGCGCCGCGAGCCGGGCGGGCGGAATCGGCGTCTCCGCCAGGTCCAGCCGGTACTCGATCGCGTTCGCCTGCCGCGGGACGCGCGCGAGCAGGCGCTCCGCGTCCGCCGCGTCCTTCGGCGCAAGCGACGCCACGTGGGCCGGAATCGGAAGAGCCGGGTCGATCAAATGAAAAACCCCCGAAGCCGGGGGTCTTTTTACATCCTCTGGATTCGCCCCGGCCGAACGGATCGGCAGGGCGCACGTCGCCCTACCGGGTTGCCTCCCGCCACCACCAGGCGCTGTTGGAACGACGTGTCGTCACGAGGGGAGGATCATCCGCCGCGGAGCTGCCGGTGTCAAGGCTCGTCGGGAGGAACGGGGGTCGGCGTCGGGGTCGGCGCGGGGGTCAGGGTCGGCAGGATCCGGGACTTGCCGCTGTGAAAGGAAAGCGGGAGCACGCGATCGGTCCCGGCGTCGACGGCTGCGCCGAACTGGATGTCCACCGAGATGCCATCCGTCTTGTAGCGATAGGCGACTCCGGGACAGACTTCGGACCACGGATCGCCGAGCTCCGAGGGCCACTTCCCATCTTTCTCGCCCTCCTTCGCGAGCCTCAGCCGGAGCACCTGGAGAGTCAGCTCGCGATCCACGGCAAGCCGACCAGCGCGGTGCACGGCGGAGATCAGGTTCGGCATGGCGATCCCCGCCAGGATCTCGGTGATCTGGCGGTCCTCGAAGGAGAGACCCGACAGGGCCGAGCTCGTCAGCTTCTTCAAGTCCTCCTCGCTTATCCCGGCGGACTCGCAGGGCGACATGCGCCCGATCGCGTCGAGGGCGGACTTCCGGGCCTCGAAGTAGGCGTCGCTGTATCGGTTCGTGAGCCCTGATGGGTCTTTCCAGCGGTCACCTTGAACGGCTTCGATCATTGCTCGATAGGGATCATCGGCGGTCAGGCGACCCATCCAGACGAGCGAGGCCGTCTTCTGCCTGCGCAGCGCACCCGCCTGAAACCGCGAGATCGCCACGGAGAGCAGGTGCGACATGACGTCGGGACTCTTGCTCAGCGGCTGAAGGAGAGACCAGGAGGCTTCCAGAGCTCGATCGGCCTCCAGCCCATGCCCGTCTCGCTCCTCGACCAAGGCCGCACCCACGAGGATCCTCGAGAGCAGGACCGTTGGCACCAAGCGATTCGTCCATGCGGCGAGTCCGTTTCCTTCGACGGCGTCGCCGTCGCCCCACCGGGGCGAGGCCTTCTCGAGCGCTGAGACGATGCCCCCGATCGCGTCCCGGTGCGTCTTGAGAAACTCGCGGGCAGGGACCGGCGGCTCCGAGATCGCGTCGTCATCTCGCGTGAGCTCGGCTTCCAGCCACGTTCCGACCGCCGGCCGGCCCGGAGACTCCCGAGCTTCCTTCGTCGGATGTTCGGCCTTCGCGTTCTCGTGGTCGAAATCGATGCCTAGCTCGAGGCTGAGCCGCTCGACGCTTTCCGCCGTCGTGTTCTGTTTCGAGACGGGACCGAGCGGAGCAAGCGCCAGGGAGAGCAGTGCAGCCAGGATGGCCATTGCCCAATGCTACGCCCGCTTCCACCTCGTGCCTTGCGGCCCGTCCTCCAGGAGGATGCCCTTCGCGGTGAGGTCCTTGCGGATGCGGTCCGCCTCCGCAAAGTCGCGGCGCGCGCGGGCCGCGTTGCGGGCGGCGATCGCGGCCTCGACCTCGGCGTCGATGCCCTGCTCGGCCGGCGGCAGGATGCCGAGGATCTTGTCCGCCCCTCGGATCGCCGCGGCCGATGCGGCCGCGCCCCCGGCGTCGATCGAGCCGTCGGCCAGCGCCGCATTCACGTCGCGCAGGAACGTGAAGAGGACGCCGAGAGCTTCCGCCGTGTTGAGGTCGTCGTCGAGCGCAGCCGCGAACTCGGTCGTGAAGCGCGATGCCCGCTCGGCGGGGAACGACCCCTGCTTGCCCGTGCTGCTCCCGACCTCGTCCAGCCGCGCGACGGCCTGGCGGATCCGCTCGACGGCCGACGCCGCGCCCGCCAGCGCGTCGAAGGAGAAGTTGAGCTTCTTGCGGTACGGGACCGAGAGGAGGAGGTAGCGCACGGCGACCGGGTCGTCGCGCTTCGCGAGCACGTCGTCGAGCGTGTAGAAGTTGCCCTTCGACTTGGCCATCTTCTCGCCGTCGACGATCAGGTGCTCGGCGTGGATCCACGTGTCCACGAAGGTCTCCCCCGTCGCCGCCTCGCTCTGCGCGATCTCGTTCTCGTGGTGCGGGAAGATGTTGTCGACCGCTCCCGTGTGGATGTCGAAGTGCGGGCCGAAGAACTTCATGCTCATCGCCGAGCACTCGATGTGCCAGCCCGGCCGGCCCTTGCCCCACGGCGAGTCCCACGACGGCTCCCCGGGCTTCTCGGCCTTCCAGAGGACGAAGTCCTTGACGTCCTCCTTCTCGTACTCGTCGTCGGCGACGCGGTCGCCGCGCCGCGCCTGCGTCAGGTCGATCCCGGAGAGCCTCCCGTAGCCCGGGAACGTCGCGATGCGGAAGTAGACCGAGCCGTCCGACTCGTAGGCGTGCTTCTTCTCGAGGAGCTTCGCCGTGATCTCCTGCATCTGCGGGATGAAGTCCGTCGCGCGGGGATAGTGGTCGGCCCGGCGGAATCCCAGCCGGTCGACGTCGCGGAAGAAGAGCTTCGAATACTTCTCGGTGAACTCGCGCAGCGGCAGGTTCGCCGCGGCGGCGCCCCGGATCGTCTTGTCGTCGACGTCGGTCAGGTTCATCACCTGCGTGACGCGGCCATAGCGCGCCTCGAGATGCCGGCGCAGGACGTCCTCCCAGAGAAAGGTCCGGAGGTTGCCGATGTGCACGGCGTTGTAGACCGTGGGGCCGCAGGTGTACATCCGGACGTGCCCGGCCTCGAGCGGCCGGATCTCGACCATGCGGCGCCCGAGCGTGTTGAAGACCGTGACGCTCACCAAATCCCCTTCGCTTTTTGCCGGTGGATCTTCCGCCACGTCAGATCGCGCTTCAAGCCCCGGAGGCGGTCCACGAACAGCAGGCGGTTCAGGTGGTCGGTCTCGTGGCACAGGGCGCGGGCGAGGAGCCCGGTGCCCTCGATCTCCCGCGGGACGCCCGCGGCATCTTCGGCGCGCACACGCACGCGGGCGGGCCGGAGGACCTTCTCGGAGCAGTCCGGGATCGACAGGCAGCCCTCCTCCTCCTTCTGCTCGCCGGAGGACTCGACGATGACCGGGTTGACCAGGACCACGACCGCGCCCGGGTCCGCCCCGACCGAGAGGTCGATGATCGCCACCCTCCGGTTGACGCCGATCTGGGGCGCCGCGAGGCCCACGCCGGGGGCGGCATGGCAGGTCTCGATCATGTCGGCGATCAGCTCCGGGAGTCCCTCGCGGCCCGCCACGGGCTCGTTCTCGGCGAGCAGCCGGGGATCGCCGTAGCGGAGAATGTCGCGGATGGCCAGAAGCGGCTCCCTAGGCGATCCCAACCCGAACCCGAACCGGAACCCGTAGCCGTGGGTGTCTTCGAGGCGGACGGGCATGTCCTCGCACCTCCAACGGTGTCTCCTCAACGGGACAGCCGGTCGGAGCCCCCCCGCGCCGCGTCTTCATAAGTCCTTCATTTAGAGCACATTCTTCGGCATAGGGCAAGGCGCCGTACTGGCACGCGGATCGCTCTCCTCGCTCCATGGGGAGAATGCCCATGAGTCCGAAAAAGATCCTCGCGCTCGCAGCCACGGTGGCGCTGTTCTGGGTCCCGAGGGCCCAGTCCCAGACGCAACCCGATGCGCGCGGCGCGGCTCCGCCCGCTTCGAGCGATTCCCGCAGTGCCTACTCGTACGTCCGCGAGGTGGAAGGCCAGGTCACCGTGGTCTCCGAAGCCAACGGCTCCGTCGAGGCCCGGCGCAACCTTCCGATCTCGGCGGGCGACTCGATCTCGACCGAGGACCCGGCCCGCGCCGAGGTGGCCATGGCCGACGGCAACCTGCTCCAGGTCGGCGGCGGCTCGCACCTCAAGTTCACCTCGATCTCCGGCCAGCAGGGCTCGGACGACGAGGTCTCCGCGATCGATCTCTCCGACGGCTCGGTGATCCTGTCCGTCGTCGGCGGCGAGGACCGCTCGATCCCACGCATCGACACCGACGATCTGACCGTCTACGCGAACATCGGCTCGCGCGTCCGCGTCAATGCGGATCCGCGGCACGGTTCGGCCGTCGTCGTGCGCGCGGGCTCCGTCGAGGTCCGCTCGCGCACCGGCTCCTACACCGTGCGCGCCGGCAATTACCTCACCGTCAACGGCGAGGAGGAGCCCGAGATCGCGCGCGGGGAGTTCTCCCGCGACCGCTTCGACGGCTGGGCCGCGGACCGGCTCGAGAGCTACTCCGAGTCGACCCGCAGCGCCTCGAGCAAGTACGTCGGCGAGGACTACGCCGGCGACGTCCAGTCGCTCGACGGCTACGGGGACTGGCAGTACAACGACGACTACGGCAGCGAGGTCTGGCGTCCCAACGTCGACGCGAGCTGGTCGCCCTATTCGAACGGCAGCTGGTACTACACGCCGGTCGGGCTGACCTGGTGGTCCTGGGATCCCTGGGGCTGGTTCCCGTTCCACTACGGCAACTGGTTCTGGAACGTCGGCTGGAACAGCTGGTGCTGGTCTCCGGGCTACGTCTACTCGCCCGCGTGGTGCTACTACGGCTACTCCGGCGGCTACTTCGGCTGGTGCCCGACGGGCTACTACGGCGGCTGGAACGGTGGCCACGGCGGACACGGCGGACACGGCGGGTGGGACGGCGGGCACGGCGGTTGGAACGGCGGGCACGGCGGCCATGGCGGCACGGGCTCGAACGGCGGATCCGGCATCGCCACGCGCCAGCAGGCCGTGACTGCGATCAACGGACGATACGCGACGCGGAACGTCGATCTGCGTGGCTGGAACTTCACCAACGCGAGCAACGTCGGTCAGGTCACCGGCCGGCTCGCGGTTACGCCGGGCAGCCGGCTCACCGGTAGGCTCGGCGACCAGCTCGCGGTCTCCTCGCGTCCGATCGTGGTGGATCGTACCGGGGCGGCGGGCGGCGTACGCGCCGCGCTGCAGGATCACATCCGCCAGGCCCCCCAGACCATCGAGCGGACTGCCGGCCGTGATTCGCAAGCGCTCGCTCCAGTCCTCTCGCGCCAGCAGAACCTCTCTCCCGAGACGCGCGATGCGGTGAGCCGCCATACGGCGGTCGTGGAACGCGGCCGCGTGACCGGCCCCGGGGCGGCGGACATCGCTCCGCGCGGCGCGACGGTCGTCGACCGCGGGGTCCGATCCTCAGTCTACGATTCCATCCGCCCGGACGACCGCGGCTCCTTCAGCCCAGTCATCACCAACCGCGCGCCCCGCGATCAGTCGGCTCGTCCCACGATCTCTGGCCAGCCCTCGCGTCCTCAGGGTTCCGATTCCTGGCGCAGCCGGACCGACACGCAGGTTCAGCGGCCCTCCGGCTCCGACCGCGCAACGCCGCAGGTCCGCGAGAATCGTCCGGGCAACTCGAATGCGGCGCGCGCCGACGCGTGGCGCGAGAGCAACCGCCCGACACCCCAGGAGCACGGTCAGGGTCGCGGCCAGGAGCGGGCTCCTCAGGAGCGGGCTGCTCCTCAGGAACGCGGGCAGGCGCCCCAGGAACACGTGCAGCGCGGCTCGCAGAGCTGGCGCTCGCGGACCGACGTCCCGCCGGCCCGGCGCGTCATCGAGGGCGCGGTTCCCAATCGCCGCTCCGCGGAGTCTTCGCGCCGCAGCGATTCGTGGCGCCAGGCGCCGCCGCCCCGCGAATCCGGCTCGCGCAACCGCGAGATCGCGCCGCCGAGGCGCGGCAACGACGCCCCGCCGCGTCGCAGCTTCGACGACCCGCGCGGCTCCTACGTCCCGCGCCAGCGGCCCGACTCCTCGCAGCAGTTCCGATCCGCGCCTCCTCCGTCGCGCGACTTCGCGCCGCGGCAGGCGCCGCCCTCGCGCTCCTTCGACCACGCTCCGTCCGCGCCGCGGGAGGCTCCGCGTCCGTCGGCGCCGTCCGCGCCGTCGCGCTCGTCGCCCAGCTTCTCGAGCCCCCGCTCCTCCTCACCGCCCTCACACAGTCACGGCAGACCAGGCCGAAACTGACTTCTGAGGTTTCCTCCTCTTGCACCGCGCCTTCGGGCGCGGTTTTTTTTGATGCCGGTTCCCGCCGACGGCGCGGCCTTCGAGGCTCCCTTCTTGCGTAGAATGCGCCGAGTGCGCCGCCTTCTCGGTTTTCTCGGCAACGCCCTCTTCGTCTTCTACTGCACGGCGGTCGGCGTGTATCTGTTCCTGCGCCCCTGGACGGGCCGCGCGCCGTTCCTCGGCTTCTTCGGATCGGGTTTCTTTCGCGGATTCGTCTCGGGGGTCGGGCTCGTTCACCTCGCCGCCGGCGTCGCCGACCTTCGCGTCCTCTCCCGCTCGCTGAACGGCGAGGCGCCGGCGCCTCAGAAGGGCCCATGAACGCCCTGTACGTGACCGACCGCGCCGCGGTCGGGGACGCGCGTTTCCGCGAGATCCTGCGGTCGCTGTCCGGCGCGCCGGGTCTCGCGGTCGAGCTGCGCGAGAAGGCGTCGACCGACCGCGAGACCGTCTCCTGGGCCGCCGAGGCGAGCGAGACGCTGGGCCCGGCGGTGCCGGTCCTCGTCAACCGCCGCTTCGACGTCGCCCTCGCGGCCGGCGCGGCCGGCGTCCACCTGCCCGCCGACGGCCTGCCCCTCTCGGGCGTCCGGGCGCACACGCCGCGCGGGTTCCGCGTCGGCGTCTCCACGCACTCCCCCGAGGAGGCCGCCGACGCGATCGACGGCGGGGCGGACCTCGTCGTGATCGGCCCGATCTTCGACACCCCCTCCAAGCGGCGCTTCGGCGCTCCGCTCGGCCCGGAGGCGCTCGGGCGGCTCCCGCTTCGCTCCTCGCACGGCGCGCAGGTCTACGCCATCGGCGGCATCGACGAGGCCGCGCTCGACCGCCTCGAGCCGTACCGGGACCGCATCGGCGGCGTCGCCGCGATCCGGCTCTTCCAGGAGTCCGCCGACCCCCGGGTCGTCCTGTCGAGGATCTCCATCCGATGACCGAGCGGCCGCCGGGCCTCCTCGACGCGGCGCGCCGTCTCGTCTCGCCGCTCGTCGTCCTCGCCTTCGCGGGCGCGCTCGTCGTCCTGCTCGGACGCCTCCACGTCTCGCTGATCGGGGCGACCGGGAAGAACTACGGGCTTTTCGTCCTCGGCATCGCCGCGGCCCTCGTCGTCGCCCGGATCCTCGACTTCCTCGTCTTCGAGGTCGGGTTCCGGCTGCGCGAGCGGCCGCCGGCGCCCGCGCTCCTGCGTCAGCTCGTCGCGCTGCTCGTCTTCGGGCTGCTGCTGCTCGGGCTCTCGCAGGTCGTCCTCTCCGCGAACCTGACGCTGCTCCTGACCTCCTCGGCCATCATCACGGCGGTCATCGGCCTGTCCCTGCAGGAGTCGCTCGCCAATCTCTTCTCGGGCCTCGCGCTCACGCTCGAGCGGACGGTCCAGGTCGGCGATCTGGTCCGGTCCGGCGAGACGATCGGCCTCGTCGAGCAGCTGACGTGGCGCGCGATCAAGATCCGGACGATGGAAGGCAGCTCCATCCTGGTCCCCAACAGCGTCGCCAGCAAGGACCGGCTGGAGGTGTTCCGGCGCAGCGGCCTGCCGATCGCCCGCGTGCTCCACCTGACCCTCGAGTACGAGACCCCGCCGGCGCGTGCGCGGATCGCCCTCGAGGACGCGCTGCGCGACCTGTCGGGGCTCGCGCCGCACCCGGCGCCCACCGTCGGCATCAAGAGCTTCGACCCGTCCGGGGTCAACTACGAGATGCGCTACTGGCTCGAGGACTACGCGCGCTATCTCGAGATGGACGGGAAGGTCCGCGAGCGGATCTGGTATCGCCTGAACCGCGAGAAGATCCGGTTCGCCTATCCGGTCATCCGCCAGCATCAATACGGCGCGGGGCCGCTGCCGAAGCCCCCGGAGTCCGCCGCGGTCCCGGAAGTCATCGCCGCGACGGACCTCTTCGCCCCGCTCTCGCCGCCGGAGCGCGAGCGCCTGGCGCAGGGCGCGCGCTCGCACCGCTACGCGGAGGGCGAGTTGATCGTGCGCCAGGGCGACGCGACCTCCTCGATGTTCCTGATCGTGGAGGGCCGCTGCGTGGTCTCGGCCCACGGCGACGGGCGGTCGAGCCGGCGCGTGGCGGTCCTCGAGCCGGGGTCCGCGTTCGGCGAGATCAGCCTCCTGACCGGAGAGCCCCGCATCGCCACGGTGCGCGCGCTGACCGAGGCCACGCTCGTCGAGATCGACAAGGCGACGCTCGCGCCCCTCCTCGAGGCGAGCCCGTCTCTGGCCGAGAAGCTCGAGACCATCATTCTCGAGCGTCGCCGCGAGACGGCGGACCGGCTCGAGACCGCGCCCGGCGCGGACCCGTTGCTGGAGCCGGCGACGCTGCGGACCCGCATCCGGCGCTTCTTCGGATTGGCGAGCTGACGGGCGGGAAGCGCGAAGCGAGCGCCGCATGACCGACCGCGTGGGCCTGCTCCTGGGTCTCGACCTGACCGAGGTCGGACGCGTCGCCGAGGTGCTCGAGCGCCACGGCGAGCGCTTCCTCGCGCGCGTGTTCCGGGAGGGCGAGATCCGGAGGTCCCGCCGGCACCCACGCGCCTTCGCCGAGCACGTCGCGGGGCGCTTCGCGGCCAAGGAGGCGGCCATGAAGGCGCTCGGGACCGGCTGGCGCGGCGTGGCCTTCCGCGACATCGAGATCGGCCGCGATCCGAGCGGGAAGCCGCGCGTCGCCTTCCACGGGCGTGCGCTCGACCGCAGCCGGGCGCTCGGGGTCCTCTCGGCCGAGGTCACGATCACGCACACGCGCGATCTCGCCGCCGCGGTCGTCGCGCTCGTGGTCCCCGCCTGAGGGCGTCCGCCGGGCCGTCCCGCCCCCGTTTTCCCCCCGCCCGCTCCCTGCTACTCTTGGCCCGGCAATGACCGACGGACCCGACTACAAGAGCACCCTCAACCTCCCCCGCACCGATTTCCCCATGAAGGCGGACCTGGCGCGCCGGGAGCCCGAGCGCCTGGCCGCGTGGGACGCGATGGACCTCGAGGCGAAGATCCGCGCCGCCCGCGCCGGAAGCCCCAAGTTCATCTTTCACGACGGGCCGCCCTACGCCAACGGCCACATCCACCTCGGCACGGCGATGAACAAGATCCTGAAGGACGGGGTTGTCCGGAGCCGCACGATGCTGGGCTTCGACGCGCCCTACGTTCCGGGCTGGGACTGCCACGGCCTGCCGATCGAGCAGAAGGTCGACAAGCAGCTCGGCTCGAAGATGCGGGAGATGG
>Ga0070690_100000432_pt1 | contig 21157 bp, 22 predicted proteins | sample KBSS33HmetaG_FD_64671 | JGI IMG/M metagenome (GOLD analysis project Ga0070690, IMG submission 64671) | Switchgrass rhizosphere microbial communities from Kellogg Biological Station, Michigan, USA - KBS S3-3H metaG | ecosystem: Host-associated > Plants > Roots > Rhizosphere ... | reverse complement strand
GAGATTCTCGCAAGACTGGAGGTAGTCCTGAACTTGTTTGTTGAACGTGAAAGAGGAAACGTCCATGGGGTCACCGCCTTTCGCACAAGGTGTCGGCGGGTGCCCTCCAGATTGCCGTCGGCAAGGTGTGTGTGGAGTTGTGGCCCAGAGCTTGGGCTGATTCGCGGAGGCTGTCAAGGCGAATGTGGAGGATCTAATTGTGGAGGATCTGTGGTAGGCGTGGGGCTACGCAGGAGCTTTCCTACTGACGTCGCTGCGGTTGCACGCGGAAAGAGAAGCCTCGCCCGACAGGGAAGAAAACCCCGCTAACGCCCAGCTGGCGTACGTTTCCGGGCATTCTGTTGGACCTGGCCATCACCTCCGCGGCGCGCGTGAATGGCGAACTGATTGATTTCGGGCTCCCACCGGGCGCTTCAGACCCGGCGTTATTCTTGCTCACCTATTCCTCCATGTCACAGCGCCAGCCTGGAGGAGGTCCACATGGCACAGGACACGCCCGGAGCCGATCATTATGAGCGCGGGCTTCTCATGAAGAAAGTCCAAAGCTTCGACTCGGCACTCAAGGAATTTCAGCAAGCGACGAAGGACCCGAATCAGGGCGGGAAAGCCTTTGCGCAGGTCGCGCTTTGCCTCAAAACACTGAATCGTCCCGAGGAAGCGGTCACAGCCTTCCGTCAGGCATTGGATACAGGGTCCTGGTCCACCAAAGAACGAGTGCACATCCTGTATTTGCTTGCCCAGACGTTAGAATCGCTCGGGCGGGACTTCGAGGCCTTAGTCGTCTATCGGCGGGTTCGACGCGAGGATCCGACTTTCCAAGACGTCGATGCCCGGATTCAAGAATTGAGTTCGAACCAGCTCGATTCGGTGACCTCTCTGTCAGTGCCTGCTGAACAGGAGGGTGACGTCGCCACGCTATGGGGAGAACTCAAACCGCAGTTGGGCTCGCTGATGAGCCAGACCTTGCAGCGGCTCGCGTCATATACGGAGACGCTCGAGATCCCTCGTTGGGGCACGGCTGCTCGGGGAAAACTTGCGAGCGTTCTAAAACGCGGTAATTCGCTAGCCCCATTAAATCGATCCGTCCAGGCTAAGAGAGGTCACCGAGAGAAACGCCGCCATGGTCGTGTGGCCGTTACGCTTCTAAGCCAGTTTTCCTCGAAAGGTCAGGTCGTGGCCGGTGAGGGTGAACTGCGAGACCTCTCGCCCTGTGGCTGCCGCATCTCCAGTCCTGCAGGAGTACCTCTTGGCACCACCCTCGAATGCTGGATCTATCCGCAGGAGGGCAACCCGTTCACTGTGGAAGAAGCCACCGTCCAGTGGCGTCGTCCTCGCGAGTTTGGTCTCGCCTTTACCAAACTGCGTCCCAGTGTGCAGCGCCAGATCGCAGATATGTGTAAGAAACTAGCCCCCCTCTAAGCGTGCTCAGTTGGCACAACACCGCTGCCTTAGCCGGTGCCCACGGGAACGAATTTCGCTAACGCGGCCTCGACCCGGCATGACCGGAATAGCGATGTCCATAAGTATTACAGGTCATGACGAGGGATCGATGCCCGATATAACTCTGCACCTCCCAAGGCATCAGGCCTTCGTTTAAGAGCGAGGAGACGACCGACCCCCCTGGAAAATATTGGTGCGCCCGGCTGGAATCGAACCAGCGACCCTCAGCTTAGAAGGCTGATGCTCTATCCAACTGAGCTACGGGCGCGCACTGGAAAGACAAGCACTTGCGGTTGCGAGGCCAGAGACTGCAGGTGTTATTACGGTGGTAGCCTGGTCCATCGCCAGTTGCGAGACGCTCGTCCACTCGTTCAAAAATATTATACCGCCGATGCATACGGTCGGACGCGTGTCCGGCGATTTTCATCGCAGCGATCGTATCCACCCCCGTCGCCTAGGTTCGTACTGGCGGCACTGCGACAGCCTTTGTCAAAGGTTGTTTATCTTGGCTTGCCTTTGTACAGGAACACTCGTTGGGTGTCCAGTCGATGACCCTGCCAGAGATTAGGTGAAGACACCATGCTGCTGGCAAGACAGCGTAACCCAGAGCGTTTAACGAGCGCCTCCTCCCTGTTGCGAATCCAATGTCGTGCAACTTAATATTGTCCTTCTCGCGAAGCATTCATGCCCGGCGTGAAAACGACCCGTAACGGCGTTCAGACGCAGGAGCAAACATGACAAGAAAAGCACCTAAATCTGCTACCCGTTCAACCTCATGTCTGTTCATTGTGTGTCTATTTCTACTCGGTTCGTTCGTGCTCTCCTCGCTTACTCTGAATAGAAGCCAAGCCCAGGCATCAGGCCGAGATAAGACGAAGGTCCAGCGCATCTCCACGCAGTACATCGCTGCGTTGGGCGATCCAGGTGCAACCTCCGGCAGTGGCGCGCAATCATGGGGTCTGTGGCCTCTGGACCCTGGTCCTCGAGGTGTTGAGCTGAACGGCTATAAACGGTTGAAGGATGCAGGTGGCGTCGCCCCCGCGCGCTGGAAATTCGACGGCACGGACTGGTGGCTGGAGGAACACGGCTTGATCATGGAACAGCCGACCTTTCCGCTCCCTCCAGGCAAGTACGTGGTCACGGGCGCCCGCGATGTGACGGCTATGCTGACCATTCATCCCGCCGACAGGAGTGGCGACAGGCGCTGGGAGCTCGATCAAGGCGCGACCCTCTACGACGTGACGCACCTCGCCTGCCGCTCAGCGCGCTACACGCCGGCAGCGGCTGGTAGTTCGTGCTCGCCGGCGAACGTTCAGAAGAGTGCCTTTCCAGTCGCGCCAGGGGGAGCGATGCCTCCGGTCGAGGGCTGCGCCAAGCAGGACTATGCGGTTCTCATTGTGATCGGCATAGGCGTGGAAGAGTAAGCGCTCGTGACGGTAAAAACTCGCGCTTTCTCCTCTTAATCCTGGACCGCAATACGCTAGCGTAGTGGAGACTGTAAGCCGCCCGCCGTACGTCCTCGAAAGAGCGAAGATGGCGCGACAACGCCCGCTGACTGTGATGTTTTCCCCTGAGACGTGCTCTTTTTACGACTTCATGCGTCGCAATAACCACATACTCCCCGTGGGAATTGATGTAATCCCCTAGCTGGGACACGGCGTTAGCAGCATTTCTCGTTTCCTCCCATTCGTGGTACCGCAATTGCTACGTAGTTCCCCGACATTGCTTATTTCTTATCTGTCGCGAGGAGTATGCATCAATTTCGAGCAGAACTTACCCTGGCAGCCAGGCTGTTTTGCGTTATGCTTTTGAGCGCGATGGTCGGTTTCGCTACTCCAGCGTTTGCTGCCTCAGACATGCAAGATACCTCACGCCATTTGTATGATCGGGTGATGGAAGAATTCAAACATGGAGACTACGAGGCGGCATTAGCTGGCTTCAGATTCTTTATTGAATTACATAGGAAATCTACCTTGGCAGCGAACGCGCAATACTGGATTGGAGAATGCCACTATAGGCAGGGCCGCTATAAAGACGCCCTTAATTCGTTTTCGACTGTCAGGTCATACGACCCCATGAGTCAAAAACTGGCTGCCTCGGCCTTTAAAATCGGCCAGACATACTCAATGCTCGGGGATTACTACAGAGCACGCATGACGTTCGATGAGCTTCTTGATCATTACCCGGGCGGCCCAGAGGCGGCGCTCGCCCGCAAAGCCATTGAGGCTATTGGCCTAAAGACTGGCTCTGCGCCACCAATTTCCGTCAAAAATGTCATGAACGTCACAAGGTAATCTCGCGCAGGCGACATCACGAGCTTAGACCACTCCCCTAGAGCCCCGAATCTTCGAATCGCGGCGACACTATTTGTATCGCAATGTCACGACTTTCCCCTCGTATTGACGAGTGACCAAGACGCTAGCGCAGTAGGAGGCTTCCGTACGAATCACCGGTAGTGCAGTGATCTTGAAGCGAAAGGAGGTCGCCATGATGTGGGCTCGGCATTCGCGGCAGGATGAGTTTCTGAATCTTCAGCGGACCGTCTATGCATTGTCAGTGCAGCTTCGAGAAGTACAGTGGGAATTGCAGCACAAGAGCGAGCCGTTTTGGAAGAGTTTGGGCTTTAGAAAAGGAGGCTCTGAATTCATGTCTCAGGTGTGCAATAGACGCATACGTCCAAACATCAAGGCCGCAGACTGATACCCACGCTCCGAGTGCTCCCTTCTTGCACTAGAGGGCGTCCGCTCCTACCAACGCAAAGGCCAATTGTGGCTGGTCATCTTCAACGAGTTCTTGGTCCGTAAAGGGTAACGTCAGTTGGTCCGTCTCCTGGGAGCTGAATAAACACAATATCGTGGCGCCCGAGTCAGTTGGTTGCGCGACGTGCAAGACGGCCCCAGCCTTCTGGTCCTGACTAATGACTTCGAAGCGCGGGAGATCCTCTTCCCATAGTCTCAAGCCGAGGGATCCGGACTGGAGGCCGGTGCGCGTCCGAGTCCGGTACGGCATCGCTGAACGTAAGGGGCGATGCGGTTCCCAAAAAATCGTGAAACACCATGACCCATTTACCCCTGTCTCTACCGTGTCGATGCTTCCCACCGTGCCCTTGGGAATGCCGTGCCAGTCCGAAAGGAGCCTGACAAATATCCCAAGGCAGGCTTCTTGATGTTGCATGACCACCTCCCACCCGTGGGAATACCGTTACGATAGCATCGCGGATCGGTAATCCACGGCCTTCGTGATTTCCTCATGGAGCTGCGCACCAGCACGATCCTTGGAGAGCACGGAGCTTGCTCCGGCGGCAACCATCTCTTGGCGCAGGTCCTCGGTGGCGTGGACTGACAGCCCTACAACGATCACGTGGGGGAAAAACCGCTTAATGAGCGCCGTCGCCTGGATGCCGTTGAGGCGCGGCATCTGAATGTCCATCACCACCACCGAGGGCTCGCATCGTTGGACCCACCCGAGAGCCTCTTCTCCGTCGCAGGCTTCCCCCACAATGGCAAAACACGGATGAGCCGAGAGAATCGTCCGCAAGGTGTGCCTGACAAGCTCAACATCGTCTACCAACAAGATCCGGATGATCTCGTCACGAATCATACCGACCTCTCATCGTTTTGCACTGCGATCCTGCCTCTTCCTGTTTCCGAACAAGCATTGTGGACAGGCATTGGCTTTGAGGTATTTGCTTGTCATCGGTTCAATATTGGTGCTAGATTGAACCGTCACATTCTATACCCCTGGGTGATCTATGGGCAAGTCGGCATCGCCGGACCATTCTCGAACCGAGCACTTCAGCATTACCGTGCCTTCGTATCTGCAACATGAACTCAAAGAACTGATTGGCACGTATGGGACCTCGTTGTCAGACGTGATCGTCCATATTTGTCATTCCTGGCTGACGGAGAACGAAGAGAACATCGATCGGCGGCTGGCGAAGTACAAGAAGTTCAGGGGTGGCAGGAAATAGGATGGCCGGGGCGCCATAGTCGCCTGGATCAGCCCCACGGGTTCCAAACAACCGGTTGCAAATTCAGCGAGGTCTCTTATGTATCAATTCAGAAGAGAGGACATGGCATTGGAGGCAGCAAGGCTTCTGGCAGTCTATGAGAGACAGCCCATTGTGGTGATGGCTCGCGGTCTTATGGACTTCTTTACTATCGGTCCTATGGATAGCGCAGCCGTCCATGAGGCCGGGCGGCACATGGCTACGGTCTATCGTTCAGGGCATGTAGACCACGAATGGGAAAGTGAGAAACGTCGGAACCTACGGGCTAGCTTAGTGTTAACTCCCTAGAGCGCACGAAGCCTAATACCGCGTCAAAATTAGATCTATCGTGTAGGCACCTCCACTTCCTGCTGTTAAGGCGCACACGGGTCCTTCATGCCTACGTGCCTGTCGTGTGCTGTCAAAATAATCGCCGCATCCTCTCGCACCCGCTGCTACCCAACCGGCTCAGTGCTAAACCTTCGACGGCCTCGCAACTGGTGTCGCGCCAAAATCAGTTCTTCGCGCAAGTATACAACTGCCCTCTTCAAGCACTTCCGTCCCACAAAGCTCAAAATGCGTGTAATAAGGGATTTTTCTAAGGCCATTTAATCAGTATCATTTTGTCTTACATCTTGAAATAGTAGCCACCGTTACCGAGAACGCCTATCTGTTCACGATGAAAGGAGTTCATGGTTACGCTTACCACAACACTCAGCGAACTCAACCGGCTCTACGGGGCTTACTACGATGCCACCTCTCGGAAAGATCCTAAGGTCGCCGAGCAGGCCTGGGAAGCCTATGTGCAGTACGTTCGTCGGTACAAAGATGAGCGCGGCCTACTCTAGTCGTCGATGGATTCAAGATTGCCTCCCCTACAGTTCGATTCTCAGGCCAAACGTACCGGCGTAGTTGTTGAACTGCGTGTTGCCCACCATCGCGCGGAAGTTCACGAACGGCTGCCAGCCGTTGGGAAGCACCATCAACAGGCCTGTTCCTAGATTGAAATAGTTGCGGACGGGTACGTCGTTCTGAAAGGCAAACCTGAGCGGGTTTGCACGATTGTCCTCCACGAACGACACTCCGATGTGTCGCTGTGAGTTGGCGAATTCGTGAATGTAGTCGGCGTTTGCCTGCGGGACGATGACGCCAACTCCTGTGCTGATGGCTGCTTGGGCTTGGACTCCCAGCAGACTCTGCAGCGAGTTGACCCATTGGTCGTCGAACTTTAAGCCTAGGCCGCCGCCGCTGGTTTCCGCGTAATCGCTGATGTGCGTGTTCGTGTAATTCATTCCCGCACGGGGACCGATCGTGAACATGCCGACCGGATGATCGTATCCGACCAACAAGGTCGTCCGGAACACATCGCCATTTGAATTACTGCTCGGGGTGCCGGCCAGACTACGGCTCGGTCCTGTCGTCCCCTGAATAAATGCCTGTGCCGCACGCGAGACGAGATAATTATTCCGGCTATAACCCCCCGTCACCTGGATGAAGGTCCGGTCGGTCGGCAAGTAGGAGCCGAAGAGCGTCGTTCCAATGCTATTCGTGTTGAAGTCGCCTCCGCCTTTAAAGTCGCCGTGCGTATTGGCATAGCTGATGGCGATGCCGCCGACTGTCTGCCGATTGAATCGATAGTCGGCCCCCCCTGTGATCCCGAGAATCATGGACTGGTATCCGTCCTGGAACGTCGTGACGTCACGATTCAGTGCTTCCACCAGACCGGAGGCAAAGAAGCCGAACCCTTTCATACGGCTCTGACTACTGGCGGCAAAGCTGGCACCGGACGCATCCCCGCTAGGATTCACTGGTGTTTGCGCCCCGACGCCCCGGATCATTCCCGGAGCCAACAGTCCGAACGGATTCATCGCCATCGCGGAGGAAGACTTTTTTGACGAGCCGTCTTCATTCTGGACATCCTCTAAGCGGGATAGGATATTGCGGTTGAGGATTGAAGCGGCGGTCGTTTGAACCGCAGTGGCGCCGCCGCCGGCCGATGTGCCAGCCCCCGTAAGGTTCGCGCCGCCGTTAGACGTACAGGCTGCCGCGAGGTTGGGACCCAGCACGCCAGAGCCTTGCCCCTGGAGCAGTTGCGCGCAGTTGTTGGACAACAACGCGTTGACCTTGTCATTGAGGACCTGTGCTTGAACGGAAGGAGAAGTCGCGATGGCACTGACCAAGCCGGCTAGCAGCCCGACAGCTAGAGTCCGGTTCTGCACGCTCATCAAAGACCGCGCGACCAGCTTTTCCATCATGCCGCCTCCTCGTTGTGGATTACGCTGCTTTGGTACACCCGTGTGTCGTGCACCTTCTGGAAATTGTTCGACGTGATTTCTTGATCCGGCCCTTGGCGTGGGGGCCCATTATAGGTAGACTGAGAGCCGTCTGCAACGAGTGGGTCGGGTGTTACCATTAGCTGACGTTCCGTTCGAACCTTTCCTGACGATCGATCGATTCACCGTGTGCGGAAGGAGAGTCCGTCGGCGCCTATGAATAAGTCCGCTCGTGACCATTTTTGTATCCTTCCCACCCCTCTCCTTATAGTCACCCTTGTAATCGCCCTCTCTGCCTGCACGTCCGATCCGTCCGCCGACTCGCCGGCAGCGGTTACTGATGCGATCAATCGGCCCGGAAATCCAGACGCCTATGATGTGGTGGATTGTCTATTGCCCGGTCAGATCCGGCAGTTAGGCACTATGACGACGTATGTCACGGAACGCCGACCGGTGCGCACAACCAAAGAAGACTGCGCCATCCGCGGTGGTGAGTTCGTCGTCGCCGATCGCGCGGATTACCGATCGGCGCTGAAGATCTGGCTCGGAGAAGCGGAAAAGGGATCGGCCGAGGCCCAATACTATGCTGGCACCATTTATGAGAGGGGTCAGGGCGCCATGGCCGATTACCCCCAGGCGGCTGCCTGGTATCGAAAATCAGCCGATCAAGGCGACAAGCGCGCGGGGATCGCGCTCGGCCGGCTCTACGAACAAGGGTTGGGAGTCGCGAAAGACCCTGCCGAAGCGATGCGGTGGTATGCCAAGGCTTCGGACTTAAAAGAAGCCGTGCTATCGGGTCTCACGATCCAGTCCATGACCGACCCGCAAACCGTGGCCCGTCTTCATGACTTGGAACAGACACTTGCCGCAAAAGATCAGGAAATCAACAAGCTGAACCGCGATCTCACGCGTGTCAACGGCGAGAGGGCGAGTGTCCAGCGAGAGTTGCACGACCGGACGCTCGAGAGCCAGCAGGCTCGGCTGAAAATCCAGCAGCAAGTGGAGCAGGCCCGGACGCTGGAGAAAGAACTGGCTAACCTCAAAGCCAAACCGGATGCTGCTCCTCAAGTGGCGTCCCTGGAGCGTCAACTCCAGGAGGTCAGGAACTCCACGCAGCAGGATCAGCGGCGGCTAACGGAACAGAGCGCGGAGGTCACGCGACTGCAGACTCGTATTACGCAGCTCGAGAAAAATGCGGAACGCATCCAGGTGCTAGAGCAGTCTGTGGCCAAGAAGGATGCGGAAACGCAGCAACTCAGGACGCAATTGACAACAGCCGATCTCGAACTCGGGCGATTGAACGCGCTCGTGGCTGAGCGTCAGCGCCAGGCGCAGGCAGCCCAACGGAAGAGCGACGATACGCAGCGTCGGTACCAGCAGGCACAGACCGAGCTTGAGCAATTGCGGACCACACCGGACCAGACCGCGAAGATCGCCTCATATGAGGAGACGGTCAAGACTCTTCAAGGAGATCTGGGAAAGGCCAAACGCGAAAACGATCAGCGCCATGAGGAGATCGCCCAGTTGCAGCAGAAAATCGCGTCGCTGGAGGCCGATGCAGTGAAACAGGCCGATGCCCTACAGGTCGCCTCGGTTGTCGATCTGGGATTTGACGGCCCTTCGCTGGATATTATCGATCCGCCGCTGGTGAAAACGCGAGGGATCCAGGTTACGACCGATCAAGCGCTGATCCCGATCGGCATGGGCATCCGGCGAGCGATTACAGGCCGTGTGCTTGCGCCTGCCGGCTTGCGAAGCCTGACCGTCAACGGGGAATCGGTCAAGCCTAATGCCGACGGAATTTTTACCGCATACCTCCCGCCACTGCGCTCGAGCAACGAAGAGATGACTGTCCAAATTCTCGCGGTCGATGTGCAGAACAAGCGTGCGGCAATGAAGTTTTCGTTGAAAGCGCGTGGCGGCGCCAAGGTGGTTCCCTCAACACCAAATAAAAACCTCACCGGCTTTGGCCGCTATCATGCCCTGGTCATTGGCAACGACCACTATACGCATTGGCCGCAACTGATGAATGCCGTCGCCGATGCGTCGGCCGTCGCCAAGGTCCTTGAGACGCACTACGGTTTTCAGGTGACGCTGCTCAAAGATGCGACTCGCGGCCAGATCATGAAGGCCCTGAATCAGTATCGAAAGATGCTGACTGAAAAGGATAATCTATTGATCTACTATGCCGGCCATGGACATCTCGAGCAGGGCATCGACCGCGGGTACTGGATTCCTGTGGATGCTGAGGTCAACGACAATTCGGAGTGGCTGTTGTTGCCGGGCGTCACCGACATGCTGCAATTGATGTCCGCCAAGCACGTCCTCGTCGTCGCCGACTCCTGTTTTGGCGGGAAGTTGACGCGCACCTCACTCGCGCAGCTGAAGCCAGGCCTGACGGACGAGGCACGTATCGATCTCCTCAAGACTCTGTCTCAGAAGCGCGTCCGGACCGCCATGACATCGGGTGGCGTCAAACCCGTATTGGATGCGGGGGGCAGCGGACACTCCGTATTTGCCGACGCGTTTCTTGGAGTACTGGAAGACAACTCGTCGATCCTGGAGGCGGAGCGGCTATTCTGGGCGGTCCGCACGCGGGTCGTGAGCACCTCGCAGAAGCTCAACGCGGAGCAGATTCCGACGTACGATCCCATTCACATGGCCGGCCACGAAAGCTTGGGAGACTTTATCTTCGTGCGGAATGAATCCTGATCCTCCTGGAATCTTAATCCCTTAGGCATATCCACCCCCGTATTCAACAGGCATGAAATTCCTTGGAACATGAGGCTTTTTGTGTCTGTACCTGCTGTTTTAAGTTGACAAACCTCCCGTCAATTCCATACGAATGCGTCCTACAAAAACCCTTTGAACCTATACGTGTCATTCTCCGACTAACGGAAGGAGCATCACATGTATCATATTCTTCCCTCCACAGCTGTCCTTCTCACATGGTGTACATTGAGTCCAGCCCTCCCCGCCTGGGCCGAACCGATTACCAGTAGTAACACAGTGAACTTCGAGCAGACGGTTCACTTTGTCGATTCGGAAGGACGCGACCTCGCCGTTGAGCCGGGACTATATCGGCTTGCGACCTCGGAGAGTGCAGCTCTTCGTCTGTTGCGAGAGGATGACAGTTCCGTCGGCACCGTTGAGAGCGCTCCACTTGAACTCTCTGAACCGATGCAGGCCTCGATGGCGCTTTCGATCACCGATACCTCGAACTCCGATCAGTTGCATATTCTGCTCGCCCTGACAGAGAAAACCGCCCGACATGCCGTCGGGAGTCTCAGCGGCGCTCGTTCTCGTGCGACCGGTCTTCTGCCCGCGGGTTTGGGTTTGCCGTACGATCCTTCTATGCAAAAGCAAATGTCTATCTTGCCTCCTGATCCGCCGATCGTCCTCGACCCGACGGACAGCTATGCAGGTGTATTTTTCAGTTTTACGTGGAAGCTGGCGCAAGCAACTCCTGTCGGCACTCAGGACGATTTTAAAATCTGCGTGTTTGAGGCGACGAGCTATTGTGGATCTCCGACAAGCGTCGTGTTTCCTCCGCCAGGAGCTCCATTGGTGACCGGAAAGCTCTATCAACCCGATCCTGCCATCATCAACAGCAAGATACCTGGTCGGATCGTCAAGTGGTCGATCGCCACGTGTCGGACTACGTTGCCGACACCGACAAAATCGCTCACTCCGACGCAGCCTCTACCCTCAATGTGTAGTCGATTCAGCGTGCCGCGCACGTTCACATGGCTTCTTCACGCCCCAAGACTCCTCAGCACCTCGTCCCTCGCTCCACCGCCCGGGACGACCCTGCCGGTGCCTGGAACCCAGGGCTCAAGCCAAACGGCGTTGTACTACCGCTTCACGTGGGGCTCGGTGATCGGAGCCGAGAGGTATTTTTTCTGTCTGTACGATGGACCACCAGAAATGTGCACGACGACTCAAAGCGCTTCCCTCGCTGCTAATCCCATTGTACTTGCGAAGGGAGGCACCGAACATGTGATCCAGGTCGATCTCCCGCAATTCCGCGGTCTCAAGACGGTCCGATGGACGGTGGCAGCATGCACCTCCCGGTTGACCGGCGAAGCGAGTTGCGTTTGGGATACTGTTGGTCTGCCGGTCAGCATACAAAACCGTCTGCTTCCCCCCGTATTGCAGCCGGCGCAGCAGGCAGCGAACTTCGAGATGCGGATGACTTGGACGCTGCAAGAAGTGGGAAACATCCGAAGGATCAAGGTGTGCGCGGTGCGAGCGCCTGTTCCCATTGCTCCAGACCTAGATGCCAAGGACGTCATAAAGAAAGTGACCGACACTCTCAATGCGGTTACGTCAGGATCACTCTGTGAACAGCCGGGTAAAAATATCATGCTCAATCCTGTGCGTTCTCCCATGACCGTGAGCTGTCTTCTCAAACAACCGTTTCCCTCCATCGGTCATAATACGATGACCGCCTTCGGATTCAGTGTCGGAGCCTGCAACGAAGATAACCAATGCGCCTTCCCGCAGTTCTTCGCCGTAGCGGTCAGCATAGGATCTCAAGTCGGATCTGATGCCCGCTGCGACTGACATCATCTTCGAAAGGAGGAGCGAGATGAGACATTTCTTCGTTCTTGCCATCATGGTAAGTATCGTTGCAGGGGGCCAGATTCCTTCAGCTATGAGCGCTGAAAGGAATGCCCCTCCAGCGGCTGAGCCGCAGGCGGCGCTCTTCGCTCAACTTCAACCATCTGCACCGACGACCCCCAGCATTGGTGGGACGCCAAAGCTTCCTATCGCTGCGCCTCATGCCAACGAAACCGATCGAGACATGATCATCAAGATTCTGGATTCGCTACCCGGTATCGTCGAGCAACTGAAGTTGATCAGGGTTGACACGGCGCAGGTTAGGAATGATACCGCCCAGATTCAATTGAAGTTGGATACATTAGCCGCGCAGGTGCGACGTCCTGTGGGCTGGAGCCTCCAAATCCCGCCCAATGAACGATGGGAGCTTCTCTTGAATGGCCAAGTCGTTGTAGACCACGAGACCGGTCTCATGTGGGAGCGGGCTGCAAGTCAGCAGCCGGTTGCGTATGCATTTGCAGTCGACACCTGCCGGCAGAAGAAAGTGCTGCTCGATCGTAATGATTACGTTGGAAAACTGGGATGGCGCATCCCCTCAACCAGTGAACTTCAAAGCCTGCTTCCGCTTGCTTCTGGCCACCCCTTTCAACTCCCACCGGAAGGGGTAAACGGCGTGGTCGCCTGGTCTCTCGACATTGTGTCACCGGGACATGCGTTGGCCGTGCAGCTCACGACAGGAAGAACAGTTGACCTCGACACGGGCAGAAGTTCAGCACCGATGTGGTGTGTACGGGGAAACGGCTAAGAACCAGGCTAGCTCAGGGCGATAAGCCACTTGGCGCGGGAGCGTGCGAAAGGTAAACTAAAGCCGTTTGTGAGGGAAACCCCAAGACTCAAAAGTTGTCGCACGGTCCCGTTCGAAAGGTAATGGCGATGGTCATCAGACCATGGTCGGCTTGGCTGCTTGCCCTCGCTACCTTGGGTTTCGCGGCCGGCCTCCATGCCGCTTCCGAGCGTGGGGTTTCTGTCGCCCCGGTCGACGGGAAGTCACCGGCCGAGTACGTGACCGAGCGCAGCGGCAAGGCCTGGGCCGTCGTCATCGGCATCGATGAATACCGCCACGTTCCCAAGCTGACCTACGCGGCAACCGACGCCAAAAGCATCGCCGCATTGCTCAAGGAGCAAGGCTTTGAGGTTGTGTCCTTGTACGACGGGGCGGCAACCAGGCAGGCCATCCTGCATGAACTCGGCGACCGCCTCCCCGCCAGGGTTGGCGAGGAGGATCGCATCGTCATTTTCTATGCGGGCCATGGAGAAACGCGGAAATTCGGCGGCGGCACGACCATGGGTTACCTGCTCCCAGTGGACGGCGACGCCTCGTCATTGAGCGCCACGGCCATCGACATGGGCTTGGTCCAGTCGCTGGCTCAGGCGCTTCCGGCTAAACAGATTCTTTTTCTCATCGATTCCTGCTATGGGGGGATTGCCGGTCAACGATTCAGAAGCATTGCGCCGATGACCGAGAAATATCTGCGGACGATTACCCGTGAAAAAGGGCGCCAGTTGATCACAGCCGGCGGCGCCGATCAACAGGCCGTCGAAGGCTCGCGATGGGGGCACAGTGCCTTCACCTACTATCTGCTGGAGGGTGTCGGCAAGGGGCTGGCTGATTTGAATGAAGATGGCATTATCCCCACCTCGGAGCTCTATACATATCTCGACGAGCGAGTCTATGAGGCCGCCCAACTCCTGGGACACACCCAACGGCCTCAACTCTGGTCCTTATCATCCGATAGGGGAGAATTTGTCTTCATTTCACACATATCTGCCGGTTCCGTGAAGCATCGTGCAACAGTGCAGGAATCCGCCTCCGAGGTCGCAGCCCTGCATGCGGAATTGGAGCGGTTGAAGGCGGAGCTCAAGAAATCCATGGATGCTCGCAGCGCACTGCCGACATCGAAGAACGCTCCTCCAGCTGCATCAGCACAGGCGAACCCGTCATCGAACCTCGAGGAAGCCTGCGACCGGCAGGAGGGAGCCAAATGTTTTCAGCTCGCCCGTCAGTACACGCTGGGCGAAAAAGTACCCAAGGATTTATCCCGCGCGGCCAGCCTATTCGAGAAAGGGTGCCGGGCAGGTCATGCCCATAGCTGCACGGCACTCGGCAGTCTGTTGTGGATGGGACAAGGGGTTCCGCAGGATCGAACGGTGGCGCAGCAGTTGTGGAAGCATGCCTGCAAAAACGGTAGTCAGGACGCCTGCTCGCTGCTAGCAAATGCCAAGACAGCTGGCGGCTAAGGAACGGCGTGATCTCTCTTCAAATTACTTGGTCGTGGCGGGCTTCTCCTTTTCCGAGTCATCGCTACCAATGTTCTTCAGCCAGTTGGTCAGGCTCCGCATCGTAGTCGGCTCTTCCTGTTTGACGGGCTGAGAGACATTGGTCACTCTTGAAAGCTCCCGCCGAATGGCCGCATCGAGCCCACTCACCAGTTCGTTGTATCGTTTGTGAATCTTTGTTCCATTGTATTTGAAGTTTGAACTGTTCTTGTACAGGATGCTGTAGGTTTTCGTGGTATACGGGATGGCCACCGTGGCGCTTTGCTTTGCATTAGAGTAGGTTCCCGTGACTTCCCCGTTTTTGGTCGAAGCCATTTTCCACCCTAATCCTTTTCCGGCCTCCATGATGGCATCGCCGACTTGATTCATTGACACAGGGGCATCAGTGCCCGCTTCAATAGGATTGTCTCGGATCTCAAACAACGGTGAAGAACAGGCTGCCAGCAGCACGACGAGAAGGCCGATGAAGAAAGATGACCCTTTCCTGCTCATGTCCTGTCTCCTCCCAATTTTACTTAGGCATCATGGGGAGGGAAGATTACTCCTCCCACAGAGGGGGTGCAAGGTACCCTGCCTGACCCGAGTAAAGGCAGCCGCATAGGCTTTATCCATCGCCTGAGGGTATTTTCTAGAGAGACCCACCTACGTTGACAAGTTGAGAGGGCCCTTCTACACTTTCGCGCCGATTTCCTGCCTTGAACCGTGATCGAGGTTCACACGACTTACCGACACATCAACTGCACACTTTACGGCACTGGTGGCCAATATTGGAGGACAACATGAGCCTGCGCACCTTGTGGGTGGTATCCCGATTGACTGTGAGTTTCCTAGTCCTTGGATCCGCAGCCTTCGGCGCGGATGACGTGACCGAACGCGCCGTTCAGTCGGCTCCGACCATTCAAGGGACAATACCGAGAACGGCCATCACCGCTCCTGCCCCCACCCTCGAACAGACCGTCGCGATGTTGCAGCAGCAGGTACAGACCCTCACTACCCAAGTGGCCGCGCTGCAGTCCGTCTTGAAAGTGACGCCGACGGGAACCATTCTTCAGGCTCCCGCGTTGACCCTACTCAGCCAAGACCTCACCGTTCGCGCTGACAAGACTGCGAGGATCGACGCCGGTTTGTCGGTCGACATCAGAAGCGCGAGTACAGCGTCATTGAAGGCCGCCTCAACCGCAGTCGTCGAAGCGGCTGGGGGGTTGGACCTCAAGGGTGCCACTATTAAACACAACGGAGGAGGCAGGCCGATCGCGATGGTCGGCAGTGCCGTCGGAAACGGACAAGTACTGAACGGCAGTTCGACAGTGCTAGGAAACTGACACGTTAGGTGAATTGCCAGTGTCGAGATGACCCGGCAAGCGCATCACTTGGCCTGATCTCTAAGAGAGATGGGCAGACACTTTAAGGAGGCTTCTGATGGACAGCAATGACTCGAACCATCCTGGAAACAAAAATGAGCGTCCGTCTCGCCGGGAGTTTTTGACTCGTGTGGGATTCATGGCGGGAGGCATGGCACTATTTGGACTTCCAAATTTTAGGTCGTCGGGAGCCCAGGCTGCGCTCCAATCCTCGATGACAGGAGCCCACTCCATGCTTGAACTCGAGGGCGAGGTCATCCCCGTGAAGTCCGTGGACGGAGGATTCCCCAAGGCGGATGTGATACTCGATCCGCCCAACAGCGTCCCCCCGTTCGTCAAAAAGCACGTTGGCCCTCCAAGGTCCCAAGAGGTTGTCATGGAATGTTTTCCCATCATGCCAAAACAATTGTTGGAATGGGTCACGAATACGCTCAATATGAATTTCATCAGGAAAAACGGGGCCGTCATTACCACGGATTTCAACTATGTCGAACAGAGCCGTCTGCAATTCAATAACGCCGTAATTACCGAAATAGGGTTTCCAGCGTGTGAGGGTGCTTCCAAAGATCCTGGTTTCCTCACCCTGAAGTTCGCCCCTGAATTCACAACCCCGCTTGCAGGCAAGGGCACAGTGACCACACCAAAAAGTACTCAGAAAATCTGGCCAAAGTCGAATTATCGGTTGGCGATTCCGGGTCTCGATTGCACCCAGGTAAGCAAGATCGAGGCCTTCACAGTGAAACAAAAGTTCGCGCCGGAGGCCATCGGACTGGCACGTGACTTTGTGAAACAGCCAGGGACGCTGGAATTCCCGAATCTTGCACTCACGCTGTCTGAATCATCAGCCGGAACCTTTTACGCCTGGTTTCAAGACATGGTCCTTAGAGGCAAGGCTGGGGAAGAAAGCGAAAAAATCGGGACATTGGAATTACTGGATCCCACCCTTACGACGACACTGTTGACCATCACGTTCAATCATCTCGGCATATTCGCCTTCGGCCCGGAGAAGGTAGCCGCCGGTACGGACACCATCAGACGCGTCAAGGTCGAGATGTATTGCGAGCAAATCACAATAGCGCCTGGTAAGGGCTGATGCCCACTGGTGGCCTAGGCGATGGACTAAGGGGACGGTGGCGATGATGCAAATTCATTTGCCGCCCACCGAAGGCCGACGGGCGGATAGGAGAAGGTCATGACAAAGTTGGCAGCGTCAGTGGCTCTTGTGGTCGCAATATTCTTGGGGATTGGTTCTGGTGAGGCGGCGATCTACATGCTGATTCCGAGTATCCAAGGCGAGGTGACCGAACAGGTTCACGCAGGATGGGTCGAGGTGCAATCCCTGAGTTGGAGCCATAGTGAAGCCCCTCCCGGCGCTCAAGTCAGAGTGCAATTTGGACGGGTGGTTTTTACCAAAACGGCCGATTCCACGTCTGCAGCCCTGGCCTTGGCTGCAGCAGACCAACACCAATCTAGAGAGGTGAAGGTGGAATTCGTGAGATCATTCGCCGGGACGCCCGTTGTCGTATTTAGAATGAAGTTGACCAACCCCCGCCTGGTCACATATTCGGCTGGGGCGCAATCAAGTAACCTCGCTACCGAGAGTCTCGCCTGGGAATTCGACACAATCACGTGGATTGCTCACAAAGTATCTCCTCAAGGCCAAGCAGGACCAGGCACTGCAGGATGCTGGGACACAGTCGGAAATAGAAGCTGTCCGGCTACCCCCTAGGTAAAAGAGGACTTTCAGGGGAAGGCTAATCCGGGAGGACCCTCCAGCACGAGCTCGCGGAGCACCAGTTTGACGCCGTGGTCATTGAATCCGGTGTTCGTGCATTGGAGCTTGCCCCACATCGGCTTGATGACCGTCACGATCCGCGGGGACTGGTTGTCGAGCATGATCACACCATCCTGGAGGATTTGTTGGTCTGAAGAAGTGATGGAATAGTATTTCGGCGATTCGGACAATTCCCCGGTGACAATGGGCGCTGTCCCGCGCGTGAAGTTGTTGCCGACATGCGGCGGCATCGTAATGCAATTGTTCCCAAAAGCGCTCACCACGCAGCATTTTCCCTGCTCCTGTCCAGAAGGAATTTCGCGTACCGCCTCCCACTTAGTCGAAATCAAGCGCACGCCATCCGGCAAGGCCCATGGCAAGGAGGTGAACTGGCACTCTGTGCCGATCGGCCCACTGCGAATACGAAGCGACAAGTCCGCCCCCCCGTCCAACACACCGACGCTATAGTTCGTTGGCCCGACTGAGGTTCCATCGCAAATGCCCAAGGAACCGCTGATCCGAAAGCCCAGCCGACTTCGCAAACTCGACGTCCCGCTCAAGGTATAGCGTACTGGAGCTTGCACGAGGAAGGGTCCTGCGACGAGACGGGCTGGTTCTGTTTTGCCCGGCAACGTGAGCTCAATGCCGACCGCGCACATGCCGGTGCTCGTGAACCAGCCTGGAAGGCTGATCCGCCCTTCGTTCTGTTGATCGAGAACAATGAAATCGCCGATGACGATGCGCGGGTTGCGGGTGAGTGTGCATGCCGGATCGCTCGTGATGCTGCCAGGCGACACAATCCGGAAGGGAATCCTCGTGCCTGCGCCGCCGAAAAAGTTGTACATGGTAATCGAGACGTTGGCATTCGCGAAGGGCACAAGGGCTCCTTGATTGGCGAAGGACGCATACGTGACCGATTTGAACCGCGGAACCCCAGGCAGAATGTTCCCTCCCGGTAATTGGGTTTGGACGGGGGCGATTTGCATACTGAGAGCCGGACTCAAGGTCCGCGTCTCACGGGAATGGATCCCGCTGTAGGTTCCTGTGGCCACCACTGTCCCGTCAGACGCCGAGTAGAGCAACAGATGCTCATCCGGGCTCCGTGTGAGGGATATGACCGTCGGTTCCGGCAATGCCAACTCTTCTGGCGGGAGTGTCGATCCTTCGATGGTCACAGCGCCAGGTGTCAGGATGAGCGTGGAGCCCTTTCGCTCCACCTGATACGTTCCGGGTTCCACGGTAACGCCGGCTCCATTCGACAGCAGAAAGTGCACCGCGCGTTCGAATGTGACGGAACCAGGCGGCAGTGGCTCGGCCGCCCTCGTTTCCCAAGCCTGACAGGAGAACGCAAGCAGCCCACATACCATCAGCCTCATCGCGTTCGTCATGACACTGTGTACTCCTCTCTTCGGTTGACGCAAGCGGTTTAATTCTGCAGGATCTTGGAGCCCTTCAGGAGGAGATCCCCGGCTGATTTGACCGTCGTGGTCCCATTGCCGATAATCGCAATGTCCCTGCCGACGATGCTGATCGTTCCATCCTTCTTGCTCACAAACGAGGCCTCCCCTGTCTTGAAAGTTCCGCTTTCTGCGGCAACAAACTGGAACATCGCCGCGGAACTCGTGACGAATGATCTTCCCGTCTGAATAACGGCATCCAGTCCTGTCGTCAACCGCGCCATGCCCGCGCTTTGAAAGAGAAGGTTCTGTCCGGCCCGAACCGTGAGGTCCTTGGCACTATCCAGGTTGGCGCTTCCGCCAACGGTGACCTGCGCATCGGCTCCGACGGTGGCCTTCAAGGCCACACCGGTTGTGAAGTTTGTGTTTCCCGCAACGGTAACGACGGCGTCTTTCTGGACGGTGATCGCAAGCGTTTGGGCCGATTTCACCGCCAAATCAGTCCCGGCCTCCATCGACACCACCCGACCGGCTTTTTGCGTGACGTCTCCGGCTGAGGTGAGCAATGCAGTCGGAGTTTGTGTGCCGCCGCCGCTGGCAAGCGTCAGTGCCGTCTGACCAGACTGCACAAACAACCGTTCGCCCCCCGGAGTGCCGTCATAGACCAATTCCGTTCTGACGCCATTGACGCCCTGCTGACGCAAGATCGAAAGATGCTTATTGGCGGGCAACGAAACCGGCGGCATGTCCTTGGCGTTGTACACGCTCCCGACAACGACCGGACGCCGGGAATCGCCATGTTCAAAGGCCACCAGCACTTCATCGCCCACATCCGGCAGCCACATGGCCGCGGAGCCGGTACCGGTCGCAATTTGAGCGACGCGCACGAATCCCGCATCGCCTTCGATTCCAAAACTTCCCGCGGAAGCTCTCCAGGGAAACCGCACCTTGACTCGGCCGTATTTGTCCACGAATTTTGTCTCTCCCGGCGGGCCGGTGACGATTGCCGGCACGACACCGGCGATAACGGGCACGGGTGTGACAGGGAGTGGCCGAAAGGCCACTTGTACCGGCAAGCAGCGGAATGAGTTGCGGTATTCCTTCCCCGTTCGTTGATGGGTGACCGCAATGATCACATACTCTTGATTGAAATCTACTCGTGGGTGATTAGCCAGGACCATCCGTTGCCCGGCCTGGAGCTGCGGATAGGTCGACTCTCCGGTACAGGCTTGAGCATCAGCCATGCGTGCGGCTAAGCGAACATTGCCTGCTGCCTGGGATTCGGTCGCTGTCTCGACGCCCCCGGGAAATACTCCCTCCGTGAGATCGAGAAAGGCCGGCCCTTGGATTGAGGACGTAAGATTCGTCTCGGGAGTCTGCCAATTGTAGTCGCCGACCTGAATCTGGCCAGAATGCAGAGACACGCCGCGACTGAAGGCGTTCACTGCAGGAGAATTGTTGAGGGCAAAGACGAGTTTCCCGACAGGTGACGGGGGGAAGCCGGCATTGGCGTCGCTCAGGACGACCTTGTCGCCGGCCGGTGTCGGTTCGATGTGATAGTGGATGCCAGCGCTCTCCAGAAGGCGCGACAGGAAAGCAAAATCCGTTTCCTGATACTGCATGGTCATTGCCTCAGCCTGCACGGAACCGGTCAGCCGAAGCTCGATATTCGATACTCCTGCCTCACTGAGGATCTGCGTGACAATGTCGCTGACTTTCTTGGAATAAAAGGTCCGGCTCGTGCTGCGATATTTCAATCGATCGAGGCTCGACACGATTCGCAACCGATACAAGCCTTGCGCTCCAGCCCCATCGACCTGTTCGATGCGTTCGATCATCCCGACGATGGCTCGTCCGGTCGCAACAGGAACGGTGACGGGTTGCCCAACGGCCGAAGCCAATGTGAGGTTTTTATCAGTGGTGGCGATCGTGATGTCGAACTCGTATGCCTGAGACACAGCCTCCCTGCCGGAATATTGCACGACGGTCCCCGCAGACAGGGCGTCAACGACTGGATTTGCACC
>Ga0070690_100000424_pt1 | contig 21393 bp, 19 predicted proteins | sample KBSS33HmetaG_FD_64671 | JGI IMG/M metagenome (GOLD analysis project Ga0070690, IMG submission 64671) | Switchgrass rhizosphere microbial communities from Kellogg Biological Station, Michigan, USA - KBS S3-3H metaG | ecosystem: Host-associated > Plants > Roots > Rhizosphere ... | reverse complement strand
ATCCGCAACAGCGCGGCGACCGCCGCTCCGAGCGCGAGCGCGTCCATCCGGCAGATCGTGAACATGTACGGTCCGCCCTCGCCCACCCCTGCGAGGCGGAAGGCCAGGCGCGACGCAAACGCGACGACCGCCAGCGCGATCGCCACCTTCAAGAGGCGGCGCGGAGTCGTGTGGCGGACGACAAACGGCCAGACGAGATAGAACTGTTCTTCCACCGCCAGCGACCAGAAGTGGGGAAATGCCGCGACCCCGCCTCCGAGCGGCTCGGCCCAGTTGATGAGATAGGTCCACAGCCAGATGCGGTGTTCGCGGCCCTCCAGGAGGCGCTCCGGCGCAAGCCCCAGGCCGGGCACGATCACCAGGGCGACCACCAGGACGGCGTAGTACAGGGGGAAGATGCGCAGCACGCGGCGCCCAAAGAACGCGCGGTAGTAGCCGGGCGCGCCTCGGGTATCGAGCAGGATCCCGCTGATGAGGTATCCGGACAAAACGAAGAACAGCTGCACGCCGACCCAGCCGAAGTTGGCGGCGAGGCCGGCCAGGCGTTCGAGGAGCGGGCCGCTATCCTCGAAGGGGTTGAGGTTGTGCGCCAGCACCAGCAGGATGGCGAGGCCGCGCACGCCGTCGAGCGCGGGGATGGTCTCGGCCGTGGCGCGAGGCCGCGTCATCTGATCCACCCGATCATCGTACACGGCGACGTGCGCCTGTACGCCGCGCCGCCGGCGGGTCATGCGCCGCGCTTGAGCGCCCGGCGCAGGAGCTGCAAGAAGTCGCGCGCGATCGGCCCCGCCAGCACCAGCGCCGCCACGACGTAGGTCACCGCGCCGGCGACGATCTCGACGGGCAGGACGGCGCTCGGCGCATCGACACCGAGCGCGACCATACCCTGACGCGCGCCGAGCACCGCGGCAGCCATCACGCCGCACGCCGCGAGCGGCCGCAACACCGCGCTCGCCAGCGGCCAGGCCGGGACCCGATCGGTGTAGATCACCAGGCCGATCGTCACGAGGGACTGCCCGCCGAAGGCGATCCCCACCGACGCCGCGGTCCACAGCGGCCCCAGCGAATGGAACGCGACGATGCAGCCGAACAGCAGCACCAGCTTGAGCAGCGCGAGGAACATGACCGTTCGCGTGCGCGAGAAGCTCGCCAGGTACGCGCCGACGCCCCAGCCCATCGGCCGCACCACCGATAGCACCGACAAGACGATGAGCAGCGGCGCCACGTCCTGCCATGCGTCGTTGAGCAGGCAGCGGATCAAGGTCCGCGCCACCGTGCCCAGCCCGATCGCGAGCGGGAACACCACGAGCGCCATCAGCCCGGTCGCGCGGATCAGCGCCGCCTTGCGGTCCTTGACGTCGAGGCTGGCCATCGCCGGCAACAGCACCCCGCCGATCTGCTCGCCGACTTGCACCGCCGGGATATCGGCGAGGTTGTAGGCCTGGTTGTAGAGGCCAACGATCTTGGGGCCGAAGTACGCGCCGAACGCGAGGTTGTCCCAGTAGCGCGATGCGAACTCGAACAGCTGCGCAAAGCCGAGCGGGAGGCCGAAGCGCAGGATCTCCCGGACCCGCTGCCAGCGCCACGGCGTGGGCCGGAACCAGCCCAGTCCGGTGGCGCGCAGGATCAGCGCGGTCGCGAGCCCCGACTGCACGATGTTGCCCAGGACGATGGCCTGACCACCGAGATCCGTGGTCTCCGCCAGCGTGATGGCGCTGATCGTGTACGCCAGGTCGCCCACGCCGTTGGCGATCGCCAGCTCGCGGAACCGCATCTCGCGCGCGAGCACCTTGTCGGGGACGGCGCCGATCCGACGGATCAGGATCGCGAGCGTGAGGCCGGGCAGGTAGCTGGCGAGGTGGGGCGCATGGAACAGCGGCGCGAACCACGCGCCGGTACCGGCGATCGCGCATAGCCCCACGAACCCGAACACGAGGTTGACCACCGCGGTGTGGTAGGTTTGCTCGTCGCTCTTGGGGCCGTGCACGATCATGTACTGGTTGAAGCCCCAGTGCGAGATCCAGTTGGCCGTCTGAGCGATGACCGAAGCGGTGCCCACCTCGCCGATCACGTCGGGCCGGAGCAACCTGGTCATGAACAGCGTGCCGATCAGCCCGACCAGGCGGGTGCCGGTGCTGGCGCCCACGTTCCAGATCGCCCCGCGCGCGGCGCGCTTGCCTACAGACACGGTACCTCGAGCGCGCGCACGACCATCGATCACCGTATCATAGCCGTCGTGGCCGGCCCAGCAGCGGCATCCAGGCCACATTCCGACCGGCTAGAATGCCCCACCTGCCCCAGGGGCGTTCCTCGATCAGTTCCTCGATCAATAGCCGAGCGGCGGAAATGCGAGCTGGGTGAGGAGCATCGAGTCCGACGTCGCGAGCGAGACCGAGACCCGCCGCAGATCCAGGGGATCGAACGCCACGGCGCGGCGCAGCGCGGCCGGCCACAGCACGTTGATCCCGCTGCTGTTGGCGAACCCGAGCCGGTAGCCGGCGGCGGCGATGGCGGCGAGGATCCGCGCGCTCTGGACCCGGCGGCCGACGGGATAGGCGATCGTGTGGACCGGGTGCCCCAGCTCGCGCTCGAGGTCGTCGCGCGAGCCTGCCAGCTCGTCGCGCAGCCCGTCGTCGTCGAGCGTCTCGAGCACGTGATGGTGCCTCGTGTGAGACTCGACGCTCATGCCGGCCCGCTCCAGCGCGCGAACCTGGTCCCAGGTCATGATCAGCCGGTCCGCATGCTCGGCGTCGATCGCCGGGCTCCACTCGACGTCGAGCGCGGCATACAGCTCGGCGAGGAAGCGCCCGATGTCGATGCCCCAGGTGTTCTTGACCAGGTTGTCGAGCAGGTGCCGCGCCGCGGGGTCGGCCACGTCGATCTCGATCGGCGCAGGGTACGCCAGCTTCGCGCGTGGCCGCCGGGCCGCGTTCAGCGCGAACGCGATGCGCTCCCACCAGTAGATCCGGCGCTCGGTGACAAACGACGTCGCGATGAAGAACGTCGCCGGGATCCCGAGCTCGCGCAGGATCGGCAGCGCGACGTCGTGACAGCTCCGGTAGCCATCGTCGAACGTCACCATCACCGGGTTCGGCGGCAGCGGGGCACCCTCGAGCCCGCGCAAGAGGTCGGTCATCCCGATCGGCGTGCCGATCCGCGCCAGCATCTCCAGGCGGCGCCGGAACTGCCGCGGCGTCGCATCGGCGACGTCGGGGTCGTATCGATAGTCGCCGCGCAGCTCCGCGACGTCGTGGACGTGATGAAACGTGACGATCCCGACGATCGGCAGCGGCGCGAACCGCCGGAGCTCCATCACCCCGCGAAGCAACCCTGTACGATCCAGCGCATCCGCCAGGCGCTGCCGCTTGCCCACCCCCGGCTGCTTGCCATTGAGTACGACCACGAAGCTTCTCTACCAGACATTGCAATCAACAGACACACCGGTGTCAAGAGCGAACTTCCCGAGCTGCTCACGGGCGACGCCGGCTCACAGAAGGCCGGGGAGGCGCGCCGCCGCGAAGCCTGTGTAAGGTACCGTCGGTGCGCCGGGCGGCGGGTCCGCCGCGCGCGCGAAGTCCGGGCTCGCCGCGGGCCCCGTATTCTGAAGCGTCGGGTCGTCCCGCCACGCCGGCTGGTTGAGCCGATCGGTGATGTTCAGCGTCTCGACCCCCTCCGCCCCGCACTCGATCGTGTGGACGATGTCGCCCGGAAAGCAGACCACTGAACCCGCCTCGAGCGGGACATTGACGACGACATCGCGGCCGGCGGCGTCCCGGTGGCACATCTGGTAGCTGCCACCGCCGCGCAGCACGACAATCACGCTCTCGACCGGGTGGGTGTGGAACTCGATCGGCTCCGGCCGCTCCGGCGAGTTCGGCGGATCGAACACCAGGCGCGCGGCGACGCTCGCGTCGTCGCCGAACAGGTGGCGCGACGGGCAGATCGGCTGGTCGGGCCGGCCGTGGTGCGTCACGCCTGCCCGCTCGGCCAGCGCGGCAACCTTCGGAACCCACGCCGCGATCGCGCCTGCGCGAAACGCAAACCGCTTCGCGTTCCATTGCGCGATGACAAACTCCCGGAGCTCGGCGCGGGTGACGGTCCGATCGAGGACGGCGCCCAAGAGCTCGTCGATCGTCGCCCACGTACGCGACATCATGACCGATGCTATCGCCGCCGCGCTCGACGTGTCAATCGCGACCATCAGCCCAGCTTGTGCTCCGCGCTTCGTGGATGTCACGACAAGTGGCGCAGCTTGTCGGGATTGCGAACGCCGTACAGCGCGACGATCCGATCGCCGTCGATCTCGAGCGCGAGCGTCTCGACGCCTTCGGCACCCTGCATGACGAAGCCGTGCAGCCCGTTGATGCGCGTGCGATCGATACGCTCGGGCAGCGCGCGCCCCTTCGCGGCGAGCCCGGCGACGAACCGAAGGATCTTGGCCTTGCCGTAGATCGGATTCAGTGCGGCCGAGCGCTTGCCGCCGCCGTCGGTGTAGAACACCGCGTCGTCATGGAGCAGCTGCGCGATCGCCGCGACATCGCCCGTCACCATCGCCTGGTGAAACGCCGTCGCGAGCCGCGCGCTGTCGTCCTCGCTCGCCTGAAACCGCGGGCGTCCCTCGCGGACGTGATCGCGCGCGCGTGCCGCCAGCTGCCGGCACGCCGGCTCGCTGCGTTCGAGCACGCCGGCGACGTCGGCGTAGTCCATGTCGAACACGTCGTGCAAGAGGAACGCGGCGCGTTCGAGCGGTGACAGGCGCTCGAGCGTCATCAAGAGCGCGACCGAGAGATCGCCGGCGAAGCTCGCCGACCCCGCGGCGCCGTCGTCGTCGACGAGCGGCTCGGGCAGCCACGTCCCGACGTAGCGCTCGCGATGCGCGCGGGCCGACTTCATCCGATCGAGGCACAACCGCGACACCGTGCGTGCGAGGTAGCCGCGCGGCTCGGCCACCGCGTCGCGATCGACCTCGGTCCAGCGCAAGAACGCGTCCTGCACGGCGTCTTCAGCTTCGGCGACCGAGCCGAGCATCCGGTACGCCAGCCGGACGAGGAACCGCCGGTGCGGCTCGAAGCTATCGGCGGCGGACGTCATGCGGAGAGTGTAGCCGGGGCCGCGACCTGGCGGCGAGGAACGACGGGCTCGCCCGCCACGACGACGCGCTGGCAGGCCTTGCCGAACCCCATCGCGTACTTGAGCGTCGGATAGAACCGCGCCGCGGTGATCGCGAACGCGACCGAGATGAGCGCGCGCGGCCCCCAGCGCTTGACGATCTCGTCGCGCACCTCGTCGGCGTCGGGCGAATGCGCGAGCACGCCGAGCGCGAACCGCACACCGAGGCGAACCTCGTCGGTCATCATCGCTTCCCTGCCTTCGATGATCGACGCGATCACGCGCGGATCGACCCCGTCCTTGAGCGCCATCGTCACGGAGAGCTGCGTGCACGGCCCGCAATCCTCGGCCAGCGTGCCGGTGATCTTGACCGCGTAGTACACCGCCGCCGGCACGTCGCGCCGGTACTCCGACACGCCGCTGATCTTGGCGAACTTCCAGAATGCGCGCGCGTCGGTCTCGATCACCTCGCGCGCGTACGATGCGTCGTAGCCGAACTCGCGCTCGAACGCCGCGATCCGGTTCTTGATCAGCCATTTCAACATCCAAACCTCCTGGTTCACTACTCACGACGAGGTAGCCGATCGAGCTGTGACATCGGATGGTTCGATTTGGCGGCCGGTGCCGCTGGACGACCGCGAACGCGCCGCAAGCTCCCGAATACCAACAGGTATCGACGGCAAGACGTCTGTCACTTTTTCGTTCAGCAAGGCTGCGAACCATCTGACGAGGCCCAGCCCCGATGGGCTCCCGTTCGAGGCTACGTACGAGATGAATCTCATCGTTTCGCTCTTCGGCGCTGGGATCCATAGCCAGTCCGATGTGAACCTCGAGTCGATCGGGAAGGCTCGAGGCGGATTCCTGTCTACCTGGTTTGCCAAGGCCATCAAGGCCACCAGGGCCAGACAAGGCTACCCGTTGTCTCAGTATCAGAAGCAGGTCGCCGAGGCCGGTCACCTGGATGCCTACTCGCACTGGCTGTTCTCGAAGGAAAGTCACCTCGAACATCGCGCGCTCACATACGTAGTCCACGGCTGATCGTATCCGCCCTGCCCGCCGCAGGTCACGGCCCCATGTCCACAGGTCGGCCCTGCCCGGCATACGGTGCACGCCCGCCCGGTCGCCGATGTTATAAAGCAAGCTTGTCGACGAGCCTGCCCGAGCGCCTCCTGCAGCAACCGGCCATCGCATCGCACCCTGTTGCGCGCGAGCTGATCTGGGTGATGACGCGCCCCACGGGCACCACGTCGTCGGGCTTCCCGTACCTGCAGCCCAGCGCCTGGCACCGCTTCCGCGACTGGGTGCCTCACATCCTCGGCGACGGTCCCCGCACCATGGACGCCGTCGAGCTCGTCGTCGACGCGGCCGCCCGCGCCGGCCTCGACGAGGCCGCGGCCAGGCACCTCGGCGCCGCCGCCGATGTCGTGCGACAGGTGGTGCGCACGGCCGCGATCTGCGCGCCACCGGATCTATGGCTCTTGCGTCACGTCGTCGGGCAGCTGGCGCGCACCGGTGTGGCGGCCCGCCTGCTCGCCGGCGAGACCGTCGATGCCAGCATGGCGGCGCGCCCCGAAGAGCTCGAGATCGATCTGCGCTTCCTGCTCTCGCGCGACCTGCTCGTGCGCGTGGAGAGCGGCGGCGCACCCGCTGGCTACCGCCTGGGGCTGCACGGCCACGCGCGCGACGTGCTCTCGCTGCCACCCGTCGACGACGACGTGCAGGCCTCGCCCTCCGCGGCCTGGGCCGAGGTGCTGCGGGGGAGCGCAGGCGATGCGGCCGCTGTCGCGGTGTCGTCGTCGCTCGCGCCACCGCTGCCCGCGGATCGCCGCGAGCCCGGGCTATGGTCGCCCACCGCGCGCGAGGCCCTGCTCGCCGCCCGGCTGGTGCCGCTCGTCATCGGCATGACGGCCTCGTCGCGCATGGAAGAGATCCTCGCGGCCGGGCGCAGCGCACCGCTGTCGGCGACGCTCCTGTGTCCCGGCCGGGCGGCCATCGGCGAGGCCGCGCTGGCCGTGCTGGCCGCCGCCGGCGTCCTCGACGCCCGGGCCATCCTCACCGATGTCGGCGCGCGCGTGCTCGAGCGCGGGCCGGGGCCGTTCGGCATCATCGAGGCGTACCGGACCTACCTCGACGCGCTGCCGCAAATCTGGCAGGACGGCCGCGGCAGCGTCCACGTCGAGCGCGGCGCCAACGTCGCCGCGAGCCAGGCCGCCAACGCCAAGACCTTCAGCGAGGCCAACGACGCGCTCGATCGCTTCTGCCAGGACACCGGCTTTCGCTTCCGCGTCTTCATCGAGCACGCGCTCGGTCGCGGCGAGGCCACGCGCCAGCGCTGGGTGCGCAGCGGCGATCGGGAGCTGCGCTACTTCGGCGCCGACCTGGAGGACGCCGCGATCGCCGCGGCACGCGTGGAGCACCAGGCAGGCCGCCTGCCGCCGGGCATGGTCTTCGTCGATCGCGCCGACATCGGCGATCCGACGCGCCTGCTCGCCGCGATCCGCGCCGCCGGCGAGAGCGCCGAGGGCGCCGTGATGATCGTGGGCAATGGCTTTCACGAAGTGCGCGGCCAGACCGACGCGCGCATGACCGCGGTCTTCGAGGGCTACGAGCGCGCCGGCATCGTGCTGCTCTTCACCGAGGAGAGCGCGCTGGCCATCGACGACCTCGTGGAAACCGCATGGAACACCTACCATGCAGGCTTCCGGTACGTGCACGAGCGCTCGGGGCAGGGCCTGCGCGGTGCCACCGCGCGCCCACCGCTCCCGCTGGAGGGCACGCGCCCGGCCTCGTGGACCGAGTGCGCCGAGCGCGCGGGCTATGTGCGGCTCGAGCGCTACTGCCGTCGTGGGCGCACCGTGTACCCGTACCCGCCGCCAGGTGGCGAAAACCCTGCGATCAGCGTGAACCACTTCTTTGCGCCGCGGCGCATCGCCGCCGCCCTCGGGCTGGCTTGAGGCGCTGAGCGTAGCTCCCGAGGTTCGAGGACCGGATCCGAGCCGATGGCGAATTTCAACTCGGGTTCGCCCCGGCAGGATCAGCTCCAGGACCTGGCGTCTGCATACACAGCCGCTCACCTCCTGCTTGCTCGATAGCAAATTTAACTCATATTCGTCCGACAGGATCCCTGCCCCTGGGCATGACACAGGCGCTCACCACACCTGTCCAATAGCGAATTTCAACTCGGGTTCGCCCAACGAGATCCCCGCCCGCCCCGGCGCAGGCATACACTGACGCTCACAAGTCGACTTCTGGCCATGAAATCGTCAGTGGCGTCGATGCAGCGCTTTCGCTGTGGGCATATGTGACATTCGCATCGCAAATCTGTGATCTTGACGTATTTTCATCATGCAGATTCCGGAAGCGGCAAAGCCAGAACGCCTTAACGACACGTTCATTGTACTCATGCAAGGCGAGCGCTCATCGTGCGCGCATCGCTTCTCGGAGTTCCCGAGGACACGCGGAGGTTATCTTGAAGCGCGAATACACTGCAGCTCGTACGTTCGTTCCAGTCGCCGCCCTCGGACTGTTCCTCTCCACACTGGGATGCGGTTCCCCCCCAAGAAACGACGTGGATGAAGATGGAGAGGACGAGGTCGAGGAGATCATCACTACCGCCGCCGGCACCTGCGGTGCCGAGCGCAAGGCCGTCAAGACGGGCACGGACTCGACCGCGGACCTCGTCAACCTGACGCCGCGAGACACCACGATCGCGAACCTGCGGGCGTTCCCGATGCCGACCAGCATCCCGTCGACCACGCGCATACCGAATAGCGCAGAGACCCAGCTCTGGCGGATCAACGCCACGCTGACGTTGTTCAAGCGCGAGACCGACAGTGATTTCCACCTCGTCGTGGCCGACGCGTCCGGGGCGACGATGATCGCGGAGCTCGCTTCGCCGAGCTGCGACTCGGGGAGCCTGTGGAGCACACAGATCGCGCACGCGCGGACCGCCTTCACGGCCAAGTTCACGCCCACCAGCACGTTCACGCAGGTGAACATCCCGGTGGTCATGACGGGCGTCGGCATGTTCGACTTCGCGCACGGTCAGACCGGCGCGGCCCCCAACCAGATCGAGCTTCACCCGGTGCTCGATGTCTGCTTCCCCGGGAGCTCGGTCTCGGGCTGCGCGACGGGGCCGGACTTCAGCCTGTCCGCCAACCCAGGATCGCTCACGACGTCCGCCGGAGCGTCCGGCACGTCAAGCGTCTCGATCTAACTCGGGAGTGTGGGCGGTGGCGCCGCGCGGTCGACGATCCCGATCAGGACCGGCTCCGGAAGATGGCCCTGGCCGGGAAACTGGCTGGGGCTACTCGACAACCCGAACTAGACCTTCTTGTCCTGCTCCTCGAGCAGCATCGCCAGGCTCGTGCGCATCCGCTCGAACGACTGGCCGAGCCGGCCGACCTCGTCGTTGCTCTCGATCTTGATCGGCTGGTCGACCTCGCCATGCGAGATGCGCTCGGCCGCGCGCTCGAGCGTATTGAGGTTGCGGATCAGTGGCCGGCTCACGAGCAGCCATTGCAAGAGCGTCTGGAGCAGCGCGACGATCGCGAACGCGCCCAGCACCAGCAGCACGATGCGAAGGGCGCCGGTCTTGGCATCTTCGAGATCGGCGCCCATCGGCAACGTCACCTTGAACGAGCCCATCACGTCGCCCTTGACCCAGTCGTTCTTGTGCCCGCCACCAAGGCCGTTGTGGCAGTTCACGCACGAATCGGAGAACGCGATGTCGGGGTACCACATCACGTAGCGCGCGTCGGCGCCCTCGCCGCTGACCGCTTCGCGGTACGCCAACGGGTTCTTCTCGGACTGCAGGAATTGCATCGCGGAGATCTCGGTCTGGCTACCGCCGGTCTTGAGCGGGTTCTTCTCGGGGTTCACCGCGTCGAGGCTGAGCAGGTCGAGCGTGTGGCCCTTGGCGCCGCGCGAGTTCACGCTCGCCGACACGAGGTGCACGAGCGACACCGCCAACGGCAGCGAGCCCTTGTCCTTCGGGTTGAACGCCTTGCTCCCAACCCAGTGGATCGTGTTGTTCCCGTTAGGGAACCCTTGATCCGGGCCGCCGAAGTCGCGCAGCAGCGGGTTGGCGACGTTCACCGTGTACACTTGGCGCTCGGCCAGTGTCTGCTGCGCGATCGCGGTCGCGGTCTTGCGCGATTGCGCGATCACCGACGCTTTCCCGTCGAGGTAGAGCACGATGCCTACCGCGCTCGCGGTCACGGCCGAGACGACGATCGTGGGCAATATGGTCTTTAGATGGAGACCCCAGCCGCGAGATGCCATAGAACGACTCCCGTTCGGTGTTAGCGCCGAGTGACGGACGAGTATAACGCGCACGAAGTCTGCCGTGCAAGGTCGCGCACAGTCGCACTCGCCGCAAAACGCAGCACCGTTCGTGAAAAAGGGGGCTCTTGGCGCGAAGGCCAAATACACCGCCGGCAAGATCTACGTGCTGTTCCTGCCGGACGTGTGGATCGCGATGACGATCGTAACGTCGACGTGATGGGCGTGTCGACTCCGTTCAACCAGGACCAGCTGTTGCTGCCGGTGAGCGTGGCTCAAGGCGACGCCGCAGCTCGACGTCGGCGTCGTCAGCGGCATCAAGGGGCCGATCGACGAGTTCGGCGATAACTACACGGTCCCGGCCGGCGTGCTCGGCCAGTTCTCGTCAACAAGCAGCTCGCCGTCGGCACGTCGTGGGTGTTCGGCGAGATCACGGGCGCGAGCGCATTGAAGGCGGGGACCCACTTTTGGTCGTGGCACCTCCGGGTCACCTACAAGATGTAGCGGTCATTTCGGGTGCCGCTTGCCCTTGCCAGGACGCGGACCGGCGTCGTGCACCGGGGTAGCGGCCCCGCCATCGCCCGGCGCCGCCTCCGGCACGTCGCCCGGCGCCGCCTCCGGCACGTCGCCCGGCGCCGCCTCCGGCACGTCGCCCGACCCCGCGCGGGTATCGACCGCGGCGGGCAGCGCGGCGTCGAGCGCCGTCGGCGACGGCGCTTCGCGCGTCGGCCCGGCGTCCTTGACCACCGCCGGCGCCCGGCTCGGATCGAGGACCTCGATCTCGACGCTGTGGCTGGGGACCCAGACGACGAGAAACACGATCACGCTCAGCACGACCGCGCCGGCGCAGATCGCGAGCCAGAGCCCGAACGACGACGGCGGCTCTTCGGGCGGCGGCTCGGCGAGCGGCTCGGGCTGCATCACCTGACTCGCGCTCGGCGTCACTTCCGTGACCGGCAGCTTCCCGCGCAAGATGCTGTCCAGCACCGACGTCGGTCGCTTGGCATCCGGCGGGGTCTGCTTCTCGAGCGCGGCCCCCTTCTCGTCGTTGGGCAGCGCGAGATCGATCGGCACGAGGTCGTCGAGCAGCGTCGCGCCGACCTCGCCGAGATCGTCGAGCAAGAAGCCGGACAGCTCGCTGATCTGGCTCTTGCGAGGCCGCTTGGCGATCGCGAGCTCCGACGTCGGCAGACCCTGCAGCACGTTGTTCAACATATGGCGCTGCGATTCGATCTCGGTGCCGAACAGGCGCTCCATCGTCGACTTGATCGTCGTGCGCGACGCGATCCCGCCCGCGCCCGCCGCCGCCTTGAGCGCCTCGGCGAACGCCTCGCACGACGCGTGGCGCTCGCCGAGCGTGCGCGCCAGCCCGCCGAGCACGGCGCGCGACACGGCGGGCGAGACATCGACGCGCGCCGACGTCAGCTCGGGGATCGTGCCGTTCAGGATCGCGTCGTAGGTCTGGAACTCGTTGGCGCGCGTGAAGAGCCGCCGGCACGTCAGGGTCTCGTAGCAAACCACCGCGAGCGAGAACACGTCGCTGCGCCGGTCGAGCGCGTTGCCGCGCACCTGATCGGGCGACATGTAGCCGGACTTGCCCTTGAGCGTGCCGGTGCGCGTCTTGGCCTGGTTGGTCTGCGTCTTCGCGATCCCGAAGTCGAGCACCTTCGCGGTGCCGTCGATCGTGACGAACAGGTTCTGCGGCGAGATATCGCGGTGGACGAGCCCGGCCGGCCGGCCGTCGAAGCCCTTGAGTTCGTGCGCGAAGTGCAAGCCCTCGCACGCCTGGACGATGATGCCGAGCGCGACCGGGATGTCGACGCTCCGGCCCGACTTCGCGATCCGCGAGATCAAGCGCGAGAGCGTCACGCCCTCGAGCAGCTCCATCGCGATGAAGTACTGCTTGCCGACCCGACCGAGCTCGAACACCTGGCACACGTTCGGATGGCGGATCCGCGACGCGACGCGCGCCTCGTCGAGGAACATCTGCACGAACTGTGGGTTCTCGGCGTACTGCGGCAAGATCCGCTTGACCACGACGACGTCGCCCTCGGGGCGTTTCGCCGCGAAGATCTCGGCCATACCGCCGGTCGCGAGCTTGGCCAGCAGCGTGTATTTGCCGAGCGCGGACCCTGAGACCTCGACCATCGCGTCGCTCACTATGGGTCACCATCCGACGGTGGTGAGGCCGCGGCGGTCGAGGGTGGTGGGGCGATCGAGGCATCCCCCGATCCGGTGGCTTCCGGAGGCGGCGCGGCCGCGGCGCCGGGCACGAGGACGATCTCGATGCGCCGGTTGTGCGCCAGGCCCTCCGCGGTCTGGTTGGGATCGGCCGGGGCGGTGGCGCCGTAGCCGGCGACCGCGAGGTGCGTGGCCGAAGCTCCCTGCGCGACCAGCACGCGCATGACCTGCAGCGCGCGCTGCGTCGACAGCTCCCAGTTGTCGGCGAACTTGCCCTTGACGAGCGGCTGTGCGTCGGTGTGCCCGGCGATCATGAAATGAAGGTCGGGAAACTCGGCGAGCATCTTGGCGAGCGGTTCGAGCGCTTGCTCGCCCTCCGCGGACACGTTGGCGTCGCCCGACGGGAACAGCACCGCGGCCGACAGGTTGAAGCTCATCAGGCTGCCGCTCGTCACGGGCACGGCCTTGCCGCTGGCGATCAGCGGCTGCAGCGCGACCTTGAGCTTCTCGAACGCGAGGCGGCGCTGAGCGATCTCCTCGCGCTGGCTCTTCGCGAGCGCGAGCTCCTCGCGCGTGGCGTCGAGGTTCTGCGATAGATTGGTCAGCAGGTTGTTGCAGCGCACCTGCTCGGCGTGCTCCTCGCTCAGCTCCTGGGTCACCCGGCCGAGCTCGGCGTGGGTTCGCGCCGGGTCGACGTTCTCGCTGCGACACGCGAGCGCCAACGCCAACGCCAACGCGCATGGCGCGACCCAGATGCGTAGCCACATGGTAAAATTATATCAGAACCGATACCGCCTCATTGCGATTTGCGCTAGGCTCGTGTGTGTGACATGACTGTGGGGCAATCCGGAGCGTCTGCGTTCGTCGTCCTCGGTGAGGATGCCTACGCGACCTTCCGGCCAACTGGGGAGTTGCTCGGTGAATACGCGACGCTCCACCTGGCGCGCGGCTTGGTCGAGGTCGAGAGCCTGCTTCACGCGAACGCGCGCTCGGTGCTGGTGATCGACAGTAAGGGCCTGCTCGCGGGGGGCGGCATGCTCGGCCAGCTACGACGCGTCCTGATGGTGCCGGTGATCGCCTGCCACGCCGCGCCGATCCGCCACGAGGACGAGCAGGTGCTGCGGCGGTTCGGCGTTCACCTGCCGCTCGACGTATCGTCGCTCAGCGCACCGGCAGCCGGGCTCACCGCGAACCTGGTTCGCAACGCACGGGCGCCGCTTGACCTCGCCCGCCTGCCCTGCACTACCCTGCTGGAACGGCTCGCAGCGTCCAGGGCGACGATGGAGCTCACGCTGGCCTGTCCACACGCACCTGCATTGTGGTTATCGAACGAGCCGCCGGCCGCGATGCCGTGCCCGGCGACGAATGTCATCTGCAAGGGTTGGTATGGTACCGTGATCGTGCGCAAGGGAGTCCCCGTCCACTGGGAGGTGGGGGGAGGGATGACGGGCGAAAGAGCCAAGGAGCAGATCCTATCCCTCCAACACGGGTTCACGGCCGCCTCGACGGTGTTCATCGCGACTTCTACGGAGCTGGCGGCGGCGAGCCTGCCGACCACTCCGCGCCCGCGGACGCCACTGCTTCCCTCGAAACCGGCGTCGACAGCGACCAAGAAGGACGGTAGCGCGATGAGTGAGCTCGATGAAGTGTTGAAGGTCTCGCCGGGTTTGCGCGGGATCGCCCGCTCGAATACCAGCGGAAGCATCGAGGAGTTCACCGGCCAGCTCGATGCCGAGAGCGTGTGCGCGGTCGCGGCGATGTGCGCGCAGCACCTCAAGCGGATCGAGGAGCTGCTCGGCTGCGGCGAGCTCACGTCGTGGGCGCTGACCACGGAGAACACCGGGTTCTACGTGCATCACGGCCGCGATGGGCTCATCGCCATCGTCGGCGATGCGAACAAGAACCCCGATGCGCTGCTGCGCAAGACCGAGGACGCGATCCGAGGTGGGCGATGAACGAGATCCTCGATGTGCTCATCAGGATCCCGGGGGTGAGCGGCGCCGCGCTGTGCAACCAGCAGGGCGAGTGCGTGCTCAGCCAGCTGATCCCGCCGTTCGAGCCGATCTTGATCAAGAAGATCGTCTCCGAGGTCCGCAGCGTGTTTCAGATGATGCGCTACCTCGACGACTCGGAGCCGCAGTTTCTCGTCCTCCACCTCGACGATGTCGTCGTCGCGGTCCGGCAGATCGAGGAGCTGACGCTGATCGCGCTCGCGACGAGCACGACCAACAGCACGATGCTCGGCGTCGGCCTCAACGTCGTGAACCTCAAGATCCACGAGTACGGGATCGCGAACTTCGAGCTCGCCGCAGGGACCGGATCGCGCTCGGGCACCGGATCGCAGAGCCTGCCGCAGCAACGCGGTAGGACGCCCACCGCGGCGCCGATCGCGCGCAGCGAGAGCACCGCGATCGGCAGCGCGAGCTTCGGCATCTCCGACGGCGGCCAACCGGCCGCGCCGGATTTCATCGGCGACGAGTTCGTCCAGCACCTCGTCAAGGCGCTCGCGCGCCAGCTCGGACCGGCCGCCAAGATCGTGTTCAAGCAGCAGGTCAAGCTTATCGGGCTCACGGTCGGTACCATCACACCTAGCAACCTCTCGGCCGTCGTCGACGCGCTCCTGCAGCGCATCACCAATGCCGCCAAGCGCGAAGCCTTTCTGTCCGACGTACGAGCTCTCCTCCGCCGCTGAGCCGCGATGGCCGCGACCACGTGTTGTCGTCGCTGGCTGCATGCCAGGACGATCCCCTGCTGGGCTACGATGGCACCCGCGATGGGCACGGAGGCCGTGCGGTTCCTGGTGCTGTGGATGGCAGGCTGGGTCAACTCCCGCCAGCTTGAGGTCATCGACGCATCCTCCGCGTATTCCGTGATGATCTGATCGAGCTCGTCAGGTCGGCTGGCGAGCGCATCCGAGCCGGTGTCGACGAGCGCCTTGCAGGCGGTGCAAGCGGCTTGTCGATTGTTGACCGTGACGAGATCGAACGCAACCGCGGCGGTACGGCGCAGCATTGCGCATTTCGTCCGAGATCAACCGCTGCTGGTCCGATGCTAGGCATGTGCTCGTGATTCGGGCACAGAGAGTCCGAGCCATGGGCTGCATGAACCCCATCTATGAACCGAACGCAAAGCTGCTGGTGCTGTCCGCGGACTCCTTCAACCACTCGTTGCCGCCGGGGTCGCAGATCAACCATGTTCCCTGGACCAAGATCTACGGCGACGGCAGGGTCGTCTTCGTCGATCGGGACAAGGGCGATTCCGAGATCTCTCAGGGCCACCTCGACGCCAAGCAGATCTCACACCTCTTCGAGCTGCTGCAGGCCAAGGGCTTCTTCGGCTTCGCGGACGGCTATCCCGCCAAGCCCGGATTCGTCGGTGTCGGAGCGGATGCGATCACGGCAGTGCGGCGCGGCCAGCCGGAGAAGCAGGTGACCTGCTGCCACGGCGCGCCGCTGGCACCTCGCACCTTCCAGGATTGCTTCAAGGCGCTGCTGTATCCCCAGATCCAGCCCTCGGACGTGAAGTCGTACATCCGGGAGCCCATGATCCCGCCGGTCGACAGCTGCCGCCATGTTCGCGTGAGCTACAACGACGACCCAGCGGCGGGCGGCACCATCCAGTTCGATCGGAACAGCATGTCGCCGAACGAGTTCGGCGATATCGGCATGACGACGCTCATGTGGTGCGAGCCGCATTCCGCGACCTACACGCTGCTCGAGACCAAGCACGACAAGCGCTTGTTCTCCGCCACGGTGCCCGGTTACAGCGGGGCGAAGCTGCGGCTGGTGGTCTTCGGCGATCCGACCAAACCGAGCGGCGGTCGGCTCCTGGAGCTCGATGATCACGACGCCATCCAGAACATCCACTGGCTGCAAGCGGCTCCGCAGAGCTGACGCTTGCAGCTTCGGCGGGAGGTACGCTGCTCCCCTGCGTCGCCATCGAGGCTCCTCGCCCACGCCGATGACCAGCAGCCGGCGCTGGCCGAGGAGCTGGCCGACGAGGCCGTCCACGGGGCCGCACCCCCGGTCAGGCTCCCGGAGCCCAGAAACCCGCGCAACCGCGGGCGGGATCCCAACGATCTGCAGCAGCAGCGCTGGGGCCTGATCGTCCCCGAGGGGAGGGCCTTCTGTCGACGAGCAGCGTCGGCTCCAGGGCGCGATGAACCTCGGCGGCTGCGTCCTCGCCGGCCCGATCTCGCCATCCGGCCGTTTCTGCCCGGCGGCATCTGGTTCATATTCACGGCTACGGCGCGGGCACGCCAGGCACCAGCGTATATCGGCCCTGGCTCGAACGTCTCATCCAGCTCGGCATCGAACGGGCAGAGCTGGAGCGGCTCGCTACGCTGTTTCGCGAAGCGGGACGTGCAGCGATCCATCGTGACCGTGAGCCCTGAGCTCGAGCTCACGATGCCGGAGCGCTACACGCTGCGGCTTTCGGCGGCCTCGGGGGCAAAGCGCCGATCCGCGGGCGGGGGAGCCACGTGTCAGTCGGCGAACAACTCGGCGAGCGTGGCGGCCGAGAGCACGCGCATCGACCAGGTCTCGATCTGCTCGACGGAGGCCGTCATGATGCGCTGCTCGACCTGGGCGTCCACCTGAGCGCCAAAGCGCTGCCGTAGCAGCCGCAGCAGCACTTCCTGGAAGCCCTGCTGACGACCCTCCTTACGACCTTCCTGGCGACCCTGCTCGATAAGTTGTTGTCCGGCTGTCACGACGATTTCCTTGGCTTCGGGTCCGATGTCGCGCTCCAGAAGCGCCTGCAGCGCCTCGGGGGCAACGTGCTCATTGACTTGGAGAATATAGCGCATCACCGGGGCGAGCGCTTGCAATCCGTTCGGCGCCCTGGCCACCTCGCGCGCAACGTCCATCCAGCGCCCGAGGATCTGGACGAAGTCCTCACCCCTCCGCGCGTGCTTGAAGCACATCGCCGCCAGCTTGGCGAGCGCGGTCATGGCGCCTGCGCGCAGCTCGTCGTCAGGAATCGCCGAGAGGTCGTAGAGCACGTACGTGAACCGGACCAGGTACGGTTCGACCGCCGACCGCACCCCGGGCGGCACATCGAGCAGGGCGTCGAACGAGCGGGGCTCCGACCACGTGGTCACGCCATGATACATCACGATCGGGATGATCATCGGGAGCGTCTTGGCCTTCGGATGATCCTCGCGCCAGCGCTCCCAGATCCGGTCCTGGTAGCGAAGCAGCCGAAAGGCCATCAGACCCTCGGTCGGTGGCGTGGACTGATGCTCGAACAGAAGGTAAACGAGCGCCTCGCCGCCGTCGCGCCACGTCGCCGAGTACAGCAGATCGGTGTGCTGGTGCGTGAGCGCCGCATCGACGAAGCTGCCGGGGCGAAGCGTGAGCGTCTGCCAGTCAAGCGCCTCGGCAAGTGCCGCCGGGACGACGGCGCGCAGCGTGCCCCGGGCATGCTCGGGCTGGCCGAGCACCGCCTTGAACAGCGCATCATGTGGAGCGGAGGACATTGCGAGGTCAGCATAGGAATTCCGTACTCGAGTGGCAAGGTCTTGGGCGACAGAAGATCGGATATTAGTGTTTCGAGATCGCGAGTAGCGATCCCCGAAGCATGGATACCAAATACTGAATCGATGCTGTGCTCCGACACGCGCATCCGGCCCGCATGTTGTGGCGCCGGTTGCGAGTGAAGCAGCCGAGGCAGCGCACAAGAGAGCCCCGGGCCCGAGCTGTCACCAAGGTTGCCCACAGATCTACCAAGGGAGGCCGAACATCAATGCCTTAGCGCCGCCACGCCGCGCTCCGCTGCCGTCCGCCCGAGTTCGGGGAGAGCTGGCTGCCGCGGCGAGCACGAGCGACGAACCAGGTGGGCATCGCGACGAGCCAGGCGGCTGTCGCAAGGCTTCGTGATTCACATGCCTCTGTTCTTCTCATCCGTCCGCTCGCGGTGGGACGAACGCCTTGTGCCTGGGCAACGTGGAACGCATGGGGGGACCGGCTCCGCTCGCACTGATGCTCGATCTCAGTCGCGCCCAGAACGCCGGAGAGCCTCACGGTTTCGAGGTTGCGCACCCACCGCAGATCTATTTGCTGCGCGGCCGAGGTGGGAGCCTCAAGGAGGTCACCCTCTCGTGGGATCAGTCGCTCCTGGATGACCTCGCGGCGCCGCGCTTGCCCCGGTCGGGATCCCGAGGTGCTCCGACGCCTCGGACGGCGGCTGCGTGGCTCGTTGTCGTCCACGGAGTGGCCCCGACTCGAGGCGGAGATCCTCGAGGTCGTCAAGCGCAAGCAGCCCGTAGCGGTGACGATCCGGTCGGCGGCGGCGGAGCTGTATTTCCTGTCCTGGGAGCTGCTCACGATCGAGGCCACCGGCCAGCACCTCGGCGAGTTGCCGGATCTACTACTTCGCTACGAGTGGCCCGACACCGAAACGATCCCAGAGCGGAGGTTGCCGTCCTTTCCGGGATGCAGGGTGTTGCTCGCGTGGTCGGGGCAGGTCCCCGCGGATCGCCGTCAGATCAGAAGGCCATCCAGGATGCGTGCAATGCCGGCTCGCGCTCCGCGTCGCGCCGGCTGTCAGACCAGCGGATCGAGCTGATCGAGCAGCTCGGTGAAGGGGATGTGCTGGATTGCCACGTTCGGCAGCCTGGATAGCCGCGCACACATCTCGAGTGCCGCCAGGTAGTTGAAGCTGTGCACGGTCACCTTCGCCGGCGGCTGACGCATGGTCACGATGTGGTCGACCACGGCCATCCCGGTTGGCACCTTGCTTGGCGCACCCGGTGTTACCCAGTGGTCATCCTCACAGAGATCGTGATCCAGAAATGCGTGCGCGATCTCGCCCTCGTGCGCCCGCAGCGCCGCGATCGCCTCAGCGGCAGTGAACACATAGAGCAGCTGATGGCGAGACGGATGGCCGAGCGCGCCCATGCGCAGGCGGAACCGTGCGTGTCGCGCATGATCGTCGTCGAGAAACAGCACGCAATCCATGGATGAGGATCCTTGGCCCACATGTGACCATGACATGACGAGGCCGTGATCGCGCTGTGGTTCGAGACCGCACAGGGGGATCTCGCCGTGCAACTCACCGGCCCAGGCGGCGAGGTCGTCGACTCCGGGCGCGCCGCAGCGTCCGCGATCCGCGCCTACATCGATCCACCTCCACCGCGCGCGGATCGCTTCTGACGCGTCCGGTGCCCGGTGCTTACTCTACGAGGAGCTCGATACACTCGAAGTTGCTGTTCGAGGAATCAGCGACCTCGGTGACACAGATCCGACACTGACCGGTGCTGAGAGTGTGGGCCGGGAAGAAAGCCCTGATCGAGGCGGGCAAGAGTGACAAGACGATCAACAACGTCTTGGCGGTCTTGTCGAAGGTGCTCAAGTACGCCGAGGCCGCGCGCGTGATCACTCACGCGCCGAGCGTTGGCCTCTTGAAGGCCGAGGGTCCCGAGATCATCGCCTTGGAGCCTGGAGGAGTACGCCAGGCTTCTGGCGGCTGCTCAGGGGATCGATCCGCTGCGGTACGCGGCGGTGTGCCTCGCGGGCGAGGCCGGTCTGCGGATCGGTGAGATCCGCGCGCTCGACTGGCGGCGCGACGTCAACCTGGTCGCGGCAACGATCACGGTGAACCACCAGACGCGGCGTGGCCAGCTGACCACACCCAAGGGCCGCACGCGACGGACGGTGCCCATGACCGAGACGCTGCTCGCGGCGCTCAAGGCGCTGGACACGATCCGCACGGGCTTCGTGATCCGGCCCCTCGATGGCTCGGGCATGACCGACAACGAGACCAAGTACCACTGCTACCGGCTGTGCCGCGCCGCGGGCCTGCCGGAGCGCGGGTGGGACAACCTGCGGCATGCCTTCGGGACCCACGCCGCGATGTTCGGCGTGAACCCCTGGAAGCTCATGCTGTCGATGGGCCACAAGCGCATCGATGAGACGATGCTCTACGTGCACTTCGCGGAGGCGCACCTCCGCCCACTCCCGGAGGTGATCCTGCAGGCGCAGCGCGGCCACGACGATCCCGACCGGCGGGTCATCGCGATGCTCGGCGCCCGTCGGCTCGTTCCGCGTGGCAGCCACGTGGCAGCGAACTCGAGCTCCTCGGAGGAAAGTGTTTTAATTTAAGTTACTTAGATGGCGGAGCGGACGGGACTTGAATATTTCCGACGAGTACATCTTTGGCTATCTCTCGATGATCGTCAGTTCGTAAGATCGCGAGATGAGCCGCTTCTCGGATCGCGGATGGCGGTCGCTCGGAACCCTCGCAGCCTTTCACGGCCTTTGTTGGTAGTAGAGTAGTAAAGGCAGCCTGTTCGTCGTCGGAGTCGGTGGGATCGCCGGCACCTCCGCCACCGCCGTTGACGCCCCCACTGGGGGTGGCCTTGGGCAGCGCGATGACTTCGCCGCGACGGAGATCGAGCTTCAGGATCGCGACCTGCGAGCAGAGCGCCTCCCAGGTCGGCGTCGTGTACGTGTCCATCACGTCCGCGCTCACACCGTGGGTCACCCAGCGCAGCAGCTCCTTGTTGGCGCCGTCCTCGCGACAGAGCGAGATGAAGGTCCGCCGTAGGTCGTGGAGGCGACGCGGCCGAAGGCCGATCCGTTCGAGGTCCTCGTGGAACCTGTGCAGCATGTGGTTGGCGTTTCGAAACGCGCCCTCACGCGATGGGACAATGAGATCGTCGGGGCTGGGTGCTCGCCCGATGAGCTGCTCCCAACCGGAGAGCTTCCACTCGGCGAGCAGGGCCGCGTACACCGGATGCACCGGCACGTTGCGCGCGACCTCGGTCTTGACGTTCTTCTCCTTCTTGGTCTTCGTGGAGTAGCTCGTTTCGATCTTCAG
>Ga0070690_100000421_pt1 | contig 21495 bp, 11 predicted proteins | sample KBSS33HmetaG_FD_64671 | JGI IMG/M metagenome (GOLD analysis project Ga0070690, IMG submission 64671) | Switchgrass rhizosphere microbial communities from Kellogg Biological Station, Michigan, USA - KBS S3-3H metaG | ecosystem: Host-associated > Plants > Roots > Rhizosphere ... | reverse complement strand
CGCTCGCCACCAACCTTATCCTGCGCATCTCCGACGTCCGCGACCAGGTCCTTTTCCAGGCACAATTGTCAAATATCGGCACCGACACCAATAGCCATGGCACCTGGACCACCAACCTGCCGGCTGCGGTTGTCGGCCGGTTCGTCCGCCTCGCGCTCGAGAACGGCCAGACCAACGGCTTCGGCGGTTACCAGGTCGACCTCTGCGAAGTCCGCGTCTATGGCGATCCGTCGGCATCGTTCGGCCCGCTGACGATCGGCGCCGTGGGAACGGTCTGGCAATCCAGCACCAACCTGGGCCCGGACCTGGCGATCGATGCCAACGTAGGGACCACCAGCGAAACATTGGACCAGACCAACAGTTACTGGTTGCTGACGTTCAATACCAATCGGCTGGTCCAGCGCCTGGAACTCGTCAACACGCTGACCTCGGCCAACGCGGCCCGGTTACAGGGATTGACCGTGCGGATCCTCGATGCCTCTTCCAACACGGTCGCCACCACGACCGTTCCGTCCGTCGCCACGGGAGGCAATTGGATCTATGTGCCGCCGACCAACACCGTCGGTCGTTATGTCCAGATCGGCCTCGAAAACAGCGCGGTCAACGGACAGGGCAACCACATCGTTTCCCTGGCCGAAGTCAATGTGCTGTCCGGCGCCAACCTCATGGCCGGCAAACCCGCGTTCATGACCCGCGATTCCGACTCCATGCCGCCGAATTCCAATGTCAACGACGACAATTATGGGACGACCGGCGGCAGTTCGGGTCTTAACACGCATGATTTTTATTGGGAAGCGAACCTCGGCCAGCCGTACGCCCTTTACAACGTGCGGATCGTCGCCGCCAACGGACAGCGGGGCAACCTGACCAATGCGACCCTGACGGTTTTGGATGCCGGGTATAACCCGCTCTACATGTTGAATCTCTCGAATGCTCCGTCCGAACTCTACGATGTGGTGCTGCCGGCGCCGATGGTCGGGCAATATCTGCGGGTGGGCTTCGAATACGCCCGGCGCAGCGGCGGCGTCAGCGCCGGCGCCAACTGGCAACTGGACATGAAAGAAGTCCAGGCCTACGGGCGCCCGACCAATGAAGTGGGGGTGCTCGGTTTCACCGCCTCGCCGACGCAAATCGTTTCCAGCGCTTCGACCACCCTGCAATGGCAGGAGACCGACCTGGAACAGTTGAACTTGTACCCGGCGATCGGCTCGGTCGGTTCCAACACCCTCGCCAACGGCACGGGTTCCCTCATCCTGTCGCCGACCAATTCGACCGAATACACGCTGGTCGGCCTCATGTACAGCAACAACCCGACGCGCCAGGTCACCGTCGAGGTGAACGGACAAAAACTCCCCGCCCGGATCAACGAATTCGTCGCGGACAATAAATTTTCATTGGATGACGGCAACGGCAACGCGTCGGATTGGATCGAATTGCACAACCCGAACAACACATCGCTCGACCTCGGCGGCTATTACCTGAGCGACGTGGCCACCAACGCGACCAAATGGCGGATCCCGCCCGGCATCGTCGTGGCGCCGCACGGTTATCTCATCGTTTTCGCCGACGGCGCCAACACCAACTTCGACGCCGCCGGTTATCTGCATGCAAGCTTCAGCCTGGATGCCGACGGTGAATCCCTGGTCCTGACCGCGTCCAACGGCGTGACCGTCGTCGATGCCGTCACCAATTTCCCCGCGCAGACCGAAGACCTCGCGTATGGCCGGACCCTGGGCGGTCAATGGACATTTCTCGAACCGACGCCGTCGGCTGCCAATATCGCGGCCAATTACGACGGCTGGCTGGCGCCGCTCGACTTCGACCATAAACGCGGCTGGTACACCAATTCCTTTACCCTCGCCATCACCAATGCCGATCCGTCGGCGCAGATCTTCTGGTCGACCAATGGTTTTGAACCGACGACGCCTTACACCGGGCCTTTGACGGTCGCCAACACCGTCGGTTTCCGGGCATCGGTGACCCGCGCCGGTTACAAATCGCCTCGCGTCAAGACGCACACGTACCTGTTCCTGAACGATTTCGCGAGCCAGGGCGGACTCAATGCCACGTATTCCCAGGGTGCAACCTATAGCGGCCGTTTCCAGCAGGGATTCGTCGATTTGCCGATCGTTTCGATCAACGTGCCGCCGTCGACCGATAATTGGCTCGCGTATAATGCCGACCGTCCGGAACGCGCCGCCTCCGTGGAAATTTTCATGCCCGACAGATCCAACATCCAGCAGGACTGCGGCATGATCCATCTGGGCGGGCAATTCGGCAACGCGAGCGGCAATCCTTACGGCAAAAAAAGCTGGCAGTTGAATTTCAAAAGCCAATACGGCGGCAGCTCGCTTCAATTTCCGTTGTTCGAGGGTTTCGATCACGGCATCCAGGTGCATGACAAATTCAAGGAGCTGGACATCCACGCAGGCAACCATGACATGTCTTCGCGCGGGTTTTATATGTCCCATCCGCTGGCGATGGACCTGATGCTGGAGATGGGCGATCTCAATCCCCATAACCGCTTCGTGCAGGTGTTCACGAACGGCGTTTACATGGGGCAGTTCAACATCAGCGAGCGGCTGACGGACGCCATGCTCGGGGAATATCTCGGCGGGCCGCGGGAAAATTATCTCACCGTCAAAGGCAACGACAACACCGGGACGTTTGGATTCATTCCCGGCGTTCCTGATGGCCCCGATCGGACGCCGTGGGATTCCGTCCGTTCAAATATGTCATCCTACACCGCGGTCAAGAACTGGGTGGATCTGACCAATTACGTCGATTTCATGCTGCTCTGGCACTGGGGCAACGCGGAATCGGAATATCGCGGCGCGATGCCGCGCACGGCGGGTAAAGGCGGGTTCAAGCTTTGGATGGCCGATGCCGACGGCTTGTTATGGCGGACCAATGATTTCACCATCAACAGTGGTAAGATCACCGTCAACAATACCCCGATGAACAATGTGTTCTCATGGGGGCCGGGCTGGATCTTCAGCAATTTGCTCGTCGAAGCGAATCCGGACTTTAAAACGTTCCTCGCCGACCGCATTTACAGGAATTTCTTCAACAACGGAGCCATGGCGCCGGCGAAATTACAATCGCGGCTGAACGAACGCATGGCGGAGATCACCAACAGTATGGTGGCGGAATGCGCGCGCTGGGGCGGTGTCAACGGACGCACGCCGGAGAATTGGCTGGGCAGCGCCCAAAGTTACCGGGACACGTTCATGCCGTTGCGGACTTCCAGCTTCCTGCTCGGTTACATGCGCAGTTCGGGCTGGTATCCGACCTTTGATCCGCCGTCGTTCAGCCAATATGGCGGCACGGTCACCAACGGATACAAACTCACGCTCAATGCGGCGTCGGGAACGATCTATTATACGCTCGACGGTTCCGACCCGCGCCTGGCCGGGGGCGGCATCGCGTCCAATGCCATCGCCTGGCCCGCCAGCGGCGCCACCACCAATATCATCACCGCCGTCAATATCCCCCTCGGATCGACCTGGCGATATTACAACACCAACACGGCTCCTCCGGGCGCCTGGACCAATCGGCTCTACGACGATTCCGCCTGGGCGAGCGGCGCCACCCCCGCCGGATATCCGCAACCCGACGGCGTCACGTTCGCCACCGTGCTTGGTTTCGGGACCAACTCGAACAACAAATGGGTCAGTTATTATTTCCGTAAATCCTTCGTCGTCACCAATCTCACCGGTATCACCAACCTGTCGCTCGGCCTGAACCGTGACGACGGGGCGGTGATCTATCTCAATGGGACGGAATTGATGCGCGATAACATGCCTGCGGGGACCATCACCAACGGGACGTTCGCCACCAATTCGGTCAGCGGTGCCAGTGAGACCGCCGTGTTCGCCTTCACCGTTCCGGCCAACCTGTTGGTGATCGGTACCAACGCTGTGGTCGTCGAAGTGCACCAGGACTCCGCCAACAGTACCGATATCCACTTCGATTTCAGCCTCAACGGCGGCATCACCAACATCACCTTCGGTTCGCCGTTGCAGCTGACCTTGACCAATAGCGCGACCGTCACCTCGCGTGTGTTCAGTGGCGGCACCTGGAGCGCCTTGGCGTCCGCCGGCTTCTCGCTCGCACCCATCCGCCCGCCGACCCCCGGCGATCTGCTCATCACCGAGATGAATTATCATCCCGCGGATCTCGACAATTACGAATTCGTCGAACTCTACAACACCACCACCAACCAGCTCGACCTCACCGGTGTGCGCCTGAGCGATGGTATCGATTTCCTCTTCCCCAACGGCTTCCAGGTCGCGCCCAACGGCTTCGCCCTCGCCGTCAAGGACACCACGTTCTTCACGTCGCGTTACATGACGCCGACATCGCCATACTATTATCCGAACCTCAAGGTCTCCGGACCCTACACGGGCAAACTTTCGGACAGTGGCGAACGCGTCGCCCTGCTGGCCTCCAACGGGGTCGAACTGTGCGAAGTGACCTACCAGGACGGCGGTGATTGGCCCAGCCGCGCGGATGGCCTGGGCAGTTCGATGGAATTGCGCGATGCCGGCGCCGCCGCGGCCGCGTTCCTCGCCGGCGGGACGAATGGCTTGAACGCGTATCTGTCGTCCGGACCCAACTGGAAATCGAGTTCGCTCTACCACGGATCGCCCGGGCGATTCGACACGAATACGTTCACCATCGTTATCAACGAATTGGACGCGCATACGCATGTCGGCGGTGATTGGTTGGAATTGAAGAACATCGGCCTCGGTTCGGTCGATATCAGCGGGTTGTACCTGAGCGACAGCTATACCAACCTGCTCCGGTATTATATCCCGGCCAGCACCATCGTTCCCGCCGGCGGTTTCGCGCTGTTCTATGAGACCAACATCGGCTTCGCCTTCAGTGAACACGGCGAGGACGTCATCCTTTCCGTTGTCACCGGTACCAACGTCCTGCGTTATGTCGATACGGTGAATTACGATGCCGTTGCTCGCGAGGAATCGTTGGGCCGTTACACGCGTTCGGACGGGATCACTGATTTCACGGAACTCCGTTCGCAAACGCCGGGCGCCGACAACGACCTGCCGCGCGTTGGCCCGGTGGTCATCAGCGAGATCATGTATCATCCGGCCACCAACGCCTTTGAGTACATCGAGATCGTGAACCTCGGCCCGACCAATATGCCGTTGTACGATCCGGACGCCCGCACGAACACGTGGAAACTGATGTCGGCCGTCGATTTCACGTTCCCGACGAACCAGACGCTCGCTGTCGGCGCCGTGGCGATCATCTGCCCGACCAACGCCACTGCGTTCCGCGCGGTCTACAACGTCCCGACCAACGTCGTCATCTACGGCCCGTGGAGCGGCGCCCTGGACAACGCCGGCGAACACGTGAAACTCGAACACGCCGGCACCATCGAGAATGACGGGTTCCTGCCGTACTACCGCATGGATCACGTTCATTATGTCGATACCACGCCCTGGCCGCTCCAGGCCGATTCCGGCAGTAACATCAGCCTGGAACGTTACCCGCTTGAAGGTTACGGCAATGACCCGGTCGATTGGCAGGCGTCCGCCACCAACGGCACCCCCGGCACGGCCATCGGCAACCATGCGCCACTGGTCAATATCACCGGCACGACCACCGTGTACGAAGGCGATACCGTCGCCCTCACTGCCGCTGGTTCGGACGTCGACCAGCCGTGGCAATCGGTCACCCTGTCCGCGCAAAACCTGCCCACTGGCAGTTCGTTCATCGCCACCAACGGCGCGTTCTCATGGACCACTGTCGAGACCAATGGCCCCGGCGTGTACAATGTCCAGTTCATCGCTGCCGACAATGGTTTGCGGGCGATGACGTACACCCAACTCGTCGCCGTCACGGTGCTCGAATCCAACCTGGCGCCATCGCTCGGCGCCGTGACCAACATGTCGTTCCCGGCGCAGGTCCCGTACGCGCTCAACCTGGCCGCCACCGATCCCGATCTGCCGGCGAACACTTTGACGTTCGGCGCTGCCGGTCTGCCGGCCGGCCTGACGATCAATTCCGCCAACGGCCAGATCCGCGGCTCGGCGCTGACGCCCGGCATTTATCCCGTGCTCCTGTCGGTCGCCGACAACGGCTCCCCGGCGTTGTCCGCCAGCAACAGCTTCACGCTGACGATCGCCCCGCCGTTCATCGCCGTCGCCACGTTCACCAATGCCGCGACAAAATTCACCTTCAATTCATTGACCGGCGAAACCTACGACGTCCAGTACACCTATTCGCTGTCCAGCCCGGTCACGTGGCAGCCGCTCCAGCACATCACCAATGCGCCGGGCGGCGTGGTCACCGTCACCAATAACCTGCCCCCGACCAACCAGCTCTTCCTGCGGGTGATCTGGAGTCATTGATCTGGAAAAAATAGACGCTCTCTCGCCTTCGCAGGTGAGAGGGCGTTTTTTATGCCTCAAAAGGGCCGAAAAGGGGTCGGTCCCACATAACAAAACCATTCAATTCAATCCCCGCTTCGCCATCGCGTTGCTTTTTGAACGTTCCGGCGGTTTTCGCTTCTAATGCCAGGGTTCTTAAGCGGTGGTCGGCCGCAGGACCGATTAACCGTTTGATTTCAGGCGCAAAAATACAGTAACCTGCGGATTCCAAATCGATGCGACAGTTTTTCACCATCTCAGCCAATGCCTTCATGGAATTGATCCGGCAGCCGATCTTTTTGCTGTTGATGACCGGTTCCGTGCTCTTCGAGATGTTCCTGGCGGTCCCCTATTATTTTGCGTTCGGGGAAGAACCCAAGCTCGTCGAAAATTCCACCCTCGCCGTGATGCTCCTGTCCGGCCTCTTCGGCGCCGTGCTCAGCGCCTCGTCGTCCCTGGCCCGTGAAATCCGGTCGGGCACCGCCCTGGCCGTGCTGTCCAAACCCGTCGGGCGCGCCCAATTTCTCCTCGCCAAATTCGCCGGCCTGGCCGCCGCCCTGGGCGTCCTGACTTATATCAATATGGTCGGCGTCCTGCTCGCCAGTCGCATGGCCTTCGATGCCTACGGCAGCACCGACCTGCCGGCCATCGGCATTTTCAGCGCGGGTATCGCGATCGCCTATGCCCTGGGCGGGTTCAGCAATTTTTTCCTGCGCCGCCCCTTCGTCAGCGACACCGTCCTGGCGTTCATCGTGACGGCCACGCTCGCCGCTTTCGTCATCTTCCAGTTCACCACGCAGAAACAATCGATGGGCGTCGAAGCCCACGTCGACTGGCGACTGGTTCCCGCGGGCGTCCTCATCCTGTTCGCGCTCTGGATCCTGGCCGCCATCGCCCTGGCCTGTTCGACGCGGTTCGACACCATCCCGACGCTGGCTATCTGTACCGCCGTCTTCCTGGTGGGCTTGATGTCGGATTATTTCTTCGGGCAACGGGCCGCCCATGGCGATTGGTGGGCTTCAACGCTTTACAGCATCATCCCGAACTGGCAACTTTTCTGGCTCGCCGACGCCATTGAAACAGGCAAAAACACCTTCCAATGGGGCTATGTCGGCAAAGCGTTCGGATACATGGTCTGTTATGCCGCCGCTGCGCTGGCGGTCGGCCTGGCCCTGTTCGAAGACCGCGAATTAAGTTAAATGGACCGGAACATTCAAAAAAATGGCCTCGTGAACCTGGCCGCGGCGATCCTCATCTTTATCGCCGCGTTCGCCGTCACTGTTTTCTCCAATTCACTCTCCGGCCAGGCGGCCTCGGTCTTCCTGGGCCTCGCCGTCCTCGTGACCTTCGCGAGCTGGTTCCAGATGCGGCTCGAAGAAAGTGAACGGCTCGAACGGCTCGAAGTCGAGGACATGGCCCGCGTCAAAGGCGAAGCCGCCCTGTTCCAATCCAAAGAATCCGAACTGTTCCCCGCGCGCCGTGCCCGCGAACAATTCGAAAAATTTATCGTCCCCGCCTTCGCCATCCTCCTCTTCATCCTCGAAGGCGGCGGCGCCTTCCTGCTGTGGCGGTACGTCCACAAGAATACCCATGTCATCGCGCCCGATCGCGCGATGTCGTCGCTCGCGCTCTTCGCCATCTTCGCGCTGCTGCTGTTCCTGCTGGGACGGTTCTCCGTCACCATCGCGCGTCTCGAAGGCCATCGCCTCTTGCGGCCCGGCGCCAGTTTCCTGCTCGCCGCCGCCTATGTCTGCTTCGGCTCCGCCCTGGCGATCGCCGGGGTCAAAACCGAATTCGCCAGCGCGGATCTCTGGGTCGCGCGCGCCCTCTGCGTGTTGCTGGCCCTGATGGCGGTCGAAGTGCTCCTCACGCTGTTGCTTGAGATCTATCGCCCGCGTGTCCGGGGCAAAGTGGCCCGCCCGCTCTACGACAGCCGCGTCATCGGCCTGCTCGCCCAACCCGAAAGCCTGTTCACCACCGCCGCGCAAACGCTCGATTATCAGTTCGGTTTCAAGGTCTCCGAAACGTGGTTCTTCCAGGTGTTGAAAGAGAACCTGCCGCTGCTGCTGCTCGCGCAGTTCGCCGTCCTCATCCTCTCCACCAGCGTCGTCTTCGTCGAACCCGGCGAACAAGCTGTCCTCGAACATTTCGGCCGACCGTCGGCCACGCTCGATTCCGGCGCTCATTTCAAGCTGCCCTGGCCGCTCGACCGCGTTTATCGCTATCGCACCGACCAGATCCAGACCTTCGTCGTCGGTTATGTCCCCGATGCCGAAAGTGAGAAGGCCAACATCATCCTCTGGAGCACCACCCATGCGAAGGAAGAGAATTTCCTGGTCGGCAACCGCGCCACGGCCACCGTCCAGACGGACAACGACACGACGTCGACGCTCAAAGCGCCGCCCGTCAGCCTCATCACGGTCAGCATCCCGGTGCAATTCCAGATCACGGATGTCCGCGCCTGGGCCTACCAGAACGCCGACCCGGCGGCGATGCTGCAGAACGTCGCGACGCGCGAGGTCGTGCAATTCCTTTCCGGCCAGGACCTCGGCGACGTGCTTTCCGACGCGCGCCTGGTCGCCGCGCAACGATTACAGTCCCGCATCCAGGGCGCCGCGGACGACTGCCATCTCGGCGTCAAGATCCTGTTCGTCGGCCTGCAGGACATCCACCCGCCCGTGGGCGTCGCCGGTGACTATGAACGGGTCGTCGGCGCGGAACAGCAGATGATCGCCAAAACCAACACCGCCGTCGCCGCCGCCATCCGCACCAACACGCTTTCCGGGGCCATGGCCTTCTCCGCCACCAATGTGGCCGAAGCGTTCCGCATCCAGCGCGCCACCGCCGCCGCCGCGCGCGCCGCGCTGTTCACCAACCAGATCCCCGCGTTCGAAGCCGCGCCATCGGTCTACAAACAACGCGCTTATTTCCAGGCGTTCGCCGATTCGACGAAAAACGCCCGCAAATACATCCTGCTGACCACCAACACCGAGGACGTCGTCATCCTGAACCTCGAAGATTCCATCGCGGACATGTTGAACCGCGTGAACGTCCCCACCGAATGATCTTATGAAACGGAACCTTATCACCTTCGCCATCGGCGCGATGCTCGTCGTGGTCTTCGCGCTGTTGCTGTTCGTCTTCCAGGTGCGCCAGTCGGAAGTCGCCGTCGTCACCACCTTCGGCAAACCCGTCGCCACCCACACCAACGCCGGCGCCTACTTCAAACTGCCCTGGCCCATCCAGAAAGTTTATAAATTCGACCAGCGCATCCAGAATTTTGAAGACAAATACAGCGAGAATTACACGCGCGACAACGTCACGCTGCTCGCCAGCGTCTACGTCGGCTGGCGCATCTCGGACCCGAGCCGTTTCCTCCTGACGATCCGCAACGGTTCCATGGTCGACGCCCAGCAGAAACTCGAAGGCATCCTCCGCAGCGCCAAGATCGCCGTCATCGCCTCGAACGAACTCTCCAGCCTCGTCAATCCCGATCCCCAACAGCTCAAGTTCGAAGAGATCGAGAACAAGATCAAAGCGACCGTCCAGGCGCAGCTCGCCACCAATAACATCGGCATGTCCGTCGAATTTCTCGGGTTCAAAAAGATCGGCCTGCCCGACAGCGTCACCCAGACGGTGTTCGACCGCATGAAATCGGAACGCCAGCAATGGATCAGCAAGTACGATTCCGAAGGCAACGCCGAAGCCCAGAAGATCCGTTCCGCCGCCGAACGCCAGGCCGCCGAAACCGTCGCCCAGGCCGAATTGCAGGCCAACCAGATCCGCGCCGCCGGCGAGGCCGAGGCCGCCAAGACCTTCACCGTGTTCCAGCAAAACCCGGAACTGGCCAATTTTCTCCTGCGGATCGATGCCCTGCAGAAATCGTTGAACCAGAAATCGACGCTCGTCTTCGACGAACGCACCGCGCCGTTCGACCTGTTCACGCATCTGCCGACCAATTCACCGGCAAAATAATTTTAAGATGAAACATCGCACACCGAACATCGCACACCGAACGCCGAACCGGCGTTCCGCTGCCTTTGTGTCCGTTCGATGTTCAGCGCTCGCCGTCCGCCGTTCGATGTTTTTCCACGTTTTGCAATGAACGACCACGACCATCCTCACGAACACCCGGCCGACCCGCAGGCACAGGACGCCGGCACCCAGGCGCTGGCCGAAGCGCTCCGCAGTAGCTTCGCCATCGTCAAGGTCGCCATGCTGCTCATGGTCATCGCCTTTTTCTGCTCCGGCTTTTTCACCGTCGGCCCGTCCGAAAAAGCGGTCAAACTCCGCTTCGGTAAACCCGTCGGCGCCGGTTCCAAAGCGCTCCTGGGCTCCGGGGTCCACTGGTCCTGGCCCTACCCGATCGATGAGGTCGTCCATATCCCCATCACCGAGCAACAGACGCTCCAATCGACCGTCGGCTGGTATTTCACCACGCCCGGGGATGATCTGACCGGCGAAAATCTCTACGCCCCCGCGTCGCTCGACCCGGCCCGCGATGGCTACGTCATCACCGGCGACCGCAACATCATCCATACCCGCGCGACGTTGTCCTATCACATCGACGACCCGATCCGCTATGTCTTCAGCTTCGCTTCGGCGACCAACACGATCCAGAACGCGCTCAACAATGCCCTGCTTTATACCGCGGCGCATTTCAAGGTGGACGATGCGCTCTACACCGACCAGGCGGGTTTCCAGGACGCCGTGGCGCATCGCGTGGGCGACCTGACCGAACAAGCCCAGCTGGGCATCGTCATCGACAATTGCCAGGTGCAGAACATCCCCCCGCGCCAGCTCAAAACCGATTTTTCCCAGGTCATCACCTCGCGCGAAAACCGCAACAAGACCATCAACGAAGCCCGCACCGCGGCCAACGATATCGTCCTGAGCGCCGGCGCCCGCGCCGCCAGCGTCACCAATGAGGCCCAATCCGCCCGCGTGCGCTACGTCACGACCGTCACCGGCGAAGCCAACGCCTTCACCAACCTGCTGGCCAAGTACCAGGCCAACCCGAACCTGTTCGTCCAACAATTTTTCATCCCGGCGGTCGGCAACGTCCTGACCAACACCGATAAATGGTTTTTACCGCAGCGGGCCGATGGCAAACCGCGCGAACTTAGATTACAATTGAATCGCGAACCTGTGCGGAAACCAGGCCAGTAAGCGACCCGGCTCGACCTTTGGTCAGGGCCGAACATTTTTGATCATGTCATCCGGTGAAGCCTTCACCCTGACCTTCTCCCATCCGATGGGCGGAGGAACGGCCGCTGTTTGTCGCCCGAAGGCCGGGATGAGGGTCCAAACATAAATAGTTAATCCTAAATCAAAGATTTCCGTATGCAGGTCACATCCCTTCTCAGCCATCACGAACACAAACATGCGCACGGCCCGAACTGCGGCTGCGGCCACGACCATGAGCATTCCTCCGTCCATCTCTGGCAGGCGGTCGTCGGCATCGTCCTCGTCCTGAACGCCTTCATCGTCGACTGGCTGTTCAACGAGGGCACCACCGTCGCCAGTTTCAGCGCCTTTTTCGGCGCCCTGATCCTCATCTATCCGATCGTGGTCACCGCCGTCAAAGATCTCCGCGCCGGCCGGCTCAGCATCAACGAACTCGTCGCCGTCGCCGTCCTCGCCGCCTTCGCCTCCGGCGCCATCGGCGTCCTCGACGGCAGAGCGAACGATGCGTTCAGCAGCGAAGCCAGCGCCGGTTATAAAACCGCCGGCCTCATCGCCTTCCTCATGCTCATGGGCGAACTCATCGAAACCCGCACCGCCGAAGGCGCCCGCGCATCCATCGAATCCCTCATCAAACTCACCCCCACCCGCGCCCGCCGCCTCAAGACCGACGGCGCGGAAGAAGAGATCGCCGCCGCCGAACTGAAAGTGGGCGATGTCATCCGCATCCGCCCCGGCGACAACGTCGCGGCCGACGGCGTCATCGTCAGCGGCCAGGGTTCGATCAACCAGGCCACCATCACCGGCGAATCGTTGCCGGCGGAAAAGAAAGCAGGCGACGACGTGTTCGCCGGCACGCAGAACCTCAACGGCGTCCTGGAGATCAAAGTCAGCCGCGCCGGGGAAGACACCACGCTCGGCCGCGTGCGCGAACTGATCATCGCCGCGGAAAAGACCAAGCTGCCCATCCAGAAGATCGTCGACCAGTACATGGGCTTTTACACGCCGCTCGTCCTCGTCATCGGCGCGCTGGTCTGGGCGTTCACCCACGACCTCAGCCGCGTCATCGCCGTGTTCGTCGTGTCCTGCCCGTGCGCGTTCATTTTGGCCACGCCGACCGCCATGGTCGCCGCGCTGTCCGCCGCCGCGCGCCTCGGCATCCTGATCAAGAATGTCGCCGACATCGAAGCCGCCGCGCGGATCAACGCCTTCGTCTTCGACAAGACCGGCACCCTGACCACCGGCCAGCTCGCCGTCAGCCGCCTCAACCCGATCGGCGACGTCAAACCCGCTGAATTGCTCCTGCTCGCCGCGTCCGCCGAGAAGTACAGCAACCATCCGACCGCCAAAGCGCTGGCGACCCTCGCGATCGAAGCCGAAGTGCCGTTGGCCGAGCCCAAAGATTTCACCGAGACCGCCGGTCGCGGGGTCAAAGCCGACATCAACGGCGCCATGGTGCTCGTCGGCCGCGCCCAGTGGCTCAAGGACAACGGCGTGAATGCCGGCTTCGAAAAGTCGGTCGACCTCAACGAAGCCGAGGGCTGGAGCCTCATCTTCATCGCCCGCAACGGACAATGCGTCGGCTGGGTCGGTCTTCAGGACCAAACCCGCGCCGAAGCCCGGGAAGCGCTCGCCGAACTTAAAACCGCCGGCGTCCGCCGCATCGCCATGGTCTCGGGCGATCGTCAGCCGGTCGCCACCCGCGTCGCCGCCGAGATCGGTTGCGAAGAAGCCAGGGGCGATTGCCTGCCGCAGAACAAAGTCGAATTCGTCCGCGCGGTGAAGGCCAAAGGCTACAAAGTGGCCGTGGTCGGCGACGGCGTGAATGACGCCCCGGCCCTGGCCGCCGGCGACCTCGGCATCGCCATGGGCGCCGCCGGCAGCGAAGTGGCCATCCACAGCGCGACGATCGCCCTGATGAACAACGACCTGCGCCGCCTGCCGTTCCTGGTGACGCTCTCGCGCAGCACGCGCGCGGTCATCAACCAGAACTTCGCGTTCGGCATCTGTTTCATCATCGCCGGCCTGTCCGCCGGCGCCTTCGGCATCATCGGGCCCGTCACCGCCGCGATCCTGCACGTCGCCGGCACGTTCATCGTCATCTTCAACAGCGCGCGCCTCGTCCGCAAAGGTGAAGAGATGGAACATTACCATCCGGAAACGACCGAGCCGCCGGCCGAACCGTCCGCCGGCCAACTGGCGCCGAAGATGGCGTAACGCTTTATGCCCGTCGCCGAATCAACGTCGAACCCTGAACGCGGAACGGTGAACGCCGATCGCGAAGCGGTCGTGTCCGTCCGCGGCCTGACCAAGATCTTCAAAGATTTCTGGAACCGACCCAAAGCACGCGCGGTCGATAACGTCGATTTCGACGTCCGCAAAGGCGAAGTCTTCGGCCTGCTCGGCCCCAACGGTTCCGGCAAATCCACGACCGTCAAATTGCTCCTCGGCCTGCTCAACCCGACCCGGGGCCAGATCCAGGTGTTCGGGCACTCACCCAAACACGTCGCGACCAAGGCCCGCATCGGTTATCTGCCGGAAGAATCCTATCTCTATCGCTATCTTAATTCCCGCGAGACGCTCGATTTCTTCGGCAACCTGTTCCAGTTGAGCCGGGGCGAACGCGACAATCGCGCCACGCAGCTGCTCGACATGGTCGGCCTCGGCAAGACGCAGACGCGCGCCGTCGGCGAATTTTCCAAGGGCATGCAACGCCGCATCGGCCTGGCCCAGGCGTTGATCAACGATCCCGACCTCGTCATCCTGGACGAACCGACCGCCGGGCTCGACCCGATCGGTTGTCGCGAAGTCAAAGACCTCATCCTCGAACTGGCGCGCCGCGGCAAGACCGTCATCCTGAGCAGCCACCTGCTTTCCGACGTCGAAGATGTGTGCGATCGCGTCGTGATCTATTACGGCGGCAGGATCCAGGCATCCGGCACGTTGAAGGAATTGCTGGCCGAACCCGACACGTTGCGGATCACGACGCCCGTGTTGCCGCGGCCCACGCTCGAAAAAGTCTTGGAGCTCATCCGGCATGACCTTTCCAGCGGCGAAGTGCGCGTGGACAATCCGACCCAGAACCTCGAGAGCTATTTCCTCGATGTCGTCGCCAAAGCGCGTTCGGCACAGGAAACCAGCGGCGCGCAATCGGGCGCCCGGGTCGCGGCGTACCTGCGTTCCGGCGCGGAAAACCGCCCGACGGCTGAAAAAGTTTTGGAGAAATTATCGCTGCCGACAGCGCCGCAACCGGTTGCCGGACCGAAACCCGCCCTTTCTGCGCCTGCTCCCAGGGTGGACGAACAGAAATTGGAAGCGTTGTCCAAACCGGCCGGGCCGAAAGCTCCCGAAGCCAAACCGGCGGCCAAAGAAGTGAAGCCGGAAGATCTGGCGAAGGCGGATGAAAAATTGTCATCGCTTCTTGGAAAGAAAAAATAATTTTCCGCCATGCAGCGTGAATTTGAAATATTTACGAAGTCTCCCACTGCGCCCGTGGCGGTCAAGCGTGGTTTTAGCTGGCCTGGATTTTTCTTCATCTGGATCTGGGCGCTTAGCCGGGGGCTTTGGCTCGAGGGTGTTTTTATTTTGTTGGCCGATGCGGCGATCGTCTTTTCGAAGTTCACGATCCTCATAAACCATCCATTCCTTTGCGGACTGTTCTCATTGGCGTTGCAGTTCGTCGTCGGCATCAAAGGCAATTACTGGCGCAGCCGAAAACTTGAACGGGCGGGCTATAGTTTTGATGGTTTGATCGCCGCAAGGTCGGCAACGGCCGCGCTCGCGGCTTATGCCCGGGGAGAGAAAGGTGTCGCCGCCGTTTCGTTCGGCTTCTCGTTTCCAAGGCCATTCCAACGGATTTTAGCCATCGCGTGGTTGACGTGGAAGGCGGCGTTGCGATTCAAGCTGTTCCTGGTGATCGCGGCGTTGCTGGTCCTTGCCGTGGTGGCGTTGCCGCTGGTCATCAGGGACGACGGCACGGCGCAGGGTTTCACGCAGATCATCATCACGTATACGTTGAGCGTCACGACGGGATTGCTGGGGTTGTCGACCCTGTGGCTGGCGTGCGGCACGCTGGCGCGCGATATCGAGGAATGCCAGATCCAGGTGATCGCCACCAAGCCGATCGCCCGCTGGCAGGTATGGATCGGCAAATGGCTGGGCATCATCACCCTCAACGCCGCCCTGCTGGCGATCGCCGGCGCGGCCATCTACGGCCTCCTGCAATGGCGCGCGTCGAAATTACCCTCCGATCAACAGGCCAAACTGCGGGGCGAAGTGCTCGTCGCCCGCGGCTCGGCCCGGGAACAGGATTACAGCGCCCGGATCAACGCCGACACCGCGCGTTTCCTGCAGGACCAGGCCAAACAAAATCCGCAGTTGAAAAATCTTTCGGAAGCCGAGATGGAAGCCGTCACCCGCCAGGTCTATGAACAGGTCAAGGCGGCTTACCAGGTCGTGCGCCCCGGTTATCCGCGCATCTGGAAGATCGACCTGCATTCGTTGAAAGATTTTCTGCGGGACAAACCGTTGCAGTTGCGGGTCAAATTCAACACCCCCAACCCGTACAACAAAGTCGACTACGACACCTTGTGGCAGGTCGGCGATCCCCAGGGCGCTTATTGGCGGACCAATCTCACCAGCATGGCGCCCGATACGTTCCACGAATTCTTGGTCCCGCCGAACCTCCTCGATAAAGACGGCATCCTGACCATCGGCTTCGTCAACCCGAACAGCACCACCCTGCTCTTTCCCCTCGAGGACGGCATGGAAGTCCTGTATCCGGAAACCAGTTTCACGGCGAACTTCTTCCGCGGCCTGGCGGTCATCTTTTGCTGGATGGCCCTGCTCGCCGCCCTCGGCCTGGCGGCCGCCAGTTACCTGTCGTTCCCCGTCGCCGCCTTCTTTTCCCTCGCCATGCTCGCCGTCGTCCTCTCGAGCGGCACGCTCGCGGAAACGGTGGAGAACGGCACGCTCGGTGTCGGTGAAGATTCCGCCGGCAGTTCGCCTGCCGATCCCGTGTTGATCCCGATGTTCAAAGGCATCCTCAAAGTCGTCAATCTCACGCATACGGTCTCGCCGATCGACGCCCTGAGCACCGGCCGGGTGATCTCGTGGATCCAATTGGCCACGACCTTTGGACAGATCGTTTTGTTGCTGGGCGGTTTCTTCGCGCTGGTCGGGATCGGCCTGTTCTACCGGCGCGAACTGGCCACCGCCCAGGGGACCCAATGAACGTGCGCGTAAAAAAAATCCTCCTGCTCCTGCTCGCCGCGGCGCTGTTGTTCGCGTCGGGACGGGTCGAACGGTCGTTGAACCACGACCGCGCCGCCCTGGGCCTGACCATCGCCGAACCGCTGCAGAACGCCCCGCCGATGCTCGCGTTCACCACCGTCGCCCTCGGCGGCTTTCGCGGCCTGATCTCGAATTTCCTGTGGATCCGCGCCAACGACCTGCAGCAGAACGATAAATTTTTCGAAGCCGCGCAATTGGCGGGATGGATCACCGACCTCGAACCGCATTTCGCCCAGGTCTGGGTCTACCAGGGATGGAACATGGCGTTCAACATCTCGGTGAAGTTCAAGGATTTCACCGATCGCTGGCGCTGGGTCCGCAACGGCATCACCCTGCTGCGCGACAACGGATTGCGTTACAACCCGGATGACGTGCTCATCCATCGCGAACTGGCCTGGTTCTTCCAGTTCAAGATGGGAGCCAACCTCGACGACGCGAACCTGTATTATAAAAAGGAATGGGCCCGCGAGATGACGCCGTTCTTCGGGCCTTTGGGCACGAATATCGTCGACCTGTTGCAACCGGGCAACACCAACGCCGTCATCCTGCGCGAACGCTACAAACTCGACCCCGCCGTCATCGAAAAAGTGAATGAAGAATACGGGCCGCTCGACTGGCGCCTGCCCGAACCGCATGCGCTTTATTGGGCCACGATCGGCCTCGACCAGGCCGCCCGGCATCCCGAGAAGGTGAAGCAGGATGACCTGATCCAGTTGCGCCGGGTCATCTACCAATCGATGCAGCAGGAATTCCAGCACGGCCGCATGATCTCCAATCCGTTCCTCGAAGATCCCGAGTTTGCGCCGAATCTCGACATCATCTCCAAGGTCAACGATGCCTACATCAAGATCATGCTGGTGGACAGCCAGTTCAGCAACAGCATCGCCCGCGCGGGATACAAAAATTTCCTGCGCGATGCCGTCTATTTCCTCTATGCGAACAATCGCCAGGCCGAAGCCGCGAAATGGTACAAATACCTGGGCCAACGCTATCCCGACCGCGCGTTGCTCGACAAAGATCCGAACTCCTTCCCTAAAAACCTGGCCCTGGATGACTATGTGTTCGGCCGCGTGCAGGAAGACGTCGGCGAAACGTCCCTGGTCCGCGTCACTTCCGCGATCGAAGGCATGCTCGCGCAGGGTTACCTGAACCTCGCCATCAACCAGGACGAGCGATCTGTCGGTTACCAGTTGTTGGCGCAAAAGGCCTACGACCGTTACCAGGATAAAATGGGCAACAGCCAGCAACGCGTCACCCTGCCACCCATGGAAGACTTGAAGAAAGACGTCCTGCGAACCCTGCTCGATCCGAATCCGGAAAATCCGATCCCCTATGCCGCCCGCGCCATCATCCGCAGCCGCATCGGCCTGACACCGGAGACCACCAACAACGTGCCGTTCGCGATCTCGACCAATACCGTCGCACCCCCCATCTCCGCCACCAACACCGCGGCGAAAACCAATCGCTGAGCATCGTGTCTTGACCGGGGTAGCGCATTGCTGCGGCAATGCAGCGGTGCGGCCGCACCGCCCTGCCTGATCCAGGCATTGTTGCACAATCCGGATGATTGCCTCCCGCGAAATCTCTGCTAAACTGGCCGTTCTGTGACCAAGAACAATCCCAAGCCGGCCCCGGCGAAAAATCCGCTGCGCGTCGGACTGATCTCGCTCGGTTGCGCCAAGAACCTGGTCGACGCCGAGATCATGCTCGGTTCCCTGCTCAAGAGCGGTGTGGAGATCACCAACGACGCCGCGCAGGCCGATGCCGTCATCGTCAACACCTGTTCGTTCATCGATTCCGCCCAGGAAGAAAGCGTCGATACCATCCTCGAATCGGTCGAACTGCGCGACGCCGCCAATCGCGGCCAGGCGGTCATCGTCTCCGGCTGCCTGCCGCAACGGTTCCGCGAGGAATTGCCAAAACTCATGCCCGAAGTCGACGCGTTCATGGGGATCGACCAGGTCGCCCAGGTCGGCGAGATCGTTGAAAGAGCCCTCGCCAGTCGCGTGGGAAAAGGCGGAAAACGGAAAGCGGAAAGCGGAACCGTAAAACGACGTCTCGGCGAATTGGAAAAAGACCGCGCCTTATCCGATCACGAAAAAGAAGAATCCCTCCGCGGCTCGGACAAATTCGGAAAAACGAAAACTGTCCTCGGCCAAAATCCCGGATCCCGCGGCCCGGATGCATCCCCCGTCTTCGACGTGGCGCAGCGCCCGACGTTCATCCCCGATTTCCAGACCCCGCGGTTCCGCCTGACGCCCAAACATTTTGCCTACCTGAAGATCGCCGAAGGCTGCAATCATCCGTGCAGCTTTTGCATCATCCCGCGCATGCGGGGATCGCATCGCAGCCGCCTGCAATCCGACATCGTCGCCGAGGCCAAAGCGCTCATCGCCGACGGCGTCAAAGAGATCAACCTGATCTCGCAGGATTCGACCTATTACGGACTCGATCTCCGGCCCAATCACAGCCGTGCGATCTCGTCCCCGGAAAAATTTTCCGCCGCGACCAGATCGCTCGCCGCCGATGCCACGACCATCTCCACCCTGCTTCGCGAGTTGAACGCGCTCAAAGGTGATTTCTGGATCCGCCTGCTTTACACCCATCCGGCGCATTGGACGGATGAACTCATCCAGACCATCGCCGATTGCAGGAAAGTCGCGCGTTATGTCGATATGCCGCTCCAGCATATCCATGAAAACATGCTCGAACGCATGCGCCGCGAAACGTCGCAACAGTATATCGTCGACCTGATCAAACGCATCCGCGCCGGGGTCCCCGATATCGCCCTGCGCACCACTTTCATCGTCGGGTTTCCCGGCGAAACAGAAGCCAGTTTCCAGGCGTTGCTCGATTTCATCCGGGAAACAAAATTCGAACGGCTCGGCGTGTTCGCTTATTCGAAGGAAGACGGCACACGCGCCGGGGCGATGACCGGGCAGATCCCCGACCGGCTGAAACAAAAGCGCCGGCAATTGGCGATGGCCGAACAGCACAAAGTCGCCACCGCGGTTTCCGAGACCTTCGTCGGCCGCACGATCAAAGTCCTCGTCGAAGGCAAGGCGGACGGGAAACAATTGCAGTCGGCGAACGTGTCATCCTGGGAACACGGCCTTCTTCGCGATGACAAGACTTCGAACGTCGAACTTGGGACCCGGACCTACCTGGTGGCTCGCGGCGAGGCGGATGCTCCCGACATCGACGGCCGGGTCTACGTGCACGGCAAACTGCCCATCGGTGAATTCGCCATGGTCAAAGTCATCGGCCATACCGATTACGATCTCATCGCCAAGCCGGTGTGACGTTATCCGATCGGGTTGTATTGGCCCGGTTGCGATGGCGGCAGGAGCCCGCTTTTCAGCATATTGAACAGCAGCAGGCTGGTGATCTCGGCTTCGGGACCGCGCAGGCTCAACTGGCGCTTCATGAAATGGAGGGGTTGGATGAAATGGGATCGATCCGGCTTGATGATGGAAAAGATCTTCATCTCACCGTGCTTCACCGCGCACCATTCCCAGCCGATCGTCTCGCAGATGGTCTGTCCCCAGAGGCTGCCCAGGCAAACGGTCCAGGCCTCGGCATCCTGGCTGGTGAGCGGTTCGCCGGCGGCCAGTTGTTGAAGCTTCTCGTAGATCGCTTGTTGCGCGGCGGCGGGGGACGCGTCGGCGTCCAGCTTCAATTCACGCCGCGCCTCGGCGGCACAGTCCCGGATCTCCTTGCCAACGCTGTCGTCCAGCGGTTCGTCTGAAAAACCGTGCACGTTGGACCCACTCGATTGCTGGCTCATGCGCCGAAAAATCGTCTTTCACCGGAGCGCCGTCAAACCGAAAGTGAGCAAGAAGATTTGCCAGTGGGTGGGAAATTCTCTAAAAGCCTTGCAGGACAAATGGCCACGCTCGTTTTTGATATCGAAACCTCCGCGCAACCGATCGATAACTTCGATGAGGCACAACAGGAATATCTTTTCCGCGAATGCGAAAAGGTGACCGGCGAAGCCGAGAAATGCGCCAAACGCGAAGAGATCACCCGGTTCATGAGCCTGTGGCCGTTCACCGCCCAGGTCGTCTGCATCGCCATGCTCAACGCCGAGACCGGACGCGGCCAGTCGCTGTTCGTCGCCGAAGATCCCGGGGAACCCGACGATGAAAAGACGGACGTGAAATTCGTGCCGTGCGCCGATGAAGCGGAATTACTGACCCAGTTCTGGGAGGCAGCCAAAAAGTTCGACACCATCGTCACGTTCAACGGCCGCGGTTTTGACGTGCCGTTCATCTACCTGCGCTCAGCCCTCCTGAACGTGCCGATCACGAAAAAGAATTGGCTGGGATATCGTTACGCGACCGAACCGCACTGCGACCTGGCGGAACAATTCACGTTTTACAATGTGAGCGGGCGCGACGGCGCGGCCCGGCGGTTCAACCTGGATTTTTACTGCAAAGCGTTCGGGATCGAATCGCCCAAAAGCGCCGGGGTCACCGGCAACGATGTCGGCAAATTGATGGCGGAGGGTAAATTCCGCGAGATCGCCGAATATTGCCTGCGCGATGTGAAAGCCACGGTCGACCTGTACAAGGTGTGGAAGGAAAGGCTGGCGGGGATCAAATGAGCGCGGAACGCGGAA
>Ga0070690_100000420_pt1 | contig 21558 bp, 24 predicted proteins | sample KBSS33HmetaG_FD_64671 | JGI IMG/M metagenome (GOLD analysis project Ga0070690, IMG submission 64671) | Switchgrass rhizosphere microbial communities from Kellogg Biological Station, Michigan, USA - KBS S3-3H metaG | ecosystem: Host-associated > Plants > Roots > Rhizosphere ... | reverse complement strand
CTCACTCCCGAATGAGGCCAGCGAGACGATATTGCCGACGTCGAGGGATGTCAACATGGAGTTATTCGCTGAGGATCGATATCCAGTTGTTCGTGCATGGCGCTGTCGGCTTTTCATCGCCGACCAGCCCACCTGTCCTGCCATGCTCACCCGTCCAACCCTGGGCGATCTTTTCCACCCACCGACTCACCGATCGCTTGGCAATCGTTTACCCGGAACGCGCCCTTTTCCCAAGTGGCGATGGCGAGACGCAGTGTTGATCCAGTCGAGCGGCGCCCTGAATGGATCGAGCTTGCGTCCCGGCGGATCTGCTGGCCCGGTTCGAAGAGCTCCGCCGCGGCGAACAGCTGGACGAGACCGCGGCCGCCAAGCTCAAAGGCGCGTATGTCTAGAGGAGGGTGTCACCCCGAGATCTGCTGTGAGGCTTGCTCGGTGGTGCCGTAGATCGGAAAGATGGACTTGAATCCCGCGATCTCGAAGATCTCGAGGATATGTGGCTTCAGCGACGAGAGAGCAATCTTGCCGTCGACGGTCTTGAGCCGCTTGGCGGCGACCAGCAAAACCCGAAGCCCCGTGCTGCTGACGTAGTCCAGTTTTTCACAATCGATCACCAGGCGCCGCTCCGCGCCATCGATGATGCGATGCAGTTGTTGCGCGAGGCTGTCCGAAGTCCCAGAGTCCAACCTCCCCGCAATCTGCACGATACAGACGTCGCCCACTTTCCGCTCAGAGATTTCCATGATGTTCCGCCTTCGTTTCGGCCTGCGCACCCGCGCTCAGCCGTCTGCTCATGATGAGGTGATTGTTGCCGGCTTCGCGTCGATACTCGACGTGCTCCATGAGTGATCGCACCAAATGTATGCCCAGCCCTCCCACCGGACGGTCTTCGACAGCGCTCGTGAGATCCGGCTGAGGGGCAGTGAGCGGATCGAACGGCCGCCCATCGTCTTCCACTTCGGCAGAGAGCCGTCCGTTGGCCAGCGTCACGCGCACCCGGATCTCATGCGCCCCCTGATCGTCGTAGCCGTACGCAATGGTGTTCGTGATCACTTCATCGAGGGCCAGCGACAAGGCGTGCACGTCCCGCTCAGGAATTCGATGATTCTGCGCGAACCGCTCGAGGTTCGATGCCAGCCGTTGCAGCTCAGACGCCCGATTGGCGAGCGCGAGTTCCAGAAGGGCCGGCTGCCGATATTGCATCGCCAGCAACGTGATATCGTCCGCTTGAACGGCCCCGCGCGAAAACGCCTGCACGTCTTCGACGAGCTTCGTGAGGAGGTCGATGGGCCGCTGCTGGGACAGCCGTTGGAGCGTCTCCTCGAAGCGCGGCGTCGAGAAGAGGCGACCCTGACCGTCCATGGCTTCCGTGACTCCGTCGGTATAGAGCACCAGCGTCTCACCGGGGTGGATCGTCATCCGGCTGGTCTGATACCGCGCCTCGTCCAGGACGCCAAGCGCCATGCCCGCCGGAGTGCCCACAGGAACCAGGCGGTTGTCGCCGATCACATAGGGGACGTTATGGCCGCCGTTGCTGAATTCCAACTCGCCGGTTTCCGTCTGAAGGATCCCGTAGAAGACGGTCACGAACATCGCGGACTCATTGTCCGGACAGAGGAGGCGATTGACGTGCTCCAGGCAGGCGCTCGGAGAGACGGATGCCAGCGCGGTGGCTTTGAGGAGCGACCGGCTCACCGCCATGAAAATCGCCGCCGGGACTCCTTTGCCCGAGACGTCGGCGATGACCACCCCGAGCCGTGTGTCATCGATCAAGAAGAAGTCGTAAAAATCGCCGCCCATTTCCAGTGCGGGAATCGTGGTCGCATAAATCTCGAAGTCCGCGCGATCAGGAAAGGGGGGAAACGTCCGCGGCAGGATCGATTTCTGGATCTCGCTGGCGATGCGCAGTTCGCTCCCGATGCGTTCCTTTTCAGCCGTTGTACGGCGCAATTCGGCCGTTCGTTCCTGCACTCGCTGCTCCAGGGAGGCATTGGCCTCCTGCAAGGCCGTCTGCTGAGTTCGAATGACGCTCGCCATCTTGGAGAAGGACTGCGCCAGATAGGCCGCTTCATCCCCGCGTGGCAGCTCGGGTGTTTGCCCCGATGCCTGCTCATCCGGCTGCTGCCTCATGAACTGCGCCATGCGCTCGGCGATGTGAGCCAGCGGACGGGACACGGTCCATCGCGCGCCGACCGACACGATGCCTAGCACCAGGAAGCACAGACACAATCCACTGCCCAGCGTGATCGCCATCTCCTGCCGGCTTTCCGCGAGGTACTGGTCCATCGGGATGATGACTTCCAGCCCGCCCATCACGTCGTAGAGGCGAAAATCATGTTTAGGACTCTGCGGATGAGCGTTGTGACAGCTGACACACGAGGTAGACGAGGCGACATCGGACATCAGGACTCGCATGACCGCTCGTCCATCCACCGTATCGGTTCTCACAAACGGGTCGCCGGGGCTATGCGCCAGCGCCGCGAACCCGTCGTTCTCGAACGAATCTTTTGGTCCCATTTCTTTGTTGATGGGCCAGGGACTGATCAGACGGGTAATGTACCCGTCTCCCGAACGGGCAATCTGTTCGGACACCTCGCGCACGAAGGTCGCGGGTAGGGGAAAGCGACCGTGCACGTCGCGATAGTCGGCTCCGAGCGAGCCTTTCAGCTCCCCCACCCGGGGCACGACGGCCGCGCCGTAATACTGCCGGTCGGCCATGACCTGATGGGCGATGCTTTTTGCGCGGTCTTTCAGCATTCCTTGCAGCCGCTCCGCATTCAGCCGGTACAGCGTCCACGTGGCGAGCAATGTGGCCGCGGCAATGAGGGGCACGGTAAGCACGAGCAGTTTGGTTCCGATCCGCCAATTGGGGAGCACCCGATCTCCTCCGCACGACTTCAGTTTTGGTCAATAGTACTCGGCGGCCAAACCGGAGTCACCACCCTTCTGCACGCGCTGAAGCGGGATCTCAGATTTCAAAGTTCAGATTTCAATGTGTGCGCGTTCGGCGAGCAACACCAATCAACCGCCTTTCCGCCCTGTATTCCAAGAGGCCCAGTAGAAGAGCAGGGCCAATAGCAGATATCCGGTGGCCCAGGTGCTGCCGCTGCCCCAGCCCGGATGCAGGACGGTATCGGAGGGCATCCATCGATAGCTGTGCATGAGGCCCACCCAGGAAAAGGCCGCTGCGACGAGCGTGCAGGCGCCGGCCCAGGCAAATTGCCGTTCGATGATGAACACCGTCATGGCGGCGAGCAGCATGGCGGAGAGAATCTGGCCTTGCTCGAGCGCGAAGGCGCCGCCGAGATAAATGTCTGCACGCGCGAAGATCGGTAGAAGGTCCGGAGAGAACGGACGCTCCGCGGTGGCCAGTCCCGCCGCCCTGAGGCTGGTCTTGATCAACTGCGCGCCCCAGCCCGCGATACCGGGCAGGAGTCCGACGATCACGGCCGGTGCATGTTTGATCGGCGTGGCCTGAAAGGCTTGCGCGCCGATGACGATGCCGATCCACAGGACGATGGCCATGCCGGCTTCGATCGGGATGATCGCGGCGACGACCGCCGCCGCTCCCGTCACGCAGAGCAGCGCCATCACGGCCCCGTTGAGCCAGGAGTAGCCGATGCGGGCGCCCATCGCTTTCCAGCCTGGATGGCCGATATAGATGGTGGTCGGGAAGCAAGAGCCGCAGACCGCTGCCACCATGGAGCCGACGCCGTTAGCCGCAAGGCAGGGCGCCGTCGGGTAGCGATCCCCGGCCGCCTCGGCGCTTTCGAGATTCTGGAGGCTTCCCACGAGAGTGAAAAGGCCCATCGGCAGGATGACGCTGAGTTGCGTGAGTAAGACTTCGCGCGATTGCCACAGCGCCTGAATGTAGACACCCGGTGGATGCCAGCCGAGCGGTGCAAGCGCCTCAGAAAACGTGGCCGCATCCGGACGAACCAAACCGGTGATCCAGGCGAGCGCAGTCCCAACTAAGACTGCAAGCAGGCCGCCGGGGATCGGAAATTCGACGCGGCCGAAATACGTGAGCAAAATGATGCCGAGCGGGACCAATGCGACGACCGGATACTCGTAAGTGCGAAAGAGAAATCCGAGCGCGATAAAGGTCAATCCGATGCCGGCGAGCGTGGAGAGGAGCGCGGCGCGTGGCAGCCAACGACGCAGCGGATCGGCCAACACGCTACCGCTCAGTTCGATGACGCCTGATCCCAGGCAGGCGACGAGCCCCGCTTGCCAGGACCACTCGATCGCTTCGTCCATCGTGGCGCCGCGGTCGAGTGCGATCAATTTGATCGGCAGCATGACAAGAAACACGTGCGCGAAGAGGCTGACGGTGTTGATGCCGTAGGGAAGTGCGGTGCGGTCGTTTCGTCCTTCTCTGGCTCCCAATCGATAGGCAAGCCAGCTGTAATAGACGTTGCCGACGATAAGGCTCAGCGCGACGGCCGGGAGGATTCGGCCATAGACCAGCTCGGACGGATACCCCAGCAATCCCCGGCAGAGGCCAACGATCAGCAAAATCTGAATGAGGTTGTCGAGCGCCAGCCCGAGCAGGCCGTCGACGTCTTGGCGAACGAACCAGCGGGGATGGGCCGGCTGATGAGATGGGTGAGGATCGGGTGGCAGCATTCGAGCGGAGGTACAGTACGCGAAACGGATTAAGAGGACAAGAATGAAGAAGGATGGCCTCGCATCCCGCCCGGTGTGGGGGAAAGGGCGTACGGGCTGGTTGATCTCCTGTGCTCGCCGAACGCGCACACCAGAATGGGAAGGTTCAGCCTGGTCAGTCCTTGTGCTCGCGGAAGGCGGCACACCAGACCCATCGTATTTTCAGATAGGCGGTGCTCCTCTGGGACACGGCGCGTCTCGGCGCGCTGAGGGGGGGAGGGTGACTGCCGCAGGGGAACATGGACGAGCGATGTAAAATTTGAAATCTGAGATCGCCGATCGCGCTAGCCCCGGGATCGCCGCAAGAGCAGCCAGACAGCGGCAGCAGCGAGCAGGACCAAGCCGAGGAGCATGGTTGTTCGAAGGATGTTATGTAGAAAAGGGATGAGTTGCTGCCACGCGTCGCCGGCGACATAACCGAGGCCGACGAAGCAGGATGCCCAGATCAACGCCCCCGTGTAGGCGAACCGGGCAAACACCGTCGGCTCCAAGCGCGAGGTGCCCGCTAGGAACGCTGCGAGATGGCGGTATCCCGGAACGAAATACGCCAGGAGCAAAGAATATTTGCCCCAGCGCGCTACCCACAGACGGGCCTCGTCGAGGTGGTCCGGTCGAAGATGGAAGAGGGGACCCACTTTATTGAGAGTCGGCAGTCCAAGGAAGCGTCCGAGGGCGTAGCTGATACTGATACCGCAAGCGCTTCCCAAGAAGCCGGTGGCGACCGTCGTCTCCAACCGCAGCGTCCCCTTGTAGCTCAGATATCCCGCGAAGACGAGCAGGGTTTCGTCGGGTACCGGGAGGCCGACGATGCCCAGCATCAGGAGCACGAAGATCGCGCCGTACCCATGGCGGACAATCCAATCGAATCCTGTGTCCATGGCGCCGGGGCGGGATTATTGTGAGGGCGGAAACTTCTCGAACATCTTGGCGGCACCTTTGTGAATCTCACCTGACATCTTTCCCTGATCATCTCCAAGAAGACCGCTGCCGGCGCCATGCCAGACATTGCGTTTGGTTTTGGGATCGTACATGTCCACGATCACCGTGCCGACCTTTACTCTCATCGGTGTACTGGACGCCGAGGTGCTTTCAGCAGAGCCATAGGCTGGGCCCATACCGGACGCGTACGACGCTTCGGTATAGTCGATTTCCTCATGTGAGGCGGCGTGATAGCTGATCAGAAGATCGGGATCGCTCTCCGTTTTCGCGAGGCCTTTTCGAGCGAGCTGATCGTCAATAGCCTGCACGATCTGTTGATCGAGGTTCGGATTTTTCGCGGGGGTATTCTTTCCCCACCCGTACGTTCGGTAGCGGGAAAAGTCGGCGCTCTTGTCGTAGTTGACGACAATGTCAGGGGCGCAGGCGCACAGCAGCATGAGACCGAGCCACGCCATCGACCATTTAGTAGGTTGCGTCACCTAAACACCTCTTGCATAGGGTTGTTTGGCCCATGCTACCAGGCGCCATCTCAGATCTCAAACTTCGGATTGCCGTCATCGTAATGCTCCATCCGAGCCAGCTGGTTTCTTTTTGCGAAGAGGGCTGATGATCTCCTGCTGCGCGCTTGGACGAGCACCGGCTATCTAAAAATACGATTGTCTGATGTGTGCGTTCGGCGAGCACAGGAGATCAACCAGCCCGTACGCCCCTCCGTTTCTGGTGTGCCGCCTTCCGCGAGCACAAGGACTGACCAGGCTGATCCATTTTCATTCTGGAGTGTGAGCGAAGGAGATCAGCGGCCCTCGAGGGGGTCTTTGTCGAGCTGACAATGGTCAATGAAGGTTCTGGCGATTGAGAGAGCGGCGGATTCGGCTGCGTCGCGGGAAAAGTAGGTGTCGACCGGCGAGCCGTCCATTTCAGTCCGGCCTGATTTCACGATCACATAATGGCAAATCCACATGTAGCCTTCCATCCGAGAGATCAGGGTAATGATGCGTCCTCTATAATGGTAATTCGACCGCATCTTCTGCATCGCAACCATCCTTTTACTGGGTGCGGCGCCACTAGTGATCCTGATCCAATCATGCGGAAATTAGGTGGGGATTAAGCCCATCTTAGAAGCCGCTTATGGGGTGGATGGTGAAGCCAATGACAGATGCGAAGCGGGGCGCAGTGGACACATCTCCGGCCGCCGCCCCCTGTCGTTGACAAGACTTCAACCGACGCCGAGAATGACCCCCGTGCCGGGAAAACGGATCGACATACGAGTGAGCCAGCCCGGAGCCGCGGGATCGGATCATGAGCCGACCTTCCCACCGTACGATGGCCCTGCGCTGTTCTCCTTTGGCTTCAGACCATTCTTTCTCGGCGCGGCACTGTTTGCGGGTATCGCCGTGCCGGCCTGGATCCTGATCTTCGCCGGGACGGTGGGCTCCAATTTTCTCTATGCGCCGCGCGAGTGGCATGTCCATGAGATGCTGTTCGGGTTCCTGCCCGCCATTATGACCGGATTTGTCCTGACGGCCATGCCCAACTGGAGCGGACGAACTCCTCTGCGAGGCGTGCCGTTGGCCACGTTATGGGGCCTGTGGCTGGCCGGTCGGCTGGTCGTTGCGATGCCGGGAATCGGTCCGGTTGCCGCCGTCGTCGATGCGAGTTTTCTTGTCGCATTGGCAGCGATTGTGTGGCGCGAAATTGCGATGGCAAGCCTGTGGAGCCGAATGCCGATCGGCCTGTTGATCAGCCTGTATGCCGTCGCCAATATGGTGTTCCACGTGCTGGCGCTGCGAGGAGCAGCGACGGATGTAGCCGAACGTGTCGCGATTTCACTCATTCTCATCCTGTTGACGTTGATTGGCGGGCGCGTGACGCCGGCGTTTACCGGCGAGTACCTTCGTGAGCACAACATTCCGTCGCCGCCCGCGGTCTTTTCCCGTCTCGATCGCCTGTCGATACTCTTCGTGGTGGTCGCCGTCTTGGCCTGGATCGCTCAGCCGGAGGCTCGAGTGGTCGGTGTGCTGTTTGTTGTGGCAGGAGTGACGAATATCGTTCGCTTCTCGCGTTGGCGCGGGTGGACGGCATGGCGCGAACCGCTGGTGTTCATTCTCACGGTGGGCTATGGGTGGATGGCCTTGTCGTTGCTGGCGCTTGGAGGTGCGGTGTTGGGTGTACTGCCGGCCGCAAACGCCGTGCATGTGTTGACAAGCGGTGCCGTGGGGGCGATGACGCTGGCGATTATGACGCGTGCGAGCCTTGGTCATACCGGCCGTCCCCGCCATGCCGATCTCATGACCGTCGTCATCTATGGGCTGGTCAACGTCGGCGCACTCTTCCGTGCGTTTGCTCCGGCGTCAGGAGCGCCGGCCGGTATGGCGAACGTGTTGCTCGCAGTGGCGGCCATTGCCTGGAGCGGTGCCTATCTCCTCTTTGCGTTCGCGTATGGGCCGATCCTCGTTCGGCCGAGCCTGGAGGATTGAAAGATGCCAGAGATTCTAGAATCGTGATGACCGTAATGAACAGCCAAATATTCAAGCACTTATGATGGGATCATCATGAGGAAGATGACATCTTCTATTCCTGGAATGGCTCTCTTTGTCATGTTGTGTGTCGGAGCCGTGTTCGCCGCCGATCCCGGCGAAGTCGAGAAGTACGTCAGGGCCCGGATCGACATCGGGGAGATGATGACGAACTACTTCAAAGGTGGAGAGGGGCAACAGCGCCCGTCGATGAGTGAGATGAGCAAAGACATCAACGCGAAGCTGGCGACCGTCCTGTCCAAGTACGGGCTGACCGTCGAGGAGTATCGCGCCCACAGCAAGGAGGTCTTTGCCGACGAGGCGGCGGTGAAGCAGTTTCTCGACGAACATCCCGATCTGAAGCAGCGCTATGAGGCGCTTCCGTTGGATCGGATGGGTAGGGGCGGAAGCTCCGGGCGCGGGTACTAGTTGCCGGCTCGAACATGGTCCCTCCGATTCTCGTCTTTCAGCGCCCGCAACGCGGACATTCCGAACGCTCCTGGCCCTGCTGAGCTGCTCTACGTAGAGTTCCTCGTGATTTCATTCACGGCCGCTTCGTAGTACCATCCTGGGCCATTTCCAGCGCGCAAACGCCTGAGGTCAATCGGATCGAAGAGAGGAGCGAGCTATGTCTGAACTTCGAAGAAGCGGAAGCGGTATGATCTTGGGCATCCTGGTCGGATTGAGTCTCGGTGTCGGCGCGTCCGCCTTCGCGGCGGCACCCGACAATGCAGAGCCGAAACGGCGTGGCTCGGTCCCGGCTGTCCAGCCGGAGGGTCGGCCGGATCCGAATCTCCTTCCGTTGTGGGCGGCGTTTCTCGGAAGCACTTCCGGCCCTGTCTCGGTCACATGGAGCCATCTCTGGGGCACCCCGAAAGCGGTGTATGGAAACCTGTCGGGTCCGCTGGCCATCTCTGACGCCTCTGCGCGCCAGTTCCTCTCCGCGCATGCTGCACTGCTGAAACTGGATCCCTCCCTCTCCGGTGTCACATTAGCCGGCTCCAGGAACACACCGATGGGGTGGGCGTATGAATTCACTCAGGCGGCCGAAGGCGTGCCGGTCTACGGCGGGGTGTTGACGATCAGCTTCAATCGCGAAGGCCGTGTGGTCGCTCTGACGAACCGCGCAGTGCCCGTCGCGATGCTGGATTCACTGTCTCCCTCGGTGAAGGCTGAGAAGGCCATTGAGTCGGCTCGTGGTGCCGTGCCGGATCGACCGAAGGATGAGGAAGCGCCCGCTGATCTCCCTGCCCCAACGGCGAGACTCGTGATCTACGCGGAAACGGGGACGCCGACCTTGGCGTGGGAAGTGACTCTCCATACGCCGGGACCGACCTGGCAGCTGTTCGTGCATGCGCGGAAGGGCACCGTGTTGGCTCCGGCGAAGGACCTGAATCGTTATGCGACGGGAACAGGTCAGGTGTTTCTCGTGAACGCCGTCGTGGCGACGCGGAACAATACCTTGCGGGACAACAACGACGCGGCCTCGGCCGTCCCATTGACTGCCTATCGGACGGTGACATTGCAGGATCTCGATGGCAGCGGTTTTCTCGACGGGAAGTTCGCCTCTGGCAGCGCATCGAAGCTGCGAGCATCGTCGGCCAACCAGACCTTTGTGTTCGATCGCAGCCAGGATAGCTTTAGCGAGACGATGGCCTATTACTATTTGGATTATGCCCAACGCTATATTCAATCGTTGGGCTTTTCGACCGTGAACAATCGGCAGCAGGTCTTCAACATCGATCGTTATAAGAAAGACAACTCCAACTATAAGACCTCAACGAAGGTCATTACCTACGGGACGGGCGGGGTGGACGACGCCGAAGATGCCGAGGTGATTTGGCATGAGTACGGCCATTCGATTCAGGACAATCAGGTGCCGGGATTCGGCGAATCGCTGGAAGCCGGAGCACAGGGGGAGGGATTTGGGGATTATTTGGCGGGCACGTTAGGCGCACCGTTGAGCGGAGGTTTTCAAGATGCGTGCATCGCCGATTGGGACGCCGTGTCCTATAGCACGACCAACCCGCCCTGTCTCCGCCGGCTGGACGGCACGAAACACTATCCGGAGGATCTTGTGGGCGACGACCATGACGATGGAGAAATCTGGTCGGCGGTACTTTGGCAAATTCGCGGGGCGATCACAGCGACCAAGGCCGATTCGGTCATCCTGCAGCATCATTTTCTGTTGACGGCGGATGCATCGTTCAATCAAGCGGCGAACGCGCTGGTCACAGCCGCGATCAATCTCGGCTACAATCAACAAGTGGTGAGGTCAATCAGGACGATTCTGCAGAACCGCGGCTTCACGGTCACCATGTAAACAGCCGGGACTAGGACGCTTGATCCGGCGGTCCTCCGACGAAGTGGAGCGGCCGGTCGCCCGTCAGGTTCTGCGGCTGTACCGTATAGTGGCCGGTCATGGATGGACTCCAGATCGCCTTGGCAATGTCGGTGTTTCCGCCCGTCATCACCCAGGCCAGGCTTCCCACCACACCTCCACTGACTGCATAGAGGATCTTTGCCGCTCCGTATGGCACGGTCACTAACCAGCTGGCCGCCTGTAGTCCTGCTCCACTCGGGCTTTCCGGGTCCTCTGCGATGGCCGTATTCCCTCCCAATGCAACGACCAGGGCCACGGTCGTGACAATCGTCAGCATCCGCGACATGAATGAACGGCTCTCGTCTCTCATGTATCGTCTCCTCCTTGGAGGTGCGAGGCGAGGAACAGGCGCATTATATATGAATGGTGGAGAAAGCAAAGAGGGAGAATGGGGGGAGGTTCGAGCACTGCGTCTCGCCATCGCTTGAGGCGACCACGCGGTGACATCGTCATACACTCCCCGCAAGTCGCAGCCTACGACCATCCGCCTCAACAGGGCATAGAAAAGAAGACCGACTTCCCGGTGTTACGCGGCTCGCCGCGGGACAAGCGGCTCGGGCTTCCCGCTGCCCAGCCGTTTCCCCGTGGGCGACGAACCCTTCGGTCCTGCATAGATCGTCAGAACAGAAAACAAGAGCACCCCGACCAGCGAGATGATCCCTGCTATGATTCCCCAGTCCATCCATGACATACGGCACGCTCTCGCATCAGAGACAATGCGAGTCCTTTCGTTACAAGACGCATTTCCAGCCGCCAACGCCACTGCTCACGCGATCTGTTAGGGCGGAACGATCGTGCTGCATCACCGCACGGCCCGCGTGTAATCGACGCATTGCTGTGCCCGAGATGAAAGAAGCCATATCGCGAAGTCATGATAAGGAGTTAGACGGTGATGAAGGGTGGGAGTGAGAAAGCCGCACTTGCCATGTCCATCACAATGGATCGTTGCTCCACGGATGATCATGGCCACCACCTCGCAGTTCTGAGGCGGCTCTAAGAGAGTTTACTCTACGCTTGGGACATTCGTCGGTCAAGCATGAGAACCCTGAGGTTCGCTATGGCGCGTTCCCCGGCTTCCATTTGATGGAGCAGCCAATACTGGGTCGTTGGTTGGGATCCACCGGCTTGCCGGCGAGCACCGCCTCAATCGCCTCACGTAGATCGCGCCCTGTCACCGGCTTGTTGTTGCCGGGGCGGCTATCGTCCAGTTGCCCCCGGTAGACCAGCCGGCGCTGCGCATCGAACAGATAAAAGTCGGGCGTGCAGGCGGCCTTATATGCCTTGGCGATTTCTTGCGCCTCGTCGTAGCAGAAGGGGAAACGAAAATCGAGCCGTGTGGCCATCTCCTTGAGCTGGTCCGGCGCGTCGTCGGGATAGGCCGCCGGATCATTGCTGCTGATACCGACCATGCCCAGCTTCTTGTTCTGGTAGTCCTTTCCGAGTTTGGCGAGCTCCTGCTCGACATGCTTGACGTAGGGACAATGCCGACAGATGAACATGACCAGGAGAGCGTCCTTTCCGGTAAACGAGTCCAACGAATAATTTTTGCCGCTCACGACCTCAGGCAGGATGAACATGGGCGCGGTGGTTCCCAGCGGAAGCATCAACGATTCAACAGCCATAGCGTCCTCGTTCTGTCAGAGTATTCCACGACATGTAGGATGGTACCGTACTGCTTTATTTCCTCGGTGATCCCTACGGGAACGTGCTAATGTACGCGACCGATTTGAGGTATTTTGTCTCCGGCGTGTCGTGCTGGCAAGTAGGAACGAAGGAGCACGGTGCCCTATCAGGTTGAGTTCGACGCGACACATCGGATTCTACGAGCCAGATTCCAAGGTCGCGTGACGGACGACGACCTCAGGGAAGTCTACCGGTTCGGTCAAGCGCACGTCGAGCGGCTTGATCCGCTCTCCGGTATCACCGACTTTTCCGAAACCACCTCGGTCGCCTTCACTGCTCAGACGATGCGGGAGTTGGCCCGTACGAAGCCGATCATGCCGGATCCGACCCGGCCGGTGGTTTTCGTGGCGCCGACACCGGACCTCTTCGGGATGGCGCGGTTGTTCGAGCTGCAAGGCGCGGACGCCCGTCCGAACCTGCATGTGGTGCGCACATCCGAAGAAGCCTACCGGATCTTGAACGTCAGCGAGGCTCAATTCCTGCCGGTCTGACCACTCTTCCGGTCCCACCTATGCGGCTTTACGGAACGGGTACACCGTTGATGGTTCATACACGTTCGTCGTTTCAGCAGCCTCGACATCCGTCAGGAAGATCCACCTGAGCAGCGCGGTCACGAGCAGCGCTAGGGCGAAGATGATCCCGAGGACGGCCAGAAGGATGATGAGGCTGCCGGTCAGCGTTTGGAACATATGGCACCTCAATTAACTGTTGTGTGCGTCTGCCTTCAGCCTACACCCTCGCGGCGCCCTTTCTCCCTAGAAGGGTCCCTGGCGATTCGATAGACCCGCCACCCTACCGCGGCGACAATAACAAGCCCGGGCCAGCCCCCGAGCGGTGGCGCCTCGAACAGCATGAACGGGTCCGGACTAAGGCCCGGCCAGAATGCGCCCAGCGCGATGGGGATCGCCAGCAAGATGCCCATCAGGGCTTCTCCGGTAATCAGTCCTGCGGCGAAGAGGAGTCCGCGCCGCGACGGTTCCGGCCTTGCGGCAGCTCTGCTGGCCAGGGCCGCGATCGCTCCGCCCAGGACGATCGTGGCCGAAAGCTTGAGCGGCAGATAGATGCCCAGTGCCACGCCGAGCACGGGGAGCCGGAAGTCCCTCCCGCTGGCCTCGAGCCGTCGATCCACCAGGATGACGAGGACGCCGATCGCGGCGCCCAAGCCGACGAGCGGCCAGGGCAGGCCGGCGCCGAAGACGCTGCGGGTCAGACTCGCCATCAACGTGGCTTGCGGCGCGCTCAAGGGATGGGCATGGGCCGCCGTCGGCTCGCCGATCCCGTACTTGGCCTGGAGCAGGGAGAGTACCGGAACCAGGACGACGGCGCCGGTCAGCACCCCGACGACCTGCATGATTTGCTGTTTCCACGGCGTGGCTCCGACCAAATGCCCGGTCTTTAAATCCTGCAGGTTGTCGCCTCCCATCGCCGCGGCGCAGCAGACGACTGCGCCGATGACCAACGTTGCCGCTGGCCCGGCCGGATGTGCGGCTCCGAGAAACAGAACAAGCAATAGCGAAGCGACCATGATCGTCGCGATGGTCACGCCGGATACGGGATTGCTGGAGCTGCCGACCAGTCCGGCCATATAAGCTGCGACGGAGGCGAAAAGAAAAGCGGCCACGGCCATGACGATCGTCATAAGCAGGCCGATTGAGACACTGCCGACGACCGTCGTGTAGATCCAGGCCATCGGGGCCAGCGCCAATACCAACGGCACGACGATCCAGGGAAGCGGTGCATCCTGCTCCGTCCTGGGCGGCCCTGACAGCTGAGCAGATCCCGCGGCACGATAACTGTCGCGGAGCGTCTCCAGACTTTTCAAGACCGGATCGCGGAGTTTCGTCAGCGTCCACAGCCCGCCCGTCAGCATCGCGCCGATACCGACGTAGCGGATCTGTCCGCTCCAGATTGTCATGGCTGCCGCCAGACCCGTCTTACCCGCCGGCAGGCCATACAGGATTCCATAGCTCGGCATCAGCACGAGCCACCCAATGACGCCGCCGAGAAAGACGACCACCGCGGTGTTCAATCCGATGATGAATCCCACGGCGAGCAACGCCGGGGAAAGATTGAGTCCGGCATAGATCACGGTGCGCCCGGTATTGGCGGCGCCCTCCAGGGACTCCGCCCACACGCGCAGGCCACTCTCGCCGAATTTCACCGCACCGCCGAGAATGGCGGCTGAGAGCAGGGTTTTGAAATCGCCGGCCGATTGGACCGGGCTGTGAGTTGCGTCTTCTGCGCGGGCAGCCGCCGCAACCTTCAAGACTTCCGCGGTTGCCACGCCTTCGGGAAACCGCAGGCGCGCGGTCACGATGAGTGCCCGCCGCAAGGGAATCGTAAACAGCACACCGAGAAGCCCGCCGACCGTGGCAATCGAGGCGGTCTGCCAGTACTGAAAATCGGACCAGTAGCCGACGAGCAGCAGCGCCGGAATCGTGAAGATCACGCCGGCGGCCAGCGCTTCTCCCGAGGAGGCGGCGGTCTGGATGATGTTGTTCTCGAGGATGTTGGACCGTTTGAAGAAGCGAAGGATCGCCATCGAGGCAACGGCGGCCGGGATCGATGCGGACACGGTCATGCCGGCGAAGAGTCCGAGGTAGGCATTGGCGGCGGCCAGGATTGCCGCGAGGATGATCGACAGGACGACGGCTTTAACGGTGATTTCCGGGAGAGTGGTCGTGGCGGGGACGACGGGCTGGTCGTCGTTCGTCAACATGGGGTGTGCGCATTATATAAGAATCGCGGGGAAAACAAAGTAACGAAGGAATGGGCAGGCTAGGCCCGCTTCCTTCGCCGCACGCGCACCGAACATAGAAGGGTTTAATCCCGTCGCCGGGATCAATTACATTGGCTCCAGGGAAGGAGCATCATCGATTGAGACGAATCGGTACAGACTGATATAGGGTGTGAAGGAGGAGAAGGGTCTCCGTGATGAACGTGCAACAATCCGATCCCCTCGGAACCGAGTTTGTGACGGCGGTCTATGATGTGAATGGACCGGAAAAGGAAGCGCGGGCGCGGGCTGCGCGCATCTGTCTCGATCAGACCATTGAAGCGGATGCCGAGCTTCTTCCCAGTCCGCTTCACGCGAACATTCTCGGCCGCCTCGAGCGTCTTCGGCCACTGGCCGGAGGACGCTACGCAGCGACCATTCATTACCCCGGCGATCTTGTCGGGAAAGACCATAGTGATCTCCTGAATCTCCTGTTCGGCACGAGTAGTCTGCGCGGAGGCGTGCGGCTCCTGTCCTTTACGCTGACGAAGGGGCTGCTCTCGGCATGGCGCGGGCCCCGGTACGGAACGACCGGCCTCCGCCAGGCAGTTCAGATATCCGATCGGCCGTTGGTCTGTGCGGTCTTGAAGCCGTTGGGCCGTTCTCCCGAGGAACTCGCGGAACTTGCGGCGCAGTTTGTGCGTGGCGGGGCCGATCTGATCAAGGACGATCAAGGCCTGCTCGATCACTCATTTTGTCCGTTCAACGAACGAGTGGCCCGCTGTGCGGAAGCGATTGAGCGTGCGAGTGCGCAGCGGGGGCGCCCCTGCCTCTATTTCGCACACATCAGCGGGTCGTTGGAGGTGATGCGTAAGCGCGCCATGCACGCGAAACGTCTGGGGGCGACCGGTCTGTTGGTGGCTCCGGGGTTGACCGGATTCGATGCACTGCGTGCGCTGGCTTCGGAGGACACCCTCACTCTGCCGACCGCGAGCCATCCTGCCCTGCTCGGGACCTGTGCCTCTGCAAGCGGAGACGGACTCGCACCTGCCGTGCAGTTCGGGCTACTACCTCGCTTGGCGGGTGCCGATTTGACGATTTATCCGAGTTTCGATGCCGGTTACCTCATGTCGAAGGAGGACTGTATCTCGGTCGCCATAAGCTGCCGGCAGCCGTGGGAGCATCTCCTGCCGACGATGCCAGCGGTCGGCGGCAGCATCAGCGTAGAACGGATTGCCGCATTGACGGCGTCCCTTGGCCGGGAGGCTGTGTTTGTCCTTGGCAGCCGGATCCAGCAGCATCAACGGGGAGTCGCCGCAGCGATCGAAGAATTCCAGGTGATGGCGAGGCGGTCAGTCTAGGGCCGGTGCGATGAAGTCTTGACGAGGGTGACCGTGGCGGTCCGCTCGGCGGCTCGATTGATCCGAAACGCCGTCGTGGCCCAGCAGGCGGACACGAAGACGACGTGAAACATGACGTCCGTCCAGGGACCGAACAAATAGCCGTCTTCTGCGCCGTGAGCGTAGGCGATGAGGAGGGTGAGGGCACCGACCGTCAACCATCGGGCCCCGGCGAGCGCCGTGGGCCGTGCGTGATGCTTCAGGTCGTTCGCGGTGAGCTCAGCTGCTCGATCACCGCTTGCGAGCCATCCGACGTTCAAATGCGGCCGCTGGCCCTGCCGGAGAAACAGCAGCCCGCCGGCGGAGACCATACTTCCCAACAAGGTGAGATCAAAAGTGCTGATCATTTGCGTCGATGACGGGAGTCACCTCATCGGCCGCCGTTGTGTGAAGCGAGCGGTCATGCGCCGCGTAGCATGGCAGGCGCAACGTACAGGAAGCGAGAGATCGAGACAAGGAAAGCTTTTATGCCGGAACAGATGAGCGAGGTCGTTCATGAGTAATGACATCCAACATGATTCTTTCGAATGGCAGCACCGGCGGGCCCGCGTCCTAGCCACGGGATTGCTGCTCTGCATGGCAGGGGTCTTTGTGGCTTCGCTGGTCTGGGAGCCCAGGTATCCGGCGCTGAGCTGGATCCGCGCCTTTGCGGAGGCGGCCATGGTCGGCGCTCTCGCCGATTGGTATGCCGTCACGGCGCTGTTTCGGAGGCCGCTTGGTCTCCCGATCCCTCACACGCAGATCATTCCGAGAAACCAGGAGCGGATTGCCTCCAGATTGGGCAGCTTGACGCAGCGCCAACTTCTGACTCCGGATGCCATCGGAGCACTGATCGAGTCCTGGCGCATTCCGGAAGAACTCACCGCGATGCTGCTCGATCCGGCACGGAGGCAGGTGCTGAGTCAGGAAGCGTCAAACCTCTTGGGCCGCATGGTGGGAGCGTCTGAAGATGAGGCGATGCAGCAGTTCTTCCGACACCTCGCCGTCAGGATGTTGCGCGGCCTGCACGTCGCGCCGCTGCTCGGACAGGTGCTGTCAGGGTTTCTGCACAGCTCCCAACGGGACCGGTTGGTGAACGATGGGTTGACCTTCGTAGAGGAATCCGTGGAAGCCCATCGGAGCCAGTTGTGCGGCCTCATCGCCGACAAGTTGCCGTGGTCCCGGTTTCTTTCTCTGGTCCGGCTGGATGAGACGATGGCGGGCAAGATACTCGATTGGTTCATTTCGGTCCTTCGCGAGATGCGGGACGATCTCCACGACCCCCTGAGGCAGCAGTTCCTCGAACGCCTCGACATCGCGGCGCAATGGCTGATGCATTCCGAAGGGGCATTACAGCGGGAAACGACGATCAAAGAAGAGCTCCTGAGCTACCAGGCATTGCTGCAATTCCTCGACGAATCCTGGCACAGTCTCAAGCGGTGGATATTGGCGGATTTGGCGCAGGAGGGATCGGAGATCCGTGCCTCCCTCGACGCAGCCCTGACGGGTCTCGGCGAGGCGTTAAGGAAAGATCCGGAGGTGGTGGCGTTGTTCCAGCGAGGATTACAAACATTTGTGGTCGATTTGGCGACGAGGCATCGGGACAGGATCGGCGAACTGGTCACGGACACGGTCCGTAACTGGTCGGTGGTCCACATGGTTGACACGATCGAACGCGAAGTGGGCACCGACCTCCAGTTTATCCGTATAAATGGAGCTGTCATAGGGGGACTTGTAGGAGTACTTCTTTACGCCCTCGCCGTGTTAGTTGCCAAGTTATAAATCGGTGCTATATTTTACCTATGAGATTGCCTCTCCCACTGTCAGCCTCGATCATCTTGGCGCTTTTCCTGGCCGCGACGCTGTCATGGGCCGGTACCGTTCCCGATCTCGGCTCATTGCTCGACAATCCTGATTCCTATCAGTCTCAGGTTGTGCGCGTCACAGGAGTCGTGGTGAACCACAAGATACGACGTGGGCTGCGCAAATGTTTTCAGTCGTTCACGCTGGAGGATGAGACCGGCTCCGTCGAAGCGGAGTACCAAGCCAACTGCTCAGGAGCCAGAAATGCGATTCGCGACCGAGATGTGGTGACCGTCGAGGGACGCTTCGAATTAGTCTCCGGTAGCTCGGGCGTGATCAAGGTGAAATCGATCCTCTCCAAGGTGGCTCCCTCCGCTCAGTAAGATCGTCCCCCCCAGCGCTACTGGTCGACTAGTGCGACTGTCCCTCAAATTCCAAAAAGTATTGTTTCGACAAGAAGGTGTGTTCTCTGGCCTGATGGTAGCCGGCCCCCTTCATTTCCTCAATCACGGTCTCGCGAGAGACAAGATGGTGCTTGGGGAAGCCCAACTCGCCTGAACGCTCGTCGTGGAAGAAGTCGATAATCGCAATCCGTCCTCCCGGCTTAAGCGACGATTTGACGTTCCGAAAATATTCGCTGCGGTTGTCGAGGTGGTGGTAGGTGTTGCAGACGAAAATCAGATCAACGGATTCGAATGGAATCTTGGGGCTGTCGGCCCGGGCGAGAATGAATTCCGCCTCGAACGACCGGTGCATGTGAACGAGGCTGTCTTCGACATATTTCAATGCCTCCGGTTCGATGTCGACCACGTAGACTTTGCCGGTCTCCGTCACCGCCTCCACGAACCGCCGCGTGAAGTAACCGGAGCCGGCGCCCAGGTCGGCGACGGACATTCCCGGCTTGAGTGCCAGCGCGTCAACCACCTGCGCCGGTTTTTGGTCCTGGTCGCGCTCGGATCGATCCAGGTGTTCGATGTACTCCATCACGTTGGGCATCCGCTCGTGCAGATGCCCCTGCTGTGCCGTCGCCAGGCCGACCCACAGGAGGCCGAGCCCCAGCATGGCGGGGCCGGCAAAGGCGATTCGGCCGTCTCGTCGCGTCGTCATCGCGTTTACTTCTTCTTCCCCAAGGATTGCTGGAGCAACCCTTTCCATTCCTCCCGGTTGACGGCCGGCAGGGTCGTGATCTGAATGTGTCCTAGGGACGCGTTGAGCACGGCGGCTTTCATCGCCGTCTTATTGTCCGGAAATTCCCAGATCGCGACGACGTCGTACTCGCCGAGGCAATAGTACGCCTGCACGAGCTTCCCGCCGAGACTCTTGGCGTTCTGCTTGACCATTTCAGCACGCTCGATCCCTTTATCCCTCATCGTTTGAAGACCGTGCTGCGTGAACTTCACGAGGCTGACATAGGTCTGCATAGCAGCCCTCCCGTGTGATATGTGAACCGCGACCTGTCGTGAGCCGAATTGTAGGCCTCTTCCCAGTAGGGAACAATATGGTGCTCACAAGCGTGCTCGTGTTCGCTGCCTCACTCTCCATTGACAGACCTGCAAAGAGGCGGACGGTCACCCTCCAGCCAGGGTTCTTCCTAGGATGTGCATAGAAAAAAGCAGAACATAGTAGAGCCAGATTGGTCGCGGTTCCAATCATCACCCAAGGGCACGGGAGGAGTCATTATGGATATCCAGAACCGGGTCAAACAATTCATTTCCGACAGTAAGGAGCTCTATAGAAAACTGCGCATCCATGGCGAAGAACTCTCGGATTTGGACCTGGTTGCTCTTCGAGAGCAGTTGCACATCCTCGATACGGAGGCCGGCCATTTTCAGGATCTGAAATCGGACGGCATCTCCTTCATGTTCCACGGGCGGAGGCCGCAATCGGACAAACCGTTTCTCCGCAAGATCGCATAGTTCAGGAGGCGTACCCTTTGGCTCCTGCGAGGCAGTGGTCCTCACTGAGTCGGGGTGTGGGCTGTGGCAGTGAAACCAGGGTATCGGTTGATCCTTGTTGACGGCGACGGCGTGCTCGTCTCGGAGTTTCAGGTGACCGAGCGGGATCTGGCCGATCCGCCCGCCTTCGTCGCTGCCATTAAGCAGTCGATCGAGCAGGTCGAAGAAGAAGAGCCCTGACGCCGGCCGACCCTGATCTGTGGACGCCGAGAGGAGCGGGTAATGGGGGCGCCGACCACACAGCGGGACCTGACACGGTCCAGTCTGTCCGTGCTGTTCATGGTCGGCCTCATCGCCGCCTCGTTCTGGATCCTGCGGCCGTTCCTTCCTGCCCTGCTATGGGCGACGATGATCGTCGTCGCGGCCTGGCCGCTGATGCTGTACGTCGAAGCGTTGTTGTGGCGACGGCGGTCGTTGGCCGTCGCGGTGATGACGCTGGCGCTGCTGCTGATCTTTGCGGTGCCGTTTTCTCTGGCGGTCGGCACGCTCGTCGCGCATCTTGATGAAATCGTCCAATGGGCCCACTCCCTCAAGTCGCTCCGCTTGCCTGCACCGCCCGGATGGCTGGAGCGCGTTCCATTCCTTGGTCCCAGGACGGCGGCGGCCTGGAGTGAATTCGCGGCTTCCGGGCCGGAGGAACTGGCTCGGTACGCGGCCCCCTACGCCAAGGACGCCGGGAGCTGGCTCTTTGCGCAACTCGGCAGCCTCGGTGCGATGACCGGGCAGTTTCTCCTGACCGTCGTCATCGCGGCGGTGCTGTTTGCTCGAGGGGATAGGGCGGTCACGGACCTGTGCCGGTTCGGACGACGGCTCGCGGGATCCCGCGGGGAGCGCGCGGTGAACTTGGCCGGACAGGCGATTCGCGGCGTGGCGCTCGGCATCGTGCTCGTGGCCATCGGCCAGTCGGTGCTCGCTGGCGCCGGCCTTGCCGTGGCAGGAGTTCCCTTCGCTGTGCTGCTCACCGCGCTGATGTTCTTGTGCGGTGTCGTGCAGATAGGCGTCGTGCCGGTCCTCCTGCTCGCTGTCGCCTGGCTGTACTGGCAAGGGAGCAGTGGATGGGGCACCGCGCTTTTGGTCTGGACGATCTTCGTCGGCACCATCGATAATGTGATCCGGCCGATCTTGATCCAGAAGGGAGCGCAACTCCCGCTGCTGCTGGTCGTCGCCGGCGTCATCGGCGGCTTGGTGGCATTTGGTCTCGTAGGAATTTTTGTCGGTCCCGTCGTGCTGGGGGTGAGTTATATGTTGCTCGAAGCCTGGCTGTGGGAAGAAACGGACGGACCGGCGGAGGGCGTGTAGGAACACGCGATGACACATCACTTACAACGGATCATGAATGGTGCCGTGCTGTCTGCCTGTGCCTGCATGATGGCGCTGCCTGTATCTGCGGTGCAGCAGGAGCCGAATGCCGGTAGCTGGCGGACGGCGTCGCCGGCGCCGATGAAGCGGACGGAAGTGGCTGCGGCAACGGTCGGAGGGAAGATCTATGTTGTTGGCGGCTTCGAAGAACCCCGCCTGG
>Ga0070690_100000413_pt1 | contig 21664 bp, 14 predicted proteins | sample KBSS33HmetaG_FD_64671 | JGI IMG/M metagenome (GOLD analysis project Ga0070690, IMG submission 64671) | Switchgrass rhizosphere microbial communities from Kellogg Biological Station, Michigan, USA - KBS S3-3H metaG | ecosystem: Host-associated > Plants > Roots > Rhizosphere ... | reverse complement strand
AGTTTTTGCTAACGTAGGTGACGCAATAGAAAATTGTGAAGGACCCGCAATTTTTGTCCACTGATATGCGGTGATGGTTCCATCCGGATCGGTGCCAGTTCCCGCAAGCGTCGTTGTACTGGCAGGCAGAGAAAAATTCTGATCAGGGCCTGCATTTGCGACAGGAGGTTGGTTGGCTATAGTACCGGATACATAAATGAGCACTGCAGAACTATATGGAGCCAGAGTGATCGTGCCCGTGTAGTTTTTGCCGGTTACGTCCGTGTAAGTAGCACCCAGGTTAACAATTTTATCGGAGGCCGTAGCATTGTATTCAAACCTGAGATCTTTAACATCCGATATTGTTTTAGGGGATTTTTTTGAAGACATGTCCTTACTGGAAGAGGATTGCCACCCTGCCAGATTTGTGGTCTGTGTGCCTGAAGTTAAAATTTGAAAAGTTGAAGTATTCTCATTAGATGGCCGGCAATAATAATTATTATCCCATGTTCCCAGTTGACTCATATCAACACTTGTGAATTGCAAATAAGCGACCAATTGAGATGAATTTTTAGAAATTATTTTATTCCCTGTAAGAGTAATATTTTTTACGGGGGCCGTTGTAACTGCGCCGGGATAAATATGCAGTAATTGACCATAATTTCCCGTTGTGACACAATTATAGATCGTATTGTTTTGGGCAACTATATCATGGGCAGCATGTAAAAACAATCCTGCTCCACCGCAATTGGCAACAGTGTTGTTAGTGATTGTCACATTCGAACTGTTGTCGTCCATATAAATACCAAATGCGTCAGAATTGCTTGTATTGGTTCCGGCGCTTGCCCCGCCGCCATTCAAAACTATATTTTGATCAACAGTTCTCATGGCATAAGTGGTAGTAGAGGTACCGGTAAATGTGTAGATACCGGCGCCGTCATCTTTTACATTGCAAAATGTATCGACAAGATTATTGAGCACAGAAATGCCGGCTCCCCTGAAATCTATCCCGCAATACCCGGTCTTTCTTATTACATTATATTGAATCAGGCTATTGGCGCCGATATTATAAAGGGCTATATAGTTTCCATCCGCAGAACTACCCATTCCCGGTACCTGGGCTGTATTTGTTATGATATTATTTGTAAAGGTCCAGTTTGTTGATCCACCCCCAAAAATGAAATCATTATTGGTATAGTTAGCTGTGCAATTGTTTAAGGTGATGTGATGCGCAGCGCTTTGCACTGTAAATCCATTCATTCCCTGGAACAGGAAATCACAGCCCTCAAACTTAATATTATTGCCACTTGAGATGGTAACCGCTGTTGAATTAGAGCCCTGGAAAGTAATATTGTTGAAATTGATAAAACTGTAACTGCTAATGTTCACCAGGTTGTCTACTGAGGACACTTGTACTCCTGTAGGAGTGCCTGACGAATAAATGCCTATTTTTTTCGATGAGACATCATACCACCATTCATTTTGAACGTCACAAGCGGATTGATGGTTTTGTATAAAAAATCCCCATCCGGAAGACGCCGTATAAGAAGTAGGATTACTAAAATTAATTGTCGTTCCCGATTGTGATGTAATTGTTGATTTGTCAATTATCCAATGATTTTTTCTTATAACAACAGTTCCGCCATTCCAGTTTGATGTAAGGGAAGTGTGAGTGATCGAGGTTCCAACACCTGATTGTGTTAGCGAATTATATCCATTTGCGGGCCATCTCCCAATGGGTGCAAATGATCCCCTGATTGCAACTATATTCAATGTGGCCAGGGAAGAAACAGAATTAGAACTCATCCAAAGATTGCTTCCAATATTTGACCAGGAGGTTACATCGGTAAAACCGGTAATGATCGGCTTTGCTCCACTGCCATAAGCGTCAAAACTTATGGGCGATCCCGAACCACCCGATTTTTTTATAGAGATACTTCCATAGAAAACATCTCCTCTTTTAAAGAGAACAACATCGCCTGGTTGCAAACTTGAAAAAAAGGAATTCAATTTGTCAATCGTTTTCCATGGCGTAGAGGAGCTTTGGGCCTGCGCACTCGTTCTTGAATCATCTCCATCCGTAGATGAAAAATAGTAATTGGTGGCAGTAGCCTGCTTCGGAAGCAGAGCCAATTCGGTTAGCAGCAGTAAGATTAGTAGGTTTTTCATAGAGGATTGTACAGGATTTTAAATATGCTTCATAGGAATAGGGTTTTAAGTTCTCATGCGAATAAGGTTTTATTGTTTAATTGGATTTAATGCTAAATCTGGAAAATAATTTTGCCACACACAAGAGTATCTTCCCGGAAAAAAAGAAAAATATCTACGTGGTGTTTCTTTTAAAAGAAACTTCACATTGAGCGCACCAATACATAATGAATTTCGGCTTGTAACAATTAGCTGTATTAAGAACCCACGAAATGCAGGAACAAGGAAAATAAAAACAGAGCAGAAAAAGATTGCAGAGATTCGCCGGAAAATAAAAGAAGATAATACTCTTAAACAAGTAGAGTTAGTTTTCATTAGGTATTGGATTTGGCTTTTAAGGATATTGTTCTAAATCAACTCACGTCATCTGTTTAGTTTCGTTAATTTTTACAAAAACAATGCCATTCGATAAAATTATTCCCTCAATTATAACAGGCTTATTTCGATAGGAGTAATGGAATTTTTCTAGGAATTATACGTGTCATTTAACCTTCAAAAAAATTGTGTGTTTCGGATGCAAGACCACTAAGATGCAGGTCATCGAAGGTTCAATTATGGCGTATGACTGCAATTAAATTTTTAGCAGCTGAAAGAGAACTAAGAAAACATTCAAAGAATTCTGATAAAAGTTGTTTCTAAAGTAGTTTGTTGGCGATCTTTTACCAGGCCCCCGTAAATTAAACTCTAATTTTAACCGTAAACCTACGAGTCATTAATTTCTGCATGACTTCAAAATTGAATCGGATCGGGATAAACATCTAACAGGCAAGCGCCGGATACTTGCCAAAAGATCATGGAATTTGATTTTCACTTTGACAGGAAGGAAGACGGTTCGACAGCTTATATGTTCGGAACCGCCGGGCCGCAAAAAAAATAAGTGGTATTCTATTCTTATTTCAGTTAAATTACTATCTTGGGGCAGAATTTCAGAGAACGCCTTGTTAGATTTTGTCATTTCTTCCTTTCATCCTTTTCTAAAGCCGTCATTTCCTGCTGATCCTCCATGAAACGCCATTTAAAATTTAAATGGATGTCTAATTATAATTTTGCAGACTTTTGCTCCAAAAAAATTATGAAACTAATTGTTTATAGGTGGTATTATTCATTAGTATTTGGTTTATTGTCAGTGCTTTTATTTGGGTGTGTAAACACAAAAAAGGCAATATATTTTAATGACTTGGCAAGTACCACCATAACTACCAACACTCCTGTTCCTGAGACGATCATTCGGAAAAACGACCTTTTAAACATTAACGTGAGCAGCCTGGATGCGCAGGCGTCAGCTATTTTCAATGCTCCTAATCTTTTGCCGGTTACCAGCACAGGAGGTTCCTCTAATGAGATACTTGGCTACCTGGTGGGCAATGATGGAACGATCCAGTTCCCGATTCTCGGAAATGTAAAGGCGGAAGGCTTGACAAAGGACCAATTAAAGGAAAGCATACAAAAAAAATTACTGGACCAGAATTTGTTAAAGGGTCCTATTGTGAGTGTCCGGTTTTTAAATTTCAGAGTTACTGTATTGGGCGAGGTAAAAAACCCTACAGCCATTGACGTTCCAAGTGAAAAGATCTCTTTACTGGAAGCAATCGGACTTGCCGGTGATCTGACTATTTACGCAAAAAGAGATAATGTACTTGTAATTAGAGAAAGTGACAATGGAAATAAAGAGATCAAAAGAATAAATCTGAACTCCGCTGAACTATTGTCATCCCCCTATTATTATCTAAAGTCAAATGATATTGTATATGTAGAGCCAAATAAATCAAAAGTTGCAAGTTCGGGCCGGGGTCAGCAATGGATACCGGCAGTTTTAAGTGGTTTATCCCTGGTTGCAGTGGTCGTAGTTGGGATAGTCAATCACAATTAATTTTTTTAGGAATGCAGATCAATCAAAAAATAGAATCAAATAACCCAAACGGCGACAATTTAATGAGCCAGCTGTGGTCAAGGTTTTTTCCGTATTGGCCTTTGTTTTTGTTTTTCATTATTGTGGCAGTGTTGGGTGCCCGTTTTTATCTTAAGTATAAAATACCGGTTTATGAAACGACCGCGACGATTTTAATTAAGGACGAGAAAAAAGGGGAAGACGATTCACGAATAATTGAATCATTAAATCTTCTTTCTACAAAGAAGATCATGGAGAATGAAATTGAGGTCCTTAAATCAAAAGGATTTATGATGCAGGTCGTAAAGAAACTGCATCTCTATGCACCCGTTTTTGAAAAAGGCAAACCTGTTGATTTTTCAGCGTATGCAAGCTCTCCCGTTACGATTGAAGTAGCTAATCCTGATTCGTTAACTGAAACAACCGGGAAGGTTCCTTTCAGTTATGATTTTTCAAGCAGGAAAGTTACATTTCAAAACAAGCAATATTCTTTAAATGAGTGGATAAACACGCCTTACGGCAGCTTGAAATTTATTCCACAAAATGGTAAGGCTGATAACCCATTGTCTTTCTCATTAATTAGTCCGAAAAAAGTTGCCTTTGATCTGGTAAAAAGTCTGGATATTCAGGCTGCAAGTAAGCTGTCTTCGGTTATCAATCTTACGCTTAAAGATGAGGTCCCGAGGCGTGCTGAGGATATTTTGAATGAGTTGATCACGGTTTATGATAATGCTGCACTAAGTGAAAAAAATAAACTGGCAGATAATACTTTAAACTTCCTGGATGAAAGACTGGGAATAGTAAGTCATGATCTGGATTCTATCGAGCAAAAGCTGAAGACATATAAGTCTTCTTCAGGGGCTGTAGATCTTAGCTCGCAAAGCGCACTTTTTTTACAAAACGTAAGTGCAAATGATCAAAAGCTTGGCGAGATCAATAACCAGCTTACAATTTTGGACCAGGTAGAGAATTATGTAAAATCAAAAGATAATGCCAGCAGTGTGGTGCCCTCTACCAGCGGTATTAGTGATCCCACGCTGCCCCAGTTGCTTAGCAAACTATATGAAGGTCAGTTGCAGTATGAAAAGCTGAAAAGAACGAGGGGTGATAATAATCCTGCGGTGCTTGATCAAAAGGCTGAGGTTGACAGGATCAGACCGGGGATCCTGGAAAATATTGAAAATGAGCGGGAAAATCTTCAGGCGAGCCGGAGCAATTTAAATTCAACTAATAGCCGCTATTCCTCAGTTCTTCAATCTATGCCTCAAAAGGAAAAGGATATTGTTGAAATAACGAGGGAGCATAATATCAAAAGGAGTAACTACGATTTCTTGTTGCAAAAACAAGAAGAAACAAAATTGTCACTTTTGTCTTCGCTGGGAGACAGCAGGATCATTGATAAAGCGCAAACAGGTCTTTTCCCTGTTAGTCCCAAAAAGAAACTCATATATATTGGTGCGGTGCTCCTCGCAGTTTTATTGGCGACCGGATTGGTTACTATCAATGAAACATTCAAACGCACTATTTTGTACAGGAAAGAAATAGAATCTTATACTTCCATTCCTGTTATTGGTGAGATCATTTATGAGCGAAGCAAAAATCCCCTGGTTATTGGGAATGGCAAAAGAACTTTCATAGCAGAGCAATTCCGTAATTTAAGAACAACGCTTCCTTACATCGGGCTTAATGGCGAAAGAAAAAGATTACAGGTCACATCAACAGTTTCAGGAGAAGGGAAAAGCTTTATTGTGGTTAATTTAGGAATTGGGCTTGCCCTGGCAGGAAAAAAAGTTGTGGTGATAGAGTTTGATCTAAGTGATCCGACTCTTTGCGATAAACTAAATGTTACAGAAATAAACAAAGGGCTCACCGACTATCTTACAGGAGATATAAAACCTGAAGAAATTGTTCAGCGCACGCAAGTCCACGAAAATCTTTTCGTGATACCGGCAGGCTGGTTGCCTGAAAACCCCTCTGAATTAATAATGAGCGAGAAAGTTCCTAAACTGTTGGCTCATCTTTCGGGTATTTTTGATTATATAATCATTGATACAGCTCCCGTCGGTCTTTTGTCGGATGCGTATGTGCTTTCGAATTATTGTGACGCAACTTTATATGTGGTAAGACATAAGCACACCCGTAAAGCGTCAATCCAACGATTAGACGCCAATAATAAGATCAATGAACTTAAAAACATGGCGATTGTGTTTAATGGAGTGAGATCAAGAGGATTCGGTGGAAATGGATATGGATACGGGTACGGGTATGGATATATTCATAAAGAAAAGAGAAAAGGAAAATTCTTAAGACGAACTAAAGCTTCATAAGACAGGGTGATAAGTTCCATTGACAGGAACAACCAGATTGGATATCTTTATTATTAGATAACGTTTATTAATTCGGTACCTGAATGTAACTGATATTGGCGTAGCCATATTCTGAGCAAAAACTAACTCTATAAGTTTCCAAACGTGAAGAACCGGTAAAAATATTAATCTCTTTTTCACAAGAAAGGAGTTAACATCAATCCGGTTTTATGAGTGAAAAAAAATGGTTTGCCCTCTATACGCGGGCACGCTGGGAAAAGAAAGTATCTGAGATCTTGACCCGAAGAAAAATTGAAAATTACTGCCCTATTAATAAGGTTGTAAGACAGTGGAGTGATCGCAGGAAGGTGGTATATGAGCCATTGTTCACGTCCTACGTCTTTACAAGGGTCTCAGAATCTAATGTAGCTTCTTTAAGACAGGTATCGGGAGTGATCAATCCTGTTTATTGGTTGGGTAAGCCTGCCGTTATTCGTGATCCAGAGATCGAAGCTATCAGGGGGTTTTTAGCCGAGCATAGCGATGTCCGGTTGGAGAAAGCTCCTGTTAATATAAGTGACAAGGTGCGCATCCTTGGGGGACCGCTTACAGAACTGGAGGGCCAGGTATTGTCCATTGGAAATAAAACCGTGAAGGTTTTCCTTCCTTCCCTGGGATATGTGATGCAAGCTGAAGTAAAAATTTCAAATATAGAGGTGGTACAACATAGAATACCGGCAGAAGTAGATGTACTGTATCCTTTATATGCTGCCAGATAATAAATACTTTTCAATTCTTATTTTGTCTGCCGGGGACAATCCTTTCCAAATATTGGATTAATTTCAACCCTGCCTATCAGTTGAAAAATCAAAAAATGAGGGAGAAAGCTTTATCAACTTTTACTTTTTTGAGAGAATTTCTCAGTAAGGGTCATCAGAGGAGTGTAAAAGCTAAAAAAAATATCATTGTTTCTTTTATTGTAAAGGGCTTTAGCATAATAGTCGGACTTGCATTTGTGCCCCTGACTGTAAGTTATGTAAATCCCCTGCGCTATGGCATTTGGCTGGCACTTAGTTCTATTATTGGGTGGTTTAGCTACTTTGATATAGGATTTGGCAACGGACTGCGTAACAAGTTTGCTGAAAGTATTGCAAAAAAAGAATATGATACGGCCAGGATATATGTGAGTACTACTTACGCGGTGATTACTGCCCTGGCCCTTTTCTGCATATTGATCTTCGTTTTTGTTAACCCATTTATAAGCTGGACGAAGATATTGAATGCACCTGCGGGAATGGCTAAGGAATTAGAATGGCTGGCATTGATTGTTTTTATTTTTTTCTGGATGCAATTTGTTCTCCAATTGATCACTACGATCATAACAGCTAACCAGGAAGCGGCAAAGGCTTCTTTCTTTAATTTACTGGGCAGTATTTTTTCCCTGGTATTCATATTTATTCTTACTAAAACAACTTCGGGTAATTTGATTTACCTGGGTAGTGTTTTAAGCATTGTCCCGGTCTTAGTTCTTTTAATCGCAAGCCTTTGGTTTTACAACCGGGGGTATAAGATGTATGCTCCATCTTTCAAATTTATCAGGTTGCGCTATGCCCGTAATCTTATGGGCTTGGGTTTTAATTTTTTCATCATACAAATCGCTGCCCTGATCCTTTTTCAAACGGATAATATTGTAATAACACAGTTATTCAGCCCCAGAGAAGTAACTACGTTTAATATTGCCTTCAAACTTTTTTCAGTGATCATAATGGCCTTTAGCATCATCATTACTCCTTTATGGAGTGCTTTTACTGAAGCATACACGAACAAAGATTTCGAATGGATCAAAGGGACTCTTTCGAAATTGAGAAAGATCTGGCTGGTGCTGGTCCTTATAACTATTTTTACGCTGATTATATCTCCTTTGATTTTTAAGTTGTGGATGGGTGATAAGGTGAAGATCCCGTTCTCACTTTCGGTCGCCCTGAGTTTTTACATAATAGTTTGTTCATGGCAAAATATTCATGTATATTTTTTAAATGGTATCGGCAAGATCAGGCTGCAGTTGTACCTCGTTATCGTTAGCGGTCTTGTAAACATACCTATAGCCATCGTTTTAGGCAGAGCGATGGGGTTGGCCGGTGTAACGCTGTCCAATGCAATTTTATTTGCTGTCATGGGAATAGTTTTTTCAGTCCAGGTAAAAAAAATAATTAATAATAAAGCAAAAGGCATTTGGGCCAAATGAAGTTGTTTCAGTATTTATATAATTTAGTTTATAACATTTATCAACTGATAAAGATCCTTTGTAAAAACAGGATCGTGCATTGGAATTTTCTTACAAGTAGTGCTACAAATTGCAGTATAGATAAAGGAACAAGGCTATATCCGAGATACAATTTGTCAAACGTTACAATAGGCAAAGGAACTTACATAGCATTTAATGCCAATATCTCAGATACGTTTATTGGTAAATTTTGTTCGATCGGACCCAATTTCTTTTGCGGATGGGGAGTTCATCCGACGAATGGTATTTCAACATCGCCAATGTTTTACTCAACTAAAAAGCAGTCAGGAGCTACTTATAGCGAAACAAATAAAATTGAGGAAAGAAAATTAATTCACATAGGAAATGATGTTTTCATAGGTGCAAATGTCACAGTAATTGATGGGGTAACGATCGGTGATGGCGCAATAATTGGAGCGGGAGCGGTGGTAAGCAAGGATATCCCGGCTTACGCTATTGCGATTGGTTGTCCTATTAAAATAATAAGATATCGCTTCCCGCCTGAAATTGCTGATTCCCTGAAAGAAAGTAAATGGTGGGATCAAAATGAAGAAATTTTGAAGGACGTCGAAAAAAATTTTTTTGACGTCGAAAAATTTCTCTTGCATATTAAGAGTAAAGCATAGTTTCTTTGCACTAAAATTTAGACCATTATCGTGACAAAATATAGCTTCACAAATGTTTGAGAGCCCTGACATAGTTATTGACTATACCCTGGATAAAGGGATAAACAGGAGATTAAATATCTTCTGGATGGGTTTTACTATTTATACCGCTGTTTTTGCTATCGGCGCCGGACTCACGCGGACTTACAGCATTAACCCAATTCTCCAGCTAATAGGTTTTTTGGCGTTGATTCCTACGTCAATCGGTCTTATCCGGTATAAATTCGATAGTAATTATCTGGCGGTAATTTATACTCTTTATTGTATCTGGTTACTCAGCATTATTATAAGGGGTTTACCCTTTGATACTCCATATACCCAGTTTTTATTGTTCAATGGTGACTTTGGCATATTGCCCTATTTTGTTCCATTAGTACTGCTATTCCCCCGGGATCTTGAATTCTATAAAAAACTTTTTAACGTTATTACTATTTTCGGCATCCTTTACCTTGCTTATGATATTTTGTTTGCTAAAATACTCTTGAGTTCTGACCGCACCCCTAACCTGGTAAATCAAAATGCTGCAGAGCGGTTTACAAAAAGTCTTAGTATCCCAATCGGGTTTTTATTGTTCACTTTTAACTATCACTCAAAAAAGCGGAAATTATTCGCAATTGGTATTATTTTGATTGACCTGTTGCTTACAATTTACAGGGCCCGGAGAGGATTAGTATTTATATGCTCAATAACAATAGTGTTTTCATTTCTTTTATACCTGGTTTTATCCAGGACAAAGCTGCTGATTGTTGTTTTTTCAATTCTTCTCGCCTTTTTTGCACTTAATTTCATCAGTGCATACACTCACAATAAAAATAATATATTCACTTTCCTCGTTGAAAGAAGTGAAGAAGACACGAGAACTCCGGTAGAGGAATGTCTTTTTGCTGACATGGGAACCCAGGATTGGGTCATAGGCAAAGGGTTAAAAGGGGATTATTACTGCCCCTATGTGGATGAAGATGATATTACGGGTTACCGGGATTCCATTGAAACAGACTATTTGAATATAATTTTAAAAGGCGGTGTAATAAATCTAGGTTTATTATTACTGATACTGGTACCCGCCATTTTTAAAGGACTATTTTATTCAAGGAATACACTTTCAAAAGCAGCGGCCCTCTGGATATTGCTTTGGATGATCTGTTTATATCCTGCGAACGTTGCCACTTTTACCTTAAATTATATCCTGGTTTGGATATCTGTTGGGATATGTTATTCCAGGGATATCCGGAATATGCCTGATGAGGTTCTTAAGGAGTATTTCAAAGTTAAAACAAGGTAATTTTTCATCAATTTAAATTTAAGAAAGAAGATCTATGTCCCTCCCGAAAGTTTTAATTATAGGACAGCCATTTAATAATGACACCGGAGGAGGTATTACCCTAAGCAATCTTTTTTCAGGCTGGGATAAAGATAAAATAGCGGTGGCCTGCTCTCCTTATATATTGCAGGATAATATCGACACCGAGATCTGCGATACTTACTACCAATTGGGTCGTAAGGAAGGCAAATGGCGTTTCCCTTTTAATTTATTCAACCGAAAATATTCTTCGGGGATCATAAAATTTACCAACGAAAAAAAATCCAGTGCGGTTTTAAAAAAGAAGCCCTTTCGCGTAAAAATGATCATGGGTTTTTTCTACCCGATGTTAAAGTCTATCGGGCTGGTTGATTATATTTTCAAAACAAAACTTTCGTATGAATTTTGTCGCTGGTTAGACGAATTTAAGCCTGATATCATATACGCCCAGGCTTCGTCAAGAGATGGCGTGCGTTTTTGCTCGCTCGTTCATTCCTACCTTAACAAGCCACTTATTTTTCACATGATGGACGACTGGCCTTCCACAGTTACTGCTAAGATCTTTGGAAGACAATTAAAAAGAACAGTTGATTCTGACTTCAGAAAATTATTGGACAAGGCTGACATTTTGATGAGTATTAGCGACCAGATGGCCAAAGAATATAAGACAAGATATAATAAAGATTTCATCACCTTCCATAATCCAATAGATATTCAATTTTGGAAAAAACACCAGAGAAAGAATTATGAATTGAGCAGCCCTCCCACTATATTATACGCCGGGAGGATTGGATTGGGGATCCAGCATTCGCTGGAATTAATTGCACGGGCAGTTCAAAAAGTAAATGAGGAGCTTAACATTACAATCAAATTTATTTTGCAAACGGGCCAGAAACCTTCCTGGGTAGCTAACTATTCCTGCGTAGTGCATAAATCATTTGTTTCTTACAATGAATTGCCTAAAGTATTTTCGGAGGCTGATCTTCTTGTTTTGCCCTACGACTTTTCGCAAGAGTCTATCAGGTACATAAAACATTCCATGCCAACAAAGGCTCCTGAATTTATGGTCAGTGGAACTCCCATCATCATATTCGCACCTGAGGAGACTGCAATTGTTACCTATGCTCAAAAATATAATTGGGCCAAAGTGATCTCAAAAAATAATATTGATGATCTCGCCAATGGGATTAAATTTTTAATTAAGGATGAGAAGAACAGGCAACGACTAGGTCAGGAAGCTGTTTCAATTGCGGAAAATAATCATAACTCATTTGAGGTGAAAAGAAAATTTAAAGAGACTATTTGTTTGTTGTCGAATAATCACAATTAAACGATCGACCGTTTATACTAATTTCTTTAATATCCATACAATAATAAATGACAGGGATCTCTGCTGTAGTTGCAACATATAACAGGAAGGACGAATTAAAAAATCTATTTGATTCCCTCACTCAAGGTGATACATCTTTCCTGGAATTGATTATTGTTGATCAAAACGAAGATGGCCTTATTGATGACCTGATCCGTCATTACAGTAGTGTTTTAGACATCAAACATTTGAAATTCAAAGAGCGGCAAAACTCGAAAGCCAGGAACTTCGGAGCAGAAAAGGCCAGGTATCCCCTCCTTTGTTTTCCCGATGATGATTGCTGGTTTGATAAGAATTCACTCAGTAAAGTGTTGGCGTATTTTGACAATGAGCCGAAAACTGACATGTTGATCATCCGGTGGAATCAAAACCCCGCTTTTCAATTAAACTCACTTCCGCTGACATATAAAGTGATCTCATCCTTTAAAGCTCCCATTGGATATGCTGCCATCACATTATTTATGAAAAAGGAGATTTTTTTCGATCTTGGAGGGTTTGATATAATCTTTGGGATCGGCAGTTATATCGGCGGGGGAGAAGATACAGAGCTCATTTTTAAGATCGCGAACGCAAAAAAACATATCTTTTATGACCATTCGATCGGGGTGAATCATTTATACATGCCGTCCCGCAATCGGTCCCTGGCCATCATGAGGTCCAGGCAAAGAGGAATAGGTTTGATCTACTCGAAATATAAGTTAAGTCCCCTGGTAATTATCAGGGGAATGTGTTCCCCACTATTAAAAATGATAATAAGTTTTAATTTTGATTCCATAAAATTATACTATAACATACTGGTTGGCCGTTTAGAAGGTTTTTTTTATAGACAGAAGCAGGTTTAAAGCAGGCGGCAACCTGAAATCCGAAACCAAACTCATCCCCCTTTGAAAAAAAAAATTTTATTCATATTGCACCTCCCTCCACCTGTTCATGGAGCATCCATGATGGGCCGGTATGTCCGGGAAAGCGAGCTAATTAATAACAGGTTTCAATGTGATTATATTAACCTGTCAACCTCGAAACATTTAAAGGATATTGGCAGATCTGCGGTTAGTAAGCTTTTTATTTTCGTAAAACTTTACTTTAAGGTATTCTTTGCTGTTCTAAGACGTCGGTATGATCTATGCTATCTTACTATCAGTTCAAAAGGGGCCGGTTACTATAAAGACATTCCGATCGTATTCATCTTAAAATTGTTCAGGCGCAATATTGTTTATCATTATCATAACAAAGGAGTGGCTGAAAATCAAAACCGCTGGTTTCCAAATTTGCTTTATCGGTTTCAATTCCGGAATTCTAATGCGATTCTTTTGTCCCCGGCCTTATATGACGATGTAAAGAAGTATTTACCTCGTGACAGAACATACATCTGCGCGAACGGGATACCTGCAGACCCGAATATTGATCTGACTTCGATTAATGCGAAAAGAGACTCAAAGCCGGTTTGTGAGATATTATTTCTATCAAACATGATAAGAGAGAAGGGAGTTTTTACCTTATTGGAAGCCTGTAAATTGCTTCATTCAAGAGGAATAAAATTCAGAACAAATTTTGTGGGCGAATGGATGGATATCAAAGATGAGGAGTTCCAGGAGTTTGTTTCATCAAATAATTTAGGAGCGAGTGTATTTTATGAAGGTAAAAAGTATGGGAGAGATAAAATAGCTTATTTCGAGAGTGCTGATATCTTTGTATTCCCTACCTATTATCACAATGAAGCTTTTCCATTGGTAATTCTGGAGGCAATGCAATTTGGGCTGCCGGTAATTTCAACAAGAGAAGGCGGCATTGCCGATATGATTTCTGAAAATGAATCGGGATATCTAATAAAAAAACAAGATGCAAAAGAACTTGCAGATAAAATCCAGGATCTGATTGAGGATTCGTCAAAAAGAAAAAATATGGGAACTGCATCAAAAATGAAATTTGACCGGCTCTTTAGCCTGGGTATGTTCGAAAGCAACCTGGAAAAAACGTTTACGACCGTTATTCAAAAAAACGGATCAAAGGTGTCACCGCCGGGACCTAAAAAGGTTTTATTTATTTGCAAATTTATCTCTCACTACCGGGTCGAATTTTATGAAAAATTGAGAGAGGACCTTAAGCAGTATAATGTCGAAGTTCATGTGATCTATGGAAAGTCCGTAGGCAACGATTCCTTAAAAAAGGACGAGGCAGAAATAAAATGGGGAAAATTTGTGCCTAATAAATGGTTTGGAATTGGAAAAACTCAATTAATATGGCAGCCGTATCTAAAATACCTTAAGGGAATGGACCTGGTAGTCGTAGCGCTGGAAAATAAACTAATCCTGAATTATTATTTAATGATTGCGAGAAAATTCTCCAGGTACAAATTAGCTTTCTGGGGACACGGAAGAAACATGCAGTCGAAGGCAGGAAGTATAGCCAATAAATATAAATCCTTTTACCTCAGAAGGTGTGATTGGTGGTTCGCTTATACAAAAGGGGTTAAACAAATAGTGGCAAAACATTTCCCTGAAAATAAGATCACCGTTGTGCAGAACGCTATCGACACGATAAACCTAAAAAAATATTACAATGAGATTGAGGAGATGGATTTAAAGACACTAAAGGAAGAACTGGGGATAACAGGTTGCAAAGTTGGAATTTATTGCGGAGGGATGTATCCCGAAAAGCGAATAGATTTTATTATAGAAGTTTGTAAAAAGGTCAGGAAAGAAATTCCTGATTTTCACATGATCTTCGTCGGATCCGGGGTTGATTCGTACAAAGCCATTGAAGCAGCAAAAGCCGAAACCTGGATACATTATATAGGGCCAAAACTTGGTAAAGATCGTGTTAAGTATTTCAAAATATCATCAATTCAAATAATGCCAGGACTTGTAGGGTTAGGTATTCTGGATTCATTCGCCTTGGAAACGCCGATCATAACAACAAATTACCCGTTTCATAGTCCTGAAATTGATTATCTTGAAAATGGGATCAATGGATTCGTTACCAATAACAATATTGAGGATTATTCAAAGACAGTTATAGAAGTTCTAAAAACCAAAAAATACCTGGATTTGATTGAAGGGTGCAAAGTCTCCTCGGAGAAATATACAATTGAAGCTATGGCTGAAAATTTCAAAAATGGTATTTTGTCGTGTTTAAAAATTGCAGTTTAAATTGTAATTTTTTTGCACCTGGCTAAGAACATGAGGATTTGTTTGAGAAACATTTTTGCTTAACCTAAATACACCACGAGGCACCATTTAATTTTATGCGTCACGATCTAGCACCAATTGTTTTGTTTGCATATAAGCGTAAGGATACGCTTCAGCGATCAGTAGAGGCCCTGAAGAATTGTTTTTTAGCTTCCGAATGTGAGCTTACTATTTTTGCTGATGGCCCCAAAGGGAAAAATGATCAAAAAAAAGTGCTTGAGGTCAGAGATTATCTGAAAACAATAAATGGCTTCAAAAATATATGTATTCATCTTGCAGATAAGAATAAAGGCATTTCAAATTCAGTGATCGAAGGCGTTACGAAAATTTTTTCCAAGAGTGATAGGGTAATAGTTTTGGAAGATGATATCGTGGTCTCCAGGAATTTTCTCCTTTTTATGAATGAAAACCTTTCAAAGTACCAGGATGAGAATTCTGTTTTTTCAATTTCAGGATATAATTACCCGTTTAAAGTGAAGAAAAATGAAAAGTATGATGCTTTTTTCCTGCCCAGGGCTTCTTCATGGGGATGGGCGACCTGGAAGGACAGATGGTGCGACCTGGATTGGGATGTCACAGGGTATAAAGATTTTTCTTTAAATAAAGAACAAATCAGGGAGTTTCACCAGGCGGGGAGCGATTTGTTGAGATTGCTTAGAAAACAACAAAATGAAAAGATGGATGTCTGGGATGTTCGCTGGGTATATAATCAATTTGAAAGAAGATCACTGACGGTTTATCCTACTATCTCAAAAGTTAGAAATATTGGCTTCGACGAAAATGCTACCAATACTAATACCTTTAACAGGTATATTTCCAAAACCGATAAGGGAGAAAAGAAAAGTTTTGTTCTACCGGAATGTATAGCACTTGACTCATTCTATCATAATCAATTGTTACAATTTTATTCGGTTCCAGCCAGGATAAAAAGTAGAATCAAAACAATGCTCTCCAAGGTTGGATTGATGAAGCGGTTATTATGTTATATCTATTCTACCATTATCGGACTGCAAGTGACATTAAGCATAGATTATCTTTCTTACTCTTTTGCGTGACAGGCCAGGATTGGAAAATATACGTATCAAGGCTATATTTGAATTTTTAACACAGTAACAGGCGCCCCGGTGTGATTGCTAAATGCGTGACCGCCTTAGTAGTCATAAAACCTCGCAGTGATTTGAAAAAAAGTAGGTGAAAAATGAAAAAAGAATTACTATTAAATTTTCCACTTACGACTGGTAAGTACACCTCATTCGTTGACAAAATAATTCAACTGGCCAATAATAAAACGTCTTCAGTGATATGCGTTGCCAATGTCCATATGTATACCGAGGCATATAAGAGCGAAGATTTTTTAAGGATCATTAATAATGCTGAGATTGTAACACCTGATGGAAAACCTTTAACCTGGGCATTGAAGGTTCTCTATGGGATCCGGCAGGAAAGAGTCGCCGGAATGGACCTGTTACCAGATCTCCTGAGGCTCATGTCTTCAAATAATATCTCAGCATATTTTTATGGTGGTTCGGGAGCCATGTTGGAAAAAACCAGGGATTATTTGAAGAAGTTTTATCCTGGCCTGGCCATAGCTGGTTTGCATAGTCCTCCTTTTGTTTCGTACAGCTATATAAATAACGGTACCGAGGAAAAAATAATAAATACAATAAATAGTTCTCTGCCTTCGATCGTTTTTGTGATACTGGGCTGCCCTAAACAGGAGAAATGGATGGCGGCTATGAGAGGTAGAATAAACGCAGTAATGATTGGAGTTGGGGGAGCATTACCTGTAATGATCGGGGAGAAAAAGAGAGCCCCGAAATGGATGCAGAATAATGGCCTGGAATGGCTTTTCCGGTTAATCCAGGAGCCGGGGCGATTATTCAAAAGGTATATGACGACGAACAAGTTGTTTATCTGGATCGTTCTAAAGGAATATATAAGAATTAAAATGTTAGTTCCCCTCGGTCTTTCAAAAAAAACCTAATTTTTAATTACAAATTATCTCGGAAAACTTAGGCAGGACAACGACTTAGCGACAAATATTTTTTAATTATAGGTTTGCTCTTTATCCCGAATCATCCTGTGGATCTATTGTCTGTATTTTTTAAAACACGTTTATGAACCAGCAATTCTTTCGATTATTAAGACTGTGTTTTATCTGTCTGGACTTGTTGATGATAAATTTCTCATTTGCCTTCGACAAGTTTTACTACAGGGATAAGATTCCTTCTATTTATGAACTTGAATATGTTTATTTATGGGTGGGCTTTAATGTTACCTGGCTTGTAGCTAGTTGGATGTGTAATATTTATCATCAAAACAGTATGTCGTCGTTTGAATCTTTTTGCCGGCGTACGCTGCGTGCCTATGTTTATTTTCTTACAATCATTTTGGTCTGTTTTTTTATCATTAAACAACATGACATATCCAGGTTGTTCATTATTACTGTGTTTGTTACAATTTGCATGGTGCTCCTGGTGAACAGGCTGGTATTTTTAATTATTCTTCAATATTTCCGAAAACAAGATTACCTGACAAGAAAAGTTGTGATCATCGGCTATAATGATATTTCAAAAAAACTCGTTCAACAACTTGAGGAAGATACGCTGAATGTGAAAGTACTTGGCTATTGCGAAAATGAACAAGAGGTGCATGAATTATCCAACTACCCGATCTTAGGCAATGTTGCAAATGCCATTGAAATATCCCAGGAGAACAAAGCCACCGAAATATTTTCGACAATCCTGCCGGATCAAAATGAGACGATCTACCAAATTATCCAAAAAGCGGAACAAGCCTGCATAAGATTTAAGCTGATCCCCAATTTCAGTTTGCTTACAACTTTTCCGGTGCATATTGATTATTATGGCAGTATTCCCATTTTGTCCTTACGAAAAGAGCCGTTGGAGGATGTGGCCAACCGTCTAAGAAAAAGATTCTTCGACGTAGTTGTAAGCAGTCTTGTGATCATTTTTATTCTTTCATGGATGATCCCTCTTCTGGGTTTGTTGATATGGATAGATTCGCGAGGGCCCATTTTCTTTATTCAAACGCGAAGCGGAAAGGATAATAAATCCTTTGGGTGCATCAAGTTTCGAAGTATGAAAATGAATAAGGAATCTCACACTCTCCAGGCTACAAAGGATGATCCACGCATTACTAAGGTGGGTAGCTTTTTACGCCGCAGCAGTCTTGATGAATTCCCTCAATTTTTGAACGTATTTATGGGGGACATGAGTATTGTTGGCCCAAGACCCCATATGTTGAAACATACAAGCGATTATTCGGCCAGGATCAATAAATATATGGTTCGTCATTTTATGAAGCCCGGTATTACAGGATGGGCACAGGTCAATGGTTTTAGAGGGGAGACAAGAACCCTTTGGGATATGGAAGGACGCGTGGAATATGATATTTGGTATATGGAAAACTGGGATCTGTGGCTCGACACCCGGATAATGTTCCTGACATTCTACAGGTTGATTGTTGGCGATAAAAAGGCATTTTAGACTGATTCTACAGCCCGTGTTCACCGGCGCTATATTATTTTGCGAATTAATGATTTGAAATAGGAAGTTTACTTTTTAAAGTTGTCAAAAGAATTTTATCTTACCGCGGTCTTTTACGAAAGATCTCATTAAATTTTACTTACTAACATGAAAATTCTAATCACGGGGGTCGCAGGTTTTATCGGATCAAACCTTGCTAAAAGATTATTAGAGAGAGGGCATTCAGTAATCGGGATAGACAATCTTAACTACGGATTTCTGCGAAATATCGAATTTGCGAAAACAAACCCAAATTTCGAATTCATAATGGGGGACATTGCTAATCCCCTTATGCTGAATAGTGTAAAAGCTGATATTGTCGTTCACCTTGCCTCACAAAAAATACCCCGCTATACAAATGCTTTGAGAACGCTGGAAGAGAACTACCTCATGTTAAGAAATGTTGTCCAAAAATGCATTCATGATAAATCAAAGATCATTTTTGCCTCTACTTCAGATGTGTATGGCAAGAATCCCGACGTCCCTTTTCATGAGAATTCGGCCCTTGTAATGGGACCAACTACCGTGAAGCGCTGGGCTTATGCTCTTTCCAAAATGTATGGCGAACAATTTATCATCGCCAACCATGACGAATACGGAATTGATTTTACGATCACCCGTTTTTTCGGATCGTATGGACCTCACCAAAATCTTACTTGGTGGGGCGGTCCTCAGTCAGTATTTATTGATAAAGCTTTCAAAAAAGAGACCATCGATATTCACGGTGATGGCTCGCAAACCCGGACCTTTACATTTGTTGATGATACGGTAAGCGCCTTGGTTTTATGTATCGAAAATGACAAGTCGAACAACGAGATCTTTAATACAGGTGGAAAATCCAGCGAAATTTCGATCAGGAACCTCGCCATCCTTATTTGGAGATTAGTGAATGGAGAAAACTCAGAACCACTACTTAACTATATTCCCTACTCAACATTTGGTAACTATGAGGATGTGATGAGAAGAATTCCTGATATTTCAAAACTACGTACTACACTCAATTTTGAACCGCAGTGGGACCTGGAAAGGGGATTGCGTACAACGATCGAGTGGCAAAAACAATTTGTAACCCTAAGTAATTGATGAAGTCAATGGAACAAAGAAATTGGGGAATAGTGGGTGGTGGAATGATGGGTATGACGCTTGCACACCGCTTATCGCAACAAGGCCATAAAGTGACCTTATTTGAAGCCGCCTCCGAACTCGGTGGATTAGTTAGCCCATGGAAAATGAATGACGTGGAATGGGATAAATTTTATCATGTTATTCTTTTGTCGGATTCAAGAACAAGGAACATTCTAAAAGATATAGGACTCGACGATAAAATTGAGTGGGTAGAAACCAAAACAGGGTTTTATATGAACGGGAAACTCTACTCGATGTCTGACACGGTTGAGTTTTTGAAATTCCCAACATTAAATTTAATTGACAAATTTCGTCTTGGTCTCACTATAGTTGTTGCATCTAAAATAAAAGATTGGAAACGCCTGGAAAAAACGCCAGTCACAGTGTGGTTAAGACGCTGGTCAGGCAAAAGAACGTTTAATAAGATCTGGTTACCGCTCTTGCGGGCCAAATTGGGCGAAAGTTATCAAAGGACCTCGGCGGTTTTCATCTGGGCAACTATCCAGAGATTATATGGTGCGAGAAGAAGCGGTCTGAAAAAAGAAATGTTCGGGTATGTTCCGGGTGGTTACAAAAAAGTAATAGAGATGTTCAAACAAAAGCTCCTTTCAGAAGGGGTGACAGTAAGAACCAATTATGCTGCAAGGGAGATCAGGAACTCGTCAAGCGGAAAACCATCAATAGACTTCGGTAATGGTGCCCCGCAGGAATTCGACGAAGTAATTGTGACCTTGCCGTCGGGCCTTGCCGCAAAATTGTGTAAAGGACTTTCCGAGACCGAGGTACAGAAACTAAATAATGTAGAATATCTTGGTGTTATCTGTCTTGCGGTATTACTTGACAAGCCCATCAGCCCATTTTATATAACCAATATCACGGATACAAGATTTCCTTTTACCGGTGTCATTGAGATGTCCGCTCTTGTTGATAAAAAATACCTGGGGGGCAAGTCCCTGATATATCTTCCAAAATATGTTACCTCGGACGATCCATTATTCAATCAATCTGATGATGAGATCAAGAGCTATTTTCTGGATAATTTTAAAAAAATGTATCCGTGGCTTACCGATGACAATATTCAATTTGCCGGCGTTGCGAAGGCAAAGCACGTTATAACAGTCGCAAAATTGAATTATTCAGAAGTTCTCCCGGGAATAAAAACATCAATGCCGGGAGTTAGTATAATCAATACCTCACATATTAAAGACGGCACTTTGAACGTTAATGAAACCGTTCGTGTTGCCGAATCCAAACTTGAAGAAATTTTGACCCAATGAAAAAGAAGCTACCTGCGAGCATTTCGTTAGACCTGGATGATAAATGGTCATACATGAAAGTACATGGTGATGATGGTTGGGAAAAATTCCCATCATACCTTGATATCGTATTGCCAATTACCCTGGACATACTGGATAAACTGGATATCAAGATCACTTTTTTTATTGTGGGCCAGGATGCTGCTATAGAAAAAAACCATAAAATACTCCGGAGTATTGTGGAGAGAGGCCATGAAGTGGCCAACCATTCCTTTCATCACGAGTCATGGCTAAAGACTTATTCAAAAGAAAAGATCACAAATGAAATCGCTATCGCGGAAGAAGCCATTTTAAAGGCAACGGGAAAACGCACCAATATGTTTCGCGGGCCGGGATTTAGCTGGAGTAATGATCTTCTTGAAGTACTTGAAGAGCGCAACTATATATTTGATGCTTCAATTCTGCCGACATATATTTCTCCCCTGATGAGACAATACTATTTTTGGAAATCAAAACTTTCCAAGGAAGAAAAAAAGAGCCGGAAGGAA
>Ga0070690_100000407_pt1 | contig 21783 bp, 11 predicted proteins | sample KBSS33HmetaG_FD_64671 | JGI IMG/M metagenome (GOLD analysis project Ga0070690, IMG submission 64671) | Switchgrass rhizosphere microbial communities from Kellogg Biological Station, Michigan, USA - KBS S3-3H metaG | ecosystem: Host-associated > Plants > Roots > Rhizosphere ... | reverse complement strand
CCACGATGCGCACCTGGTGGGCGATCGTCGACCCGGACGGCTACAGTTATCCATGGGGCCGCACCATCGGCGACAACAGTTACATGGACACGATCGATATCATCGGTTTTCTCGCCGATCATCCGGAATTCCGGCCCGCCCCGTTGCGCGATCTCACCAGCGTGTATTACGCCGCGTGGAATTCGTTGCAAAAGGATTATGAATCCGACCGACATCTGCTCAACATGTTCGGGTTCGGCCGCGGCAGTTATCATTACGTCACGGTCGAACGCCAATGGCAGCAGACGACCGGATTTTTTTATAAGGCCGGTGAATCGCTGGAAAAACTGAAGCTGGCCTGGCAACGGGAAGGCGTCGCCGATTTCCCGGCCAAACCGGAATTGCCGCCGGTGCTGCGGTTCGACCAGTTCCGGGCCGGCGACCGGCCGGCCGGGGCCTGGCTCGTGCGCAACGACCGGCTCCAGTTGGCTGTTCCGATCACGACCGGCGTGCGTCCGGGCATCTCTGATTATCTGCCCGCGCCACACGGATTGCGGGGGTTCGCCGCACCCGTCGAACAATGGATGCCGGTCCTGACGCCCTACCTCGAATTGGCCGACGGCCGTGTCCTGGTGGCGGGCGATGGCGCGGACCAGGTCACGCCGCTCAAGGACGGGCAAGGTTTCACCGCCGTCTGGAACCGGTTCGCCGAGATCAACTTCGCGGTCGGCAACAATACCAACGCCGATCTCCCGTTCGGTGAACCGGAAAAATTCACCGACATCGGGGTCACCAGCGAGGTCACCTGGAAGCTCGACGATGACACGATCATCCGCACCGAAAAGATCTCCGCCATGACGCCCACGGTCATCCGTCATCTCTCGGCGATCTTCCCCAGCACCGCCGACACCGCGACCACCCGCATCGAACGCGGCCATCGCGTGACCACGTTCGTCGGACAAGACGCCACGCTCGAGGTATCGGTCGACAGCAAGGATTTCCTGATCGAGGAATCGTTGCAGGCGACCGGAAATTCTGCCGCGGGCAAAGGCACCCGCCGGCCGATCCCATTGCTTCTGCGGATGAACGCCGACAACCTGGCCATCGATCCGCACAAGTCGTTCCGATGGACGGTGCGCATCCGGGTTTTGCCGAAACAATAAATAGCGGCGACGCGCGGAACTTGCCGGGCGCGACGTTCTGCGGCAAATTCTGCGGACATGGCCGATACCGGCAGATCTCTGGGCTCCTTGCGGCTTGATCGTCGTGAAATTTCGCGACTGGTCATCGTCATCGTCCTGTCGCTGGCCATGCACCTGATCGGCGTCGGTGGTTACGAGATCAGCAAACAATTCCATCCCATCTCCTGGCTGCATTGGCTGGCCCGTACCCGATCGTTGCCGCAACAACCGCCCGCGACCGACCCGGTCATCTTCGCGATGGTCCCGGCCCCGAGCAAGGAGGCGCCCAAGAACGCCAAATATTACGGCGCGCAAAACTCGGTCGCCGCCGACGACACCCATGGCGACCAGGACCAGGCGCAGATCAACGGCAAACAGCCCGACGTCCCGGACGTCGCCACGGGACCAAAGATCGACCCGAACAAACTTCAACCCGCATCGCCGCAGGAGGAAGAACATCCCGTCGTCGATCCCGGCGATCTGATGGTCGGCAAGGTCTCCCCGCCGCAACCGCAGACCCGGCCGCAAAAATTGTCGCAGGTGCAGCCGCGCACGACCCCCGGGGTGCGGATGTCCCAAAGCGGCGGCGCTCCCCGCCCGTCGCTCGTGCCGTCGTTCGACGTCAAAGCATCCGCCTTCGGTTTGTACGACCAGAAATTCATCGAAGCCGTTTCCCAGCGCTGGTACGATCTCCTGGACAGCCGGAAATTCGCGCTGGATCGTTCCGGCAAAGTCGTGGTGCGGTTTCACCTGAACTATGACGGGACGGTCTCCGACATGACCGTCGTCGAGAACTCGGTGGGCGCGTTGCTCGGCCAGGTCTGCCAGGACGCCGTCCATGATCCGGCGCCGTTCGCGGTGTGGCCCGATGAGATGCGCCACCAGATCGGCCAGACGTACCGGGAGATCACGTTCACGTTTTATTATTATTGAACTTTTATGGACCTGCTTATCTATATCCTGTTGGGATTGACGTCGGTCGTCGGCGTGGCGTTCGTCGCCGAACGCGCGTGGATGTTGCGCTGGCGCAAAGTCGTGCCGCCCGACATCGCCCGCGCCCTCGAACGCTGCCGCACCCAGGGCGACCTGAAAACCTTGCGCGATATCTGCGAACGCCGGCCCTCGCCGCTCGGCCGCCTGGTGCTGCTCGCCCTCGACCGGCTCGACTGGCCGAAAGCGGACAACGTCGACACCCTGCAGACCGCCGCCCGTCACGAGATCGTCCGCCTCGAACGCGGCCTCGTCGTCCTCGAGATCATCGTCGGCATCGCCCCGCTCCTCGGTCTCGTCGGCACCATCACCGGCATGATCACGGTGTTCAGCGATATCGGCCACACCGGCTTGAACGACGCCTCCAAACTTGCCCAGGGCATCAGCCTCATCCTGCAAACAACGCTCATCGGCCTGCTCATCGCCATCCCCGCTCTCATCGCCTGGAGCTACTTCAGCAAAAAAGTCGAAGTGCTCGCCGTGGAGATGGAAGCGTTGTGCGATGATTTTATCCGGCGCGTGTATTCGGGGCTAGGGTCCGGCGTCTCGGGTCTGGGGACTGCCGAAAAAACGAGCGCCAGTCACGGCGCCCCAACCCCAAGACCCCAAACCCAAAATCCTAAACCCTAGACCCCAGATCCTAACTCCCAGCCCCGAGACACATGCATTTCTACGTCCGCAAACGCCGCACCACGCCCGCGGTCATCATCGTCGCCCTCATCGACGTCTTGATCGTGCTGGTGATCTTTTTGCTGGTGACGACGACCTTCAAGCAACAGGCCGCGCTGAAAGTGGCCCTCCCGGATTCGTCGCAGTCCAAAAAATCCGGCGCGAATGATAATCCGCCCATGGTGGTCACGATCGATACCAATGGTGTTTATTTCCTGGAAAAACTGCCGGTGACGTTCGAGCAATTGCAGAGCCGGTTGAAAGCAGAAGTCGCTAAAAAACCAGACCTCATCGTGGCGATCAATGCCGACGAAAAAGCACCGTGGGGCCGGATCGTGAAGGTCCGCGATGCCGCCGCCGATGCGAAGGTCAAATCGCTGGTGGCCTTCACAAAGGAAGTGCCGAAGCCGTAATTATAATATGGTAGGGACGCCGTGTCGGCGCTCCCATTCTTTGAGAAAATTCAGGGACGGCGACACGCCTTCCGCTTTCCACTTTTATTTCAGCAACTCTTCCGCGATCAACACGGCGTTGAGCGCCGCGCCGCGCAGGAGCTGGTCGCCGCTGACCCAGAAGCACAACCCGTTGTCCAACGCGCAATCCTTGCGGACGCGCCCGACTTCGCAGTTGTCCTTCTCCGATGTGAACAACGGCATCGGATATTTCTTGTTCTCCGGCTCGTCCACGACGTCCAGGCCCGGCGCTTTCTTCAGGACAGCGCGCGCGGCTTCGACGCTGATCGGTTTTTCGAACTCGGCGCTGACGGCGATGGAATGCGAGCGATAGACGGGCACGCGCACGCAGGTCACGCTCGCCCGGAAACCGGGATGATGCATGATCTTGCGGCCTTCGTTTTCCATCTTCATCTCTTCTTTCGTATAACCGGTCGGCAGGAAGGAATCGACCTGCGGCAACACGTTGAACGCGATCTGGTGCGGATACACTTCTTTCGTCACGGATTTTTTGCCGACGATCTCGCCGACCTGGCGTTCGAGTTCTTCGATCGCCTTGGCGCCCGTGCCGCTCACGGCCTGGTAGCTGGAGGCGAAGATGCGTTTGACGCCGAATTCCTTGTGCAACGGATACAACGCCATCAACGTGATCGCCGTGGTGCAATTCGGGTTGGCGATGATGCCTTTGTGTTTCTTGACGTCGGCGCCGTTGACCTCCGGGATCACCAGCGGCACGGAATCGTCCATGCGGAACGCGCTGGAATTGTCGACGACGACGCAACCCGCCTTGGCCGCGATCGGCGCGAACTCTTTCGAGATGCTGCCGCCGGCGCTGAACAGCGCGATGTCGATCCCGGCGAATGAATCTTTGGTGAGTTCCGTGACGGTGATGTCTTGTCCGCGAAATTTCAATTTCTTGCCGGCCGAACGGGCCGAGGCAAGGAGCGTCAGTTTGCCGACCGGAAAGTTTCTTTTTTCCAGCGTCTTGATCATTTCGATCCCGACGGCGCCGGTGGCACCGACGACGGCTACATGCGGATTACGATTCATAAAAGGCCGCGCAGTGTAGCAGAAAACCCCGCCCCGTCAACGTGCTGGCGACCTTCCCTCCCATCGCCTTTTTTTATGTCGCATATGCGACATAAAAAAAGGCATCGGTTTTTGCCGGTCATGAGCGGTCCGCGACGTTGACTTCGGGTTTGATGTCCGGTGCGCCGAGGTCGGATTGGCCGGCGCGCATCCGGGCCAATGCCTCTTGCGCCAGTTTGGCGTAGCATTTTTTCAGTTCGTCCAGCTCCTTTTCCGACAGTTCTTCGATGTCCAGCACGACGGTGTGCGCGTTCCGGGTGGCGCGGATGAGTTCGTCGAGCTTGATGTGCATCGCCTCGCTGTCGCGGTTCTGGGTGTTCTGGATCAGGAACACCATGAGGAACGTGACGATGGTGGTGGCGGTGTTGATGACCAGTTGCCAGGCGTTGCTGTAATGAAATATTGGCCCAGTTATTAACCATCCGATGACGACAAAAATCGCCAGTCCAAAGGTGGTGGGACGGCCGGACAGCCGCGAACTGTGACGCGCAAACCTTTGAAAGCCACCGGCATGCTTGATGGGTCCCGGATGTTTCGGGACGCGGTGCGAACCTCTCATGCTCCAATATAATTCACAAAGAAACGAGGTCAATTTGGCCGACTGTGTATAAATATTTTCGATTTCTGATTGACCAGCGCATGCGCGTATGACGAAATGATAAGCCTAAATCTTTTCATGCCGAAAATTTCTGTCAGAAACGGTAACGGGCATCGGGCCGGCACGACGAAGTACGACGCGCATCACAAGGTACTCTCGCAAACTTACGGCGCTTTCGCCGATTTGCGCCGTGAACTCTCCGATTCCAAGGAAACGGTCTGCAATCGCGAGGACATCCTGCGCAGTTTTGCCACCTGTCCCGATTCCCAGCGCTCCTGGCTGTTGCTCGAGGATTATTTCGAGAAGTTGTCGCTTTCCCGCAAAGATTTTCCGGACACCAACTGGTGGCCCAAACTCCTGAACGCCCAGGGCAAGAACCGCCTCGAAGAGCTCGCCTTCCTGTTCCTGCGCGCCAAACGGTCCGTGCCCCCGGAACTCCAGCCGCACGCCAGCCTGGATCGTTTCGCCCGCGCCGAGGAAGCCGAACAGGAACTCAAACTGGTCCAGGAACTGGAGAATTGGCTGTCGCCGCCGGTCATGCCGTTGCTCGACACGCCCCGCGCCACCCTGCGCGTCCTCTGCAAAGCCCAGGCCGATGAGCAGGAGCCCTCGCGCCATCGCCTCGCCGTCCAATTTTTGCTCTCCCGCCCGCGCACCGGCGAAAAAGCCCGCACCCTGCGCGAACTCATCGACCTCGTCGTCCGTGCCACGCACGAACAGGAATTGTTCCCGCCGCATGACTGGGAATTCATCCAATGGCTGGCCGACACGCATCGCAACCGCCAGGACGGCAACGACACGTTGATCCTGTCCGACGCCGAATTGCTGCAATGGCTCGCGCGCTGGGGCCACACGCATCGCCTCGAACTCGTCGGCACCGATAAATCGCTCCAGTTCCACGGCAACATCATCGCGCTCGCGCCGCATCTCGAGAACGGCGACAAGGAATTGTCGTTCACGCATCGTTTCTCATTGCCCGGCGGGGAATTTCATTCCGTCGCCGCCGCCAAATTTTTCAACCAGCAACCGCCGCTGGCCCTGGTCGAGAACGTGTTCTATCTCCTGCGCAACGCGCCCCCCGCGCGCGTGCTCAAACACATGGCGCATAAGCCGTCCGTTCCCGTCCGCAAACTCAGTCATCGCCTCCTGTTGCACCTGCGCAAGACGCAGTCCAGCCATGGCGTCGACTGGGAACAGCTTTGCATCACGCACAAGGCCGCCCCGCAGTTCGTGTTCGAATTGCTCGACGACACCGTCCGCCTCCGGTTGCTCGCCAAAAGCCAGCGCGACCAGAGCGTCTGGTTCTGGAACGGCCATGAATGGCAGCGCGATTCCCGCGGCGGCGCGAGCGCATCCTCGGGCCGCGCCGGTGGACATGCGCCGGCTTACCAAAAGCCGGAGATCCTCGACGACCCGCGCCTGGAACCCGCGACGCATTGGTTGCGCAAGCTCGACTGGTTCACGCCCGAACCCGGCCTCTGGATCGGCGATGCCAATGAAAATTTCCTCGGTTCCCTCGCCGAAGCCTGGGCCTCGCGCCCGGCCGAATCCGAATTCCTTGGCAATCCCTCGTTCCATCGCCTCTTCCTGACCCCGCGCCAGCTCAAGCCCAAGTTGATCGTCAAAGGCAGCGGCATCGATTGGCTCGCCGTCAGCGCCGAATGGGAAGCCGAAGGACTCAAGCTCACCAAAGCCGATCTCGAACGCCTCGCCACCGCCACCGGCCGCTTTGTCAAATTGCCGAACACCGGCTGGGTCGAACTCGACACCGCCGCCGTGCAGGGTGCCCACGAAGCCATGGCCGATATGGGCGTCGAAGGCCTCATCGCCGTGCCGCAAAAGGTCGGGCTCGAACATGTCGCGCACCTGGGCGACGACGAATTTTCGCGCTTCGCCGACACCGTCGAAGCCAAGGAATTGCGCAAGCGCGTCTCCGATTTCAAAGGGGTTCCCAGCGCCGAACTCCCGCGCGGCCTGCAGGCCGACCTCCGCCCCTACCAGAAAGACGGCTTCGATTTCCTCGCGCACCTCGTGCAGATCCGGTTGGGCGGCATCCTGGCCGACGACATGGGCCTGGGCAAAACCTTGCAGACGTTGACCTGGCTCGACTGGCTCAAGGAACGCAACACCAAGAACCCCAAGCCGTCGCTCGTCATCTGCCCCGCGTCCGTGCTGCACAACTGGCGGCGCGAAGCGGAGAAGTTCACGCCGGACATGAAAGTCCTCGTGCTCGAAAGCGGCGCCGCGCGTCACAACCTGCGCAAACAAATCCCGCAGCACGACCTCATCGTCACCAATTATGCGTTGTTGCGGCGCGACCTCGAAGAGCTCCAGAAATTTTCGTTCCGCGCGGTCATCCTCGACGAAGCGCAATTCATCAAGAACCCCGGCGCGCAGGTCACGCATTCGGTCAAGCAGTTGAAATGCGAACACAAGCTCGCGCTCACCGGCACGCCGCTGGAAAACCGGTTGCTCGACCTGTGGAGCATCGTCGATTTCATCCAGCCGGGTTATCTCGGCAGCCAGGAACAGTTTTTGGAGACCTACGAGCCCCGCGGCGAGAACGCCGAAAGCGCCCAGCGCATCGCGCGCCGCCGTCTCTCGGCCAAGCTGCGCCCGCTCCTGCTGCGCCGCCTCAAGAAACACGTCGCGAAAGACCTGCCCGACCGAATCGAAGAACGCCGCGACTGCCCGTTGGGCGACGAACAGCGCAAGTTGTACCTCGCCGAACTGCGTCGCAGCCGCGACCAGGTGATGAAAGCCGTCGAGACGCAAGGCCTCAACAAATCCAAGATGCACGTGCTCGCCGCGCTCACGCGTTTGCGCCAGGTCTGTTGCCATCCCTCCCTCGTGGGCAGCGACACCGCCAGCGGCAAGACCGAGACGTTGTTCGAATTGCTCGACCCGCTCATCGCCGACGGCCAGAAAGTTTTGGTGTTCTCGCAGTTCGTCCAGATGCTGCAGATCCTCGAGAAGGAATGCGCCCTGCGGAACATCCGCACGCACATGTTGACCGGCCAGACCAAGGACCGGCAGCAGGTGGTCAGCGCGTTCCAGAGCGACGGCCAGGCGGGCGTGTTCCTGCTTAGCCTCCGCGCCGCCGGCACCGGCCTCAATCTGACCAACGCCAGTTACGTCGTCCTGTACGATCCCTGGTGGAACCCCGCCGTCGAAGCCCAGGCCATCGACCGGTCGCATCGCATCGGCCAGACCCAGACCGTCAACGCCTACCGCCTCATCGCGCCGGGCACCGTCGAAGAAAAGATCTGGGAACTGCAACAGAGCAAGGCGCAGACGATCGCCGATGTGTTAGGTGAAGAAGGCTTCGCCCGCAGCCTCACCGCGACCGACCTCGAATACCTGTTCTCGGAGGATTAATTCCCCGGGCGCCGCGATCGACGTCCCGCCAGCCAGCCGGCAAGCCCGCCCAGCGCGCCCCCGGCCACGACACCCAGACCCATTCCGACCGCGATGTTCAAAGGTTTATTGGGCTTGGCCGGTTGATTGTTTGGTTTGGCCCGGTCAACGATCTCCACCTGGCCGGACGGTTTTTGCGCCTGGTAGGCATCGGCGACGGCATTCGCGATCCGCGGCGCTTCATCGCGATCTTCGCTGTAACACGTGATGTCGATCAGCGATGCCCCGCCCTTTTCCGGGCGGATCGCCAGCCGTATTTTCAACCATTGGATCGTGTCCTCCATCTTAAGCGGCACGCCGTGGTTATACTTTTTTCCCCATTCGGCGCTGAGGTTCAATTTATCGGCGACCTGTTTCAGGACCGCGTCGGACCGGACCACGTCCCCTTCGGCAGCAAGGTCGCCGCCGGCATGCACGCGGGCGATGCCGGTATAATATTCCGGCAGGATGAATGTGATGACTGTTGCGGTGAACACCACGAACAAAAACACCGGGACGAACACCACGATAAATACGCGCTTGGAAATCATATGATGCCTATCGGCTTATCGTAATGTTGCGCCTGCGTCAACCTTTCCACTTCTGGGGAAATTGGCTCTTTTCGCAGGCGTGCCGGCCAACATCGGAGTGCGCCCGTCTCGGGCGCCGCAAGTTCCGATTGCGAAAAAGTTTTGAAAATCCAAGCTGTTCAAACATTCGAACATCGCTGTGTCCGGGGACGGACACACTCCGAAATCGAAGCAGTCCACTACCACTTTGAACTGCGAACTTTGAACTTTGAACCGCGAACCGGGAACGTCACACTGGCGGCATGAACTTGTCCATTCGTCGTTGGATGGTTCCCGTCGCCTTTGGTCTCTTTACGATTTTGACCGGCGCCGCCTGGTCGCTGTTTTCCAGTTCCTCCCTGCCGCCTCCGCAACCCGCGCATCCGCCGGGCACGTTCATTTTGAAAAAAGACCTCGTGTTCGCCGGTTACGCCACGCCCGAAGCCGCGCTGGAATCGCTGTTCTGGTCGTTCGCCAACGCCGATCACAACGGCGCCGTGACCTCCGTCGTCACCAACCAGGCGATCCGCGAATTCGGACGCGACCCGAAAAAATTCCGCGAGCAGGCCAAAGAATTCGACGACCTCGCCAGCTTCCAGATCCTCGCGCGCAAAGACATCGCCGATGATAAAGTCGAACTCCGGTTCGAAGAACTCGACAAAGGCGCCGACGGCACCGATGACAGCTCCAGCATCGTCGTTTTATTGAAAGTTGGCGCCGAATGGAAAGTCGATTTCTCAGTCGTTCGCGATTACAAAACCAACTGGGACGATGCGAACATCATCCGTTACGGCCATCGCGAACTCGCGCCGTCCAAACCCGGATCCAAACCCCGATATAGCCCGATAGACGGCATCGTCCTGCCGCCTGCGCATTTAAAAGATGTCGGTTATGCTACGCCCGAAGACGCGTTCGAAACGGAACAATGGGTCTTGAGACATCTGGACCAGGGCCGATCGACCGCATCGCCGGCGCCGGAACCCCGGCCGAAACCGGCGGCCGCTTCGAAGACGCCGCATGCCGGGCTGGTTGTCGACGGCGACAGCACTATGCATATCATCGCCAAAAAGCAGGTCGCCCCGGACAAAGTGGAATTGCTCATCGGCACTGAAATGCGCGGCGACGGTGCGTTTGGTTTCATGATGACCATCCAGGAAATGGTCAAGGTCGACGACGCCTGGAAGTTCGGCGCGTTGAAAACTGAGTTCTCGAAGGATTGGGAAAACGACAGCGAACCTGAACCAAACATCAAACGCTGACCGTGAACGTTGAACTTATATTCCGATATTTTCGATCCTCCCTCGCCCCCCTGGGGGAGAGGGCGCGGGTGAGGGGGTCTTTTTTCGATGTTCGGCGTCCACATATTCGATGTTCGATGTTATTGAGCATCGTCCTCACGGTTGTTGTGGCAGGTTGCGCTTCGCCGCGGCCGCCGGCCCAGGCACCGCCGGATCTTCTCGGAGAAAAAATAATTTCTGAACGGCTGCGGGAAAATCCTGTTCTATTGCCGGATAAAACTCCGTTTGACGACGATATGGAAAAGCGGCAGGTATATTTGGCTGGATTTGAGAGGGCGCGGGATTTCATCGTCAGTGGATATTTCCTTCACGCAACGATTGGCCTTTCCAGACCAAAAGGATTCGAAGAACCATGGGACGCTGGTTGGAGGGATGGCACCAAATTGGCCTCTGACCGATGGATGCAGGAGGCTGAGAAGTTGCGGAATCAAAACCATCAACCATGAACCGTGAACCGTGAACCCAAACCCTAGACCCAAGACGCCAGACCCCAAATCGTCAGACCCCACGTCGTCAGACTTCGCCATCGACGTCCGCGGTGTGACGAAGCGATTCGGCGCTCGTACCGTCGTCAACAACATCGCCATGCAGGTGCGGCCCGGCGAGATCTATGGGTTCCTCGGTCCCAACGGCAGCGGCAAGACCACCTTCCTGCGCATGCTCTGCGGCCTGCTCAAACCCGACGGCGGCGAAGGCAGTTGCCTCGGGCTCGATTTCCGCCGCCAATCCGCCGAGATCAAGAAACGCGTCGGGTACATGACCCAGCGCTTCAGCTATTACGAAGACCTGACCATCCAGGAAAACCTCGAATTCATCGCCCGCATCTACGGCGTGGCCGACCGCACCGGCGCCGTTGAACGCAGCCTCCAACGCCTGGGCATGCTCGAACGCCGGCGCCAGCTCGCCGGCACCTTGTCGGGCGGATGGAAACAGCGCCTGGCCCTGGCCGCCTGCCTCATCCACGAGCCGCAACTGCTCCTGCTCGACGAACCCACCGCCGGCGTCGATCCCAAGGCACGGCGGGAATTCTGGGACGAGATCCATCAACTCGCCGGCGAAGGCCTGACCGTCCTGATCACGACCCATTATATGGACGAAGCCGAACGCTGCCATCGCCTGGCCTACATCGCCTACGGCAACCTCCTGGCCAGCGGCACGGTGGAACAGGTCCTGGAACAGGTCAAACTCACCACCTACCAGGTCACGGGCGAGAGATTGCACGTGCTGGCGGAAAAACTGCGCGGTTTACCCGGCGTGGAACAAGTCGTGGCCTTTGGATCAACTCTGCACGTGAGCGGACGCGACGCAGAAAAGTTACGCGCCGGCATCCAACCGTTCATGGCCGGGCACCAATGGAAACAGATCGCCAGCGGCCTCGAAGACGTCTTCATCAGCCTGATGGAAACCGCCAAAGACAATTTTCGCTAGAACCATTTCAAAATCCCATCGCTGCCTTCTGGCCACAGAACAAACCCGATGCCTTTTTTATGTTGCATATACGACATAAAAAAAGGCCAAGCTGTTTTGAGATGTAGGCGTGGGATTTTTCCTGTTTCGACTGCCTATACAATTTCTATACAAAAATAGTCATAAATAATCGTTGACCGTTTTTCTATGGTGATATATACAGTCATGGTCTGACGGTTTAGAGGCCGGGAAAATGAAGCTGCCAATCCGAGGCGAAAGGGTTCTCTTGGGTAACCGACGTTCATCTGCCAACTCTCGTCTTTCGAAATTAATAAAAATGCTGCTCCGTGCTGCTCGTATAAACAGCTTGAAATGTTTTTTGGCTGCTGAATTGCGTTGAACGCTATTAAGCATTTATAGGAGTGGGAAGGAGATTAACACGTAGTAGTGCGTTTCGCATGTCTTGGCTTTTGGTCTTATAAATTGACAATGATTTAATCGTATCAGTTGGGTTCCGCGCTCAAATGTAGAAAATTTTCGCGGGCACGGCAGTTGCTTCGTTTCTGTTGTTCAGAAGAACAAAAACAGTTGGCAATCCGGTTAACCTTGACAGAAATACAGAAGGTTTGTGATAAACGCTGCATCAGTAGAAGTTGAGTTGTTTACGGGGCTTCTCAGGCATAGGGCGAATATCACAGCAAAATCAGAAGTAGTATGAAAACAGGTCATGCATGGCCTTTTATTTTTGCGCTTTTTGCACCTGCATCCATTTTCGGCCAGGATGCGCCACCGACTAATTCCATTGAACCGCCCTTACCGCCGCCGACGACGTACGCGGTTGTTGGTCAAAGCGCCGATGCGCGAGTATGGGAAAAAACGACCTATAAACACGCGTTTGGTGGCAAAGTACTGGCCCAAAAGCATCGGTACATGGAGATGGCTGCTGGCCTGAACTATTTGCAGAATGGTCAATGGGTCGAATCCAAGGAACAAATCGATGTTTTGCAACAAGGCGGCGCGGCCGCTACACAGGGACAACACCAGGTTTATTTTCCATCGGACATCTATCAGGGCGCGATTGAGTTGGTGACGCCGGAGGGGACACAATTGCAAAGCCGACCGATGGGATTGTTCTATGATGATGGAACAAATGTGGTGATGATCGCCCAGTTGACGAATTCCATTGGGCAATTGGTGAGTTCCAATAAAGTTGTTTATCCTGATGCATTCGACGGTATCCGGGCGGATTTGGTTTATACCTATCGCAAAAGCGGATTTGAACAGGATGTAGTTCTGCGGGAGCAACCTCCAACACCTGAATCACTTGGGTTTGACTCCCAAAGCACGCGGTTACAGTTGCTGACGGAATTCTTCAATCCGCCGGAGCCGGAGCGGATGCAAAGCACGGCATCAATGGATGGATTGACGGACACGACTTTAAAATTTGGGGGGACAATCTTTAAACACGGCAAAGCATTTGTTCTGGAGCGGGAGGACGTCCGAGCGCCGGTTTACAAACAATGGTTGGAACTGCAAGGGCGGACATTTTTGATGGAAGAGGTGCCAATCAAGAGAATTGCAGCAGCATTACAATCGTTGCCATCAGCAAATGTGGTAGTCCTCGCCATCCCGACCAACTCGATTTTGTATAAGACATCGGTAAATCGATTGTTGGTGCCGAGCCGGTTGGTTCAAAGGAGCGGCACTAATGCCGTTCAATTGGCTAAGGCGGATATCAACAAAAAGCCAGGCGTGGTGCTTGATTATGCAACCATCAGCTCTGGCCAGACTAATTTTATATTCCAAGGTGACACGACCTACTACATCAGTGGCGAATATAATTTAAGCGGAACGACGACGATTGAAGGCGGCGCGGTGATTAAAATGAATGGCAGCGGTCAGATTGACATTGACCAGAACGGAGCCATCAACTGTCAAACAGGCCCTTATCATCCGGCGGTATTTACGTCTTTCAATGACGATTCAGTGGGAGAATCTATTTCCGGCAGTTCCGGGTCGCCAGGTGATGGGAATGTATGGAACTTTTTGAATATCGGGCCTACAAACGTAACGGTCCATGATCTTCGTTTCGGTTATTGCTGGGTGGGAATAAGCCAGGCCGGTTGGGGAGCCATTCCTGCCATGTTAGATGTATGGAATTGCCAGTTCAAAAAAGTCGATGCCGCAGTGTATGCCTACAATATAGGACTGCATAACGTATTGATCTACGGCGTCGGCCCTGATCCGAACGTATTTGTAGAGGGGTTGAATATGTTCGGTGAAAACATAACAGCGGATTCTGCAGGTGATCTGGTTGAGGTAGACAATTTTCCAGCGACGGTGGCGTTAACCAACTGTTTTATAACCCGTCAATCATTCGGTAGCGGAATGGCGACGCTGTTGACCAATCATACCGTTTGCCTGCCGTCACCGGGTGCGCCTGTTTATCAAACTTTCGACGGAGGGGCTTATTACCTGACCAACGGCAGTCCTTATCGAAATGCCGGGACAACGAATATTAGCCCTGCGTTGCTTTCGATGTTGGAGGCAAAAACGACGTATCCCCCGGTCAGTTATAGCAATTGGGACAATCTCCAACTCGGCCCGCAGGCACAGCGAGATGTCGACACGCCTGATCTGGGCTATCACTACAATCCATTGGATTATGTAATGAACGGCGAGAATTTGGATGCGGGGCTACGATTCCAACCTGGAACGGTTGTCGGTGGGACCATTTACTTGAATGATCTAAATTCGAGCGTGAGATTTAACGGGACCGTAACGCAACCGTGTTGGTTCGTGACCGCTGATACGGTCCAGGAAAACGGCGGCTTCGCTGGAGCCAATCTAAATACCACCGTGAACGCCATTGATTGCGGCGGTGTTGGGGCAAACTTCACAAAATTCTCTACCTTGGCTGACGAAGGAACGGTTTTCTTTTCTGATCCCGAAGATATTTATCCGGGTTACTCCGCGTCCAATTGCGAATTTTACGGCGGCAATATCGGTGGTGGAGGGGTTAACAGCGAGTACAATATCCGCAACTGCCTGTTTTGGCGTACCGATGTTGGTGAAGACTACGGCGACTATTGGGTGTTTACGGATTGCACGTTTTGGAACGGGACATTCGCGATCGAAGGGAATGCGACAGTTATGAACAGTGCATTTGATCGGACGACGATGAGCCTCGACCTGGGTTCTCTCAGTTTAACTGCCGATTATAATTCATTCCTGACCAATGCGGATTGGCTGCCGGTCACTGGTGGACACGATATCACCAATCTTCTGAGCTATAGCTGGCAAAGCAGTTGGTTCGGAGCCTTTTATCTTCCTTTGGGTTCATCCCTGGTCGATCACGGCAGCACCACGGCTGACCAGGTTGGTTTATATCATTTCACAACCCAAACCAATCAATTGAAGGAAACCAATTCAGTTGTGGATATCGGTTACCATTACGTCGCCACGGATGCCTATGGCAATCCTATCGACACCAATGGCAATGGTATTCCTGACTACATTGAAGATGGCAACGGTAACGGAATTTTTGATGCCGGTGATGGAGCCGATTGGTTGGGCTCGCCGCTTGGCACCGTTACGTTCCCCAATGGAATGAACATTTTCATCTTTGAACCCAAGCCGACCAGCAACGCGTTGTAACCGGGGATAAAGATATGAAAAAAATCTTCATGCTGATTATTGCGCTGGTGGGTATGAATCTTGCCTATCAGGGAATGGCTCAATTGTGTGTCGGCACCGAATATAAATTTTCTTACACAAACAGGACGAAGTTTAAATTTCCGGCATTTACGAACAGCACGTCATGCCCGCAATTTCCGCGATATTTCAAGCAAATCCATATTGTTGATGAAGCCCGTTATACCAGCAGTATCACGAACGAATGTGGTGACGGCTATCAATCTTATGGTTATTGGTCAATTTTGACGGGCGTTTATTCCAACCAGTCCAACTATTATGTTACCTCTTATTCAGGGAGCTATACCCGCCTGTATGAACCCAATGCTCCACTAGGAGGAGCAATCAGGCTGTCGGGAACTGGCTATGTAGACGACTACGATACAATGTGGTCGGTCATAGTATGTGATAATTTGGATGACTGGTTGGAGTGTGGTCCGATGGATAATTGTGAAACCAATTTCCAATCCGAAATTTATTCACCCACCGATATCGTAAGATACACCAACACGATTGCCAGGACACCGACAACAATGGTGATATTTGGTGGATATGACTCAGGTAATTCCGATGATGAGGTCTGGACCAATGCCACCAGCTACGAGCTGTCCGATGAATATATCACATCTGACTTGCTGACATCTTTTTACTCACCCACTAATTATTTTGGCGGGCTTCTTGATGCTTCCGCAGAAATTGATACCAATCAAACCTGGGCCAACCTGACCGGAGCACGCGTAAAATTTCAGATTCAAGGACTTCACGGAAGATTTACAATTCCTTATAGGCTTAGTGTCGATGTTGGTGGGAAGCATCTCGTTGCGACGAATCATATTGAAGGCTATGGAAATGGAACCGCAAAATATTATCCAGAAGTCAAACCGATACAGATTCATCCGCCGTATGTCGTGGCAACAAACGGTGAAGGTTGCACTTATTTCGTGGGAGGCACGGCGTATATTACGCTTTTAGATTTTATCGACGTGCTTGATGGCAAGGACAAAGGCCGACATCCGATACGTAATTGCAATGTTTTCAGCGGGTCTTTTGACCCTGACGAGTTGACGACAAAAGATTACACACGCGAAATTAATGGCATGCCTCGTTGGTGGGTATCTGAGCCATATATCAATCTTTGGGCGGCTGATAGACCAGTGGAATACCAGACATCATTAGGTGAAAAATTAGGTTTTTCTGTTTCCTATAAACAGCACGATACACGCCTGGCAGCGGTAGAAGATCACGTTCCTTATTTGCCTTCAACTGGGTGGAATAATAACTGGTCTTCTTTCGTTCATTTTACCGGCCAATTGACGAATTTTGATCGGGTTTTCACAAATTGGACCGCGACGGTATATGAAAGGAACGGCGGTGAAAGTTATTACGCTGCCGGACAAAACCTCGATGCCCAAACCGGTGACCGGCTTTTACCCATGGATGGGATCAATGCCGATGTGTATCCAGGGGTGTCGGGTGTTCCAGCCGGGGGACCCAATGTTTATGGAAAAATGGGCTTCCGCCTCGTCCATTCCGATGGTAGCCAGGATCTTTATGGCATCGTGACGCCTCTTTATGATACGAACGTTGTGGTTGAGGTGCCTATTTATGAAGATGGAACAGACGGGGGGCTTATTCCGTACGTCAATTCACCTCTCGGCATGGAATACGCCGGTGCAGATTATGAATATTATACTCCAGCGCAAGTCGGCACGGGGGGCGGCACTGTCAGTGGCGGGATCGGACCAACGTTTACACTAAGCCATTTATTCGTTGCAACCAACTGGTCTGCCTCAGTTGTGGACGGGCATTACGTCTACATGACGGTAACAAATCCCGCCGCCCCTTCGGCCGATGCGCTATTGACTGAACATATCGATCCCTATGGCAATTCAGTCCACGTGTATTACACCAATAATGCCACTGGCCAATATTTTGTCAGTTCGATCGTCGACTACGATGGCAATACAACGACGGTTGGCTATGACACCAACTGGATGTTGTCCACTGTAACGATGCCATACAGTCGGACCGCCACCTTCCACTGCAATACCAACGGCATGATTACCAATATCGTTGACGCACAGGGCATGAGTAGTTCGTTTTCGTACGGCCCGGATGCCTCGATGACTTCCATGATCACCCCTTACGGGACGAATTCCTTCGATTACTGGGAAACCAATGGAGCCAGTTTGGTCAAAGGCAATGACGGTCTAACCCGTGCCATTCGCATCACCAATCCGGACAATTCCCACGAACTGTATGCGTTGTTCAACAAGGCAACCAACAGCATGCCTGCGGTATACGCGGGCGCCGTGCCGCCTGATACCGGCTTGGACGTTGGCGATTCAGGTGATGAGACCAGTGCCCTCTATAGGCGCAACACTTTCTATTGGGGACGCCAACAATGTTCCATGCTATCTACCCTCGATCCAGCAAGCTTGAATTCACTTACTACCAACGATTTTATCCTTGGTCAGATGACTCACTGGTTGTTGAGTGCCGACGGTTTTGAGCTCAGTGGTGCCCCTTCGTTTGTTCGGGAGCCTTCTCCAGACGGAGTAATTCCTCGACAAATCATTTGGTACGACTATTCCAGTAAGAGTCATACATGGCAGCTAAGCGACGATGATGAGAAACCTGTTCGGATGTTGGAATTACTGCCGGATGGGACATCTCGCTATAAAAACATGTCATATGGCTCGGATTCACAATTGACCGGTGTGACTCTTGCCCGTTATTCGGCAGGTGGTTCCCTCCTGGATTCACAAATATTGCGTACGCTTACCTACGCAAATGGCATTGTGTATTCAAACCATTGTATCGCCGGAGGGACAGACTATGGTTCGACCGCATGGACGGTTAACGTTTTAAGTGGGATCGCTGGTCCGGATATCCATGGGATCGACCTCTCTCTGAGTCCGGATCCGGGAAGCAGTTCTTCCCAGCGATCGAGCACGACAGAGACGGTGAGCGTTCCTGGAGGCAGTGCTTCAACGGTAGTATTGACTTGTCCACGCCGGTTTCCGATGACCATTACAGATGTTGGTGGTAATCAGACAACCATTTATTTTAACAACCGTCAGCAGGTGACTGGTATGCATCTGCCCGTCGGCTTGGACATCACCAATATTTATGGTGTCGACGGGTTTCTGTCCAAATCCATTGCCCTTCAAATCCATGCCACTAACACATATACCTTTGCCAATGGCCTGCTTTCCAGCCGGGTGGATCCTCTGGGGCTGGCGACCGGTTATTCGTGGGACGATTTGAATCGACTCACTGGCATCTCCTTTCCCGACGGAAGCACGATTTCCAATCGCTACACACGGTTAGATCTGAGCGCGCAAAAGGATAGGCTCGGCATTTGGGCAGGTTCGTTCTTCGATAGCATGCAACGGCGCCTCGCATTTACGAATCGAAACGGGGGCGTAACCTATTTCGGCTACTGTCCCTGTGGTGCTTTGGAATCGATCACTGATCCTTTGATGAATTCCACCACGTTGGATCGCGATTATGAAAGCCGTGTCAAAACAGTTACCTTCTCGGATTCTGGCGCGCATCAAATTGTGCGGAACCTGGTTTATGACCCGGTTGGTCGCGTGACCAATGTCACTGAAAGCGGCGGCCTGAATATTACGTACAAATATGATTGGCTTGACCGCATTACTAATGTGACCTCGTCGGGCGGCAACGTTCTCTATGCCGTAACATATGATTCCAACAACCGGCCGCTCTCGGTCAAAAACGCAGAAGGCATCGGCGTTACCAATACCTATGACAGTTTGGAGCGCATTACCCGGCAGGATTGGGCTGAAGGCATTTCCAGCCAAAATCATTACAGCGGCGTTCTTCTGGACTACACGACCGATGGCCTGAGCCGTCAAACTCATTACGGTTACAACGAAGCGGGTTGGATCATTTCGCTCACCGATGCCAACGGTAATACCAACGGCTACACATACAACCCGCTCGGTGAAATCCTGACCTTGGCCGATGGCAACGCTCATACGCGCTCGTGGACTCATGACATCTACGGTCGTAATACTTCCAAGACTGAAGCCAATAGTGTTCTGGTCAGCACCAACGGTTACAACGCCGACGGTTGGTTGACGGCCCGCTGGACTCCCGCCAAAGGTCTCACTCGTTACACGCGAGATAATAATGGGAATCTAACAGCGATCAAATATCAGCAGGGCACTAATACCTATTCCTTCGATGCACTGAATCGGATCGTTTCGATGAACGATGCGGTAGGTGCAACAGCGTTCACGTACAAAAACTTCGGCGCGTTCATGGGGGCCATCTCCACCGAGGACGGGCCATGGGGTTCCGATACGGTGACGCATACGTTCACCAATTTCCTGCCTGCATCCGTCAGCATGCCGGGTTGGTCTGAAACGTATGGCTACGATTCGTTGCAGCGGCTAACCAGCGTTGTGTCTGGCGCTGGTACGTTCACTTACGCGTACAACGGTGTCGGGCGACAAGTTTCAAGCCTGTCACTTCCAGGCAGTTCTTTGATCGGCTATACCTACGATAACGCGGGCGATTTGCTGGCCACGACTTTGACTCACGGTGGTTCTACGCTGGATGCTGCCACCTATGTCTACGATGGCAATGGCAACCGCACATCAGTCACGCGGGCCGATAACGCATACGTCAATTATGGTTACGATCTGATCGGGCAACTTACCGGTGCCGTCGGCCATGAATCAGGCGGCGCTACTCGTCATAATGAGAATTTCGGTTACGGTTACGACCTTGCAGGGAATTTGCTCAACCGTACCAATGACGTGCTGACCGAAAGCTTTGGCATTGATTCGGCCAATGAACTCACCACGTTGTTCCGCACCAACGTAATGACTGTGGCCGGCGGCTTGACCAACAGTCCCAGCAGCGTTGCGATCAACAGCCAAAGCGCCAGCATCTACGGTGATTCAACCTTTGCGGTTCCCAATGTGTCCTTAAAGAACGGCGACAATACATTCACCAATGTCGTTACGATCTCCGGAACGCCATACACGAACAAGACGACTTTGGATCTGCCATCATCTATCAGCTTCAGCTATGACGCGAATGGCAACCTGACCTCTGACGGGTACAAATCCTACGACTACGATTGCGCCAACCAGCTGACTAGCGTCAGTGTCAGCGGCCAGTGGAAAGAGCAGTTTTCCTACGATGGCTTTGGTCGTCGCCGTGTTCGCAAAGATTACATTTGGTATGCTGGCAACTGGCTTCAGACCTCCGAAGTCCACTACATCTATGACGGCATGCTGGTCATCCAGGAACTGCATTTCGACGCTCAACACCCAACTCAACCTCCGACCACCGTCAGTTACACGCGTGGCATCGACCTTTCCAGTTCACTTCAAGATGCTGGCGGCATTGGCGGCCTTCTCGCCCGGACGGATTCCAACGACTCAGCCTTTTACCATTCGGACGGAAATGGAAATGTCACCGCGATGGTGAATTCAAGCGGGTCGGTGGTTGCCAAGTACCTTTACGATCCGTTCGGCAACACCATCGCCAAGAGCGGCCCGTTGGCTGACATAAACCTCTACCGCTTCTCATCGAAGGAAATGGACTCACGCTCCGGTCTCTATTATTACGGTTATCGTTACTACGAGCCAAATTTGCAGCGGTGGATTAACCGCGATCCGATCCAAGAAGAGGGTGGGATAAATCTGTATCGATTCGTTGCCAACAACCCAATAAGCTTGATTGATCCATTAGGGCTTATCTCATATGTTGGATTTAACGTATATGGATGGGCAGGGTACGGGCACGTCGGTCTTATAACTCATGATCCTGATACTGGCCTTTATACCGATTTCGAGCATGCACATGGGATAGTCTACCAAAAATCAGGCCCCGATTATAGAGCGTTAGCCAAGGGGTATGACGTTCTTTTTGCTATACCTGATAGATACGACAGAGCATTGGACGACGCTCGCAAGAATTTTAAGAAAAAACCTGGCGGCTCGACAATTTCGAACAATTGCAGGACGAGTGTGCGAGATATAATGGATGCAGCGAACGTTCCAAAACCTTACGATGGGGGCATTTCGCCAAATTCGTGGTTAAACGGTTTTTTACGTTCAGATTACAGCTTGCAAGTTTTAACGTCTCGAGGCCAAGATTACGTTAAACCATTTCTTAACCACCAACCCGATAATGGTAGTTTATTTGACTTTAGCTCAGCGTATTAATCTAGTTTTATGAAAAGTTTACGATGCTTTCTAAAATTGGCCGTTCTTGCTGTCGTCGTTTTTGCCGTCGTGTTAGCGACTCGATATCTTATTAAATCTAACAACAGAAGAATAGCGGAAGAGCAAGGATGGTTTGTCTGCACGCGATTCAACATGGGTCACATCGCGGATGCGATCTCGTCTTATGTTCAAACTAATCGAGCTCCGGTCAATGAGCTCACCAATTTGTCATTATATGTGCAGAGCGGGA
>Ga0070690_100000403_pt1 | contig 21879 bp, 20 predicted proteins | sample KBSS33HmetaG_FD_64671 | JGI IMG/M metagenome (GOLD analysis project Ga0070690, IMG submission 64671) | Switchgrass rhizosphere microbial communities from Kellogg Biological Station, Michigan, USA - KBS S3-3H metaG | ecosystem: Host-associated > Plants > Roots > Rhizosphere ... | reverse complement strand
TTTGGGAACGCGGCATCGCACAACTCCCAGCAGAGGAACTCTGGAAGACGCACTTGCTACTCAAGGAACGACTCGTGGCTTTTATCAGCTATCGATTGTCGCAGGCCCAGCAGTTGGTAGGTTCTGAAAATCAAACCGAGCCGTTCGATCCCAATGCGTTAACAATCGGTTTTGCACGGCGTGTCGCCGGATACAAGCGCTGGAACCTTCTGCTGACTGACGTTGTGCGTCTTGCCCGTTTAATGAACAACGAAGACCGACCGGTGCAGTTTGTCTTTGCGGGCAAGGCACATCCGCAGGACGAAGGTTCGAAAAAAATATTGCAGCAGTTAAATCAATGGCAGTATGGACCAGCAGCGCGTGAGCGAGCGGTGTTCCTTGAGGATTACGACCAGGAGATCGCCAGACAGTTAGTCCATTCGGTTGACGTCTGGCTCAACGTGCCGCGACGGCCACTTGAAGCTTCGGGAACGAGTGGAGAGAAGGTCGCGATGAACGGAGGGTTGAATCTTTCAATTCTCGATGGCTGGTGGCTTGAGGCATACGACGGAACGAATGGATTCGCGATCGGCAGCAACATCGATGCGGAGGTCGGGGGCGATGTAGATCTGGCAGACGCCGAATCGCTTTACAGAGTACTTGAAGAGGAACTGGTTCCTCTCTATTACGAGCGCGAGGCGGACGGATTGCCGCACAAGTGGATTACGATGATGAAGCGTGCGATTCAAACACTGGGACCCGATTACAACAGTGATCGAATGGTCGACGAATACGCGCGTAAGATCTACATCGGCTAAATCACTCAAAAGATCGCTGCATGGGTGCCAAGCCCATTCCTCTACGCCAGACCATAAGCTGTCCGATGTGGTGTGACGTGTGGCCCACCATGACGTGCGTTAGCGCGTGCCGGATCGTTGGAAATACTTCGAGATACGCTTCATCAGGGAACGGTTGATCCAAAATATGGTCGTCCGTTTGTTCGACGGCTCTCACGAGTCGGCCTTGTGCATCACCGAGTATTTGCAACAGCTGCTCTTTCGGTTCGTACACCGCTGGATTGGTAACGGGCATGCTTCCAGGTGCGAAACGCTTCGCCCAATCCTCCGGCAACCAATCAGGTAATCCCACCACGCCTCCAACCATCTGACAAGCAAACGTAAGGTGGCCAATTATCCATGCCGGGTGGTTTCGAATTCCGCTCGGCTGTTTCATCATCTCGTCTGAAGGAATATCGGCAACCTGTTCGCGCAGGTAGTCGAGACAATAAGCAAAACTGTGGAGAACTGGATTCATTGTCATGGCGCGCGATTATAGCGTGGGAAGAATCAAGTTCTTACACGTGAAGCAGGCAGGTCTGAAGAGACGCCGAGGACGCAGTGGTTACACAGGCAATGGTCGTCGTCGCTGTTCAGATTAGGATACTACCCAAATATCGATGACTTCCTAACTCAGCATTCATCTGTGTTAGACTAACCCTCCCCCAGGTGGTTGGACGTGGTCAGATGTTTTCACAGCCTCACGCCCTTGCGACGTTTGTTGCGTTGTTCTTTTAGCCCCGAATGAAATACTGCACGGTCTGCAAAGCAAAATACGAAGACACAGTCACCTTCTGCACGGTTGATGGCGAGGTTCTCGAAGAGGATCAGGCATCACTGGTAGATACCGTCCTCGACGGTCAATATCACATTGAAGCGATGTTGGGTAAAGGTGGAATGGGCGCAGTGTATCGTGCGCGTCACATTCTGTTGGGTGATCGTGTCGCTATAAAAGTCTTGCCGCCGCAGGTGCGAAACAATGCTGAGTGGCTGCGCCGGTTTCGTCGTGAAGGTCAGGCTTCGAGGCGCTTTCGCCATCCAAACTCGGTGACGGTTCACGATCTGCGCACCACACCAGACGGCACGACCTACATGGTGATGGAATACGTGCAGGGTCACACACTCGACGCCGAGTTGAAGCGGCGCGGCCGGTTCACAGCCGAGGAAGCATTTGAAATTCTGACTCCAATCATGAGCGTTCTCGACACGGCACACGCGATGGGCGTGGTTCACCGTGATTTGAAGCCGGAGAACATCATGGTCAGTTTGACGGAAGATAAGGGTCCGCCGACCGTGAAGCTTCTGGATCTAGGCATCGCGAAGATGCGAGAGATAGCCGGATCTGATAGTGGCTCAAATACAGCGCTGACGATGGCGGGTCAGGTATTGGGAACTCCCTATTACATGTCGCCTGAACAGTGGGGCGAGATCCCTCGCGATCAAAATCTCGAGATCGATGGACGCGCGGACATTTACAGTCTCGGCCTCGTGTTTTATGAACTGCTGGCCGGACGTCGCTGCTACACGGGTAAGACATTGCATGAGTTGCGTCGCGAACACGTGTCGACGCCGCCGCGTCCGCTGAATGAAGTTGTACCTGATACTCCAAAGGGTTTCAGTGACGCGATCACGAAAGCGATCTCCAAGGATCGTGCTGACAGGCAGGCAACAGCGAAGGAACTCGAGGCGGAGTTACGCGCAGGTTTGGCCGGAACTGAAAGTCGCCCGCGTAGCCGAGCAGAACTTAACGTCGAAACGTTAGCAGGAACAGCAATCGATACGCATTCTGCGGTCGACACTCCAACGATCCTCACTCTCGATTCTCCAGCCGAAAAGAAGGCGAGGGAAACGGCAAGTGGACGTAGCGACGCAACCGTACTCGAACACGCCCCCGACAACAGTGAGAGCGCCCCGACAATTGTAGAGCGTGGGACATTGCCTTCGAGCATCACGATGCCGCAAGTTGCGACGCAAACCGTCTCGGTTCCGCAGCCTGTCGAAAAGAAGAAAAGTAAGGCGCCTCTCGCGATCGCCGCCGTTGTGATTCTGTTCGTGATCGTTGGCGCGGGCATCGGCGGATTCTTGCTATACAGCAAGTTGAAATCGCAACCTTCAAATCCGGTTGTCTCGGTCGTCACGCCGGCGAATCCGCCCGCAACGATGACACCGCAACCCGTCGGCAGTTATTGGCTGGAATTGGAGCGGCCAGAAAACGGATCTGCAAGAGTTGGTGACCGCGTTCCACTCGCATCAGGTCAAACTCTGAAACTCCACTTCATGTTTAGCGAAGATGGATATGTATATCTGATCGGTCCTGGAGGAGACACAAATCAGCTGACAGCATTTCTTACTTCGAAGCCGCCGGCAGGTTCTGGATTGAAGACTAATCGCGTGAAACAAAACACAGACTTGAGCTTTCCGAGCGGAGCGAATTGGTTGAGTCTCGATACCCATCCCGGGACAGACACGTTCAAGGTGATCTTTTCGAAGACTCCGTTAAACTCACCAGGGTTCCTCGATGAGGCGGTGACGTTGCAGCCCTTAACAGCGGCGCAGCTTAGCGAGTTGACACAGTTCGAAGCTAACTACAAGGATTCCAAAGCGGTCGTGGATCTGGATGAGTCGAACAAACAGGCACCCTCGATGCGCATCAAATTGCCGCCAGACCAGCTAAACAATCCGATCGTTTTCGATATTCGTATTCAACACAAATGACCCCACGAAGGGGTAGTGGTATCAGGAGACTTCCATGAAATTAAAACTGGCCCTCTTTACTTGTGCGACGCTTGTGTTAGCCGCGATCCCGATCGCGGCGCTGAGCCAGGAAGACGTACGTGGCGCGTTCCTGGTGTCTCGTCAAAAGGACAAACCCGCGACTAACACGAATACCGCCCCGCGCACGAGCCGGCGAAGACCAAAACAGAACCCTTCAACGGCCAAGGATCCGAAGAATCCGAGTGGCTCGACGTCATCGACTGGGACTGTCACGAAGACGCCGCCACCATCCGGTAGCACCGCCAAAAATCCCACCGCAGTCAACAAGCAACGAATGGGGCTGGGACTTACTTTGTTCAGGCGCGACTCAAACGGCAACGCTGTTCGCACTGACCCGACCACGGTTTTCCAGAAGGGCGACAGCGTACGCGTGCTTTTGGAGACAAACACTGATGGTTACATCTACATCTTCAACACGACCAATAACGGTGCGCCGGTAATGATTTATCCGAATGCCGAACTTGATGAGGCGGGAAATTACCTGCAAGCGCACGTGCCATTCGAAGTTCCATCGAGTGTTGGAGTCGATGAGCGACTGCGCTGGTTGGTGTTTGACGAAAACGCCGGCGACGAGCGCCTAATCTTTGTATTCACGCGAGAGCCGCTGGCGGGTGTGCCGATTGAGGATGATCTGATCAGTTATTGTGCTGGCAACAAAGGATGTTCATGGAAGCCGACCGACGCAGTGTGGACTCTCGTCCAGAGCCAGGCCAGCCAACCCTTACAGAGTGATAAAGAGAAACAATATGGCGCTACTCAAACGCAACGAGAGCAGCAGGCGTCCACGAGAGGGTTGGGATTGGCTAAAGATGATCCACCACCGTCGTTGATCATGATGGCGTCTTCAGATACTTCTACTCTGGTGACCACACTTGATTTAATTCATAAGTAAAGTGATGAGTGATGAGTGATGAGAGACTAAGCACGTTTCTACGATTCACGATTTACGATTCACGCGATTCACGAGGGGAATAATAATGAAGTTAGTAATCATGAGATTTCTCAGTCTGCTCTGTGTCGCGGGGTTGCTAACCGGTCCCGCAGTCTTGTCAGCTCGTGCGAATAATCGAATCGACGGGCCGCCCGTGCAACAACCCGATCAAGCGAGCACCGATTTGAAAGAAGGTCGGCGCTTGTTGAAGCGTGGGCACGCAGATCAAGCACTTATTCATCTGCAAAACGCGCTGAAGGCTTACACGGCGGCGAATAACCCCCGAGGTATGGCCTTCGCGCAGAATGAGCTCGGCGATCTTTATCTTCGACAGGGCCAATATCCAGTCGCGCTCGATTACTACCAGAAGGCGCTAGAGGGATTCATGGGTCTGGCCGCGAAACCTGACGTTGTAAAAGCGGCGGCGGGGATTGCCGATGATGGCTTCAACTCCAATCTGATGCTCGCGAAGATCGGCGATGTGAATTTCAAGTTAGGTCGTACTTCAGAAGCGATGGCAGCTTACAGCCGGATGGTCGTGAAAAAGCCGGAGAGCGCGGCCAAGAAAGTAACCCGACGCTTTGGAGGATTTGGTGCGATCGTTGGCGGCATTTCTACTGGCGACGTTGCAGTTGCAGCACCGACTAGCGCGTTGACAGTCGCGCTCGAAGCCAAGAAAGAGCTCGACGAGTATCGCGTTGCGATTGTCTATTCGAGTTATGAATTGGGCCTGGGACGTATTGCATTCGCCGGAAACGATCTAACGACGGCGCAGAAGCACTTCCAAAATGCGCTTGATGCGTCGGGAAATAGTATTGCTGGTATCGCAAGCCTCGGACAGACCAGACGCTTTCGCGCCGCAGCGCGGACGAGTCTCGGCGATGTGCTGCTGAGTCAGGGAAAATTCAAAGACGCAACGAAGTTCTACAACGACGCAAAGAAAGGCGCCCAGGATGATAAGCGTCTTGATCTAATGTGGCCGGCACAGCGCGGTATTGGTCGAAGCCTTTGGCTACAGGCAGCGCAGGAAAAGGATCCAAAAAAGGCTACCGCGATACGCGAGTCGGCAGTGGCTAATTACAAAGAGTCGTTAGCGACGATTGAAACTCTGCGACAGGGAAGTCTGCGGGCTGATGAAGCGCGCACGACCTTCCTCGCAACGATCAAGGACGTATTTGATGAAGCTGGTTCGGCCTATGCTGAGCTGGCCTTGTCTGGTGCGACTGCTGGTGCCCCGCTCAGTGCAAAGTCGTTGGAGTACGCAGCTGAGGCTTTCAGGATCAACGAGCAATCGCGCGCACGATCGCTGTTGGACCTCCTGGTCGAAACAGATGCCGCGATTTCAGAAGGCGTCCCAACTGAGTTACTGAAACGCAAGCAAGACAATCTCGATCGACAGCAGGAGATCGCCGAAATCCTGACAGGAGTAACCATCTCCCAGGAAGATCTCAAGAAGAAGCCAGCAGACCTCGACAAAGAGCTCGAGTCGCTACAGACTGAGTTTGAATCGATCGAGAATGAAATCCGAACCGCGAGTCCTCGTTACGCGTCGCTCACCTCGAACCAACCTCTTAGTCTTGCTGACGTGCAGCAGAAGGTACTTGATGACAAGACAGTCCTCCTCGAGTATGCACTACGCCCTGAAGCGTCGTATCTCTGGGCTGTCGGTAAAGACTCTGTAACGCTCTATAAGCTGCCGGCGCGTGACGCAGTCGATCAATTGGCGACAACTCTGCGCGCTCAGTTGATTCCTTCACAATTGCAAAGGCGAATTGTGGGTATCGACGTGGCCGAAGCCAATCGCGGCCTCGGAATTTCGGCAGCCGCGCCGACAGACACTGTCGCCTTTGTTTCCGCCGCAAATGGCGTTTACAAAGCAGTCGTTGAACCAGCGGCTGCAATGACGACTGATAAACGTTTGCTGATCGTGGCCGATGGCGCCCTCAACTACATCCCGTTCGAAGTCTTGCTGAAATCGGCTGACGCCGGTGACTTCGCATCGCTCGGTTACCTGGTGAAGACAAACGAGATCATTTATGCGCCATCAGCATCTGTCGTTGGTTTCATCAAGCAACAACGTGGACCATCGACCGGCAAAGCAATGCTGATCATTGCGGATCCGGTTTTCAACTCGAACGACACACGTGCACAGAAGGCACCTGCGGCCACAGAGCCCGCCGAGGTGCGCGGTCTTGCAATTCAAAGCGCAGTAACTGACGTCACTGGTCAAACTCCGGCTGCCGCATCAGGACCGATGCAAGGCCTACCCTTGGCGCGCCTAACCGGTACGCGAACCGAGGCCCAACAGATCTCGCAGCTAGTAAAAACGTCCGGTGGTCAGGCCGACGTCTGGCTCGATCTCGACGCGAGCGAAGACAATCTGGCAGCTCGCGACATCACCAAGTACCGGATCATTCACGTCGCGACGCACGGCCTATTGAACGCGGAGAGACCGCAATTCACAGGCGTTGTCCTCTCCCTCGTCGGTAATAAGAGTCATGACGGTTTTCTGCGCACTGACGAAGTATTCAATCTACATCTCGGCTCTCCTCTCGTAGTTCTTTCGGCTTGCGAGACAGGACTCGGCAAAGAGAAGCGTGGTGAAGGCGTTATGGGACTCACGCGCGCCTTCATGTATGCCGGCGCGCCTACTGTCGGCGTTAGCCTTTGGTCTGTTGCTGATAAATCAACCGCCGACTTAATGACCGACTTTTACCGTCGCCTCCTCGCGAGTGGCGATGTTTCTTCGTCCGCTGCCTTACGTGAAGCGCAGCTTTCCCTAATTGCAGGAAAGAAATATAGCGCGCCTTTCTACTGGGCCCCGTTCGTTCTCGTCGGCGACTGGAAATAGCGCACGCTTAATTTCTATCTAATCCGGGTGGTCGCGCTCTTTGCGCGGCCACTTGTCCTTTCCGCTTCAATCCCACGAAACCCGTAAGTCCCGTCAGCAGCAACAACACGGTGGTTGGTTCAGGGATCGTTGCAGTTGTGCCTTCAACGACAAAGTTGTCCAGGCGATTGTTGCCCGTTGACGTAGTGCTGCCGTTGAAAACGATCCGAAATGCTGCGTCTGGATTGTCGTTGAGTCCCGATATCCCTGATAGATTGAAAACAACTGGCGTCGATCCGAACGCGGTTGGCGGACTAAACGGACTGCCGAAGTTAATCCAACTCAACCCATCCAGGGTGTATTGGAATTGATTACTGTTGAAGCCGGTGCTCGTGCCTTGTATAGCGAAGCTGATGATGATGTTCGCGAAGCCTGCAGTGCTGACACCGAACGTGATGTTCCGGCCATTATTTGCCGTTCCAGTTCCGCCTTGCAGCGAAAGAGCTTGTCCTGCTGGCGCGCCAAGACGTGCGTTATTCGTGGTTCCCGCGGCAAAAAGAATATTTGCCACGTTAAAGTCACTCGTGAGTGTCCCGGCTCCAAAGTCAGCCAGCAGATCGGAATCGTTGAAATTCCAAATAGTGATCTCATTTGCATACGTAGAACTGGCGCCACATAACAGCAAAAGAAGGCAGCTGATGTTGAGTAGCGTTCGTCTTCGCACACGAATATTAGGTTGAGGAAACATTAGACTTTCTCCTTACTGAGGTTTTATGCGTAGTGGTAGCTACGATTGAGAAAGTAAGAATCCTGGTAGGAGATTCGTGAGGCTATTCAGTAAGTCGCCCGGCTCAGAGGACAGCCAAAAAGCTTTCTCAGGTCGCGGCAGAATAAGCCCATAGACCAGATTCGTCAATAGAAAATAATTCATTTTTGATTTTAGATTTTAGATTTTGTCCGAAGTCGAAAATCCAAAGTCTAATGTGAACAACTTCGACGAACTCGCGGTTAACATAGGCTATTGGGTTTAGGACTTTGGACGTTGGACTTCGGACATTGGACCGTTGAACTTTGGACACAATCAGCAAGCTAAAATCTAAAATCTGCAATCTTCAATGTTAATATTGAACGAGGGAAGGCGAGAATGGCATTTCAGACAATAGCTGACGCAGGCGCGCTCGACAGCTTGCTCGATAATTCAAACAACCGGCCGGTGGTTGTTTTCAAACACAGTCTTGCGTGTCCGATTAGCGCGATGGCGTACCGCGAGATGCAGAAGCTTGAGAACGAAGTTGTACTTGTCGAGGTGCAGAACGCCCGCCAGGTTTCGCGTGAACTTGCCGAGCGGTCGGGGATCAGACACGAGTCGCCACAGGTGATTGTCTTCCGAAATGGCAGAGCTGTTTGGAATGCCTCCCACTACGACGTGAAAGCGCAAGCAGTGACCAGGGCGCTGGAAGCGAATGGATAATGTCAGACAGTTTACGGTCCGCAGTTGAACCGCGCGAGATCAAACATGAAGACGACTTCACTCTGCGGATTACGTGGGCAGACGGTCGGCAATGTCTGTACCGGGCTGCCGACCTGCGGCGCGCTTGTCCTTGCGCACAGTGTGTCAATGAGTGGACAGGCGAGCGTGTTCTGAAACCGGAAAACATCGATGATGAACTGCAGATTTCCGACCTCAGCATTGTGGGAAGGTATGCGCTAAACTTCCGCTGGAGCGATGGTCACGAGACGGGGATTTATAGTTTCAGGTATTTACGAGACTTGTGTGAAGCGAATCCTCAAATTCGCACAGATAAGATAGAGTAACGTGCAAGAAGAGATGAACAGGTCCCAACTCAGTGGTGAACAGTCAGTACCGACACGCGGTAGCGTCGGGTCCGCCTGCGAATAAGTCGATCTTAATCGTAAAAGTACCCGACGCTACCGCGTGTCGGTACTGACTGTTTACCACTGAGTTGACCAACACGACGACACTCTTAAAAATATGAACGAACGCGACATCTTCAACGAGAGAGAAGAAACAAAAAAGGCGAATTACAGTTGTCCGAACTGTCGTGAGCGTGCGGATTACGATGTTCGCTGGATGAAGCGTACGCGCAAACCTCAACCTCCTAAAGGCGCAAGCGAACAGGACAAGGCACGCTTCCGCAACTCACGCGACTACATGGTGCGCATCGACGACATGCTGGTCTGCCGGACCTGCCGCAAACGTTTTGATATACCCAGTTCTCAGACGGTGGTGTTCATTTAGTCTCGCGCGAACCCGCCGACAATAGTCCGAAAAACGCTCCACCGGAAAACTCCCAACGTATTTAGCTTGGTGTAAAAACCTTGGAGATCTTCCCGTAACGTTTCGCGTGTGAGTTGGCTCGCTCGTTGCAGTTGCCCTGTGTGCGTCTGCATCGCGGCAGTTGCCTGGTTCATTTAAATCCCTTTTTCGCCAAACGACATCATGACTGAAACTCAAGAATTCGCAGGAGCCTACAAATCTAACAACTCGTTCTTGACGCCTCTTGAACGGCGATTGGCGCCTATAGTTCTGCCGCGCATTCCCGTCTGGATCGAGACATACCATCTGACCCTTCTGACTTTACTGTGGTCAGCGATGATCCTCGTTTTTTCCTATAACGCGCGGAACGACTTGCGTTGGTTATGGCTCGTCTCTTTATGCATTTTTATGCAATACGTAACCGATCATTACGACGGAAAGGTGGGCAAGTATCGAAATACGGGTCTCGTCCGGTGGGGCTATTACATGGATCACCTGCTCGACTACCTGTTTCTATGTTCGGTCATAATCGGTTACGCATTCGTTCTTCCTGAACGATCTCGCTATCAAATACTCATCACTTTGGCGATCTTCGTCGGGTTCGAAGTGAGCACTTTCCTCGCTTTCGCCGCGACTGACAAATTGAAGATTAGTTACCTGAAATTCGGGCCGACTGAATTCCGTCTGGCTCTAATCATCATTAATGCTCTGCTAGTCCAATACGGAACGCGACCCATGGCGACGAGCCTGAAGTATGTGAACATCGGTGGCGCAATAGGCCTGGCGCTCGTCGTTTACCGTGCTCATAAGCTGATTTGGCAGCTAGATATGAACAATAAACGGGCAGTCCTGTCTGACTAAACACCATTTGGATGGTAGGTGTGTACCGTTTACGACCAACCGTGTCTATGCTAGGCCTCACCTAATAAATCCGATGACCCAAATGGCTCGTATTTTACGCGTATATAGATAGAGTCAGGTTTCTGGCCTTCGCCTTGCAAGACTTAATGACACCTGACGTTCCTAATACAAAGAAAAACGGGAACCGGCCGACGGAAAATTCGTTGGATACAGGTAGATCAGGACAGATTAAGAAAACTAGCCATGTCAGAGAAGAAACAAGTTCGAATAGTGAAAAAGGGCGAGAAGAAAATTCCCGCTGTCAAAGTGAAGTCCAACTCGGCGCGAGAAACTGCGCGCGATATGGTCGGCACGGTGACGAATTGGGTTAACGAGTTTCAGCAGAGACGTCGCAACGAAACGACTGCTGCATTGAGAATTCTTTCGAAAACCCCACGCGGAAGCGAAGCCTAAACCTCACTCCCCAGTTACAGCTAGACGAGATTTCAGCTGAGTTCAGGCTTTGCTTCGTGCCGACGTGTGCCTTGGCAGAATCGTTGACACCCAAACGGCGCGGCGATAGCATCGCTCTCGTCCAAAAATACATACTCTCGTCCGAAGCATCATGAACAGGAAGACGTCTACGCAAAAGAACGACAAGCGAACAGCACGCCCGATCTTCGACACCATACGAAAACCTACCGCCCCGCCGGGTCATCCCTTGTCGCGCGCTAAGCCGGACGAGGTAGCACGACCTGCGGGTCGCAAAGCCAAGCACAAAACGAGACCTTCGACCGACCAAGACGAAGACTAGTTGCGCTTGTGTTTGATGAGTGCGAAAAAGTTCAAAACACAAAGCACGAAGCACCAAGCTCTGATAGCCAATGAACGACAGCCCAACAGCCGGCCGCGCCTTCATCCAACAGGCGTCGGACTTTCTCGTTACGGAATACCTTCCGAAGATCGAACGCTGCCTCGAGCAATTGAAGGATGACCAGATCTGGTGGCGGGCTAATCCCGAGTCAAACAGTATCGGCAATCTGATACTTCACTTGTGCGGCAATGCGCGGCAGTGGATTATCTGCGGAGTCGGAGGTGAACCGGATCATAGATATCGCGATGCTGAGTTCGCGCAACGGGACGTGATTGAGCGCGAGAAACTCCTCGGCCTACTGCGATCGACCGTGAATGACGTCGCGCAAACACTCACTCGTGTTGACGAATCAATACTCTTAGAGACGCGTAAGATTCAAGGAAACGATGTTGATGTGCTCTACGCGATCTTCCACGTGACGGAACACTTCTCGATGCACACCGGACAGATCATCATGCTGACCAAAATGCTGACGGCTAGTGACCTCCGCTTCTACGGTTTTGATGCGGGTGCGCCTGTTCACCGCTGGCACTCTGCCAAGTCCGATTAGTCATATAGGTACGAAGGCGAACTGGTCTTTCATTCGAGGACTGTACAGCCCGCCATTTGACCGTGGAGACCGTCACCTTTACGATTTTCGGCCGCAACGCTATCTCATCCGGAACAGCAAACGTGAGCCTCTCACTCAGCGTTTCCAATGGAGCAGACCCGTGAACTTCGCGATTCCAAAAAAAACTATACTTCTGGCCGCCCTGCTTGTGCTTACTGTCGCGGTCGGTTGGTCCCGACCCGCACCTAAAAATACTAACTGGTACTTTGCCGTCTCAGGTGACTCGCGCGACTGTGGCGACTTGATCATGCCGAAGATCGCACAGGCAATTGCCGATAACCGGGAGAACGCTCCTGTCGATTTCTATTGGCACTTGGGTGACTTGCGTGCGATCTTCCGGCTCGACTGCGACATGGCAATGACAAAAGATCCGTCTTTCAAGTGTCCTCCGAAATTCTTGAGGGACGAAGATCCGACTGTCAGGAGTGAATATCTTTCCGCGGCGTGGTCTGACTTCATAAATCATCAGATAAAGCCATTTGAAACACGGGGTCTGCCGTTTTACCTCGGCATCGGAAATCACGAACTAATCCCACCCAAGACTCACGATGAATTTCGACAACAATTCAAGGAGTGGCTTACGAAACCGACGCTGCAACAGCAACGCAAGTCTGATCGGAAAAAGGGAATAGCTTCAAACGATGGTGATACTTACTTTCATTTCCTTTGGAAGGGAGTGGATATCATCTACATGGATAACGCAAACATTTATGCTGATCAGGATCCTGCTAATCAGGATCCTGGCTTCTCCGAACGAGAGCTCGCCTGGCTGGATCTGATACTCAAACGAGACGAGGCTGATTCGCAGGTCAAGACGATCATCGTAGGAATGCACGCCGCACTGCCGGAAAGCGTCGCCAGAGATCACGCTATGGATAGAAACTGTGCTTCGTTTTGCAACGGCAAAAGGGCCTACGATCGGTTGAGAGTGACGCAGTCGAAAGGTAAGAAGGTCTACGTCTTGGCCAGTCATTCACATTACTTTGAAGAGTATATTTATGATACTCCTGAAAATGGCGGTCATGGATTACAAGGGTGGATCATCGGCACAGCAGGTGCGGAACAATATCGACCGGAGATCAAGTATGGCTACCTTCTGGTTGAAGTTGCTCCCGAAGGAACAATCCACTGTTCTTTTCAACGAGTCTACAGCGACAGTGTGCCAGTCGGATCAGAAGGACTCACAAAATATTGCTTCGAGCAAAACAAACGGCCTGCTCCCGCGAGACCCGAGGCATACAAGACCAGAGCCGACTGCGCTTGTACCACTCACTAAGCGATAGCTGCCATCTTCCAAAAGTTTGCTGTTCGTGTTTAATATAGAGACCGCTTTGCAATTCATCCTTGCCAGAAACGATCTGGCCCGATACCCGGAGGCTTAATCTGAATGACGTATGTCGTTGCTGAACCCTGCGTGAATTGTCGTTACACGGATTGTGCGCTTGTGTGTCCTGTCGAAGCTTTTCACCTTGATGATGACATGCTCGTGATCAATCCCGAGACGTGCATCGATTGTGACGCGTGTGTTCCAGAGTGTCCTGTTGAAGCAATCTTTCCGGAGGGTAGCGTTCCACCTGATTGGGCAAGTTTCACGCAGATAAACGCCGACCGAGCACTAAGCGGGTTACCAACGATCACCGCGCGTCTCGACTCGCTCTGCGAATAATGAAAGCTGAATGAAGAAACGCACAAAGCGTTTAGTGGGCGGTTTCGCGCTCGCGGCCGGAGCGTTAGGCGTCGTGGGCGCTTTTTTAAAGAAGAAGAACGTGCGACCCAAACGACCAACGAAAGGACAGAACGTTTGGGCGCGGCCCGGAATGCAGGTGACGTTTCGTGCGGAATTGATGCCGGGAAGGGAAAGCGACGACAGAACATTTCGCGTTAAAGAGTTACTGCCAAGCGGGCGTGTGTTGCTTCATGGCGTCGACGGGGAACACGCAGAGAAAGAGTTTGAGCGTGTCCAATAACCAGTTGTAGGAGCAGCAGGCACGAGCAGGAAATAGTCAAACTACATCTCCTGCTCTTGCTTGCTGCTTCTGCTCCTGATCTGTGTGACGTGTTACCAGCTGTAAGTCCTGCCCGGTTCCATCACCGACAACTTTGGAATATTCAAATCGTTTAGCTGCTCAAGAATCTTTTCGCGATAGGTGGGCTTGAGGTGGACCGCAAGGATGTCCATTCCATTGTGACTTAGCTTCTTGAGTTCCTCACCGAGAGATGCGGGAGTGAAGTGGCGCGAGACTTCCGCAAGCCGCGACATCTCATTCGGAAACGAAGCCTCGATAAGCAGCGCGTCCAGGTGCTTAGTATTGTTTACTGCCGTCCAGAACTCATCGGTCTCCGCTGTGTCGGAACTGAAGGCGACGCTCGTTTGCTTGTCTGAAACGATTAACCCAATGGTCGGCACAATGTGGTTCACTGGGATCGCTTTTACAGTCAGGTGCGCAACTGTAAACGGCTGTCCGACCGGGATAGGTATGTACTGCATCACTGGACCAAAATCGTTTTCCAACTCAGAAAACCGCGGGTATACATTCCAGTTGAAGACATCCTTTTCCAAAAGCTCAATAACTTCCGGAGTCGCGTAAACGCGCATCGGCTCCTCCAACGTCGCAAACAAATCATCGATGAAGATAGGGAGGCTTGCGATGTGGTCCATGTGTGGGTGAGTGACGATGATGTCGCGCACGTCATTCCGTTGCTGTTCGGTAAGAGCCATCGCGATGCTGCCGGCATCGATGGCCACGCGCGAATCGATGAGGAAACACGTAAGACGCTGTTCGAGGGTTGCATGCCCGTCGGCGTCGAATGTGCTAGGTAAGAGTTGGATTCTCACGGGGGTTAGCTCAAATGAACGTGCCGGGTGGCTGCCGTCCAGTATAAGTCAGAATGAGGGAACCCGTTAACTTAATTGTTTGGGCCAGGTAAGTCAGACTAACGGGGTACACCCGAGCTGCGCGTTTCTTGAAGCAGCGAATGCAGTGTTTGCAAATATGCATTCTCCAATTCGTGTACATCATGCTTCGACGACTGTATGCCCCTGGCGACGCGACTGCGATGGAATGCTAATTCGCTCGCAAGTTGGTTCAGGCGCATTCTTTTGCGCCAGTGTGAAACACCGCCCCGAGAAAAAGCATTGTAAGAAGATCCCATGCGTCCCCTGATACTGCCGAGTTGATCGTATTCTTCACGGGTGAAGAGACCGCCTTCCAGGTCGCGTAGCAAATACTCTTTGATCACCTGACCTTCACGACGCAAGCCCAGGATGATAATCACAATCATGATGACAAACGCGGGGACCATCACAATCACGTACGTGAGAACAAACGCACCGCCGCCGCCAAAAGCAGCGGAGCCATTCCAAATGAAATGCATGAATATTGCCAGCAACAACCCGAGAAAAGGTAAGACGACTTTCGCAAAGCCGTTTCTCGTTTGTCGCGCAAGTCCTAAACCGATCCCTGTCAGGCTCGTGAATAAAGGATGAGAAAAGGGAGCGAGCGCGCCGCGAAGAATGAATGTCGAGGTGAGCCCGGCGCCCCCGTTTTCCACCACAGCCTTGCCGTAGTAGAGCACGTTCTCAGTCATCGCGAAGCCAAGCGCCGCCAATGACGCGTAGACAATGCCGTCGATCACCCCGTCGAACTCATCGCGGCACCAGATGAAAAAGATAAACAGGATGACCGCTTTACCAGTCTCTTCAACGACAGGTGCGGAGAACACGACAGAGAAAACTTCGCCCGCCTTCATGTCACCCGTTGCTGCGCCAACGATGATTCCTGCACTTGTGTTGAAGAGAAAAGCAAAGAACGGAGCGACGAGCACACCCCATAAGAAAGCCGTCGCTAACATCCATGCTGGTTCCGATTCGTATCGATCGATCCACAGGACGAGTGCGAGATAAATCGGAACAGGGATCGTGGCAGTGATAAAGCCGAGGATGAAAGGACCCGGCCCAGTCTCAACGCCGATCACTAACAGCACGAGTAAACCAAGCCCTATCGCTATTAACAATGCGATAACGGCGAGCGCGATCCTGATGCCGCTGGTTTGCCGCGTAGGCTTGATAACAATCGTTGGTGCGTAGGGATTTGGTTGACTCATCATTGGTGTCATTATCGGGCGCACGTCAGGTGTCGTCCACCATCAATCGAATAAGTCGCACCGGTAATCCAGCGCGCGTCGTCGGAGGCGAGGAAGGTCACGAGAGCCGCTATTTCATCTGGGTGGCCGACCCTCCCGAGCGGGTGCGTTGACTTTGAATGTTCGAGGAACGCTTCGTAAGCTTCGTTGTTCATACCGCCTCGTTTGTGTATGTCCGTCACTACGACACCTGGATTCACCGCATTGATCCGAACACCCTTCGCCGCAACGTCGAGTGCACTACAGCGTGTTAGTTGATCGACCGCAGCCTTTGAAACGCAATATGCCAGGACACCGGGAAAAGATCGGAGCCCGGTCACACTAGATACATTAACAACGTTTCCTTTTCGCTCAATCAGATGGGGCATCGCTTGTCTCATTAAGCGAAACGCGGCCCGTACATTGACGTTCATCATGTCGTCCCAGGCTTCATCCGACGTGTTTTCGATCGTACCGCTGCTGATATGTCCCGCAGCATTTACTAAAACATCGAGGCCGCCGAATGCATCCACGGTTTGTCTTATAGCGCCGTCAGCTTCGTCAACAACAGCCAGATCAGCTTTTATCGGCAATGCGTCACCACCGTTGCTCTTGATGTCCTCTAAAACGGTCGCGAGTGCGCTTTGCTTTCTCCCAACGCATGCGACTCGTGCCCCTTGTTTTGCGAACGCCATTGCGCATGCTTTGCCGATACCTGACGTGGCCCCTGTTACCAGTACAGCTTTGCCTGAGAACTGTCGTCCGTCCATTGTGTTTTCCTTTCGCGGTAGGTAGTAGCTGTTCCAGATCGGTCTTGGTAGTGATATTCAACGGCGCCCAGATGATATATTGACAGCGCGATCCCAAAAAGCCGACTATTGTGTTGCGCTTCAGTCCCTAACGATATAACACGCGAATACTAATTAGACCCCCCGACAAAGAGGCAAGCGTTGGGCAACAGCTCCGCAGATCAATTCTTCCCGAGAAGCCCCCGAACGCAGTCTAGCTCTATGCCTGGAGCCCGGCATCGGTCTTCGAAGGCGAAGATGCCCTCAAGCACGGGATATCTGGTTATAGCTATCGTCTCGGCTGTTTTGTTGTTCCTGTTGCTGTGGTGGGTGCTGGTTAGCGGTGGTGAGGAGGCTCCATGGCTGCCGGCAGCGCTGATCACGGTTGTTTTCCTCGTCGTCGCTTTGTCGGCGCGCGAAGTGTTAATGAGACGTGCCTGGACTCGCTACCTGCTTGAGAATGGTATCAAGCCACACTCAAGCAGCCGTTCTTCACATCGTGGCACGCAAAGGAAGACCTTTTCGGTCTCACTTCATTCGGCGGCGTTGCGGGCTATTCAAAAGCAATCAACGGCAGCAGATGTGCCTGGCTCTACACCGGATGCGCACCTTGACGTCGCATATCTTTGCCAGGATTTTCTGGCGAGCACGGATGAGGTGTTGCGCTCGGGAAATTTCGGTAGTGAGAAGGGAATTGCACTCAAGGCAGGACAAGAGCGGGTTCGAGCTTTGCATAAATACCATCTGCTCATCTGGGCGAGAGATCAATCACGCGCGCTGACTCACGAGGCGCAGCATAAAGCCCGAACATCAGATAAAATCGAAACCGCAAACAAAGCGCTCGAGTGTATCGAATCTGCGCTCACAATGTATCCGCAGGAGCTCGAATTAAATGAATCGAAGACTGCTATTGCGGAGTTCATTGCTTCAGTTCGAGTGGCTCATTGGGTGGAGTTGGCAGAACGGTCTGCATTTAAAGGTCAATATCGCCGGGCAGTCGATAGATACAAAGATGCATTGTTCTATCTGAACGACGAAGCAGTGAAACCCGAGGTGAAAGCTGCCGGAACTGAACGGATCGAGCGCGAGATCGCCAGGTTGCGGGAGAGTTTGAGAGCAAAAAACACGGCAGACGAAGAAACGAAGGAATAGAGTCGCGGGGGCGCGTCATGACCTTTCAAAAGTGTCCGAAGTGTGGGAGTTCACGACTCAGAAGAGGCTACAAGCGCACGCCTCTGCCGTTACGGTTGGTTGGCATCTACCACCTTTTATGCGATCATTGCAACTTGCTTTTTACAGGCTTTGTTCTGCCTGGTACGTTCAAGAGCCATCGCCGCAGAAAGCATCGACAAAAACGGCGTGAAGCCTGATTTTGCTCCGCCATCGAACGTTGATGCGGTGGTCATTCAATGAACAGAACTTGAAGTAGTGAGAGGTGTCATGAAAGTTTCGAACCTGTTTTCGCCAGTTGTTGCTGTCGCCCTACTTGCTGGGTCACTCTGTGCCCAGGAGCAACAATCACAGGCACCGTCCAGCGCCCCCTCTTCATCATCGTCGTCGTCAGCACTCGATTCGGCGGGTATTCGAAAGTATTTGTTGGGACCCGGCGACGTAGTTGACGTTCGATTCTTTGGACAGTCTGAGTTGAACACAACCGCGTCTGTAGATAGCGACGGTAACATCAGCTCACTACCTTTTTTGGAGACGCCAATTCGTGCAAAGTGCAGGACGGAAAGAGAGATCCAACAAGACATTATTGCTGCTTATTCAAAGCTGATCAATAAACCACAAATCAGTGTTCGCATTGCTGAACGAAACAGCCGCCAGCCGGCAACGATTTTTGGTGCAGTGCGAACGCCGACGCGCGCACAAATGCAGCGGCGAGTCCGTTTGAACGAGTTGATGGCTTTGGCTGGCGGTTTCACCGAGCGAGCCGCGGGCACGATTCAGATTTTGCACACTGAGCCACTCATGTGTCCCGAGCCGGGTGAAGAGGCAGAAGCCGCACCAGTCGAGGGCACGAATCTGCCGTTTCAAGTGGTCCAGATAGCCGATTTAAGATCAGGGAAACCGGAGGCGAATCCAGTGGTTCGTCCCGGCGATTATGTGTTGGTGACCGAAGCCGAACCTGTGTACATCACCGGTAGCGTCAATGCACCAACCGGTATTTATTTGCGCGACAAGCTGACGCTGGGTTTAGCTCTGGCAATGGTCGGTGGTCCGAGAAAAGAAGCAAAATTGTCGGACGTTCGCATCTATCGACAGAAGCCCGGCACGACAGAACAGGAGATGATCAGAGTAGATTACGCCGCAATCAAAAAGAATCAGCTCGCTGATGTCTTCCTGAAACCATACGACATTGTTGAGGTGCCGGAGGCTAACCCATTCAGTGGGAGCCGCATCGGTGGAACGTTGCTGGGAGTCTTGACCGGTAGTTTGACATCCCTTGGCACAGGTTTACCGAACCGCGTGATTTATTAGTATTAACCTGAATACCGCTCATTCGATACGGCGATCCGTAGCTAAATATGAGCGGTATTGTTCTGGATGGAGTTAACTCATTTTATGAATACGAAAAGAAATATGGCTGCTGATCGGCGACGAAGACGATTAATGACTTTTGGTTGGTCATTCGCGTTATTACTGACAGTTGTTCTCCTGATCGCATTTGAAAAGACGGCGATACTTTACGCCCTGGCGACCGTAGGGGTCGCTGTGATCCTCTTGATTGTGGCGTTTGCCGACTTGGCCCACACCGACGCAACAACGGGCCAGGAATCTTCCCCAAAAAGGGACATGTGAATGGTCCAGGAGCCCCAAAAATAACAGAAAACAGGCATGGTCCAACTGGGTTTGTTGGTCCAACTTGTAAGGCTTTTGGCACGGTAGGAAACATTCGCAGAGATGCTTGTCATCTCCGCGATTTTTTGTTTGTGTTACAAATCCGATAGGTTGAAAGTTTAGACGGACTATTGCATAATCCCGCTGCGTTCACCTCCCCGGTGAACGAAGTGGTCGCGTGGGGTGAGGACACGTGGCCTTAGGGTGGGGGCTGTGGGAGGTCCCCGCCCGCTTTTTTTGCATAAAAGAATTCCGAATCAACAACTCCTGTTGACGTAAAGTTGCAACTGCGTAAAATCCAACAGCCATACAACGTGTAGAAGCCGAGGAGATTTGCGCCGCTAGCGGGCGCATGACATGGGGTTTTTCCAGCGATCACGGCGAAAGTTCAAGCTCTGGCTTTACAAGGGCGGACGACAAACACACTCGACGCGGGATCACTCTGCTGCTCATAGGCAGCATCCGTGGTGGAAGGTGATGTGTCTGACCGGCGTCGACTACTTTTCGACACTCGGTTATCAACCCGGAATCGCCTTTCTCGCGGCACAGGCACTCTCACCCGTTGCCACCTTGGTGCTGGTCCTACTAACACTGTTCGGTGCGCTCCCAATTTACAGTCGCGTCGCTGCCGAAAGTCCACACGGCGAAGGTTCAATCGCTATGCTTGAGCGTTTGCTTTCGCGCTGGAAAGGAAAACTGTTTGTCTTAGTATTACTGGGTTTCGTCGCCACTGACTTCATCATCACCATAACGCTTTCCGCAGCAGACGCTACCGCTCACATCATTGAGAATCCGTTTACACCCGAGTTCGTGAAGCACAGTATCGGTATTACTTTGGCGTTAATTGCGTTCCTCGGCGCGATTTTTCTTAAGGGATTTAAGGAAGCAATTGGACTTGCGCTACTCCTGGTGGTTGCCTACCTGGCACTCAACGTCGTCGTCATTACTTTTGGTCTATATGAAGTCGTATCCCATCCATTTCATATTCCGGAATGGAGGACGGCTATGGTCAACCATCCAAGTGTCCACGGCAATTTGTGGTTGATTGTTGGAGTGTCACTAATTCTTTTTCCGAGACTTGCCCTCGGTTTGTCTGGTTTTGAAACCGGCGTCGCCGTCATGCCGTTGGTTCACGGTGGTCAGGACGTGGATGCAGAGGATCTACGAAAAATACACCTCTCTCGAATTGCGCGCTCCGACTCTCCTGCAGAGCAACGCGTACTAGCTGCTCGGATCAAGAACACCAGGAAGCTGCTGCGTACCGCGGCGGTAATCATGAGTGTGTTGTTGGTCACGAGCAGTGTGATCACAACCACGCTTATTCCGGCCCGCGAATTCGCAGAAGGTGGACAGGCAAATGGAAGGGCTCTCAGTTACCTGGCCCATCATTTCTTTGGCGACTACTTCGGAAGTATCTACGACCTCAGTACGATCCTGATTTTGTGGTTTGCTGGTGCTTCTGCTATGGCAGGACTGCTCAACATCGTGCCGCGATACTTACCTCGCTACGGAATGGCACCGGAATGGGCGAGAGCAACACGACCACTCGTGTTGGTCTACACCGTAATCGCGTTCTCAGTCACGATCCTCTTCCGAGCCGATGTCGACGCGCAGGGAGGTGCCTACGCGACGGGCGTGTTGGTGTTAATAAGCTCCGCCGCAATTGCTGTCACGCTTGCAGCGTACCGAGAAGGTGAGAACTGGTATCCGTTCCTACTCATCTCTCTGGTCTTCGCATACACGACTATTCAGAATATTCGCGAGCGGCCGGAAGGAATCAAGATCGCTTCGTTCTTCATCATTACGATCGTAGTAACCTCACTGGTCTCGCGAGTCTGGCGCACGACGGAATTGCGAGTCGATAAGGTGCTCTTGGATGACGTTGCGCGCGACTTCATCCGCGAAGCCGGGCGGGGAACCATTCGCATCATCGCGAATCGCAAAGACCGCGGTGATGCTCAAGAATACGAGAGCAAAGAGCGTGAAAAGCGCGCCGACAATCACATCCCCCCTGGGGAAGCAACTTTGTTCTTTGAAGTGACTCCCGGCGACGCTTCTGAATTCGCAGGCACTCTAAGTATTCATGGTGAGCGAGTAGACGGGTTTCGCGTTCTGCGAACAGAATCGCCTGCCGTTCCTAATGCGATCGCTGCGTTTCTTCTCTATCTCCGCGAT
>Ga0070690_100000401_pt1 | contig 21896 bp, 16 predicted proteins | sample KBSS33HmetaG_FD_64671 | JGI IMG/M metagenome (GOLD analysis project Ga0070690, IMG submission 64671) | Switchgrass rhizosphere microbial communities from Kellogg Biological Station, Michigan, USA - KBS S3-3H metaG | ecosystem: Host-associated > Plants > Roots > Rhizosphere ... | reverse complement strand
GGCCGGTTCGGCAACGCGTTCAAGGTCGTCGCCGGCTGGGACGCCGCCGCGCTGAGCATGGGCGCCCTCGCCTGGCTGCTGATCTTTCGCGCCGACGCGGAACGAACGCGCGGCCATGCGGCCGAAGACGATCCCGGCCGCCGGGCCGTCTGGATCATCGCCATCCTGGCGAGCGGCTTCAGCCTGTTCGCGACCGCGGTCATCCTGCGCGGCGCGCGCATGTGCGCCGTGGAAGCCCGCACGCCGTTCGTCGTTCTCTGCCTCCTCGCGGTCGCGGGCGCCTGGGCGCTCACGCACACGGCCTACACGCTCAGGTACGCGCACCTCTACTACCGCGACGACGGCAACGGCGAGGGCGGCCTCACCTTTCCGGGCGAGCCGCACGTCAAGGGTGCACCGCCGCCCCCGGACGAACCGCCCGCGTACATCGACTTCGCCTACTTCGCGTTCACGATCGGCATGTGCTTCCAGGTGTCAGACGTCACCATCACCAGCCGCCTCATCCGCCGCGCGGTGACCGCCCACGCGATTCTGTCCTTCACCTACAACACGGCGATCCTCGCGACCGCCGTCAGCCTGATCGTGGGTTTCTTTGGTTAACGGGACCCTCAAAGGGTCCCGTTGTTAACGTCCGTTACTCGACGATGATCTCGCAGGGGAAGTTGAAGGCGATGTTCTTCACGTTCGGGCTTTGCCAGGTGTCGCACGCGCTCCCGTTCAACACGAGCTGAGTGCCCGTCGCCATGCTCCAGCCGTTCGTGCCATCGAGGGCGATCGCGTTCCCCTCGATCGTGACGGACGCCTTGTTCAGCTGATTGAGATCGACGTGGATCGACTTGCCGTTGATGCTGCCGAGATCGAACGTGCAGCTCTTGACCCCCGACAGCGCCGCCGCCAGCTGCGTCTGCAGCATGTTCTGGTCGGAGGGGTTCGGCTTGAACGGCTTGGTCGGTCCCGCCGTGGCCGCGTAGGTCCCCACCACCGCCGTCGGCCCGCGCGTGGTCGGATGGCCGGACGCGGTCAGGTCGGTTTTCCAGGGCGCCACGCCCTGACACTGATCGAAGATCGCGGTCGCATCGAGACCGGACGGCACGGACGCGACGGTCGGCTCCCCCGCCCCCGCGTTCGCGAACGCGTCGAGCACGGCGCCCGGCAGGGTGAACTGCGTCGTCTGGAGGCCGAAGACGATCGTCTTGATGTTCATCGCGGAGGCGGCCTGCAGGGCGCCGACGGTCGAGTCGGACGCGCAGATCTCCAGCGCGTCGTCGCAGTAATCCTCCTGCCCGTCTGTGATGAAGATGATGAACTTGTCGCCGGGCGTGGTGTCCGCCGTCAGCGCCTTCGCGGTCGCCGTGATCGCGTAGCTCGCGGGCGACTCGAACTTCTTGCCCGTCGTCGACGAGTCGGCCTCGACCGGCCACGCCAGCCCGTCGTACTTCGTCTTGATGGCGGACGCGTTGTTGAGCGCCGGCGAAACGTTGTCCGCGAGCGTGCCCGCCGTGGCCAGCGTGCACGATCCGCCGCCGGCCGGATTGGTCCCGAAGACCGTCGTGAATCCGAAGCGGACCTGCGCGTCGAGCCCGGTCAGCACGGTCTCGATGGCGGCCTGGAGCTGAGACCAGGACGTGTCCGACTTGGTGGGGCAGACAGGCTGAGTCGTCGTCAGGCAGTGGAACATGCTCCCCGATCGATCGACCACCAGGTAAACGGTGGGGATCTTCGGCTCGAAGGTGTACTGCGCCTGCTGGCAGGCCCCCGCGTCCGGGTCGATCGTGATGGAGCCGCCGAAGCCGCCCAGGCCCGGCCCTCCCCCCGTTCCGGGGCCGTTCCCGGTGCCCTGGGTCCCGGCCACGCCCGAGCTCGACCCGGCATGGCCGCCCGTCCCGGTCGGGGTCGCGACGACACCCGCCTTACATCCGGCGCCCAGCGCCACGGCCCCGAAAACCAGCAGCGTCAGAACGGATTTCCCATGCGCTGCAACAGGATAAGCAACACGAGTCATGTATTCGCTCCTCGGTCGAAAGTGTCCCAGGCTACCACGTCAGTGCGCGTGACGGCTGCGTGACGCGCCATGTTCCGCATAGAAGTGTTTACGACCCCCATGGTACCGTGGAGCTTTCACGGGGACCCTCGTTTCACCTAACGAAAATATGACGTTGCGACGACTGGGCGGTGGGCGGTTCGCGGTCTGGGCGATGGCGATTGCCCTGGTGGCGTCTGTGGGCTGCAAGAAGGGCAGCTCCAACCCGGATGCGTCGGACGGGCCGAAGACCGACGGCATCACCATCCCCGACACGATGCCGGGCGAGACGCGCGACGTCGGTTCCGATACCAAGCCCTGCGTCGCCGGCACGAAGGGGAAAGCCGCCGCGTGCACCTGCGACGCCGAATGTGGGAGCGGCCACTGCGCCGACGGCGTCTGCTGCGAGACGGCCTGCACCGAGGGCTGCAAGACGTGCGCGGCGACCGGCATGGAGGGCACCTGCGTGAACCGCATGCTCGGCGGCACGCCGCGCGATACGACCACCTGCACGACGTCCCCCGTCTCGAGCTGCGGGTTCGACGGCAAGTGCGACGGCATGGGCGGCTGCAGCAAGTACCCGATGAACACGGTCTGCAAGGCGGGCACCTGCGACGGCGACGCCGTCATCGGCGCCAACGTCTGCGACGGCATCGGCCACTGCAAGCCGGGGTCGACGCGCATCTGCGTCCCGTTCTCCTGCAACCCGGGCACGGGCGCTTGCTTCGAAGCCTGCACCACCAGCAGCCAGTGCGTGAGCGGCCACCAGTGCGTGGGCGGAAGCTGCGGCCCGCGCATGAAGGGCGCGGCCTGCCAGAACCCCGAGGACTGCGCCTCCGGCTTCTGCGCCGACGGCGTCTGCTGCAACGTCGCCTGCAGCGGGCCCTGTCTCTCCTGCAACCTCATGGGCCGCGAGGGCACCTGCTGGCCTCTCGACGCCGACGTCGTCGACACGCGGAAGATCTGCACGGACAAGGGCGCGTCGATGTGCGGCCAGAACGGGCTGTGCGACGGCCTCGGTGGCTGCCAGAAGTACGCGCGCGACACGGTCTGCAAGGCCCCGACCTGCTCGGGCAACCGCCTGAACACGGCCGGCACCTGCGACGGGCTCGGCACCTGCAGTCCGCCCGGCATCCAGAACTGCAACCCGTTCCGCTGTGCGAACGGCGCGTGCGCGACCACGTGCACGACGAACGCGGACTGCGACGTCGGCATTGCGTGCGTCAACGGCACCTGCGGGCCCAAGCAGGACGGCCAGAGCTGCACGACGTCCGCCGAGTGCCAGCACAACCACTGCGTGGACAAGATCTGCTGTGACCAGGCATGCACGGGCGCCTGCCGCAGCTGCGCGCTGCCGGGGACGCTGCTCGGAAAGTGCACGCCGGTCGCGGCCGGAACGGTCGATCCGCGCGCCGTCTGCACGATGATGCCGCAGTCGAGCTGCGGCACGAACGGCAAGTGCGACGGCAGCGGCGGCTGCCAGGCGTGGCCGGTCGGGACGTTGTGCGCGAACGAGACCTGCAACCCCACGGGCAACGTCTACACGGCGCCGTCGACCTGCAACGCCGCCGGTCAGTGCGTCGCGCCCGATTCGGTGGCGTGCAGCCCGTTCATCTGCAACGGCACGCGCTGCTTCAACGCGTGCACCGCGAACAACCAGTGCGTGCCGCCGTTCACCTGCGCGGCGAATTCGTGCGGTCTCAAGGAGAACGGAGCCTCCTGCTCGGCCCCCAACGAATGCCGCAGCACGTTCTGTGCGCAGGGCGTCTGCTGCGACACCGCCTGCAACACCTCGTGCAAGTCGTGCATCGCCGGCATGCTGGGCGTCTGCACGAACGTCGCGACCGGCGCGCAGGATCCGGCCGGCCTCTGCCAGGCGCAGGCGCAGTCGACCTGCGGCACCAACGGCAAGTGCGAGGCGGGCGCCTGCCAGAAGTGGGGATCCGGCACGCCCTGCATGGACCCGACCTGCGCCGCCACGACCAACGCCTCGACGGCGCTGTCGACGTGCAACGGGGCGGGCGACTGCATCACGCCGCCCACGACGTCCTGCTTCCCCTATCGGTGCGACGCGACCGCCTGTTTCGCCTCGTGCACCTCGAGCACCCAGTGCCAGCCGCCGGCGTCGTGCGTGAACGGAAGCTGCGGCCTCTCGCCGAACGGCGCGGTCTGCGCGAACAAGAACGAATGCCTGTCCGGGAACTGCGAGCAGGGCGTCTGCTGTGAGACCACCTGCCAGGGCGTCTGCAAGTCGTGCGCGCTGACGGCGTCGCGCGGGACCTGCTCGAACCTCCCCAACGGCGCCGCCGACATCATGTCCCGCTGCTCGGACCAGGGCGGGCCCAGCTGCAGCACCGACGGCTTCTGCAACGGCGCCGGCGCCTGCCGGCTGTACGCGGCCGGCACCCCGTGCGCGTCGGCGTCCTGCGCGGCCGGCCTGTCGACCCAGACCAACGGACGGACGTGCAACGGCCTGGGCGTCTGCCAGCCCGCCACCACCGTCGCGTGCGCGCCGTACATGTGCAACGGGACGAACGCGTGCTTCGCGGTCTGCCGAAACGATCTCGATTGCCTGGCACCCAACATCTGCGACCCGCAGACCAGCCGCTGCGGCAACCTGCGCCGCCAGGGCCAGACCTGCACCGCCACCAGCGACTGCCTGACCGGTAACTTCTGCGTCGACGGCGTCTGCTGCGGCACCAGTTCCTGCTCGCTGTGCATGGCGTGCAACGTCGGGGCGAGCGCCGGCACCTGCGCCTTCGTTCCGCTCGGCCAGCCGGAGACGATGAACCGCTGCACGGCCAGCCCTCCCTGCGGCAACACCGGCCTGTGCAACGGCGCCGGCGGCTGCCAGCTGGCCGCAACGAGCGTGACGTGCGGAACCCAGTCGTGCACCGGATCGACGTTCACGCCGCTGTCTCACTGCAACGGAACGGGTGGCTGCCTGGCGCCGACCTCGTCGAGCTGCTCGCCTTACCTGTGCACGGGCACCTCCTGCCGCACCAACTGCGCGATGGACTCGCACTGCCTGGCGCCGTTCACCTGCCAGGGAACGGCGCCCAACCGCAGCTGCGCGCTGAAGCCCAACGGTATGGCCTGCGCGGCCGGCGGCGAATGCATCAGCGGCAGCTGCGTCAACAGCGTCTGCTGCGGCCTCCCTGCCGGCAGCACCTCGTGCGGCACCTGCCAGACCTGCGCGGGAGCGACGCCCGGCACGTGCACGCCGCTTGCCGCCGGGACCGCGGCGCCTTCCGGTCAGTGCGCCGCCAATCCGCCTTGCGGCAACACCGGCGTCTGCAACGGCTCGGGCGGCTGCACGCAGGCCGCGTCCAGCGTGGCTTGCGGTCTGCCGCAGTCGTGCACCGGCACGACCTTTCAGCCGCCCTCGCGCTGCTCCGGCACGGGCACCTGCAGCCAGATGAGCACGAGCAGCTGCGGCAACTACGTCTGCAGCGGCACCAGCTGCCTGACCACCTGCACCGCCGACAACCAGTGCTCGGATACCACCAACCTTTACTGCACGGGGAGCACAGGCGCGCCCGGAAGCTGCGTGGCCAAGAAGGCGAACGGCGCCACCTGCACCGTGACGAAGGAATGCGCGAGCGGCAACTGCGTCGACGGCTACTGCTGCGGGGCCTCGAGCTGCCCCGCCTGCCAGTCGTGCAACGTCGCCGGCAGCCTGGGAACGTGCACGAACGTTGCTGACAACACGGCCGATCCGCCCAACTGCGCGGCCAACCCGCCCTGCGGCAACACCGGCGTTTGCGTCGGCGGCGCCTGCCAGCAGGCGGCCAGCACGGTCTCGTGCGGTCTGGCGCAGTCGTGCACCGGCTCGACCTTCCAGCCGCCGTCGAAATGCTCGGGGACGGGCACCTGCAGCCAGCAGAGCACGACCACCTGCGGCAACTACATCTGCAGCGGCACGAGCTGCCTGACCACGTGCACGGCCGACAACCAGTGCGTGAACATGACCAGCCTCTACTGCACCGGCAGCTCGGGGTCGCCCGGAACGTGCGCGACGAAGAAGACCAACGGCATCACATGCAACGCCGCGAAGGAGTGCATGAGCGGCAACTGCGTCGACGGCTACTGCTGCGGGGCCCCCAGCTGTCTTCCCTGCATGTCCTGCAACGTCGCCGGCAGCCTCGGGACCTGCACGAACGTTCCTGACAACACCTCCGATCCGCCCAACTGCGCGGCCAACCCGCCCTGCGGCAACACCGGCTTCTGCGTGGGCGGCGCCTGCCAGCAGGCGGCGAGCACGGTCTCGTGCGGCCTGGCGCAGTCGTGCAGCGGGACGACCTTCCAGCCGGCCTCCAAGTGTTCGGGAACGGGCACCTGCAACCAGCAGAGCACCAGCAGCTGCGGCAGCTACGTCTGCAGCGGCAGCAGCTGCCTGGTCAACTGCACGGCCGACAACCAGTGCTCGGACACCACCAACATGTACTGCACCGGCAGCGCCGGTTCGCCGGGGATCTGCACGGGCAAGAATCCGAACGGCACCGCCTGCGGGCTTGGCCACGAGTGCCAGTCGGGCAACTGCGTCGACGGCTTCTGCTGCTTCAGCAGCTCCTGCAGCACCACCTGCCAGGCCTGCGACGTCCTCGGCCACCGGGGCACCTGCTGGGACCAGCCGGATGGCGAGACAGAGAGACACAGCCGCTGCGGCCCGAACGGCAACTGCGGCAACACCGGGACCTGCACGGGCGGCGCCTGCACCCTGGTCGCGGCCAGCACCCAGTGCAGCGGATTCTTCTGCGTGGGCGGGACGGACCACGTGTTCCAGCCCGGCGGCTCGTGCAACGGCACCGGCGTGTGCGTCATCCCGGACCCCGTGGATTGTCTGAACTACAAGTGCACGACGGGCAGCTGTTTCTCGGTGTGCAACAACGACAACCAGTGCGTGGCCACGGCTTACTGCACGGGCAACGCGACCACGGCGGGCAGCTGCCTTCCCAAGGGCGGCCTCGGCGCCACCTGCTCGCAAGACAAGGAATGCGCGGCCGGCACCTTCTGCACCGAAGGCGTCTGTTGCAACGTCAGCGCCTGCTCGCAGCCGTGCTACAGCTGCAAGGTTCCGCTGCTCCAGGGCACGTGCAACCCGGTGAAGCCAGGCGGGCTGGATCCGATGAACACGTGCCCGAACCAGGGCGCCGCGAGCTGCGGGCTGAACGGCCGCTGCGACGGTGGCGGCAGCTGCCAGTTCTACGACACGACCACGGAGTGCGCGACGCAGTGTAACGGGCCGACCTTCACGCACACGTTGTGCGGCGGCCCGAACATGTGCAACGGCATCGTGGTCACCGATACCTGCCCGACGAACACCTGCACCATCGCCGGCTGCGACCCGCCGTAACTTTTCCCGAGGCCCGAGGCCCTTTCTTAGGTCAGCTTGAGCAGCGCCGTCAGCGGGCTGTACGGCAGCTTGTGCGCGAGCGCCACCGGCGAGCACGTCACGTTGCCGCCGTAGCAGTTCACCCCCTTGGCCAGCGCCGCGTCGTCGGTGACGGCGCGCGCGACGCCCATGTCGGCGATCTTCTGCGCGTACTCGATCGTGACATTGGTCAGCGCCCACGTGCTGGTCTGCGCGACGGCGCCCGGCATGTTCGGGACGCAGTAGTGGACGACGCCATGAACCTCGTAGGTCGGGTGATCGTGATCGGTCGGCCGGCAGGTCTCGATGCACCCGCCCTGGTCGACCGCGACGTCGACGACGACGCTGCCCTTGTCCATTGCCGCGACCAGCGCCTCGTCGACCAGCTTGGGCGCCACGGCGCCCGGAATCAGCACCGCGCCCACGACCAGGTCGGCGCGCCGCACCGTCTCCTCGATGTTGTACGGGTTCGAATACAGCGTCTCGATCGAGCTGCCGAACACGTCCTCCAGGTAACCCATCGTCTTGGCGCGGACGTCCAGCACCGTCACGTACGCGCCCATCCCGATGGCGATGGTGGCGGCGCTGCGTCCGACGACGCCGCCGCCCAGGATCACCACGCGCCCGCGCCGCGTGCCCGGCACGCCGCCCAGCAGCACGCCTTTGCCGCCGCGTTCCTTCTCCAGGCAGGAGGCGCCAACCTGGACCGCCATCCGGCCCGCGACCTCGCTCATCGGCCGCAAGAGCGGCAGCCGTCCGTCCGCCGTCTCGATCGTCTCGTACGCAACCGCCGCCACCTTCGATTTCACCAGCTCGCGCGTCAGCGCCGGCTCCGCGGCCAGGTGCAGGTACGTGTACAGGATCAGCCCCTCGCGGAAATAGCCGTACTCCGCCGCGAGCGGCTCCTTGACCTTGACGACCATCTCCGCGCTCCAGGCGTCCGCCGCGCCGGGGACGATGGTCGCGCCGGCCGCGACGTACTGGTCGTCGCTGATGCCGCTCCCCTCTCCGGCGGTGTGCTGAACGAGGACGCGATGGCCGTGCGACACGAGCTGGCGGACGCCCGCGGGCGTCATCGCGACACGGTACTCGCGCGTCTTGATCTCCTTGGGTACGCCGATCAGCATGGGCGCAAGATAATCTAAAATCACCCGTCCTCGTACGGGTACGGGCCTAGCGCCTCAGATTGCGCAGCAGCAGCTTCAGGTTCTGGAGGTCGATCGGCTTCTCGACGCGCGCGTTGGGAATGCGTTCCAGGAACTCGCGGGCGCGCGGCGTGAAGGCGCCGCCGGTCACGAATACCATCCGATCGACCTGGTCGGGCGCGAGCCGACCCATCTCGGCGTACAGGTCCATGCCCGTCAGCTCGGGCATCATCAGGTCGCACAGGATCACGTCGTAACGTTCGCCACCGCGCAGCCGCTCGAGCGCCCGCCGCCCGTCGCCCACGCAGGTGACGTGGTAGTCGGCGGAGAACGCCCGGCGCAGCGCGCCCAGGATCATCGGCTCGTCGTCGATGATCAGCAGCCGCCCCCCCGATGCACCGACATCGGCGGGAAGGCGTGCCGGGGCGCCGCTCGGTGTCTCGATCGCGACCGGCGGCAGCATCACGCGGAAGGCGCTTCCCTTCCCGATCTCGCTGTCGACGCCAATCTCGCCGCCGAGCGCGCTCAGGATGCCGTTGCAGATCCAGAGCCCCAGCCCCGTCCCCTCGCCCGCCGGCTTGGTCGTGAAGAACGGATCGAAGATGCGCTCGCGGATCTCCTTGGGGATCCCGCTGCCGGTGTCGCGAATCTCCACGACCGCATGACCGCGGCCGTCCGTGCGCGTGCTGACCCGGATCTCGTTGCGCTCGGTCTCGCCCTCCGGAATCGCGTGGGCGGCGTTGAGCAGCAGGTTCAGGAACACCTGCCCCAGCCGGGATTCGTTGGCCTCGACCATCGGCGTGTCGCCATAATCCTTCACCAGGCGCGCGCGGTGCCGGATCTCGTTCCAGGCGATGTTGATCGACGAATCCAGCACCCGCCGCAGCGCGACCGGCCCGCTCTGATCCTCGTCGCCGCGGGCGAACACGCGCAGGTCGCGCACGATGTTGCGCACCCGTTCGGCGCCCTGGCGCGCCTCGGCCAGCGCCTCCCCGGCCTCGTCCACCGAGTGCCCGAGATCGCCTGACAGGCTGCTGATCCGGTTCACCCGGGAGGCGATCGTCGTGATCTGGTGCCGGACGAAGTCGATGTTCGCGACGATGTAGGCGAGCGGGTTGTTGATCTCGTGGGCGACGCCGGCGGCCAGCGTCCCGACCGCCGCCATGCGGCCCGCGAAGATCAGCTGGTTCTCCATCCGGCGGCGCTCGGTCAGGTCGCGGATGTACAGGTAGTGACCCTTGGGGCCCGGCCGACTTCCCAGAATGTCGACCACCGGGACGATGGCCATCACCATGCCGAACGGCGTGCCGTCCTTTTGGGCGCCGTGCACCTCGCGCTCGACCTTGTCGCGGGCGCTGTTCAGGTCGCCGCGAACGGCCGCGCGGTCCGCGGCCGAGACGATGACCTCCCAGTTGCGCCCGACGATCTCGCTCGACTCATACCCGGTGAGCCGCGTGAAGGCGCGGTTGATCGAGACCACCCGACCCTCCAGGTCGATGCGGCAAATGGCCTCCGCGGCGTCCTCCAGGGCCGCCCTGAGCTCGCGAACTTGTTCCTCCAGGCGCGCCACGAGCACGTCTGAACTTCTCGGCGTGGCCACCAGGACCTCCGGGGGAGAGGACCTAAGCTGAGGCACGCCCGTCAGAATATCAGGCGCCAACAGCGCAAGGGAAGTTACTTCTTTAACCTCTTTAACCTGGAAAATGTTTACGGCGCCATCGGCTCACCGACGGAGAACTCAACCATTGGTGAGTAAGGCTAAAGCCGTCTATCTCCGCGAGAAGACGTACAAAACTTCCGCGGGATGACTGTACAACACGCGGCGAGGCGCCACTGCAACTCAGCCGCGGGTTCTACAAGACGCCAGGTGGGACCGCAGCTCAGCGGTGGAACATGCCGCCGGAAGACGAGCGGCTGCCCCACCCCGCGCCCCCGCGACCACCCAGCAGCTCCCCGGCGCGCTCCCGGACCTTCGGGCTCTGGTCGTGGGCGGCGGCTTCCTTGATGAACGGCATCGCCGGCTGGCCCAGGCTGCGCAGGAAGGCCTGCGACCGGTCGTAGCCGCGATCGCTCGCCAGGGACCGGATGGCGCCCTTGATCAGATCCGGATCCGCCTTCAGCGCCGGGTTCTTGCGCACCGCGATCTGCGCGGCCGCCAGACCGTCGGCCCACCGCCGGTTGTCGAAGGCGATCATCGCGAGCAGGTACGGCACGTCGGCGTTGTCCGGCTGCTGGGTCCGGAGCTGATTGAGAAGCGCGATGGCCGCATCAATCTCGCCCCGCGCGACCATCTGGCGCGCCTGTTCCAGCTGCGGGCTGTCGCCGGCGGGCGGGTTCGCGGCGGCCGCCGGGGTCACGCCGGTCGGCGTGCCGCCGGCGACCGTACCCGGCGACGGACGGACGGCGGCGGTCCCGTTCCCGTCCGGCGCGTGCCGCAGCCCGCGGCCGATCAGCAGCGCCAGCAGCGCCACGACCACGAACAGCGCGCCGATCCACGCCAGCCGCGCCTGCCGAACCGGCGGTCCGCCGGTGGCGCTCCCTTCTTCCATCCGCCGGCGGACGGCGGACACCGTGTCGATCGTCGTCTTGGCGTCCTGGCGGATTGTCGCGGCCGGCGCCGGCTTGCCCCGATCCGCCTTTCCCGCTTTGTCGCCCTTCGCGTCGGCCTTCGGCGCGTCGGCCGGCCTGGCAGGCGCCTTGGCGACGCTGACGTCCGAGCCCGCGGCCTTGCCCTCCGGCGTCGCCGCCAGCGCGGCCGCCAGATCGGCCGCCGTCTGGAACCGATCCTCGGGCAGCTTCGACATCGCCTTGTCGATCAACGCCTCCAGCTCCAGCGAGTACTTCGACTCGGGCGCGGCGGCGCGCAGCTTCGGCGGCGCCGATTCGCGCTGCATCAGGATCACCTCGCCGACGTTCTCCGACTGGAACGGCTTCTTGCCGGTGAACATCTCGTAAAGCACGATGCCGACCGTGTAGAGATCCGTGCGCGCGTCGATGGCGCCTTCCGCGCCCGACTGCTCCGGCGACATGTAGCTCGGGGTGCCGACCGCCATCCCCGCCGTCATCTGCGGACCGTCGCGCAGCTTCGCGAGCCCGAAATCGAGGATGCGCAGGTGCTCCTTCAGCCCCGCCTCCTCGCTCAGGATCAGATTCTCGGGCTTGAGGTCGCGGTGAACGATGCCATGCTCGTGCGCGTGCGCGAGCCCGGCCAGCAACTGCTGGGCGAGGCGCATCGCACGCGCCGCCGGCAACCGACCCTCCAGCATCAGGTCGCGCAGCGTCCGCCCGGTGACGAAGTCCATGACCAGGTACGGTGAGCCCTCGACGCCGAAGTCGATCACCGACACGCAGTTCGGGTGCAGGAGGCGGCTCATCGCCTTGGCCTCCGTCTCGAACCGGCTCAGGAACGTCTTCTGGGCGGCGATCCACGGATGCAGGAACTTGACCGCGACCGCTCGCCCCAGCTGCACCCTCTCCCCCCTGTAAACGACGCCCATCGCGCCCGACGCCAGCCGGGACAGGATGAGGTATCGACCCTGCAGAGTGCACCCGACGCGCGGATCAGGGGGTGCCGGCTCGCCACTCACGCGCCCAGCGTAACACGCGCGGAGGTGTCACGCGCCCCTACACGTCGCCCTTGTTTCGCGTTTACGCCGCCTTAGCTTCTGCAGGTTCCCCCATGGTTGACGTTGGCCTCGGTTGGCACGCCGGCGGGGGCACGAGCGAAGGGACGACCCGCCCCGCGTCCGTGCTCCTTGTGGACGACCGTCCGGCGAACCTCGTCGCGCTCGAGGCGACGCTCGCGCCCCTCGGCATCCGCACGGTGACCGCGGTCTCGGGGCCCGAGGCGCTTCGCCGGCTTCTCGCCGAGGAATTCGCGCTCGTGCTGCTCGACGTGCAGATGCCGGGCATGGACGGGTTCGAGACCGCGACGCTGATGAAGCGGCACCCGCGCACGGCGCACGTGCCGATCATCTTCGTCACCGCGATCCATCGCGAGGCCTCGCACCTGTTCACCGGCTACGAGCGCGGCGCGGTCGACTACCTGACCAAACCTTTCGATCCGAACATTCTGCGCTCGAAGGTGCGGGTGTTCGTCGATCTGTTCTGCAAGGAGCGCCAGCTGCGCGAGCAGTCCGCGCTGATGCACGAACGCGAGTCACGCGACCGCGAGCATCGGACCGAGGAGCGCTTTCGCGCCCTGCTGGATTCGATGCCTCTGTGCGTGTGGGCGCTGGGCGCCGACGGCACACCCGTCTACGCGAACCGATCGTGGCTGGAGTACGCCGGCGCCGACGCCGGCGCGCAGGGACCGCTGGCGGCGCTGCACCCGGAGGACGAGGCGGCGGTGCGCACCGACGTGCAGACCGCGCTCGCGCGCGGGGAGCCGCTGGAGCTCGAGTACCGGCTGCGCAGCGCGCGCGACGGCAGCTATCGCTGGCACGCCGTTCGTTTCCTGCCCCAGCGCGATCCCGAGGGCGTGGTGAGCGGCTGGATCGGCACCGCGACCGACATCGAGAACTTCAAGCGCGCCCAGCAGGCTCACTCCGAGCTGGCGGTGCGCGAGCGCGAGGCGCGCGAGGCGGCCGAGGCGGCCAACCGCGCCAAGGACGAATTCCTGGCGACGCTTTCGCACGAGCTGCGGACGCCGCTGAACGCGATGGTGGGCTGGACGCACATGCTGCGGTCGCGGACGCTCACGCCCGAGAAGCAACAGAAAGCGCTGCAGACCATCGAGCGCAACGCGCGCGCGCAGGCCGAGCTGATCGAGGACATCCTCGACCTGTCGCGCATCATCGCCGGCAAGCTGCGCATCGAGATCCATCCGGTCGACCTGCCGGCGATCCTCGAGATGGCCGTCGACGCCGTGCGGCCCGCGGCCGACGCGAAGGGGATCACCCTCGATCGCCAGGTGGGGCCCCTTCCCGACGAATTCTCCGGCGACCCGGCTCGCCTGCAGCAGGCGATCTGGAATTTGCTGTCGAACGCCATCAAGTTCACGCCCCCGGGCGGCCGCGTGACCCTGGAGGTCACCGCGGCCGGCAAGGAGGTCGTCGTCGAGGTCCGCGACACCGGTTGCGGCATCGCCACCGATTTCATGCCGTTCGTATTCGATCGGTTTCGTCAGCTCGACAGCAGCAGCAAGCGCAGCCACGGCGGTCTGGGGATCGGTCTGGCGATCGTCCGCCACATCGTCGAGCTGCACGGCGGCACCGCGAGCTGCGAGAGCCCCGGAACAGATCGCGGCGCGACCTTCACCCTGCGGCTGCCGATCCGCGCGAAAGGAGCGTCACCGGTCGCGGTGGCGCCGGAGGCGCGTCTCGCCGGCGCGGTGCGGCCGTCGAGCGACGAGCTGGTCGACCTCACCGGCATCAAGGTGCTGCTGGTCGACGACGAACCCGACGCGCGCGAGCTGCTGACCGAGGTGCTGGAGCAATGCGGGGCGGTGGTGGTCTCTGCGCAGAGCGCCGATGAGGCGGTGCGCCTGATCCCGCGCGAACGTCCCGCGGTCCTGCTCAGCGACATCGGGCTGCCCGGGGAGGACGGGTACAAGCTGATCAGCCGCGTGCGCGCGCTGGGCGCCGCCGAGGGTGGAAACCTCCCGGCGGCGGCCATCACCGCCTACGCGCGTTCGGACGACGCGCGCCGCGCGCTGGCGGCCGGCTACCAGCGCCACGCCCCGAAACCGATCCAGCCGATCACGCTGGCGGCCCTCGTCGCCGGCCTCGCTCAGATGCGCGAAGAACGGGATGACGGTCCGACGTCCACGGACGCCGAGGCGATAGCGGATCTCACGGGGCCTGAGGCCTGAGGCCCGAGGCCTGAGGCCCTTTCTCGGGGCCCGGAGCCTGCGGCCCTTTGCCGGCGGGCTTGGCGAACGGCAGCTCCTTCGAGATCAGGCCACGCTTGAGCAGGAACTCGCGCACGACGCGCGTGGCGCGCAGGACCTCGTATCCATCGAAGTCGCCGTGGCCGCCACCCTCGATCGGGACCAGGCGATTCGGCACGCCGACGCGGTCCAGGGCCTCGTGCAGCCGCTTCGCCTGCGTGTACGGCACCACCGGATCGGCCTCGCCGTGCAGCGTGAGGACGGCCGGCACTCCCTTGCGGACGTAGTTGATCGGAGAGACCCGCGCCGCGCGCGCCGCCGCGTCCGGGCCCGGGCCGATCCAGCCGACCGCGAAATCGCGCGGGTGGGCCGGCGCGATCAGCTCGGCGACGTCGACGATGCCGAAGAAGTTGATGACCGCCGCCACGGTCAGCGGCTCGTTCCCCGGGCAGAGCCCGTCGAATCCCGCCGTCGCGGGCGCCATCGCGTCCATCAGCGCGAGGTGCGCGCCCGCCGAGCTGCCCACCAGCACCAGGCGCGTCGGATCGAACCCGTATTGCGGCGCATGGCGGATCACCCAGCGCAGCGCGCAACGGCTGTCCTCGACCGCCGCCGGGGCGGTCGCGACCCGCGCGACGCGATAGTCGACGTTGACGACGGCGAACCCCATGGCCAGGTACGGCAGGACGTCCAGCGCGATCTCATCCTTGCTGCCGGTCACCCAGCCGCCGCCGTGGAACAGGATGGCGGTCGGCATCACCCCGCTGGGACGCCGCGGCAGGTAGAGGTCCAGCTTTCCATTCCAGGTGCCGGCGGTCAGGTAGATGACGTCCGGCTCGACCCGATAGCTCGTGGCGATGAGCGCCGCGCCGTCCACCGCCGCGGCGGCGCTGGGTGGTCCCGCCCCGTGAACCGACGGCGCCCCCGGTGCCGTCGCCATCGCGAGCACCGCCAGCGTCGACAGGATCCGCATGCGCGTCGTCATGTTGGGATGTGGCAAACCGTTTGACAAGGGCGACATGAGGCTCGAAGAATCCAGGGATGGGGACTGCAGGCCCGTGTGGCGGCATCCTGGTTGTCGATGACGATCCGGACATTCGCGATTCACTGCGCGAGGTACTGGAAGACGAGGGCTACGAGGTCGCCTGCGTCGGCAACGGGCAGGAGGCGCTCGACCACCTCAAGACCACGACGCCGCAGCCATGCGTCATCCTGCTGGATCTCATGATGCCGGTGATGGACGGCTGGCAGTTCCGCCGCGAGCAGAAGCTACACCCCGAGATCGCGGAGATCCCGCTGGTCGTGATCACCGCGACGGGGAAGCGGCCGGTGTTGATCGACGCCGCCGAGCTGGTGATGAAGCCGCTGGATCTGACGCAGCTGTTCGCCGCGATCGAACGATACTGTCATTAGCGGCGCGAGCGGTTCACATCCCGCCGACGAACTTCCACTGATCGTTCTCGTGCTCGAGAAAGAACTTGTGGTAGTCGTTCACGCGGCGGTAGCGATCGCCGAAGTCCGCGGCCAGCTCGAACGCACCGTCGAGGAACACCTCCACCTCGGCGCGATCGTTGTTCACGGTGATCTTGCGGTACTCGATCTGGTAGCGAAGCGACTTCACCTGTTTCAGCTTCTCGGTCAGCACCTGCTTGAGACCCTCGTAGCCGTAGTCGTCGTCCGAGCGCGGCGTCCCCGAGTCCTCGAAGTAGCGCTGCGACGCCAGCACCAGCAGCCCCTCGACGTTGTGCTCCAGCATCCGGCGGCGGTACTGCTCGATGGTCTCGATGATCTTGATGTTCTCGTCGTTGCGGACGATCTGCGTGCCCGGGAAAAAGTCCGTGTGTGCGCAGGCGCCGGCCCCGATGAGCGGCAGCAGGACAGCCAACGATTTCAGAAATCGCACAGGCGAGCGCATCCGGCGAGCCCGTGTTGCACGATCCATTCCAGAACGAAGCGGCCGCCGATCCAGCGGCTTTTGCAGGCATGTCCTGACGCTTCGGCGCTCCGCGGCCCGAAGCCGTGCCACTTTGGCAAGCGGCGACAATCCCCCCTTCCTCCGGTAATTCCTACGCTAATTCCAGCTCTTGGAGCCAACCCCGAGATCTGCGATATTTCCGCTCCCCGCGAGACCAAATGATGGGCGAATCCTCCGAGCAGCCGCGCGAATTTCCGCGCTTCGAAGTCAACGCGTACGTCGACTACACCGGCAACGAGGTGCTGCTGTTCCATCGCATCCAGAACATCTCGCTCGGCGGCGTCTGCATCCAGACGACGGGCGTCGAGGAGGTGGGAACGCTGGTGGACCTGGTCCTCAACTTCCCCGACCTCGACGCCTCGATCGCCATCCAGGGCGAGGTCGTGTGGGCGAACCGCGAGCCGCCGATGGACATGGGCATCCGCTACGTCGACATGGACGAAGAGCGCAAGGACACGCTCCGCAAGTACATCAACATGGTCCGCAAGTAAGCGCGCGACCGAACCGCTGAACCCGACGGGTTAAAGGTCGAACAGGCCGTCGCCCGCCGCGAGGTGCTTCCTCACGCTCGCGAGGCGATCCAGGTAGCGCTGGTAATTCTTGCCGGGCGCGGCGCCCGCGTCGCGTTTCAGGTGAACGTCGGTGATCCGCGTGACCGCGAAGCGGCAGGCGACGAAGCGCAGCTCCGCGCCGAATGCCGTCCGCTCGTCGTCGTTCACGGGCCGCGCGGCGACGTAGGCCTCGACCAGCGCGCGCACGATCTCGGCGCGGAAGTCGTCGCGGCCGTAGCCGAACGCCAGCGTCGTCACCGCCAGGTCGTAGACGAAGCGGCCCCACGACGCCTGCTCGAAATCGATCAGCGCCGCCAGCGCCCCGCCGTCGTCATACATGACGTTGTCGACGAACAGATCGCCGTGAATGATTCCGAGCGGCACGTTCCGGGCGCGTTCGCCGCGCAGGCGCTCGAGCTCCGGCGTCAGCACCGCCACCGCGGCCGCCAGCTCCGGCCGGGCGAGCGCCGTGATACCAGCGAGGCGCGCGTCGATCTCCGCCGGCTCGTATCGGCCCGCGGCGTGATCGGGAAAACCGACGCTGGCGTGGTGCAGTGTCGCGAGCGCCGTCCCGACCGCCGCCGCGTGCGCGGGCGTCAGCTCGGCTCGCGCAAGCGTTCGCCCCTCTACCCAGGGAAACAGCGAGACGAATTCGCCCCGCCAGCGCGCGAACGCGAGCCCGTCGGACGAAGCCCGGGGAACCGGCGTCGGGACGCCCTGCGCGGCGGCGTGCGCGACGATCGCGGCCTCCCTCCAGACGTCGTCCTCTGACTTTCCCTCGTTGATGCGCAGGAAGAACCGCCCGGCGCTTGTGTCGACGCGCAGGTTCGTGTTGATCGTGCCGACGGCGATCGGCTGGTGCCCGGCATAGCCCGCGATCCCGAACCCCGCGAGGATCTCGCGGACGTCGTCCGCGCTAAGCGTTCGAAACAGCGCCATGGGCAGGCAACGCCGGCGACACCGGCAACGCCGCTTCGACCGCGGTCAGGAAACGCGCGTAGAGCGCCTCCTCGGCAGCGAGCACGGCCTCCAGCCGGCGGCGCCAGTCGGACAGCGTCCGTTCCAGCCCGACCGCCATCTCCTCCAGGTGCCGGTCCTCGTCCTTCGAGATCGCGGCCACCGAGAACCCGGCGCCGCTCGCCCGCAGGCAGTCGTCGTAGATCGGATAGAAGACCTGCGCGCGCACCTCGACGGCGGCGCTGGTGAGGCGGTAGTTGGCCTCGGTGCGCTCCGCCGGCTGCAAATCCACCAGCGCCTCCTCGGCGCGCCGGTCGAGCGCCTGCAGGTAGCCCTCGCCAGCGTCGCCCGCCAGCGTCGCGTCGTCGGCGAACGTGCGGACGCCGCCCGCCGTGCCCGCCAGCGCGACGGCCGCCTTCTTGAGGCGCAGGGCGTGCACCGCCTCGTCGAGGATGTGTTGCAAACCGTCCAGCGCGATGTGTTCCGAGCGCCGGCTCTTCAGGATCTTGCGCACGCCGACGTACTCGAGACGCGCCAGCGTGTTGACGAAGCGCGCGTGCAGGTCCACGTCGACCACGATGCGATCGAGCAGCCGGCGCGTGCGCGCGGCGTTGTCGTGCGACGCGCAGGAGGCAACATATTCCCGCATTGAAGAAGCCTTTCTTCGCAGACTTGACGGGATCACGCAAGACTTGCTCTATTCGCCGCGTGGCGGCGACGGACAAGGACGAGCTCGTCCGGAAACACCTGTCGCTCGTGCAGGCGATCGCGCGCAAGCTGAAACGGACGCTGGGCGCGGCGATCGAGGTCGACGACCTGGTCGGCTACGGCAGCAAGGGCCTGGTCGAGGCCGCCGAGCGCTTCGACGGCCGCGCGGGCGTCACCTTCTCGACGTTCGCCTACTACCGGATCCGCGGCGCGATGTACGACGGGATCCGGGCGATGGGCTGGTACTCGCGCGCCGATTACGCGCGCTACCGCGCCGAGGAACGCGCCAATCAGTACTTGCAGCAGCAGGCCGACCAGGACGGCGCCGCGCGCGCGCAGAACCCGGACGCGGCGGGCAGCGCGAAACCCGACGCGGCCGAGACGCTGGCCGGCGTCGCCGAGGTGCTGTCCGGCATCGCCACCGTGCACATCACGTCGCTGGAGGCGGCCTCGCGCGTCGCCGACGAAAGCCTTCCGGCGCCCGACGCGAACGTCGACACGGTCCGGCTGTCGGGGCGCCTCCGGCAGGCGCTGGCCAACCTGCCCGCCAAGGAGCGCCAGCTGATGGAGCTCTATTACTTCGCGGACAAGAACCTCGTGGAAGCGGGCGCCGAGATGGGCCTGTCGAAGTCCTGGGCCTGCCGGCTGCACGCGCGCGCCGTCGATCTGCTGCGCCGCGCGATGGACGACGTCCTGGAATAGCCGCGGACGGCGAAAACAACGCAACCCGCACGGCGCGGCGCCGAAGACGGGGCATGCGCGTACGTTCCGGGGCGCCGGTCGGTCCGGCCCCCTCGCCCACTTCAAGCAATCGCGCCGCGGCGCCGAGGCGCGCGCGGGCGTTCACCACGGTGCTCGCCGAGCGGGTGGGCCCCGCGCCCTCCCCGGCCGCGCCGCCGCCGGCCCCGTCGAAGCCGCCCCCGCACCAGCGCTCAAGGCCACCCGCGGTGACCGGCGCCGCGTCGCCCTCGCCGGTACGCGGGCTGCTGGAACGCGCGCTCGGCGCCGAACGGCGCGTGGACACCCTGCTGGCCGCCGCGGCAGGCGGCAAGACGTTTTCCCCCGGAGAGCTGCTGGCGCTTCAGGCCACCGTCTTCAACTACTCGCAGGCGATCGAGGTGGTGTCGCGCGCCACCGACAAGCTCGTCGGCGCCGTCAAGCAGACGATGGGCACGCAAGTGTGACGCAGCAGGGATCTGCAGCGCGCGACCTGTGTTATGACGGCCGCATGAGGCGTGGACAGGGTGTCCGGGTGTTCCTGTATGCGGCGGCGGTGATGGCGGCCGGCTGCTCGACGAACATCCTCCACGGCGTCGACGAGCGGTCCGCGAACGAGGCGACCGCCGCGCTCGAGCGCGCCGGGATCGGCGCCGAGAAGCTGCCCGACGAGGGGGCGCCGGCCGGCGGCGGCGCCACGTACACCATCCGCGTCGCTCACGCCGACGGGACGCGCGCGGTCGATCTGCTCCGCGCGCTGGGGCTGCCGCACGATCGCCGTCGCGGCTTCTCCGAGACGTACGGCCAGCCCAGCCTGATCCCCACGCCGTCCGAGGAGCGCGCCCGCTACGTCGACGCGCTGACGGGCGAGATCGAACGGACGCTCGAGAGCGCCGACGGCGTCGTGAGCGCGCGCGTCCACCTGGTGCTGGAAGAAAACGATCCGCTGGCGGTGGACGCGAAGCCGCGCAACGCCGCGCGCGCGGCGGTGCTGCTGAAGGCGCGCCCCGGCACCACGCCGCTCGGCGAAGGCGACGTGCAGAAGCTGGTGGCGGGCAGCGTCGCCGGGCTGGAGCCGGCGGCGGTATCGGTCGTCGTGACCGCCGCGCCGGATCCGAACGTCGCGGCTTCCGCGTCGCTGGCCGCGCTCGGCCCGCTGCGCATCACGCCGGGCACGCGGCCCCTGCTGCTGGCGGCGCTCGTGGCGGGACTGGCGTTGCTGGCGCTGCTCGCGACGCTGCTGCTGTTGACGGCGCGGCGTTCGGCCACCCGCGGACGCGCGTCGGCCAAGACCTCGCCGGCGGCGTAGGGCGGCTACCGGTCCCTAGCCGCCCCCGCGCGAAGCGCGGGACCGCGGCTACCTGAAAAAACAATAGTCGCAGACCGCGCCTGCGGCGCGGAGCGACTAACGGTCGTTGGCCTCGTCCTCTGAGGACGGGCGTCCCGACGGTGGAGCCTTCACCTTCGGCAGCTCCTCCTCGGCGTTGTCATCCTTCTCGGCGGCGGGCGCCGCAGCCGCGGCGGGCGACGCTCCCGCGGCCTTCGCCCCGCCGGAGGGAGACCGCGCGACCTTTATCGGATGGCCAGCGGCCGCCTTCTGCTTCGCGACCGGCGGCGCCGGTGCCTGCGGAACCTGATCGATCGCCGGCGGCGGCGGAGCCATCTGCTCGACCTGCATGCTCGGCGTTCCGGCGCGCGCAGCTGCCGGCGCCGACGGCGCCGCTTCGGGCGCAGCGGCGGCGGCCGCGGGCGCGGCCGGCGATGCGCTGGCCGCGGCCGGCAACGATGACGTGCTCGTCTGCCCGATGAAGAACACGACGGAGAGCCCGACGACCAGAACTGTCAGGAATCCGAGCGCGCCCCAGAACCAGCCGGGCAGCTCGCTGCGACGCGCGCCATCCGCGGCGTGAGCTCCCTGCGTGGTCGACACGCGCGCCGTCGACAGACGGCGTTGGTCCGGCGCCTGCGCCGCCGGTGCGGGGCGCGATCTACTGGACGCCGTGGCCCTGGGCCTCTCAGCCATCGCGGCTGAGACTAGCATGTCCGGGCGGGGCAACACCCCCGATCAGGGCCTCGGGCCTCGCACCTCGGGCCTCGGGAAGAAACGTTTGCGGCGGGTCTCAGTTCCTCAGGTCAGAGGCCCGAGGCCTCGGGCCCGAGGCCCCTTCAGGAGCCGCCGCCCAGCTTCTTCTTCAGCTCGGCGAGCGCGTCATCGACGGAGCTCTGCGCGGCCAGCTCGTTCAGCTTGCGTTCGGCGGCCGCCGACTCGGCGGTCTGGCCGCCCAGCTGCTCGTCCAGGCTGGCCTCGGCCTCCACCGTATCGATCTTGCCGGCCATCCGGTCGAAGTCGTCGAACGCGGAGGTCTTGGGCGACAGCGGTGAGCCCTTCTTGTTGGCCCGGGCCTTGGCCCGCAGCGTGCCCTGCCGGAGCTTGATGTCCGCGAGCCGCGCCTCCAGCGCCTTCAAGGCCTGGGTCAGCTGGTCGGCGTAGACGCCCTGCTCCTGCAGCGCCTTCTGGGTCTCGGCGCGCTCCGCCTCTTTCTCGGCCTTGCGGCGCAGCGCCTCCTTGGCGAGCGCGTCGTCGCCCGCCCGCACGGCCGTCTCGGCGCGCTTCACCCA
>Ga0070690_100000397_pt1 | contig 22062 bp, 24 predicted proteins | sample KBSS33HmetaG_FD_64671 | JGI IMG/M metagenome (GOLD analysis project Ga0070690, IMG submission 64671) | Switchgrass rhizosphere microbial communities from Kellogg Biological Station, Michigan, USA - KBS S3-3H metaG | ecosystem: Host-associated > Plants > Roots > Rhizosphere ... | reverse complement strand
CGGTGCGATCGTCCCATCCGCAAACTCGTTGGTTGCGAGCGGGTAGCTCCTGCCTCGATACGTCGCGGTCACATCGAGCTTCGCGAGCAGCAACGTCCGCTGCACGGGCGGATTGAGTGATGCCACCAGCAAGCCGTGATAGCGCCGCGTGTTGAGGCCAGCGATCGTGCCACTGGCGAAGCCGCCAATGCCGTTCGTCGCGAGCCACTCACGACGTGTCGACAGCTCGAAGTCCTGCAGCGCGTCGCGCTCGAAGACGATCACGGCCGCACTCCCTCAACCAGCAGCGCGATGCGATACAGCCGATCGCGCGCCGTCAGGTAGAGCGTCCGCCCGTCGTCGCCGCCCCAGGCGAAGTTGTGAACCGGCCGCGGAGCAATCAGCGTGCCGAGATGTTTGCCCGCACTCGAATAGATGCGCAGGCCGTCCGGCGCCGACAAATACAAGTTGCCGAGTTTGTCGACCTTGATGCCGTCGAGGGCCTCGTCACCCGGCACTTCCTGAGTGAGATCCGCGAAGACACTGCTGGCACCCAGCGTGCCGTCCCGCTTGACCGGAAAACGCAGTACAACCTTCGCCGCCGGATCCCAATTGCCGACATAGAGGTACTTCTCATCCGGCGAGAATGCGATGCCGTTCGGCCCTTTCAGCTCGCGCGTGAGCAGCGTGACCTTGCCGCCACGCGAGCGATACACGCCGCTGTAAGGCAGCTCTTTGCGCGGATCGTCGTAGAACTTCGGCAGGCCAAACGGCGGGTCCGTGAAGTAGACAGCGCCGTCGGACTTGTAGACCAGATCGTTGGGGCTGTTCAGCCGCTTGCCGTCGTAACGATCGGCGAGCACCGTGAGCTGACCATCGTCCTCGACTCGCACGACGCGATGATTGCCGTGCTGATCGATGGTCAGTCGGCCCTTGCCGTCGAACGTCAGCCCGTTGGAGCCAGGCTGACCGTACTCTGCAATGTCAGCGCCTTCATAGCCGCTGTTGGGACGAAACAGTGACAGCGCGCCGCCCTTGGGCTCATAGGCGTAAATGCGGTTCGCGTTCGGATCGCTGAACAGCAGATAGCCGCCGTCGCGCGACCAGACCGGCCCTTCGGTGAACTGAAATCCTTCAGCCAGCTTGAAGATCTTTGGATTGGCCGGAACGATTGCATCGAGCGCCGGATCGAGCCGCACGACCCGGACATTGACTTCCTGCGACGGCACAGCGAGCGGAACGCTCTGGCCCTTCTCAAATGAGAGCTTCGCCAGGCGCATCCAGATGAAGTTGGTCGGCGGATCGGAGATCGGCCCATTGATGCCGAACACCGCGAGCTGGATCTTCTGACCGGGTTTGACGTTGCGTCCGATCACGAGCCGATTCGTCGCATTCCATCCGGCGACGACGGAGCCGCCGTTCTGGCCAGTGAGACGCGGCAACTCGCCATCGACCCACACTTCCGCATAGTCGTCGAGCGAAGTCTCGAAGTAGGCAGTCGTCCCGGCGAGCGCAGTGCCGTCGATCTGCTCCGGCACGGTGATGAGCAGGCGATACCAGTTGAATGAGATGCGCCCGTGGCCGCGCCGTGTGGCGAGCGTGGACGGCTCGATCTTCTGCCAGGCGGAGTCATCGAAATCGCGCGCGCCGGCGTGCGGCGTGTAATCCCACGTCGCTGCGCCGCCGAATTGCGTCGGGATCAGCTCGACGTCCTGATAGCGCCACGCGCCTTGCACGACATCGAGGCCTGCCGGGGTCGCGAGGTCGACTTGCGCCATGGGCGCTTCGACGCGCGCATCGTCAGCACGTGCTTCGGTATGAGGCGTGAAGAGCCAGACGAACAGGATGTAGAGGATTGCGGTGATACGCATGACACTCACTCCGCGTCCTTGACCACGTAGTACGTGAACGGCGCGTCGACTTGCTTGAACCAGTGAGGCACGCCGCGCGGAATCGTGATGACGTCGCCCTTGCTGATGTGCCGCTCTTCACCGCCGCTCAGTTCGGTCCCGCGCACTTCCGTCGCGGACAGGCTGCGCGGCTGCACGACTTGACCGCCGGTCACCACAGTCGCGCGACCCTGCAACACGTAGAAGATGTCGGTGTCGCTGAGGTGGACTTCCGCCTCGCCCGGTCCATCACGACGGCTGGCGTTGACCCGGAATCCCGATTCATCGATGAGATTGGCGTCCTGGCGAAATCCCGCGTCGACCTGGTCGCGCGGAACGAAGCTGACCTTGGCTTGATGAGTCTCTTCGAAGGCGGCTGCGCCGGCACTTGCGATCTCGTCGTCCTGCGCAGCGCTTGCCGCACCGCTGACGCCGATTGCGCCGACGACTTTGCCTCCGATGACGATCGGCACACCGCCTTGAAGCGGAGTGAACGGCGCGACTGCCGGCACATCGAGCATTGCGTAGCGACCCTTGTTCACCAGGTCCTCGAACACTCGCGTCGGCTTGCCGAACAGCACGGCCGTGCGCGCCTTGCCCACTGAGATCTCGGAGGCGTTCAGAAACGTGCCGTCCAGTCGTTCGAGGTAGACAAGCGTGCCGCCCGCATCGACGATCGCGATGGCAGCGCCGGGCGCCGACTTGCCGTGGGCATGCTCGATGGCAGCGGCAGCAACTGCCTTTGCGCCATCGAGAGTGAGCGTCGGAGTGTTGGCGATATCAGCGGCCATGCCGGAGCCGCTGACGAGCGATGCGATGAACAACGTTGCGATTCTCATGGCGAGCTCCGGCGGTCAGACAGCCAGCTGCAGGCGCGCGTGCTGCGCGGCCAGATTGAGGATTGATGCGGTCTCTTGGCTGGCCGTGCCGTTCGGCGACAGCCGGCGCAGAGCTTCCGAGACTCGTCGCGGCGTACCGAGATCGCTCCATCCACAAGCAGGCACGGGCAACACACGCAAGGCGGTCTCGCTGCCTTCCAGCACGTGGCGCGAGAAGTCGAGTTCAGGAAGACGCGGATACAGATCCGTGGCCGCGACGGCTTCATCAGGGCTGGAGGCATCCAGATGAACGGCCGCGCGCATGTCGTTCAACAGCTGCGGGTAGCGCAGGTAGAACAAGCGCAGGATCGCCGAGACCGCACCGGCGAGAATGAAGGCGTTCCAGAGACCACCGCGCTCGATCATCAGCCGCGCGAGCGTCATCGGCGGCTTCTCGACGAACTGCGCAACGCTTAGCGCGCCGGCTTCGTCGCGATTGCCCGGGACGATGTATCCGAGCTCCGGATCGGCTTCCTCAGGCGATATCCCGAGCAGCCAGAGATTCTTTGTATCGAACGCGAGCCGGCTGGCCGCCTGACGCAACGAGCGTGCGAGCACGGCTTCGTCACGAACATAGTGATCCGACGGCAGGATGACAACGCGCGCCTGCGGATCGCGCTGAGCGATGTGCAGCAGCGGCAGCAGCAACCCGACTGCAGTTCCGCGGTTCTGCGGCTGAACGATGACGTTCCGCCGCGGCATGAAACGCAGCGCCTCTTCCCACCACACTCGATGCTGTTCGGCAACGACCGTGCAGACTCGCTGTCTGGGGACGATCGCTTCCGCACGCAGAATCGCTTCCTCGAGCAGCGAAGGACCACCGACGAGCGAACAGAACTGCTTCGGCACAGCGACACCGCGATGTGTCGTCAGTGCGCGCAACCGGCTGCCCTCTCCTGCAGCGAGTACCAGTGCCCATGTGTTGTTCATCTTGTTACCTACCGCCGATGAATTGAGATGCCGTGCTAGTGCACGGTTCGTTGCTGCGTCCAGATATCGACCATGCGCCAGTACTTCTCCTGCAGTGCACGCTGCGACCAGCGCGTCGGATCCATCGCCGCACGCGGGGTCGATTGGGGAATCCATGAACGGCTCTTTCGCTGTGCCGACAGTTCGGCCTCGCTGAGCGCCATGAGCCTTGGTTCGAGAGCAGTACGTTTGCGCATGATGAGTCTCCGTTAGAGGCGGACCGCGGCTTGCGCCGCGATCCGCTGGCGTGAGGAGCCGCGGGGAATCAGCTCTTCTTGCCTTTGGGGGTCGGGTCGACGACGTTAACGAGGTGCGCGCCCTGGATGCGCTCGCACGTGCCAGCCGGCAGATAGATCCATGCTTCCGGATGGCTGTCTGTAGTGACGTGACCGTGGCACGCGTTGGTGCTGGTCGCGCAGTCGTTCTTGCCGGCTTTGATCACGCCGGCACACTGTTCCTGCTTCGCTTCTTCAGCGGAAACGGACATCGCAACGGACGCGGCGCCGATGGCGAGCAGGCTCGTCATCGCGGCATGCAACAGGTTCGAATTTTTCATTACAGTGACTCCAGTTTGTTGACGCCTGGAGAATTGCAATGCGTGTGCCAATGGCTGAGACGGCGCTAACCGGGCTTTGGAGCGGGAATTTGCGCTGTTTCCGCAACGGACGACGTTGCAGCCTCAACGCGTTGTGGGCAACCGCAGCTGCCCGCGGATATCAGGCTGGTGAGTGAGCGCTCAACATGCGGCGGATGCCGCCGGTGTCGTATTCGTTCGCGAGCGCACGGAGCTCGTCGCAGAAACCGCAGGCATTCGGATCGCTACCCAGTCGTTGGGTAGCGCGCTCGACCAGTCCGGCGATATCGCCCTGCATCGCCAGGTGATAGAGCTCATCGGCGAGATCGCGTTGCAGGGCAAAGGTGTCCCCTGCAGCATTGCCGTGGATGACGGGCGTGGCGGCATCCCCGTACTGCCACTCGACGTGCAGCAGATCAGTGATGTGATCCAGAAGATCCGCCAGATGCAGCGGCTTCGGCAGGAATGCGTCGCAGCCGGCATCCACTGCCTCCTGGCTCGTGTAGTCGGAGGCACTTGCCGAGACAGCGATGATCTTCGGTACGCGCGCGCTCTGTGCCGAGCGTACAGCTCGGATCAGCTCCATCCCATCAACGCGAGGCATGACCAGGTCGGTGATCACAAGGTCGACCGAGGTGCTACGCAGCTGCTCCAGGGCCGCCGCCCCATCCGGTACGCGCCGGACTTCAAATCCCAATCCCGCGAGAAAATCTGCGGCCAACCCTCTGCTCGCAGCATCGTCATCAGCGACGAGTACGCTGCGGCGCGCACCTGCATAGCCAACAACCGTGCGCGCGCTCTGCGTAACGTCTGCAGCGCATGTATCGACGTTCAAAGCGAGATCGACGCTGAATGTGGTCCCGCGTCCGGGTTCGCTGGCAACAATAATGGATCCGCCGAGGGCCTCGATCAGACGGCGCGTGATCGCGAGTCCCAGCCCCGTGCCTTCGACGCGCCGCTCGGCATTTTCGACGCGATGAAACGGCTCAAAGATGCCCTGGAGTTGATCGGCTGTCATGCCGATCCCGGAATCGCAGATCTGAAACTGCCAACGGCGCTCTGTCTGCGCGATCTTCAAGGCAACCCAGCCGCCCGCATCCGTGAACTTGATCGCGTTGCCGAGCAGATTGAGCAGCACTTGACGCAATGCGCGAGCGTCGCCGCGAATACGCTTCGGCAGCGCCGGCGGGTGCTCGACAGCGAAGCGCAATCCCGCTTTGTCCGCGCGCACGCGGATGAGATCCGTGACGTGCTGCAGGAGGCTCTCCAGATCAATGCTTTCGTCCCGCAGCTCCAGCTTGCCGGCTTCGATCTTTGCCAGATCGAGCAGATCGTTGACCAGCGTCAGCAAGTGCTCCCCGGAGCGCTCGATGATCGTCAGCCCGTCGCGCTGCTGCTCGGTCAGCTCCGGCGAGCGCCGTAACAGTTGTGCGTAGCCGAGAATGCCATTGAGCGGCGTGCGCAGCTCATGACTCATCTGGCTGATGAAAACGCTCTTTGCTTGATTCGCCTGCTCCGCCGCCGCCTTGGCGGCTGCGAGTTGCGCGTTCGACTCTTCGAGCATGCGATGCGCCTTGGCGCGCTCGAGTTCGACTGCCGTGCGCAGCGAGAACAGCCGCAGGATGTCGACGTCGGCCTCGCGCCAGTCACGCTCCGGCTTGTCCATGACGGCAAGGTGGCCGTGCACCTCGCCCGTTTCCGAAACGATCGGCACGCCCAGATAGCTGTGAACGCCCAAGTCCGCGAACCACTCCCGATCGACAGGGAAAACGTTGCCGATGTCGCGTGCGAAGGAAGTGATGCGACCGTTGTAGACGAATTCGCAGGGCGTGCCCGCCAGTGAATAGTTGTTGCACTTCTCGTAGCGGCCATCCACCCAGAATGCCAGCATCTGCGCGCGCCGATCGGGTAGCAGTCGCGACGTGAACGCGGCGTGAGCATCGAGGGCGAGCGTGATGTCTCGCACGATCTGTCGAAAGAAAGCCTCGCCGCTCTTGCCGGCGACGCCTTCCTCGATACGCCGTAATAGTTGCAGTCCCGCCAGATCTGTCACGGCCCCTCCCCAGGGAACGTCACGTCCTTGTGGGATTCGCCACTCGTGCGTTCAACTCTCGTAGTGCTCTCGCCTGATCCCGAGCTTCTTGATGCGGAAGCGCGCAGTCGAGGGTTTCAGGTCGAGCAGCCGCGCAGCGCCGTGCGGCCCTTCGATGACGCCACGCGTCTTGCGCAGCACCTGGATGAAATGCTGGCGCTCGATCTCTTCCAACGTCGACACTGCGCTGCCGTTGCCGGAGCTCACCGGTGCGCTGATTGCCGGCGCGGCTGCGCTGCCATGAGCCGCAGCGGTAAAGCAGCTTTGTGGCGCGGGGGTCAGCTGCCACTCGACTCGCAGCATGTCGCCCTCGGACAGAATCACGGCGCGCTCGATCGTATTCTGCAGGTCGCGAATGTTGCCGGGCCACGAATGCGCCTTGAGGACGGCGAGCGTCTCGGGATCGACCGCACGCAACGGCTTGCCCAGCTTGCGCGCAAATCGCTCCAGGAAATACTGCGCGAGTGCCGGGATGTCCTCCGCACGGGCGCGCAAGGGCGGAACCTGGATCGGGAAAACGTTGAGGCGATAGTACAGATCCGCGCGAAACCGGCCGCTGGCCACATCCGCCGCAAGGTCGCGGTTCGAGGCGGCAATGACTCGCACATCGATCTTGATCGTCTTCGAGCTGCCAACTGGCTCGAACTCGCCTTCCTGCAGCACGCGCAGCAGCTTCGTCTGCGTATCCACAGGAAGCTCGCTCACTTCGTCGAGGAACAGCGTGCCACCGTCCGCCAACTCGAACCGGCCCACACGACGCTCCGCTGCTCCCGTGAAGGCGCCCTTCACGTGACCGAACAATTCGCTTTCGACGAGACCGGCGGAAATGGCGCTGCAGTTGAGTTTCACGAGAGTCCGATCGCGGCGCGGACTGCGCTCGTGAATAGCCCGGGCGATGAGCTCCTTGCCAGTGCCGGTCTCGCCATTGATCAGCACGCTCGTGTCCGCGGCCGCGACGAGGTCGACCTGACGCAGGGCCTGCTGCAGGGCCGGGCTCGAGCCGATGATCTCGCGATGATGACCTTGTTCGGAGATCTCGCTCTGCAGGTAGCGGTTCTCCTGCTGCAAGCGTTCCTTCAGGCTCTCGACTTCCTTGAGCGCATTCCTGAGCTCGGCGGTGCGCTCGGTGACTCGCTGCTCGAGCCCCGCGTTGGTCGCGGCGAGGTCGAGCTGCAAGCAGCGCAATTTCAGATGCGTACGAACGCGCGCCAGCACCTCTTCGTGCTCGAACGGCTTGACCACGTAGTCGGAGCCACCGGCGGCGAACCCGCGCACCTTGTCTTCCAGATCGCCGAGGGCCGTCATGAAGATCACTGGAATGTCGGCCGTTGCAGGATCGGCCTTCAAGCGACGACAACATTCGAAGCCGTCCATGCCGGGCATCATGACGTCGAGCAGGATGACGAGCGGTTTTGCGTAACGTGCCTGCTCGATGGCGCTCTCGGCTTCGCGCGCCACCAGGACGCGGTAGCCCTCGCGACCAAGCATTTCGACGAGCACCTTGACGTTAGTCGGCGTGTCGTCGACGACGAGAATGCTGTCTGCACCGCTCATCTTCCAGCCTCAGCGTGCCGCCGCAGAAACTCACGTACTGCCTTCATGTCGTAGCTGCCCGCGAGCGCTGCCAGTTCCGCCAGCAATCCCGTATCGAACCCATCGACCCTCGCTTCGGACAACTTGCGCGTCAACGCATGAACGTCGCCTTGCATCGCCAGCTCATACAGCTCGCTGGCCAGCGGCTCAGGCAGGCGCTCAGCCCGGCCGTTGCCATTGCTTTTGTGGTTCGCGGCGCCCGCTCGCAGCGGCCCGCGCGTCCATTCCAGATTCAGCAAGCGCGCGATCACCTCGGTGACCTCATCCAGCCGCACCGGCTTGGCGATGAACTCATCGCAGCCGGCCTGAAGACTGTCCGTCCTGGTGCTATCGAAGGCGCTGGCAGAGACTGCGACGACCGGTATGCGCGCAATCTCTCCGCCCTTGGCGCGCAATTCGCGCATGGCCTCGAAGCCGTCTTTCACAGGCATCACCAGGTCCATGAAGATCAGGTCCGGAGCCCGGCTGACGGCGAGCTCGACGGCACGCGCGCCGTTCTCGGCTTCGTCTACTTCGAAGCCGAGTGTCTGCAGCAACCGACCGAGGATCTGGCGATTGTCCTGCTTGTCGTCGACCACGAGGATTCGCCGCCGGCGGCCGTTGTAACCGACGATCGCCAGGGCAGCGTGTGTCGTGCGCGTCACAGTTGCTTCGCCCAGCTGGACTTCGATCTCCACCGAGAACGTGCTGCCCGCAGCGGGCGTGCTCATCACCGTGAGCTTGCCGCCCAGCAGCGAAACCAGGCGCTGGCTGATCGCAAGCCCGAGACCGGTTCCTTCGATAGGTCGGTGGCGCGCTCGCACTTGGTGAAACGGATCGAAGATTCTCTCGACCTCTGCGGCCGCAATACCAATCCCGGTATCGGCTACATCGAAGCGCAGTCGCGTGTGCAACGCGCCGAGACTTTCCGCTGACACTCGGAAAGAAACGCTGCCGCGATCCGTGAACTTCACGGCGTTGCCCAGCAGATTGAGCAGGATCTGCCGGAGCTTGCGCTCGTCCGTCTTGATGACAGCAGGCAGCTGCGTCAGCGTTTCGTACGAGAATCGCAGTCCAGCCTGCGTCGCCCGGATGCGCGCGACGTCGGCCACTTGATGCAGGAAGTCATCGAGGGTCACGGAGCTTGCCTCGACATCCATGCGACCGGCTTCGATCTTGGCGAGATCGAGCACTTCGCTGATCAAGGTCAGCAGGTGCTCGCCGCAACCTTCGATCGCAGCGATGCTTTCGCTCTGTTCGGCGCCCAATGCCGGGTCACGCCGCAGGAGCTGGGCGTAACCCAAGATCCCGTTCAGCGGCGTGCGCAGCTCGTGCGACATGCTCGCAAGGAACTCCGACTTGGCGCGACTGGCTGATTCGGCAGCTTCCTTCGCGTGATGCAGAGCGCGGTCCATGTCCCGGCGCATGAGCGCGCTGGAAATGATCTCCGCCAGCAACCACATGAGCCGCAGATCCTCGTTAGGCCAGCTTCTCTCGATCCCGAGCGAATGAAAACCCAGGAACCCGATAGTGCGATTGGCATAGATCATCGGCACCGCGATTCGCGAGGTCACTTCAGTCGTGCCCAGCAACTTGTTCAGCTTATCGAAGCCGGCAGGCAGCAATTCCGGGCGCGATGCATTGAGCGTCAGCTTGCGCAGGAAGTGATCCAGCACTTCCGCCGCGACTTGTCGCGAGAGCAACGGCACCCGCTTCGCGACCGATGTGGTCGATGCGGGCTGCCGCGACCATTCATGGGTCAACCTCGCCGAGTCGCGATCCTCCGCGAACCGGAAGATGACGCCGCGGTCGCTGCCGATGAACTGGCCCATCGCACCCAGCGCGCGCACGATCTCTGCGTCGATGTCGTTGGAATCGAGACTCATGAAACGGGTCGAGGTCTCGGCCACGAGCTGCTCGAGTCGAACACGCCGCGCCAGCTCGACGTTCGCTTGAGCCATCTCCTGCTCGACGATCTGTCGCTCGATCTCCGCCGTGCAGCGAGCCGCGAAGATACGCAGGATGCCGAAGTCGCGCTCCTCCCAATTCTTGGCGCGGATATCGATGACCGCGAGATGACCGAGCACGTCGCCGTTGCGGTTCTTCAATGGGATCGCGAGATAGGATTGCGCACCCATCTCCTTCAGCGCCTCGCGCTCTGCGGGGAACATCTCCTGGATGCCATCGTTGAAGGCAACGATCTCGCCGCCGAGCACGTGCTCGCAAGGCGAGCCAGCGAGCGGATAGTCGAAGTTCTCCTGCATGTCGGCGCCGTTCCACATGGCCAGGACATGCACTCGCGTATTGCCATCGCAGAAGCGCGAGACGAATGCGTACTTCGAGTCCAACGCGAGCGCGAGACGTCTGACCAGCTCGCGAAAGAATGCGGCACCGGTCTCGGCCGCCGTACCTTCGTCTATCAACCGCAGTATGTGCAGGTCTTGCTGTTCCACAGGTACCGGCTGCGCTGCCGCTGTCGTCTTACGTCCCCTCGGCAAGATATTACTCCCAGGCGGGTTGCAGGTGAGCGCGGCGGCTGAAAAGCCGATCGAGCGTCAACGCTCCGGATCCATAAATCGCCAGCATCGCGAGCATGAAGCCCCAGAGCTCATGCTGCCGCAGACCCCCGATGAATTCGTCCGTGCCCAGGACGTGCCAGTAGGAAACCACCGCCATTACGTTGACCGCGAACAGGCCGATAGCCCCGATGCGACCGCCGATACCGAGGATCAGGAGGATGGGAAAGAACAATTCGCCGAAGGTGCCCACGACGGCAGCCAGCATGGGCGGGAGGACCGGCGTGTGGTACTCGGTGCGGAACAGATCGAGGGTCTGATTCCAGTTCGTGAGCTTGAGCCAGCCGGAGGCCAGGAAGACCTGGCTGACGTACAGACGCGTGGCCAGCGCCAAGGGCGCCTGTAGCCAGTTCATCGCTTGTGAAAGGGCGGCGATAAGCCGTGTGATGGCGACCATGGTGGCTCCTCTACTGTCTCGAAGGGACTGTGAAATCGACGAGCGTTCCCAGCGAGACGATCCGTCCCAGCGCGGCGTCCAAGGCCACGCGCGGGTCGATCTCGAGGGCACACTCAGCTGCCTGTTCCAATGATTCGCCGCGCATCAGTGCGGCGAGCAGCGCGAACTCAGCAGACGGTAGTTCACGCAGTTCGACATGATCCGCACGCCGAATCAGCAGCACGCTGCTGGATCCTTGGTCGAGCGTAATGCGCTCGTCTGATGTGGCATCGGGCTGGTTCGCCCGCCAGATTGCGAGCACCGGAAAACGCGACTGCACCAGGCGCATCGCGGGATGGGTGCTGAACTCGAGAGCGCCGTAGTCCTCGGGCGGCACGACCCCCAGTGCGTTCAAGTCGAACGTGGGATGGTCGGCGGCTACCAGGACCTCCTGGTAGGCCCACTCGAACCGAGCGACGTCGGCAAAGTATTCGTAGCTGCTCCCCGCAAGCTCCACGTCGAGGAAGGTCGCGAAATGCTCGCCCACGTAGTGCAGATTTCCGGAGCGTGACGGATAGCGATGCATGTACTGTCGCCCGATCTGTCGGAACCAGTCCTCTCCCGACAATCGCACGATCGTCGGAAACGTCGCTTGCAGTGTCTTGAGAAATCCCTCGACAGCATTGTTGCGATAGATCGCCAGGCGGCGCTCCGGTGCAATGCCATCGCCGATGATCTGCGCACAGATTGACGCCGGCGCCGAGTCACTCAGCGCACCCTGCACAAACGCACGCTGGAGGTCACGCAGCATGAGCATGCAGCGCCTCCAGGAACTGGTCGGCGCGATTCGCCTCCGCGACGAGTGCTGCCAACGGCGGAATATCGGTGTCCCACTCGATGAGCGTGGGAACGCCGCCGAGTCGCGCGATCGTGAATGCGTAGAGATCCCACACTGCATCGCTCACCGGACGTGAGTGGGTATCGATCAGGATCGAGAAGTCGCCATGCGTATTCACGCTGTGACCCGCGAGGTGAATCTCGCGCACGTGTCGCGGATCGATATGCGCGATGTACTCGCGTGCATCGAAGCCATGATTGCGGCTGCTGACGTAAACATTGTTGACGTCGAGCAGCAGCGCGCAGCCGCTGCGATCAGCGAGCGCTTGCAGAAATTCCCACTCGGTCATCTGCGCGTTCGCAAACTGCAGATAGCTGGAGACGTTCTCGATGAGGATCTGGCGTCCTAGATAGTCCTGCAGCTCGCCGACGCGAGCGATCATGTGCTGCAAGGCCTCCTCCGTATAAGGCAGAGGCAAAAGGTCATTGAGGTGCGTACCGTCGATCGCACCCCACGATAGATGCTCGGAAACGAGCGCTGGCTCGGCGAGATGCACGAGCCGCTTGAGCCGCCACAGGTGATCGCGATCGAGCGCGTCGACGGATCCCAACGACAGACCAACACCATGCAGGCTCAGCGGATACAGCTCGCGCAGCGCGAGCAGATAGTCGATCTGCGCTCCGCCATCAGCGAAGTAGTTCTCGCTGTGCGCCTCCAACCAACTGATGTCGGGCCGCGCGCGCAGCAGGTCGTCGTGATGCTGCGCTCGCAGGCCGATGCCGGCACGGGCCGGCATCGGCTCTGGCGTACGGATCACATTGTGAGCCGTCGAGCGCATTGCATTACTTGGATTTCGTGTTGCCGCCGACGATGCGGTCGCAGGTGCCGGCCGGGACCTTCACCCACTCCTTGGCGTCCGCGTTGGTCTTCGACTGACCAGCGCACGCGTGGCCATTGGCCGCGCAGTCGTTCTTGCCGGCCTTGGCGACGCCATAGCACTTCTCGGTGTTGGCATCGTCTGCCGCATGCGCCGACATGCTGATCGCGCCGAACGCGATCAGGCTGGTGACGGCAGTAGAAATGAGGACCGACTTCGTTTTCATCGCTGTGACTCCTGAACTTGGATAGGGGGATAAAGCTGGTCGCACGGCGCGCGCCGTATCGATCCACGGAAGTTCTTTGCAGGGGGCGTGCCATACGCCGCGAGGTCGAAGTCAGCGGCTTGGCCGTTCGTAGCACCGCGATGCGCCGTGGCCGGCTGCGGCATGTTGCGGCAGGCCGCAAGAGATTGCGGCCGCCGCAGAGGTCGGACGTTACTGGGCCGTGTAACCGCCGTCCACGGCGACCACGCTTCCGGTCATGAAGCTTGCATCATCGCTCGCCATGAAGAGGATGGTTCGTGCGATGTCCGCCGGGCCGGCCAGGCGACCGACGGGATGCGCATTGGCAAACCCAGTCTGCATTTCCTTGTTGCCGCCCGTGAATCGCTCGAACATCGGAGTCACGACGCCGCCCGGCGCTATTGCATTGATGCGCACTCCCATGCGCGCGGTCTCGAGGGCCGCCGACCGCGTCAATCCGTTCACAGCATGCTTGCTTGCGACGTAGACGGAGGCTCCTGCCATGCCTATGTCGCCCACCATGGACGAGACATTGACGATCGCACCGCCCTGCTTCGCAATCGCAGGAATCTCATGCTTGAGCGAGAGCATCAAACCGCGAACGTTGATCGCGAAGACGTGCTCGAAGTTGTCGGCCGTCTGCTCGGTAACAGGACCGAGTGCACCCTCGACGCCGGCATTGTTGACCGCGATATCCAGCCGTCCGAACTCTCGTACCGCCGCCGCGATCCAACTGCGAACGCTCTCTTCCTTGGAGACATCGCCTGTGACGAACTTCACTCGCACCCCGCGAGCGCGCAAACGGCCAGCGAGCTCCTCGCCCGCAGTAGTCGTGCGCCCGGTGAGAATCAGGCGCGCTCCCGCCGCGGCGAATGCTTCTGCTGTTGCCGCACCGATGCCGGCCGTGGCACCTGTGATCAAAACAACTTTGTCTTTGAAATCTGGCATGGCTCGAACTCCCATCGTCGATGAGGGTGATGAAGCTAAGCCCCGACAGTCCGCACTGGAATTCCAGATATGAGCAAGCGCCGCTTGCAAAAACGCACACGATCCCTGGCCTGGGACGACCTGCGCTGCGTGCTCGCGATCGCGCGCACCGGGTCGTTGAGCGGTGCCGCTCGCGCACTCGGCGTCGGACACTCCACCGTTTTTCGGCGCTTGAACGCGATCGAGCGACGCCTCGGCGTAACCCTCTTCGATCGAACTCGGGAGGGCTATTCGGTGACTGCCAACGGTGAGCTCGCCGTTGCCGCGGCGAGCGCCATGGAGATCGAAGCACTCGCGGTTGAGCGCCGCATGCTCGGCATTGCCGGACACATCAGCGGAGTGGTTCGACTCGCGACGAGCGAGCTGTTCGGCGGATTTCTCCTGCCCGCGGTGCTGAAGGACTTTCTAGCCCTGCATCCGGAGATCGAAGTGGAAATCGATGTGTCGAGCCGTTCGGTCGATCTCACGCGTCGCGAGGCAGATCTTGCGCTACGCGCGAGCAACGCACCGCCGGACGATCTGATCGGCCGGCAGGTCGGCGAGCTGCGCTACGCCGTGTACGGCGCGCGAGGACAGTCGCCCGCCTCTTCCATCGCTGCACTCGCAGACCTTGCTTGGCTCGGCTTCGATCAGAGCCTCGCGCACCTCGAGATCGCTCGCTGGCGCGACAAGCACCTCGCCAACGCGCGAGCGCGAGTTCGATTCAACTCGCTCGCGCCGATGCTGCACGCTGTCGGTGAAGGCCTTGGGATAGCAATCCTGCCGATCTTCGCCGCGAATCGGCTGGAAGCCTTGTCACGACTCACACCGATCTTGGATGAGCCGCGGATGAAGCTCTGGGTATTGAGCCATGGGGATACGCGAGACAACGCCCGCGTGCGGGCGCTCGCCCAGCATCTCGCGCGTCACCTTCCGCGCGTACTGGCAGCACGCCAAAAGGATGTCCTGTAACCGTCCACGGCCAGCGGGCCAGGGCCACCCAGGATCAGCGCGAGCAGTCCGGCCAGATACAAGAGATCGCACTCGTAGCCGGGCTGACCAAATTGCGCGCCGGTGAGCGTCACTGCCTGAAGCTTGATCGAGCTGAAGCCGTTGGGCAGATGTACGGTGAAGATCGCTACCAGCAGGATCACGATCATTGGAAGGCTGGCGATCGTGACGAATGCGCCAACGAGAATCGCCAGGCCGCCAAACACCTCGACGAGTATCGTGATCCACGACAGCAAAGTCGGCTCGGGTATGCCGAGCGCCTGGAGAATGGCTGCGAAATGATCGGCGCCGCGTCCCAGCTTGGCAAAACCATGTGCCATGAATCCGTAGCCGATGATGACTCGCAGCGGCAGCACCGCCCACGCCGCAAACTTTGCGCGAGTCGGGATTATCTTCATGTTTCCAAGCTGCGCGAGTGGAGCGAGGCTCACGCGAGCCTCGCCGCAGTCTTCTCCTCTGCTGCGTGCTACTGCGCTTTCGCCTTGGCCGCCGTGCACTCCTTCTTCGTCAACTCCAGAAAGCCCTGCCCCTTGCAGGAATTCTGGCCCTTGCAGCCATTGTTCGCAGTCTTGCAAGCGGATTGTCCCTTGCAGGCGTTCACGCCATCGCACTGAACCTTCGCCTCGGTGGCACCAGCCGTGCTGACCGATACGACGTTGAACAAAACTGCGGCCACCGCAGCGAGGGCGACACCCGATGTGTTGATGGGCATCTTCATACGCGTCTCTCCTTTGTGTGATCGAGAACTACTGAGGGATTCACTCAATTCGCAGCGATGCCATTCAGGCCGGCGCCCGCGGCCAGACGGCCGCTTGCTCCCAGGCTCGTGAGCGCGCCGCTGTGCTGATCGATTGCGAACACGCCGATGGTCCCGTCGCCTGCATTCAACGAGTACAGGAACGCACCGTCCGCGCTGACGGCGATGTCGAGATTGGTCGCACCGTCGGCGTTATGACCAACGATCGTTCCCGGCAGCGCATTGAGGCTGCCGTTGGCCGCGACTGCGAAACCGGCGATCGACGCCGATCCAGCGTTCGAGACATAGACGAAGCGGCCATCGGGCGTTACGACGTTCCAACAGTTCGCCGCGCCGAGCGTCGGCACAGCCGTGCTGATGGGCTGCAGCGTCAAGTCGGCGCGCACTGCGTAAGAAGAAACGGTCGACGCATCGGCTCCGCCGGCTCCCGTTTCCGACACGATCAAAGTGCCGCGGGGCGAGAATGTCGCCGCGAACGCTCCCGGCGCCGCGCTGGGATTGCCGCTCACCTGCGACAGCTCACCATTCGCGAGCACGCGGAACACGTCGATTCTGTTGGCCGCACGCTCGGTCACGAGCAGGAATCGACCGTCGGGAGAGAAGGAGATCGATGCCGAGCCCGCTTCGTTCCGGCCGAGAAAGCGCAGCGAGTTCTCGATGCGCTGCAGCCTGCCGTGAGCGAGATGAAATCCCACTACGCTGCTCGATCCTGCAGTATTCAGCACGTACACGAACTCGCCGTGCGAAGCGACGGCATTTGGCTCGGCGCCGCCACTGGGCGCCTCGTCGGTGAGCAGCAGCCGCGTGCCTTCGACGCGAAACACCGAGAGCGTGCCGCTGCCCGCATTTGCGGCGAACAGCCACTTGCGATCCTGACTCAACGTGAGCGAGCCCTGCGACTCGAGCGGGTCGATAGTGCCGCCGCTGCCTCGGCCGCCGGTCGTGTAGGAACGAACTTCCTGCAATGAACCCGCGCGTCCGCGCTCGAATACTCGCACCTCATTTGCATCGGCGTCGTTCGTCATCACGAACACCGCGTGCTCGCCTTGACGCTCGTCGGGACGAGCGGCGTTCGCTGAAGATGCAGCCGCACTCAACGCGGCGGCGATGGAAAGAACCAGAAGGACACTATGCTGCGCTCTCACGTTTGTTAACCCCGTTGAATGAAGTGAAACGATGAACGCAGTACTAGATCGCTGCTGTCCTCAAAATATTTCATGAAGCGAGTTTCATGCTCGCGATCCGCAACTGATCGCGGTTCGCCACCACATGTCGCGGATTCGGCGCGCGCGCGCACGCGAGTAATGACGACATGCGAATTTGAGCAACGCGAGGGAGTTGTCGAGCGCACCGACACGCGCTAGCTTTCACGCCCCCACTGTCTTCTCCGAACGGAGCGCTCAATGTCGAATCGATTTTCCGGTGTGATTGCGATCGCCGCACTTTCGCTGCTGAGCACGGCAGCTCTTGCTGGCGAATTCTTCGAAACTGATGGCGTCGCTCTGCGCGGCTACGATCCCGTCGCCTATTTTGCTTCCGCCGAACCGCAGAAGGGACAGGCGCAATATAGCTACGAGTACAAGGGCTCGAAGTTCTATTTCGCCAGCGAGGCGAACCGGCGTGCATTCATGGCAATGCCTGAGAAGTACGCGCCGCAGTTCGGCGGCTATTGCGCCTTTGGCACCGCGCAGGGATACAAGGTGAGCACGCAGCCTGATGCATTCGCGATCGTCAAGGACAAGCTCTATCTGAACTACGACAAGAAGGTTCAGAAGATCTGGCAACAGGATGTGCCGGGCAATATCCAGCAAGCGGAGAAGAACTGGCCGGAGGTGTCGAAATCTCCGCAGAAGGATTGATGAGCATCACCAACGCAAGGGACGCAGTTCGACGCCGCTTCGAGGCGCTGTGCGTCCCGCACTCTGCGGACCTGACCAGGTTCGTTTATTGGCTGTGTCATGACCGGAGTCTCGCGGAAGACATCGTGCAGGAAACGCTGCTGCGCGCGTGGCGGTCGCTGGGCTCCCTGAGAGAGGACGGCGCCGTGCGAGGCTGGTTGCTGACGATTGCGCGCCGCGAACTCGCGCGCGTCTTCGAGCGAAAGAAGCTCGCCACTGTTGGGCTCGAGTGCGCGGTGGATGTCTCCTCCGCCGAAACCACGGCCAGCGAAGACTACGATGTTCACGCCATGCGCCGCGCGATCGTCGATCTGGAGTTGCTGTATAGGGAACCGTTGTTGCTACAGATGCTGTTCGGTTACTCGGTCGAAGAGATTGCAGGACAATTGCAACTCAGCGTGCCGGCAGTGCTGACGCGCTTGTATCGAGCGCGTCAGCTGCTCCACGAGCGTCTGCGGCCCGACGTCGTGACGCGGAGTGCGGTCGATGCACTGTGAGGAGTTCAGAGTGGCCGTCGGCGCTGAGCCGACGGCCACTCGCACTGAGATCGCAGCACACGCACGTGTCTGCGCAGAATGCGCTGCCTACCGCCGTCGGCTTCAGACACTGGATCGGACGATCGAGGCAGCAGTGCAGCCGCCCGCATATCCCATGACCCGTCCTGTGTGGAGCGTTGCGGCAGGTTTGCTTCTCAGCGTCGCATTGGGGATGGGTCTGTGGCTGTCGAGCACTCGCCCGAGCCTTGCTGATGAGCTCGTCGCGCACGCTCTGCACGAACCAGCGTCGCTCACTCATACGCTGGATGTCGTGCCTGAGGCGCAGTTGGCGGCCCTGTTGGAACGCGATGGACTACGTCTTCAACCCGGAGTCGTCCGGGTCTCGTATGCGAGCGGCTGTCGGTTTCATGGCTATTCGGCTCCGCATCTTGTCGTGCAGACAAACCATGGGCCCGTGACGGTGCTCGTTCTGCCGCACGAGCTGGCCCGCGGAACGCCGGAGCGCATCCATGCGTCCGGATTCGATGGAGTCATTGTTCCAGCACCGCGCGGGGTGCTCGTGGCACTCGGGCACGACATGTCTGTCGAGGGGGTTGCACATGCCGCGCTTCGTGCTCTCGTCTATGAGACTTAGCCGCAGATGGTTTCTGGGCGCCGGTCTTGCGGCGACGACGATTGCAGCGACCGAGACACCACTCGCAGCGCAAGGCATGTCGAAGCGGATCGGAGCAGTCGCATTCGACGCCTTCGCCTTGTTCGATGCACGGCCCGTCTTCCAGGCTTGCGAAGCCGTTGCACCGGGTAAAGGCAATGAGCTGGCAACTCTGTGGCGAACGAGGCAGTTCGAGTACCAGTGGCTGCGTGCCCTTGGTGGACGATACGAGGACTTCTACGCGGCGTCCGAAGCCGCACTGGAGTTCGCAACTCGATCACTCAAGTTGGACCTGGCGACCGCTGCACGCGCGCGGCTCATGCATGGCTTTCTCGAACTTCGTGCGTGGCCGGATGTGGCTGCGTCGTTGCGTGCGCTGCGCGAGGCAGGCATGAAAGTCGCCCTCCTCTCAAACGCCACGCCGCAGATCCTGACGACCGCGCTGAAGAATTCCGATCTCGACACGGCGCTCGATCAGGTGATCAGCACGGACCGCATTCGCAGCTACAAGCCAGATCCGCGCGCCTACCAATTGGGTGTCGACCTTCTGCAACTCCCCAAGGAACGCATTGCCTTCGTCGCCTTCGCCGGTTGGGACGTGGCCGGGGCGAAATGGTTCGGCTATCCCACCTTCTGGAACAATCGGCAGTCCGCCGCGCCGGAGTCGCTCGGCGTCAAAGCCGATGCTGAGGGAGTGACTCTGGACGGTCTGCTGCAATGGCTGAACGTACCCGCGTCCCGGAACTAAGGAGTCTTGGGCGGCTCCAGCGTTCCTCCGGAAATCTTCTTGCACGTACCTTGCGGCACGTAGATCCACGCTCGCGGATCGTCGTCCTGCGCTGAGGTACCGGCGCAAGAGTTCGACGCGAAGAAGCAGTCGTTCTGACCTGCCCGAGCGACGCCATAACACTTCTCGTATTTGTACGTTGGCTTCTCTGGATGCACCTGCGCCATCGCACTGCCTGAAATGAGCCCTGCAACTGCGGCTGCAAGCAGCACGGTGTTGGTCGTTGTTCCGGCTGACATGAGTTTGCACTCCGAGGGTGAGATCAAAGGGTCGCTCGCGCGCCGAGCAGCAATACGTTTCCAGTCGTCGACGCGCCACGTTCGTCGTCGTCAAAATCGAAGCGGTACCAAGCGCCGTACACGCGCCACTTGGTCGTGAAGCGATACGATGCGCCGACCTCGAGCGCAGCGAGGCGATCATTCGCGGCCACGGCTGCGTTGCCTTCGCTCGTCGCGTACTGACAGTAACCGCCAATGGTCCAAGGTCCGGAATTGAAATTGACGCTCGCCGTCGCGCCCCACGCGCGCGAGGCGAATGAGCCGACGCTGCTCTCGGGAAGTCGGCTGGTGCCGTCATAGCTGGCCGCGAGGCCAATCATCCACACGTCGTTCAAAGTTACGCTGGCGCCGACTCCGACGGAGTTCAGGTCACGCTCGGAGGCAAACGCCTGTCCATGAGCATACGTCGCACCCCAACGCAGCGTGTCCTGTTGGCGATAGCTTTCATGCGTTATCCCTGCCTGTAACAACTGGCCGACTGCTGCATCGTCTGCGTCGCGCGCAAAGGATGCGCCGACCAACCATCCATGTGTCTTCGGCGAGACGTACAGCACCTTGGCGGATCGATCATCGAACAGCGCGGCAGTGGTACCCAGGCCGGCGAGCGGGCCGATCTGCTCCGCCAGCAGCCCGCGAAAGAAGCCTGTCTGCAGTCCTCCGCCCGGATCGAGACTCGGGCCCGAAGCCGGACCGAACTCTGCCGACGTGAACTGAAAGTTGTTGGGTGCGTAGCCAGTCAGCACATCCGGCAAGCCCATCCGTTCGCCGATCTCAATACGTCCATGATTGTCGAAGAGCAGGATGCTCGCTTCGGTCAGGCGAGTGTTCTCATCGCTTCCTTCGACGGAAAGGCGAATGCCTAGCATCGGTCCGTCCGCGAGCGAGAGTCTGCCAAGGACGCGCGCCCCGCTATCGATGCGACCGTAGTCGAGGTTCTGCAGATCATCCGTCGTGTCCAACGTCGCAAGAGTAAGGTTCGCAAACCCTTCGACGGTGAGTTGAGCTCGGTCGGACTCCAGCACGATCTGCGAGTGGGCCGGCGGCGAAAGCAGCATCGAAACACCCACGAGCAAGATCACCGCGACGCAAGCGCCGCTTCCGCCCGATGAGTGAGTGCCAGCAAAGTTCATAGGACGTGGATTGCAATCCGCGTGCCACGTTACAAACAGTGCGCAACGCCAATGGGATCAGGCCGTACTACGAGACGATCCGCAAGAGCTGGTGGGATTGCCGCAAGCTATTGGAGCGCGGCTGCAAGAAATTCCACAAATGCTCGTGCGGCGGGTTTCGCGGCGCGGCCCGAAGGAAATAGCGCGTTCAGTTCCATAGAACCCATGGTCCATCCGTTCAGGACGCTGACGAGCGAGCCTCTCTCGAGCTCGGCCCGACAACCCCACGCAGCCGTGGCAACGATGCCGAGGCCAGCAATCGCTGCGGCAATCGCACTTTCGTTGGAGGACGTTGTCAGGCGAGGTTCGATACGAACGGACGTCCGTCTTCCCTGGCGGTGAAACACCCAGGTGGTCGAACGATTGCCTGCCGGCCCGAGAATGAGCGAATGCTTCACAAGATCGAGTGGACTCCTGGGTTCGCCGCTCTCCCGCAGATACTTTGGCGAGGCGACCAGGAGTCGCGGCATGGCGCCGAGTTGGCGGGCCGTCGCACTCGAATCGGATAGCTTTCCGAGGCGCAGAGCGACATCGACGCCTTCCGTCACAAGCTCCTGGTGTGCGTCGTCCACCAAGAGCTCGATGCGCAGACTCGGGTGGCGCAGCATGAAGACAGAAAGTCGAGGGATGACTTCGCGAACACTAAGGCTCGACGAGAGTGCAACGCGCAAGACGCCGCGCAACTCTCCGGTGCCGCGCGCTGCATGCTCTGCCGCCTCAAGAGAAGCAAGGAGCGGTTCGATCCTCGACAAGTAGTCGGAGCCAGCGTCAGTCAATTTCACCGAACGCGTAGTGCGCGTGAACAAGGCGACGCCAATCCTGCGTTCGAGATCCGCGATGAGCCGCGAGGCCGAGGGCTGTGACATCCCGAACTCGCGGCCGGCGCGCGAAAAACTTGCCGTGCGCGCGACGCGGACGAAGAGATTCAATGCCTGCAGCCGATCACTCATGCGAACGGCAAATATATCCTAGTTGCTTTTGTCGTCTACCGCCGCGCCGACGGTTGACCGATATTCGATCGCCATGACGCAGTTGAAACGCAAATTCAAAGCAGGCGACGTCGTTCCGGCTACAACTCTGGAATCTGTCACTGGCGAGGCGATCGAGATCCCTGCCCCTGATCGTCTCGTCCATCTGCAATTCCGGCGGTTCGTGGATTGCCCAATCTGCAATACGCATATCG
>Ga0070690_100000386_pt1 | contig 22415 bp, 20 predicted proteins | sample KBSS33HmetaG_FD_64671 | JGI IMG/M metagenome (GOLD analysis project Ga0070690, IMG submission 64671) | Switchgrass rhizosphere microbial communities from Kellogg Biological Station, Michigan, USA - KBS S3-3H metaG | ecosystem: Host-associated > Plants > Roots > Rhizosphere ... | reverse complement strand
GACGGTGACATCGGGAATGTCATTGAGTTTGGCCAGCACGCGTTCTCCGTGCGCTTCATCACGCACGTCAAAGGTTACATCTCTCACCATCCGGTCTGCGGTTGCGGACGCAAGGTCGACGGCACCCAGGTTGGCGCCCTCTTCAGCGAGGGTGGAAGCTACCTTTGCAAACATCCCTGGTTTATTCGCCAGTTCGAGACGAACTGTTAGGCGATAGTTTGAGTACGGCCCGATATCATTCATTGCAGAGCGTCTCCGGACAGATGCCCTCCCATAACCATACCATAGCGGCAAAGTCGGGCACGCCGCTGATCGGTTCCTGACGGGGCAATGTCGATTGACAATCGAAACGGGAATTGGGTACGTTGCCTCTCCTGTTTGTCTGATGGTCAGGCAAACACTCACTCAATCTCAAAGGGGGGAGAGAGGTATGAAGCGCATGTTATTGGCAATTATGGCGGTGGCAGTGGCGATTTCCTTCAGCGCGCCTTCGTTCGCCGGCGATGAGGGCAAGGGCAAGGATAAGAAGGATGAGAAGAAGGGCGGCCACGTCATGGTGTACGGTGACGAGGGCAAGGGTAAGGACAAGAAGGACGAGAAGAAGGGCGGCCACCTGGGCGACCCGAAGGAAGAGAAGAAGGACGAGAAGGGCAAGTAAGCTTCCCTGCCCGACTCCGAGGTTCGATGAAAAGGTCTACGACGCAGGTCGTAGACCTTTTTTATTTCGTGGAAGGCCGCATTGACCGGTTTCGGACCATGGTGCTACCGTGATCCATGTCCTCATCCGCGCAACGCCAACCCAATCGTTTGATTCACGAGACGAGCCCGTATCTCCTTCAGCATGCCCATAACCCCGTCGATTGGTACCCTTGGGGACCGGAAGCCTTAGAGGCTGCCAAGAAGCGAAACTGCCCAATTTTGTTGTCGATCGGCTATTCCGCCTGCCACTGGTGTCACGTCATGGAGCGGGAATCCTTCGAAAGCGAGGCAATTGCGGCAGCGATGAATCGCTGGTTCGTCTGTATCAAGGTCGACCGCGAGGAACGTCCGGACCTCGATGAAATCTACATGGCCGCCACCGTGGCGATGAATCAGGGCCAAGGCGGCTGGCCGATGACAGTGTTCCTCACCCCTGAACAACAGCCGTTTTTCGCCGGCACCTATTTTCCTCCTGAAGGTCGCTGGGGACGGCCGGGCTTCTCTGAGCTCCTCATGAAGATCGCCGATCTCTGGAGTCGAGATTCCAACGGACTGAGACATCAGGCTCAAGAGCTGACGGCGCGGTTGCAGCGCGAATGGCAAACGCCGGCGCCTGTCAGCGTGGGCGAGCAGGTCTTGGACGCTGTCGTTCCCGAATTTCAGCAGGAATTCGACGCGCGGTTCGGCGGCTTCGGAGGAGCCCCAAAGTTCCCTCCCGCTGCGGCGTTGTCATTGCTCCTCCGATGCCACCGGCGAACTGGCGATCCAATGGCGCTGCAGATGGTCAAGACGACGCTGGATGCGATGGCGGCAGGAGGCATGTATGACCACATCGGCGGAGGATTTGCACGGTACTCGACGGATGAACGATGGCTCGTGCCACACTTCGAAAAGATGCTGTACGACAATGCCCTGCTCGCAAGGACCTATCTGGAGGCATACCAGGTCACGAGGTACGAGCCCTACCGCGACGTGGTCATCGAGGTGCTCGATTACATTCGTCGCGAGATGACGCACCCCGAAGGCGGATTTTTCAGCGCGACCGATGCGGACTCGGAAGGCGTGGAAGGCAAGTTTTTTGTGTGGACGCCCGAGGAAGTCGCAAGTGCCGTCGGCGATGATGAAGCCGCGCGCCAGTTTTGCGCCTGCTATGACATTACGACCCATGGGAACTGGGAGCAGAAAAGTATTCCCAACCGGATGCGCCCGCTCGATGGCATTGCGCAAGAACTGAATCTCACGATTGATGAACTCAAGGAGACGATGCGTCGGGTGCGCCCTCTGGTCTATGAGGCCCGCAGACGACGAGTCCCTCCCGGCTTGGACGATAAGATCATCACAGCATGGAACGGCATGATGATCTCAGCCATGGCTGAGGCCGCTCGCGTCTTGGACCGGTCGGAATATCTGGATGCCGCCAGGAAGGCCGCAGATTTCCTCTTACGGGAGCATCGACCCGACGACCAACGTTTGTTTCGAACTTCACGGAACGGCCGCGCCCATCTGGACGCTGTGCTGGAAGACTACGCTTTTTTCGGAGAGGGCTTGGTCGATCTCTACGAGGCCGGAGGGGATGATCGTTATCTGAATGCGGCTTGCCGCTTTGCCGAGCGGCTCATGCTTTCGTTTCAAGATGCGGAGCAAGGCGGGTTTTTCACGACGGCGAGAGAGCATGAAGCGCTGATCGTGCGGGGGCGTGAAGGGGCGGACGGAGCAACCCCGAGCGGGAATGCGGTTGCGGCGATGTTCCTGGCCCGTCTGTCTTTCCACCTCGATCGGGCGGATTTCCGGGACGCGGCGATCGCCGCTGTGCGAGCCTACGGCAAACAGCTGATCCGATATCCGCGCGGGTTTGCCAAGAGTCTTGCTGTGATCGATTTTTTGACCGAGGGGCCGGTCGAATTGGCCTTGGTCGGCACACCCGGGGATCCCAATTTCGACGACATACAAGCCGTTTTGCGAGAGGTGTATTTGCCAAACCGGGTCCTCGCCGTCGATCAGCGTTTGACTGGAACCTCCCCTCATCCTCTTCTGGCCGGGAAAGGACCAGTTCATGGAAGGGCTGCACTGTATATTTGTCGGAACTTCTCCTGCGGTCAGCCGCTGACCGAGTCAGCGGCCGTCGCCGACGCGCTGCACGAATTGTCCACGCGTTCTCGAGAGTCTCTTCACGGAATGAAACTGCAAGGTCGAAGGCTTGCAGGGAGTGCTACGGTTGAAGGCACGGCACGATACGCCGCACGCATGGTCAATCAGCCGCGGTCAGCCGGGCGATTTGAGTACGGGTTTGTGCAGTTCGGGCTGACGGCGTTGACCGCCTCCCGGCTTGGGTTCGGTTGCTATCGAGTTGATGGTGCCGATCCTGAGCACGCGAACGCGCTGACCACGGCGCTAGATTCCGGGGTCAACGTGATCGACACCTCCACCACTTATATGGATGGCGAAAGTGAGCGGCTCGTCGGATCCCTACTCGGCCGTCTGACAACTAAGGGCGAACTCGCCAGAGACGAGGTCATCGTCGTCTCCAAGATGGGCTACGTCCAAGGGCACAATCTCAAAGATGCGGAGGCCCGGGAACGGGCCGGACGACCCTACCCTGACATGGTGAAATATGGTGAGGGCATTTGGCATTGCATCCATCCTGAATTTCTTGCCGATCAACTCGATGCGTCTCTGGATCGATTAGGCCTCACAACGCTCGATGTGTGTCTGCTCCACAATCCGGAGTATATGCTGTCCGATTCCGCCAAACGCGGCGAACCTAGCCTGACCGACGCGCGTCGGTTGTTCTATCGGCGGATCGAACAAGCCTTCGCCTACCTCGAAAATCAGGTCGTCGCAGGGCGCATCAACTGGTACGGCGTGTCGTCAAATACAGTGGGACGCAATGCGCAGGATCCTGAATCCATCTCGTTGGCGGGCTTGCTCTCTGCGGCTGCCAATGCTGCCGCCTCGTGCGGAATGCCGCAGCATCACTTTGCGGTGCTGCAATGTCCGATGAATCTGTTCGAGAGCGAGGTCTGGAGCCTGCGGAACACGGGCCCGCAACAGGAGCACACCGTGCTGGAACTGGCTCAACGGGAACATCTTGCGGTGCTGGTGAATCGACCGCTCAATGCTATGCCGACCCCCGGGACCGGCGTGCTGCGCCTGGCGGATCTTCCACTCGAAGGCGAGGCAGGGAGCATGGATGATGCCTTGCAAGCCGTCCGCGATTTAGAGGAGGAATACCGGTCCAAATTGGCTCAAGAGATTCCGTACGGTGGAAAAGGTCTGCAGCCGAAAGAGTATTTCAACTGGGCTGAGGAATTGGCGTCCGTGCGCAGCCATCTTCAGGGATTGGAGCATTGGGAACAGATTGAACATCAGATGATCGCGCCGCATGTGAACCAGGTCATGCAAGCGATTCCTCGCGTGCTTCAGGGAACCGCTGCCGAACAGTGGGAAGCCTGGAGAGATCGGTATGTTCCGCGACTACTCGGACTGCTTGGACTTCTTCGGCACGAAGCAGTTGAGAAAAGTCGTGCGCGGACGAGTAAGGTGGCCGGAGTGATTGATCCGCTCCTCCCCGACTCGACGCGATCCGAGTCGCTGTCCCGAAAGGCGTTGTGGGTGCTCGCAAGCACCCCAGGCGTCACCACGGTGCTCAACGGCATGCGGACTGTTGGCTATGTGCACGATGCCACGGCGGTGATGGGGTGGAAGCCTTTGGACGAACCGGGGGTCGTCTACAAGGCAATCGGAGGGATGACAGGTCTCTGAGATTATTTCGAGGTGCCTAGCAGGCTTTGCCAGGATTTGATGACGCCGCCGACCCACGAACCCTGCGACGGACGTTCGGTTCTAGCGGGTGAGCGTCCAGCACTCAGATGAAGGATGCGCTGTTCTACGTCGCGGTAATCCGGGTCTTCGCGCCTAATCCAGCGATAGGCTTCTAGACTTTCGGAGGTGCGTCCCAATATTTCCAAGGTGCGTCCAAGGACGTACAGGACTTGAACGATTTCTTTTGTCGACGCCGAAGAGGATTGAAGCGCTTTCCGGAATGCCGTGACAGCGTCCTCGTTGCGTCCCCTCGATTTGTGGCACATGCCGATCTGGGCAAAGGCTTTGAGCGCATAGGTTCGATCGGCCGATGCCTTTTCGAACTCCTCGATGGCCTGTTTGAATAGGCCAGCCTTCCGGAGCACTAGTCCCCGTTCATATTTTTCAGCGGCATTCAGTCCGGCATCCATCGATACACCCTGACCCCACCGCTCTCGAGCAAGAGATGGGCCACGGATGCCAGGAAAGAGTCTCGTTATGGGTCAACAAGTTAGTGGTCGCTGGAGGGCGGGGCCATAAGACGTTTTCTGTAAAACTCGCTCACAAATGCTCGGGGGACGAGACGCTCGGAGCAGTCAAAAGTGTACTTCCCGCAGCGCATGACGGTGGGCGTGATACCACTGGATCGTCTTTTTGAGCCCGTCGCGGAGCGCGTGCTTGGCTTGGAATCCGATCGTCTGCTTGATGCGGCTGACATCAAGACATCGTCGTGGTTGTCCGTTTGGCTTGGTGTGATCCCACGCGATGCGGCCCTGATATCCCACCTCGGCAGCGATCGCCGTTGCAAGCGCTTTAATGGTGACTTCCTCACCGGTTCCCAGATTCAACGGCAGGGAATCATTATACTGTTCAGCGGCCAGGATGATGCCCTCCGCGGCATCTTCGACATAGAGAAATTCGCGTGTCGAGGTGCCGTCGCCCCAGAGCACGATCTCCGATGCGCCGGCCTCTTGCGCCTCAGCACATTTTCGAATAAGGGCCGGGATGACGTGGGAGGTTTCAAGATCGAAATTGTCGCGCGGCCCGTATAAATTGACTGGGAACAGGACGATCGAGTTGAAGCCATATTGTTGTCGATACGCCTGCGATTGAACAAGCATCATCTTTTTTGCCAGGCCATAGGGCGCATTCGTTTCTTCCGGATAGCCTGCCCAGATGTCGTCTTCCTTGAACGGAATCGGTGCGAACTTTGGATATGCGCAGATGGTCCCGATTGCGACGAACTTCTTGAGGCGCCGCTGGCGGCCCTCCTCGATCAGTTGGGTGCCCATCATGAGATTGTCGTAGAAAAATCGTCCGGGATTAGCCTGATTGGCGCCGATGCCGCCGACGCGTGCGGCGAGATGGATCAGAATATCGGGGTTGCTCTCCGCATATAAACGGCGCACCGCGTCCATGCGGACGAGATCATAATCCCGGCTCCTAGGCACGACCACGTCGCGACAGCCTTTAGCCCGCAGCTGCTCAACGACAAACGAGCCCAGAAAACCTGCCCCGCCTGTCACTACGACCCGCTTGTCCGGCCAGAACGACGCCACGGTCATTGTTTTCCCCGGACTCCGTCCAGGCGTTCACGCTCAGCGGCCAGATCGGCATCGACCATCATGGTGATCAATTCATGGAAGCCGACCTTGGGGGCCCATCCCAGCCTCCGTTTGGCTTTGCTGGCATCGCCGATGAGCAGATCCACTTCCGTTGGGCGATAATATTTCTCGTCGATCTTCACGTACGGCTTCCAATCGAGCTTGACCCGATCGAACGCCAGCTCGAGCATTTCACGCACGCTATGGGTTTCGCCGGTGGCGATGACATAATCATCCGGAGCCTCGGCTTGCAGCATCAGCCACATGGCTTCGACATAGTCGCCGGCAAAACCCCAGTCCCGCTTGGCGTCGAGGTTGCCGAGATACAGCTCGTTTTGGATCCCCAGCTTGATGCGTGCCGCTGCCTTCGTAATCTTTCTGGTCACAAAGGTTTCACCCCTACGGGGCGATTCGTGGTTGAACAGAATCCCATTGCAGGCAAACAAATCGTAGGCTTCCCGGTAGTTGACGGTGATCCAGTAGGAGTACACCTTGGCCGCACCATAGGGGCTGCGGGGATAGAACGGGGTGCTCTCCTTCTGAGGGACTTCGAGAACCTTGCCGAACATTTCACTGGAGGAGGCCTGATAGAACTTCGGCCTGAGACCGGATTCCCGTATGGCTTCGAGAAGGCGAATCGTGCCCAATCCGGTGATTTCACCGGTGTATTCCGGAATGTCAAAGCTCACCCGCACGTGGCTTTGCGCGCCGAGGTTGTAAATTTCATCGGGTTGGACGGTCCGAATAATGCGGTTCAGAGAGCTGGCATCATTGAGATCGCCGTAAATCAGATGCAGGCGACGCTGGGGCACATGTGGGTCTTGATAGATGGGGTCGATGCGGCCCGTGTTGAAAGAGCTCGATCGTCGGATAATGCCATAGACTTCGTAGCCTTTCTTGAGAAGGAATTCGGTGAGATAGGACCCATCTTGACCGGTGATGCCGGTGAGTAACGCTTTCTTCACGTGCGTCTCCTATATGGTTCGGCGAAATTATGAGACGATTGGGATCGATTGTCCACTGACTCATGCATCTCATGTCTGGAACGTTGAAGGAAAGCCGCCTGGTCGCCGCAACTCAACGCCTGCATCTGGGTTGCTGGTTCAAAAAGGCCGCCATCTATTGCGCCCTTCAGGTGCCCGCATTACAATAGCCTTCGATGTGCGTTGAATTACAGAAGCCGCTTCGGCGATGACCTCCCGTCGCGCGATCATACTGGTGATGGTGCTCGGGGTGACGTTTTTGATCGCTCATACGATCAACGCGGTCATTGCCGAAGCGTTGTTCGTCCCGTCGGGGGTGGCAGTGCCACGGGCGCTGGATCAGGACGGTTCGGCCACCCGTTCACCGACGGCCCTTGCAGAGCAGGTGCGCATTAGTGGGTTGTTCCCTCTTCCCCCCGAACCGGTCAACGTCAGTCCAGTTGGCGGCATGCCCGCTGGCATCGGCGGCCCCATGCGGCAGCCATTGAACCTCGCCTCCAAGATCAAATTGCTCGGGGTTGTCGTGGGAGACCGAGGGGGGGTGTCCGCGATCATCGAAGAGCTGGCCAGCAAGCGACAGCTGTTTTTGCGGCTGCACGACCATATTCCCGACAGCGGTGAGGTCGTTGAAATTCAACGCGGCGGAATCCTTGTCCGGCAAGGAAATGAACAGGAGTTCTTGGAATTGTTCACCGGCATCGAGCGGCCGCCGATGCCCCAAGTTGTTTCAACTGGTCCTCCGGCTGCCGTTGGCGGCGGTCAGATTAAGAAAGTCCTTGACCGGCGAGAAGTCGAACAGGCCATGAACGATCTGCCCAAACTATTGTCGCAGGCCCGCGCCACTCCGGTTCTGACCAACGGCGCCATGACGGGCTTTCGCATGGATTACATCGCCAAGAGCAGCTTCTACGAGAAGATCGGTCTGCAATACGGAGACGTCTTGAAGCAAGTCAATGGGATAGAGATCAAGGATCCGGGTACCATGTTGTCCTTATTCCAGCAGCTGCGCAACGAAAACTCCGTCAAACTCGACATCTTACGCAATAATCAGCGCACGACCATGGTGTTCGACATCCGCTAGCTCTCTGACGTCGCGGATCGACCCCTTATCTGCCAATACCCCATCGGTTCCCTGGGCATTTTCCCGGACGAGGGCGCCATAGCCCCTTGCTGCTTGTCAGGGCCGGTAAGACAGGAGTAACTTATTATTTTCTGTGAGTTAGGTGCCAGGAACAGGTTTGAAGGGGTAGGACAAACCCCAGAAGCTGAAGAGAAACGGATGCACCAGTGACCAAACGCATGCCGGTGACGAGACCACTCCTCGGGGCCATCCTCGAGCAAAAATTCGGACTTTCGGAAGCCAAGCTGCTCGAGGCATTGAACATCCAGCAGACCAAAGGCGGACGTCTTGGCGAAGCGTTACTGAAGATCAGGGCCATTGAAGAAGATCTGCTGCTTCAGGCCCTGGCCACGCAGTTTGAAATGCCATGGCTGCCGCATCTCGACGTGACGCAGGTGGATTATGAGTGGATCAAGAAGGTGCCGATCCATTTTGCCCGCCGGTATCGGGTGTTACCCCTTAAAGTCGACGACGGGGCCATCGTCGTGGCCACCACGGATCCCTTGGAGACCGCGGCCCTCGACGACTTGCGGTTGTTGTTAGGCATGCCAGTCAAAGCCGTGCTGACCAGCGCGATGACCCTAATGTCCTGCCTCAATCGTGCCTATGACGAAGTTGCCAGTCCGACGGGGGCCGAACAGGTCATGGAGGATATCGCGGCCAGCGAGAATTTGGACAAGATTGCGCATGAGCTGGACGAACCTCAAGATTTGTTGGATGCCACTGATGAAGCGCCGATCATCAGACTGGTCAATTCGGTCCTGTTCCAGGCCGTTCGTCAGCGCGCCAGCGATATTCACTTCGAATCCTTTGAACGGGGCCTGGTCGTCCGCTACCGCATCGACGGCGTGCTCTACCCCATCCTCACGCCGCCCAAGCATCTTCAGTCGAGCATCATTGCCCGCCTAAAAATCATGGCGGCACTGAACATCGCGGAGAAGCGTCTGCCGCAGGACGGCCGTTTTGCCATACGAACCGCGGGAAAAGATGTGGATCTGCGTGTCTCGGTGCTGCCGACCTCGCACGGCGAACGGGTAGTCCTGCGCTTGTTGGAAAAAGAAAACCGGCTCCTAAACCTCACGGAAATGGGCTTTTCACCGGATCGACTCCACACGATCCAACAGCTCATTCGCCTGACTCACGGGATTCTGCTCGTGACCGGACCGACTGGAAGCGGAAAAACCACGACGCTGTATGCCGCGTTGAGTGAAATTAATGCTCCTGACAAGAACATCATCACCGTCGAAGATCCCGTCGAATATCAGCTGCTCGGCATTGGCCAGATGCAGGTCAATCCTAAGATCAATCTGACCTTTGCCGCGGGATTGCGTTCGATTCTGCGTCAGGATCCGGACGTCATCATGATCGGGGAAATCCGCGACCGTGAGACGGCCGAAATTGCCATTCACGCGTCTCTCACCGGCCACTTGGTGTTCTCGACATTGCACACCAACGATGCGGCCAGCGCGGCCACGCGGTTGATCGACATGGGCATCGAGCCTTTCCTTGTCGCGTCCTCCGTGGTCGCAGTGCTGGCACAGCGGCTGATCCGGAAGGTGTGCCCCGATTGCAAACAGGGCTATCAGCCGGATGACGAAGAACTCATACGGCTTGGTGTCGTGCCGGGAAAAACCAAACCGACGTTTTACCGCGGCAGCGGATGCCCGGCCTGTACACAGACCGGCTATCGTGGCCGCACAGGCATCCATGAGCTGCTCGTACTGGACGACGAGATCCGACGGTTGATCGGCAACAAAGCGGATTCTGCAGCCATCCGCCAGGCGGCGGTTGCGCACGGCATGGTCCTGTTGAAGGAGGAAGCCGCGGAAAAAATCTTCGCCGGGATCACGACCACCGAAGAAGTCATGCGCATGACGCAGCAAGAGGTCGAGGTCTAAGCCGCATGCCGGTGTATCAATATAGAGGCTATAAGGCGGACGGCGCCGCGGCGACCGGCATCGTCGATGCCGAAAGCCCGAAAGTCGCCCGCCTCAAATTGCGGAAAGACGGCGTTTTCCCCACCGAGATGGCGGAGCAGGAAGGCGCGACCCGTAGCATGGGCATACGGACCGAGCCCATGTCCGGAGCGAGTTTCGGCCGGTCCCAGACATTGACAGTCACCGACGTGGCCTTGATGACGAGGCAGTTGGCCACTCTGCTGGTCGCCGGTCTGCCGCTCGTCGACGCGCTGGGCGTGCTCATGGATCAGATGGAGAAGAAAGCGATCAAGGGGCTCCTGGCGGATGTGCGAGAAGCCATCCGCGGAGGCGCTTCTTACAGCGCCGTGCTGGAACGATACCCCAGGGATTTTTCTTCCATCTATGTTCATATGGTGCGCGCCGGTGAAGCCAGCGGTGCGCTCGATCAGATTTTGTTCCGGCTGGCGGAGTTCCTGGAAAAACAACTGGCGCTCAAGCACAAGGTGACGAACGCCATCCTCTATCCGGCGATCATGCTCATCGTCGGTACGCTGGTGTTGTTTTTTCTCGTCACGTTCGTTGTGCCGAAGATTACCGCGGTGTTCGCCCATTCTAAGCAGGCCTTGCCCTGGCCGACCGTGGTTCTGATGGAAGTGAGTCGGTTTTGCTCGGACTATTGGATGGTGCTCTTGGGCATGATTCTCGTGGGCCTGTGGGGAATCCGTCGTGTCAAGAAAACTGAAGCCGGCCAGATGATGACCGATCAGTTGCTGCTCAAACTACCGCTGATCGGCCAGGTGGCCCGGATGGTCTCGATTTCCCGGCTCGCCAGCACCCTGGCAACCATGTTGTCGAGCGGCGTTCAGTTGCTGGAAGCCTTGGATGTGTCGAGACGTGTCATGAACAACCGCGTGCTTGAACAGGCTGTTGAAGACGCCCGCCAGAACATACGCGAAGGGGAAACCATTGCGGAACCGTTAAAGCGCAGCGGCCAATTCCCTCCCCTCGTCACTCATATGATCAGCGTGGGCGAAAAAAGCGGCGAGATGGAGGAGATGCTGCGACGAATCGGACAAATCTATGATGGTGAAGTGGATCGTGTCATCACCCGATTTACCTCCCTGTTGGAACCGGTGATGATTGTCGTCATGGGTGTCATCGTATTGTTCATCGTTGTAGCGATTCTGCTGCCCATTTTTGAAATGGGCCAGATGGTGCGGTAAACGTTTAGATCAAGGAGGCCTCTGGTGCGCGCAGAGACACACACGGAGCGAACTTGCGGCGCGATTTGTCGGGCGGAGCGCGGCTTTACGTTCATCGAGATCATGGTGGTGGTGGCGATTCTTGCCATCCTGGCCGCCCTCGTCGTGCCCCGCATCATGGGCCGGACGGACGATGCCAAGCGCACGGCGACCAAAGTGCAGATCAGGAATATCGAAGGCGCGCTTCAACTTTATAAGCTGGACAACGGCGTGTATCCCACCACCGAGCAGGGTCTCAAGGCCTTGGTCGAAAAGCCTTCGGTGGGCGTCGTGCCGAAAAAATGGAAGCTGGGAGGATATCTGCCCAACATTCCCGAAGATCCATGGGGAAATCCCTACAAGTATCTGAGTCCGGCTCCCGTGCAGCAAGGCCAATACGGGCAGGTGAAAGGCGATTACGAAATTACCTCCTTTGGCACGGATGGTGAAGCGGGCGGGGAAGGAGTGAACGCCGACATCACGAATTGGAATATGGAGAAGGACTAGCGACTGATGACCGTCGAAACCCTCCTGCAGTCACAACCCCGGCCGGTCGGCGGCCACGCGAGGCATTCTCCGGCCTGGCGAGCATCGGGCGGGTTCACCATGCTCGAGATCGTTCTGGTCCTGTTCCTTCTTGTTGGAATGCTCAGTCTGGTCGTCCCGCGGATCTCGCTCGGGGAAAATCTGGGATCGGTCGGACGCAGGTGGGTCGGCGCAATGAAGTCGTTCCAGGAGATGGCGATGATCGGTCAGAAAACGGTGCGGCTTTACGTCGACATCGACCGGAGCATGTATTGGCCGATGGTCATCGAAGGAAATGAGGAGAAAATTCCGCTCGAGCCGACCTGGGCCGTGCCCATCGTCCTGCCCGAGACGGTTCGATTCACCGACATCCAGATCGGGACCACGATGAAACAAGCCGGCCGTGTAGACATTTTCTTCTACCCGAACGGTCGGATTGATCCAGCAATCGTGCATTTGACCGACGGGAACAACAATATCATGGGCATCTTCGTAGAGCCCGTGACGACGGCGATCCGCATCACGGACTATCGTATCGATCCGCCGAAGCCTTTCACCATTCTCGAGCGGATCAGGCCGTTGCTGCAACCGGTCACGCCCGCGACTCGGCCGGGGCTTCCGGCCGGTGTTCAAAAGTAACGGAACAGAGCGTGTGACTACTGTCGTGGAGAATAGGCGAAAAATCAGACATCCGGCAGGCCACGGGGCAGGCGGCTTTACTCTATTCGAGGTCTTGATCGCCATGGCCATTCTCGCACTGGCCTTGCCGATTCTGCTCGGGTTGCGCAACTGGGACCTCAACCTCTACTCCCGGGCGGCCGATATCACCGCCGTTACGATGTTGGCACAGGAAAAACTGATCGAAGCGGAACTGAGCCCGGTCTATCCCATCGGAGAAACGACCGGGGACTTTCGCAATCCTCCACCTGGTTATCAAGTGGCCTTCGACATCCAGGACCGGGCCGACCGGTATCGATGGAAGCGCATCATTACGACCACTCCGCTGCCGGCCGTTCGTGAAGTCAAAATCCAGATTCTCTGGCAGCAAGGAGCGACCGATGAAGTCTTCGAGGCCAGCACATATGTGTTTGCGCCCACGACTGGATTCTGAGGACGCGTTCACGCTCGTGGAGGTCTTACTGGCCACAGCGCTCGTGGCGGTCATTGCCGCCATGGTGTTTGGGTCGTTGCATCTGAGCACCGTGGCCATTGATGGCGCCAGACGCGCTGCCGCCCGTGAACAACTGCTGCGCAGCACGTTGCGGATTATGTCCGAAGAACTGTCCACGGCGGTTGCGACTCCCTTCGTGCCGATGACGGGGATCAATGCGACTCAGCAGGGACAGCCGGCTGACACCCTTGCCTTCAATACCTTGGGACAATTCCGTGGCGGACATTCTACGCAGGATTCGGAGATGGTCCGGATCGTCTATACAAGAGAAGGGGATCGGTTGTTGCGGTTCATCAGGCGAAATATTTACGGCGTGACGGATGACGGCGTGGATCAGTTCGAGTTGGCAAAATTCGTCAAAGGTTTCAATCTCCGCTATTTCGATACGCAGGCCAATACGTGGATGGATGAATGGGATGGTCGGGCGAGGACGTCTCCTCCGAGCGCCATTTTGATCGAATTGACCTTGACCCAGGAGGGCGAGGAGGAGGCGCGCACATTCCGCCAGTGGGTGGCAATCGGAGTGAAATCATGATCACGCGTCTTTCCTGGCCGACGACGTTGACGCTGAAGAAGGAGCCCTTGATCTGGGTCGGGGGAGGATTGGCGAGTTTGCTGTTCTTTTTGTTCCTCACCTTCCCATTCGGAACCCTGCAAGCGAGGGTCTTGTCTGAACTGATCCGAGCAACAGGGTGGGAGATTCGCGCGGCCGAGTGGTCTCCGGCGCTCCCCCTTGCGGTGGAATGGCGTGATCTGACTTGGACGAAACCGGGAGGAGCCAGCGTTCCCGTTCAGTTGATGCGACTTAATGTCGGGCTGCTCGGATTGTTAATGGGCCAACAGACGGTGGATGCGCTCGTGCAATTTCCAGGCGCCGGGCAACCGGGGACGGGCAGAGCCACAGGCACAGTGAACGCCTCTTCCTGGTCGTTTGTCGGTCCGGTGTCGTTGAAGGCACACGCGCAGCAATTGGACCTCGGGGCCGTCATCAAGCCGTACGTGTCGAGGGGGTTGTTGCAGGCCGATGTCGTGCAACGATGGGAGAACCGGGGCAAGGACGGGATTGCGTTCAAAGGGGACGGATCATGGAAGGCGGAGGTCAAGGACCTGGTGCTGGAGCGCATTCCGGTCGGGCCGGCAGCCATTCCTTCCCTGAATTTTTCCCGCGTCACGGCGGCGATGACCTGTCACGACACGATCTGCAATATCACGGATTTCAAGGCTGATGGACCGGACGGGACGATTACCGCCCAGGGCCGCTTGGTCTTGCAGGATTCGGTACAATCGAGCACGCTCGAGCTGACGGTTACGCTGCTGGCGGGTGCGGGATGGGCACAAAAGGCGGGAAATCTGCCGATACCGCCCCTTCCCCCCGGAACGCCGCTAACCGTTAAACTTAGCGGATCTGTCGCAAATCCCAAGCTAACCCTGTAAGATACGAACTGCCATCAATCCTAAAGGAGTAGTGTTCACGCGATGATAGCCGAGTGTGTCGGTCTGGATCTCGGTCAGACAGCCATCAAGGCGGTGCGATTCCGTCGTCGGTTGTCCGGCCGCGAATCCGTTGAATATTTTCATCTGCCGCTGCCGTATGGCAAGCCGGGACAGGCTGAACCGGCTCATCTGGCCGGTCAATTACGCAACTTCTTGTGGCAAAACGGGCTCTATGGGAGCGGCGACATCGTTACGGCTCTCCCCTGCCAGGACCTCTTCATTCGCACATTGTCCTTTCCATTCCGCGATTCAGCCAAGCTCGAACAGGTGGTGCCCTTCGAAGTCGAGAATCTGATTCCAATGGCGCTCGATGACGTCGCCATGGGCAGTGTCGTGCTGCCGCCTAGAGGATCTGCGGGAACTATCCAAAAGCCCAAAGGTGCCGACGTGCTGATCACGGCCGCGCCAAAGGATAAGGTGGCCGAGCATCTGAAATTTCTCGCATCGGCGGATTTGAAACCGTCTGCGGTCGGCGTCGACGGGATGGCGCTGTACTCCGTCACGAAGTTCCTCCAAGAGGAAGGTGCCAGCGTTCCTGGTGATTTGGCGATCATCGACGTCGGGGCGACGAAGACCACCCTTTGCCTGATTCACGAAGGGCGACCGGCCGTTCTCCGCACGGTGCTGTGGGGCGGGAACCACCTGACTCATGCGCTGGCTGTGCGCTATGCGTGTAGCTTTGCCGAAGCGGAACGGCGCAAGCGTGCCATGGCGGTGCAGGAAGTGGACGCCTGGCTCGAGCCCTTGCTCAAAGAATTACGGGTGTCGCTGCATGCCTATGAAGGGACGGCGCACGGGCGCCTGTCGCATTGTTGGGTGTCGGGCGGCGGGTCCAAGCTGCGCGAATTGGGCGGGCACCTCGCGCACGAATTAGGCTTGACGCCAGTCGGTCCCAGGCAAGGATTCGGCGCAAACTCCCCGCGGGCGTTTTCCATTGCTTTCGGGTTAGCCATTCACCCGAAAATCGTCAGGCCCCGGTGGAAGCCCAAGGCGATCGGCTCCGACGTTGGGCTGGATCTGACGGGAGCAGCTGAGGCGACCTCTGCGCGGACCAGCGAGTCGCGGCAAGATCGCCGTCTGGCGCTGTGGGGCGCCGTGATTCTCGCTGTACTGGCCTTGACGGATCTTTCCGTTCGGGTCTTCGTCAAGCAATCGTCGTTGACCCAGGTCAAGCAAGGACTTCAGACGCAATTCGTTCAGTCCTTCGGCGAAGGCGCGGGGCCTGGAGAGGAACTCGACGTGGCCCGGTATCGCGTCGGCCAGCTCGACAAGCGGCTCACGGTCATTGACCGTACCCGCAACAGCGTCCTCGCCAATTTGTCCGATTTAGCCAAGCAACTGCCGCCGGGCATTCCCTTAACGATTCGAGAGTTGACCGTCGAAGGGCTGGCGGTTCATTTGGAAGGCGAAACCAATTCGTTTGATTCCGTCGAAAAGATCAAGCAAGCCTTTGCGGCGAACCAGCTGTTTCAAGGCGTCTCGGTGTCCGATACGCGTGTGGGCGCCGCAGCCAATCAAGTGGTGTTTCGCCTCACCTATACGGTGCAACGGCCATGATGGCGGCATTTCAAGAACGGTGGCGGCATCTGGCGGTCCGCGAGCGCATGATCGTGGGCGCCGGCGCGGCGGTCGTCATCGCCGCTCTCCTGTTTCTCATCGTGGTTGATCCCCTCTTGGACCGGATCGACAAGCTTGAACGGCAGACCGTCAGGAAATCCAAGGAACGGGTCGAGTTGTCGGCTCTGGCTGCGGAGTACGCGGCCAAACAAGCTCGCGTGACGAGGTTGGAGCAACGGCTGCCGAACGGTGACGGCCAGTTTTCCCTGCTGGCATTCATGGAAGAGGCTGCGGCTTCCGTGCAGATTCGAGATCGCATCGTTGGCATGCAGCCGCAGCAAGCGACAACCCAGCATGGGTATCAGGAAACGGCAGTCGATCTTCGACTCGACGGCGTCCAACTCCCTCAACTCCTGTCATTGCTGGTGGCCTTGGAGCAGGCGCCCTACGATGTGCAGGTGCACCACCTCCAGATCAAGCCTAAATATGACAATCCCGTGAACCTCGATGCCACCCTCAGAATCGTGTCTTACGTCAAAGCTTGAACTCCCATGCAGGATGGTCAAAAAGACCGTTCAACAAGGCCGCAGCGAGCGGAGCGTCGAAGCGTACTCTTTGCTGTGCGTCGAGGCCCTGCGCGTTGCGAGAACGATGTTGCGGTGCAAGCCGCGTCTGGGCGCAGCGGGGTGGGCGGGTGAGAACCAATACTTTTCACCATCCTGTCAGGCAGGATGAACGAGGCGTCGCTCTGCTCCTCGCCATTCTCGTTCTGGCTCTTTTGGTCGCACTGATCCTTGAGTTTGACAGCGACGCGCGCCGCGAATATCGCGAGGCGGCGGCGTTCCGGGATAACTTCAAAGCGACGGTGCTGACGAGGGCGGCCGTACAAGCCGCGCGAGCGGTTCTGCAACAAGATCATCTTCGCGACAAGCAGACCGGGCAGATGTACGATGCCACGACCGACCTCTGGGCATTTCCCATCAATAAGTATGCGATCGGCGACGGATTGATGACGGCTCAAATCGAAGATGAGCGGAGCAAGCTGAATTTGAACGATCTGGCGACCGCCGGCATCGATCCAAATGCGAAGAAAACAAAGGTGGATCGAGTGAAGCGGCTGTTCGCGCTCCTGCAGATTAATCCAGAACTCGTGGATGCGATCGTGGACTGGGTGGATGCGGATGATATTCCGGAACCGGCGGGCGCGGAGTCGGTCTATTATCAGGCGCTGCGGCCCTCGTATCGTGCCGCCAATGCGCCCCTCCAATCCATGCGCGAAATGCAATTGATCAAGGGCATGACCCCAGAGATCGTCGAGAAGCTGCTTCAATACGTCACCGTATTTCCCCAGGACGGTGAAAGCCGGGTGAATATCAATACGGCTGATCTGCTGGTCATACAGGCGCTTGATCCAGGCATTACACAATCAATGGCGGGGGAGATTATTCAATCCCGTCCATTTAAAACCCCCCAAGACTTGGACAAAGTCGGCAGCGCGAAGGAAGTGTTTGCGAAACTACGAGGCCTGTCCACGTACGATGTCAAAAGCAATATTTTTTCCGCCCGGATGACCTTGACGGTCAACGAGACGACCAAATCGGGTGCCGTGGTGCTTCAACGGGATGAATCGACGGGCACCAGCGCGGTTCGGTATTTCCGTTTTCTCTAATCCCCCGGTCATCGATCCTCCCTGAAAAGTTAACAGATTTGTAACACTCGAGTTACTCCCCCGCAATCCCTTCCGGCTAGCATGGATGCGAACTAGGGAACAGTGGTTCGACCCTAACCAAGGAGGGCGCAGAAATGTATCAAGCGAACGCCCAGTCCCATCGGCTGGTGTCCAAAGGACTCCAACTCATAGGCATGGCGCTATTGGTGGTCGGTTCGATGAGCCAGCCGATGCACGCAAGGGCTGAACAGGTGGGTCCGTTCGCCTCGGTGAGTGTCGATGCCAACCTCACGCGATACAACCCCCAAACACAAGTCACCGGAACCGTGAAGGTTCGGGGATCCGATACCATGTATCCCCTGCTCTCGCGGCTGAGTCTGGAGTTTCAGCGGCGTCAACCAAAAGTCAGCATCGATGTAAAGGGCGGAGGATCCACCAAAGCCGTCGAGGAATTCCTTCAGCCTCCGTTATACAAAACCGGCAAGATTGTGCTCCGTGAAGAGCGAGCCGGTCAATTCTGGCTTTTGGCGACGTCCCGAGAACTGTTTGATGCAGAAATCAAAGCCTTTGTCGAAGAGAATGGGTATGAGCCTACGGCAGTTCCTGTGGCCGTCGACGCCGTCGCGATCTATGTCCACAAAGATAATCCCCTGCCCGGGTTGACATTGGATCAGATCGACGCAATGTTCTCGACCACTCGTAAGCGCGGCGGTGCGGCGGCGTTGTCCCGGTGGGGAGAACTGGGGCTTTCCGATGGATGGGAACAGGCCTCGATTCAACTGTATGGACGGGATCGTCGGTCCGGCACCAGAGCCTTCTTCCAGGAACATGTGCTGGCCGGAGGCGACTTTGTCCAGACGTTGCATGAGGAGCCGGGCGCGGCCTCAGTCATTCTCAACCTGAGCCGGGACCAGCTCGGGATCGGCTATAGCGGCCTGGGCCTTCAGACCTCTACGGTCCGGGTTGTTCCCCTCGCTGAAAATCAGGGCATGCCGTACGTGATGCCGTCGTCGGCGACCATCGCCGATCAGACGTATCCCCTGCGCCGTGTGCTCTATCTGTATGTCAACAAGGACCCGAAGACGCCCCTTCCTCCGGCTGCAAAGGAATTCCTGACCTTCATGATGAGTCAGGAAGGACAAGAGGCCGTGATCAAGGCCGGGTTCTTCCCGCTCCCACTGAACCAGATTTCGAAGACGGCGGTTGCCTTGGGAACGACGGCGGCGCCGGCGGCCACGCGGCAGTAAACGAGAGCGGCAAGCTACTGAGTTGGAGCTTTGCGTGCCGGTGGCTTGCCGGCCTTGGACTGATCGAGCTCATTGCGCATGCGGTTCATGTCGTCACTGAGGTCCTTCATTTTCGCCTTCTGCTCGTCGAGTTGGTCCCGCAGTTCCTGATTTGAATTCGTCAAGTCGCGGATCTGATTCTGCATCTCCTGCTCTGAACGGTTCGGCGGTGAGGACGCCGGGAGACGGTCCGGCTCGCGACTCACACGAGCCGCCGGAGGTGCTGTCAGTTGTGCCAGCACCTGCTTGACGTTCAGCGAAATGTGCACTGTTTCGAACGGCGCCCACCTCGGCTCATCCGCATCCGGAACCATCGACTCCGTGGCCGGCTTCGCGATCCAGAGCTTCATGCCTTTCGTGTCGCGAATGTCTCTCGCATCTCCACCGGCGGTATCTGCCTGGATGACCGAGGAATGGTCTGTCACCACCACATGCAAATAGCGATCGCGTAAAAATATGGCGCCGGTCGTGCGGTCCTCGCTGTAGTGGACGTCCGGTTTCGGAAAGGAAAAGAAGACGCGTTCGTTCGGACCTGCCTGTGCAAACGCCTCGGACAAATGCCCCACGTGGTTGTCCAATTGTGGTTCCGTCAAGAGAGGAACGGGCCTGGGCGTTTCGAAAATTCCCGCGATCGTCCCGCTCCAGCCGCTGACACGCACCACGCCCAACAAGGCTCTGATTTCTTCCGTCGTGATCTGAGCAGGATGCGCGTTCGCGACCGGCTGCTTGGATCGCGCGACCGAAGGATCGGTCTCGATCCCGATGCGCACATCGTCGCGATCGTAGACCATCCGGGCTGTCGAACATGCACAGAGGACTGTGAGCAGGAGCAAACAGCCCATGACTGACTGCAAAGGGGGCATCGTAGAATGTGGTCCGGTTACTCGCACGTGAATTGAATTCCCCAAATGCGATCTGTGCCCATCTGGCCGCGCCAGTGACGATCGGCGGTTTGACTGACTTTGGGAATCTCCCCTTCTCTAACCACGCGAGACCCTTGAGGGCACTTCTCCTTAATCAGACGAAGCGCATCCCGCCTGCCGGCTGAGGAAAGAATATCCCCCTCGGACTGCACCGACCAGGTGACCAGACCTCCCGTGGGCGTTTCCCTGGCCATCGAGGCTTCATGTCCGCAGCCGGCAAGGGGAAAAGCGATACTCAAGACGGCCAGCATCCCGGACGAGATCCCCAGGGATCTGCCGCGTACATGGGCACAGGTGAACTGTGGTCCGCTACTGCGCCGGCGCGCAAAAGGTGTCCTCTTCCAAGGTCTCATATCCTGCCCCATACGATGGGAAATCCGCAATATCGCGCCCGCCGGTGTTCCAGATGTGGAGGCATTTTGCGGAGACCGCTGGAAGACTCCGTACGAGATCGTCGACCGACACCACTTTTGCCGTCTTGGTCGTCCCCACGACAATGAGCCGATTGCCCCGTTGAAGGAACGGTGGTTCGATCTTGCCCTGGAACGTAATGGCAAATTCACCGCTGCGCTTCCCGGTGTTCTTAGGGCCGTAGGCCGGATGTTCGACGATCGGCAGCTGAGTCACCACGATCGTCACATTCCCGTCTTTCCGCTCCGATTGCATAATACTGCCGCCGAGCTGAATCTTCCGTTCGAGCGCTTGATTGGGCAACATCCGCCACTGTGAGAAGTCAAAATTCGGGTCGACGCCCTCCATGACTTCCGGCGGAAACAGTTGCATAGGAGAACAGGCCGCCGCCCCCAGGCAGATGGCCAGAATAGTCACTGATACTCCCTTCATAGCTCCCTCCTTACTCCGTTGCCCACACCGATGCAATGAGAAAAATCGTCCCTGCTTACATGAACCGGATTTGGAACTGCACAAAGAAGGCATTGTTTGCAAACGGATCCGTGGCGGAGTCGTAGGGCGGAGTGCCGGGTCCGGTCCCCAATCCGGAATGGTGGCGGAACTCATAGTTGATTTGGATTTTCGACTGTACTTTGGGTGGGAAATTTTCGAAATAGTATGTCAGGCCGACGATGGTTCTGGTGTACAAATCGTTCGACATCTTGGTGTTGGGATCGAACTGCTCATACATCACGGTCGGCTCGAAATTTTCGAGCAATCCGTCCGTAATAAGATATTTGGCCAGCACGTACCAGGTGCGGCGCTGTACGCCGGGCGCTCCGGAACCGCCGCACTGGCTGATGATCTGACAGGCTCCATTGGCGCCCGTCCCGACGGTCGTCGCATTGGCGCCGTCGTGTCCCTGCCAGTATTCTCCCTGCGTCATAAACCCGGGAAAGAGCTTGGACGTGTATCGGAAGTCCACGGCGTAACGGTCGAACGCGCCCTTGCCGCGTCCGTTGATCAGTGTGCCTGCATTGTTCGATTCCCCCTGAATCGTGGTGAAACTGACGAACGAGACGTCATTGCCAAATAGCCGCCAGCGTGTGTAGAACGCTTTCGGCTGGTTCGCTCCGCTGAGACCGGAGGTCGTGCTGACGAGAGCATTGGCCTGATAGTTGTTATTGTTCATGATACCGGCCACGTACTCCAGGCGATTGGCGATCTTTCCGCGTACATCGATGAAATAGTCGCGCTCCTGTACGAATTCGATCGCGCCGCCTGTCCCCTTGATGTTCTGGCCCGGACCGCCGCCCCCGCCGACCGCGGTGAGATACGGCGAGCTGATGACATCGCGTAATCCGCCGGAAGTTTCCGTAAAGATACCGAACGGCATACGGAAGATGCCGAGCCGGATCACGTTGAGGTTGGGCGCCCAGGATTGAATCGGCCGAACGTCGATATAGGTCTCGCGAAAGAAAGTCGCGGAGGTCGGCGTTCCTGCCTGGTTCGCGGCGGCTGGGGTATTGCTGGTCAGGTTAGTGCTCTGGAACTCCATGAGGATATGCCAGCGCGGGATCGTCTCGCTGATCTTGCCCCAGAACAACAACTCAGAGCGGCGGATGGAAAAGCCGTCCTGGCTGCGTCCCTCCGGAACCTGTGCGTCGAGATGGGAATAGAGGAACTGCAGGGCGTTCAATCCGAAATTCACTTTGTCTCTTAGGATCGGCAACAATTCCGTCCGATTTTTCCATTCCTCCAGCGAATCGATCCGGCGGGACTGATCGGCGACACGATATTCCTGTTCGGCGCGGATCTGAATCCACTCGTCCATCGTGATCGTTCCCTTTTGCAGAAGCAGATCCTCAATCGAGGTGCCCCCGAGGGGATAGTCCCTGGCGGACGGGGCCCCGGACGAGCCGCTGGACGCATCGTCAGTCCTTTGAGCCAGCGTCCGCGGCTTTTCGGGCCCGATTTCTCCGGCGCCGACGGTGCCGGTCGACATGCACACGGCCAGAACGAACCACAGCAGC
>Ga0070690_100000382_pt1 | contig 22565 bp, 23 predicted proteins | sample KBSS33HmetaG_FD_64671 | JGI IMG/M metagenome (GOLD analysis project Ga0070690, IMG submission 64671) | Switchgrass rhizosphere microbial communities from Kellogg Biological Station, Michigan, USA - KBS S3-3H metaG | ecosystem: Host-associated > Plants > Roots > Rhizosphere ... | reverse complement strand
GATCCGCGCCCCCGGACGGGCGTCCACCGTCTGGCTGGCGCTGAAGCCCATCCTGGATCTGTCGGCGCTCGGACCGCCGGCGCTGCGCAATCTGGACGTGACGGTCCTTCACGGGGTCATCCTGGGGCCGCTCTTGGCGATCGACGCCGAGGCGATGGCGCGGCAGGCGTTCCTGACCTACACGCACGACACCGCCGAGGCGATTGGCCGCGTGGATCGGGGCGACGTCCAGGCCGCGTTCTTCATGAACCCGACGAAGGTGGAGCAGGTGCTGGCGGCGTGCGAGGCGGGTTTCGTGCTTCCTCAGAAGTCCACGTACTTCCTCCCGAAGCTCGCCACCGGCCTGGTCATGTATCGCCTGGACGGGCCGGCGCCGCGGCCAGGTCGGTGACGGCGACCCCGCCGCCCGACGACCAGGAGATCACCGCCGATACCCTGCGCGCCGGGCGCGTCCGGATCTTCCAGCCCGCGCGCGGCGCCCGCATGAGCCTGGACCCCGTGCTGCTGGAAGGGTTCTTGCCGCCGCCGCACGGGCGGTTCCTGGACATCGGGTGCGGGACCGGCGCGCTTTCGTTCCTGTTGCTCGCGCGCGATCCGGCGGCCAGCGGCGTCGGCGTCGAGATCCAGCCGCGGCTGGCGGCGCTCGCGGCGCGCGGCCGCGATGAGAATGGCTGGCAGCAGCGGCTCGAGATCCTGGTAGGCGACGTCAAGGCGCTGGACGACGGCCTCGGCGCGGCATCGTTCGATCTGGTCGCGACGAATCCGCCGTACCGCACGCTGGCGGGCAGCCGCCGGCCGCCCGACGACGAACGGGCGCTCGCCCACCAGGAGATCACGCTCGCGCTCGCGGAGTGGATCGCCTGCGCGGCGCGCGCGGTGCGGCCGGGCGGCCGCGTCGCGGCGGTCTTCCCGGCCGAGCGCGCGGCCGACCTGATGGCGGAGCTGCGGGCGCGGGATCTCGTTCCCTGCCGCCTGCGCGTCGTGCACCCGCGGGCGGGCGAGCCCGCGTCGCGCGTGCTCGTCGAGGCGGAGCGCGCCGGGCGGCGCCCGCTCGTGATCGAGCCGCCGCTCATCGTTCACGCCGATGGCGCCCGCTACACGCCGGAGGTGATGCGCCTCCTCGACGAAACCTAGCCGCGTTTCCGCCGGCGCAGACGGGTGTAAGATGACCGCATGCGTTCACTGTCGTTGATTGGGATCCTGGGTCTCACGGCGATCGCCTCCTGCGGCAGCGGCAACCCGGGGGGCCCGACGGGCACCGGCGGCACGGGCGGCACCGGCAACACCGGCGGCACCGGCAACACCGGCGGGCAGGTCATCGGCTCCTCGGGCTGCGCGCTGTTCAGCGCCGACGACGTCTGGAACGCCGATGTCTCCGGGCGGGCAGTCAACAGCACCTGGACCAGCCAGATCAACGCGCAACTCGGCGCCGTCAACATCCATCCCGATTTCGGGCCGGGTTTCGGCATTCCGATCAACGTCGTGTCCGCCAGCCAGGCGAAGGTCCCCGTCACCTTCGACGACTACCCCGACGAGAGCGATCCGGGGCCGTATCCGTTCCCGGGGCCGAACGACGTGAAGATCGAAGGGGGCTCCGCCACGGCCTGCGACGGCGATTGCCACGTCCTGACCGTGCAACAGGGGAGCTGCCAGCTCTACGAGGGTTACGCCTGCCACTACGCGACCGACGGCTGGCACTGCGGCAACGGCGCACACTGGGACCTGACCAAGAACAGCGCCGGGCAGCGTCCCGACGGGTGGACGTCGGCAGACGCGGCCGGCCTCTCGATCTACGCGGGCCTCGCACGCTACGAAGAGGTGATGGCGGGCGAGATCACGCACGCGATCCGCTACACGGTCCCGTGCACGGCCGACATGCGGGTTCCACCCGCGACGCACCAGGCGGTCCCGGGGGGCTGCTCGGCCACCAACTCACCACCGATGGGCGTGCGCGTGCGCCTGAAAGCCAGCTACGACATCAGCGGCTTCGGGCCGGTCGCCCAGACGTTCCTGCGCGCGTTCAAGAAGTACGGCCTCATCCTCGCCGACAACGGCGGGCGGTCCAGCACGTTCTTCTTCCAGAGCGAGGACAGCCCGGACTGGCCCGACGAGATCAACGACCTGAAGACGGTCCCGGTCTCCGCCTTCGAAGCCGTGATGCCCTAGCCTAGGGCGCCGCCGCCGCCGCTTCCTTGTCCTTCAGCGCCTCGTCGATGGGGGGCAGATCGTCGAGGTTCGGCACCAGCGTGATCTCGATGCGCCGGTTCTTCGCCTTGTTCTCGGGCGTGTCGTTGCCCGCGACCGGCGACGTGTCGGCGTACCCGGCGGCGGAGACGCGCTTCGCCTCCATCCCGGCGCCGATCATGAAGTTCAGCACCTCGACGGCGCGCGCCGTCGACAGGTCCCAGTTAGAGCGGAACTTCGCGCTCTTGATGGGCGCGTTGTCGGTGTGACCGGCGATCTGGAAGTTCCGGTTGGGGAGCGACTTGAGAACGCCGGTGACCTGGCTCAGGGCGTCCTTGCCCTCGGGCTTGAGGTCCGTCTTGCCCGGGTCGAACAGGATCTTGTCGCCCAGCCGGACGATCATGCGGTTCTCGCGGATCTCGACCTGCAGCTTGCCCGCGTCGGTGAGCGACTTGAACTGCGTCACCAGCTTGCGGAACTGCGCCGCGCGCGCCTCGGCCTGCGCCTGCGCCTTCTTCAGCTCGTCCATCCGCTTCTTCGCCGACTCCAGCTCTCCGCCCAGCGTGCCGCGCTCGGTCTCCAGGCGCGACACGTCCGTCCCGAGCGCCTCGAGCTTGTTCGTCAGCACCACGAGGCGCGCGTCGCGCACCGCGACGTCCGCCTTGTGCTGGGCCTTCTCCTTGTCGAGCGCGGTCTGGGTCTCAGCCAGTTTTTGCTTTTGCGCGTCGCGGTCTTTCAAGGCCGCGTTGTGGACGTCCTCGTCGATGCCGCAACCGGCTCCCACTGCCGCGACGGTCGCGACCAACATCGAAGCCAGCCAGGTCTCTGCTCTCGTCATCTCGTTCCTCCTTTGCCGCGGGGGGCGGCGCGGCCCGACGCCGCGCCATCGAACAGCCGGTCCACGATCGCATCCAGCGCCGCCCCGTCGAGCGGCTTGCTCCCATTGGGAAAATCCCAGGTCAGGTTGGCCGCCAGGCGCGCGCGCGTCCTCTCCTTGCCGTAGCCGAGGCGCTGCAGCAGGGCGGCCCGTTCTTCCAGTTCCACCCGGTACATCGCCTCCCGCCGCGCCTTGTCGATCTTGCCCCGCTCCGGATTCCGGCGCGGCTCCATCCATTCGAATGGCGGCTTCGACATTTGGCGCCCTACTTTACCTCAGAACCCTCAGAGGGTTCTGAACCTCCCGCAATGGGCTCGCGGCGGGCAGAGCCCGCCGGGTCGCCCATGCGATCCCCTTCCGCGCGCTTGGCGGCTTGCCAAAGTCGTTCTTGCTCGTCGGCAGAGGCGTCGCTGACGGCGCGGCCCTCGGCGGCCAGCGCCAGTTCGACGTGACGGAATCGTGACGAGAAGCGATCGATCGCGTCGCGGAGCGCCTGCTCGGCGTCCAGCCCCAGCTTCCGGGCCAGGTTGGTGATGGCGAACAGCACGTCGCCGAGCTCGCGCTGCATCTCCGCGCGATCGCCGGCGGCGCGCGCCCGGTCGAGCTCCCCGATCTCCTCGTCGACCTTCGCGCGCGGTCCTTCCGCGTCGGGCCAGTCGAACCCGACGGCGCCGGCCTTCTCGCCCGCGCGGGTCGCCCGCAGGAGGGCGGGGGCGCTGGCCGGAATCCCGTCCAGCGCGCCGTGCTTCCCCTTTTCCGCCTTCTCGGCGGCCTTCAGCTTTGCCCAGTTCGCCAGCACCGCGTCTGCGTCCTTCGCGACGACGTCCCCGAACACATGTGGGTGCCGGCGCACCAGCTTGGCGACGATGCCGCGGGCGACGTCGTCGATGCCGAACTTGCCCTCGGCGAAGCGCAGCTCCGACTGGAAGACGATCTGCAAGAGCAGGTCGCCGAGCTCCTCGCGGTGTTCATCGACGTTCCCGCCCGCCAGCGCGTCGACCACCTCGTAGGTCTCCTCGACGAGGTAGGGCACCAGCGTCTCCAGGGTCTGCTCTCGATCCCAGGGGCAACCCTCGGGTGCCAGCAGGCGCTGCATCAGGCCCACCAGCTTGCTGACCTCGGCGCCGGTCTGCTTGCCCGGAAGGGGGGTCAGGTCGGGGAGGGTGGGGGGCTGGGCCAAGGCGTGCGCAGTCTAACGCGACTTTCGTCGATTGAAGGCCGCCGGGACGCGTGCTATCTGGTTTTCGTTGGCAGACAAGGCGACGCCGGCGCCGCGCGCACCCGAGACGGTCGAGGCCGTGACGGAGCGGCTGACCCTGGAGGACAACCGCGTCGCGCTGGCGTTGTTCGGCGAGCGCAATGCGAACCTCAAGCTGATCGAGCGGGAGACCGCCTCCCAGCTCCACACGCGCGGCAACGAGCTGACGATCGTCGGTCCGGAGGACGGCGTTGCCATCGCGCGCCGGCTGGTCGAACAGCTGTACGGGATGGCGCGCACGGGCGCGCCGATCAGCCCGGAGGACATCGGCCGCGCGGCGGTCGCCCTGCGCGCGGACTCCGGCGTCGATCTGCGCGACGTCTTCCAGGACACGATCCTGGTCGCCGGCCGCGCGCGTCCCATCGCGCCCAAGGGCCTGGCGCAGAAGCGGTACGTCGACGCGATCCGCGCGCACGACATCGTGTTCGGCATCGGACCGGCGGGGACCGGCAAGACCTACCTGGCGATGGCGCTCGCGATCCGCGCGCTGATGGAGAAGCAGGTCAAGCGCATCGTGCTGACCCGTCCCGCCGTCGAGGCGGGCGAGCGGCTCGGGTTCCTGCCGGGCAGCATGGAGGAGAAGGTCTCACCCTACCTGCGCCCGCTCTACGACGCCCTTCACGACATGATGGACTTCGAGAAGGCCGACCAGCTGGTCTCGCGGGGCCTGATCGAGGTCGCGCCGATCGCGTTCATGCGCGGGCGGACGCTGAACGACGCGTTCGTCATCCTCGACGAGGCGCAGAACACCACCAGCGAGCAGATGAAGATGTTCCTGACGCGCCTCGGTTTCGAGTCGAAGGCGGTCATCACCGGCGACGTCACCCAGATCGACCTGCCGGACAACCGGCGTTCGGGCCTGAACGAGGCGATCGCGCTGTTGTCGGATATCCCCGGGATCTCGTTCCGTTACTTCACCGATGTGGACGTGGTGCGCCATCCGCTGGTGCAACAGATCATCAAGGCCTACGACGCCGCCAAGCCCGGCCCGGCCAGGTGATGTAATCTGTCCGTCGTGACGCAGGGGGCGGAAGCGCACTCGGACGAGCGGGCTCGTTACGAGCTGGCGGAGCTGGTCGAGACGGCGCGCGCGCTGGCGTCAGAGCGTGACATCAAGAAGCTGCTCGCGAAGATCCTGCTGAAGTGCCGGCAGGTGACGGGCGCCGATGCCGGCAGCGTGTACGTCGTGGAGGAGGAGGGCGGCAGCCAGTCGGAGTACAAGCCCGAGCCGAAGAAGCACCTGCACTTCATGCTGTCGCAGAACGATTCGGTGAAGGTCGACTTCAAGGAGGCCCACCTGGAGATCGACGACAAGTCGATCGTCGGGCAGGCGACGCTGTCGAAGCAGCCGATCAACATCCCGGATCTCACCAAGCTGACGTCGGCGCCGACGACGAAGACGAAGACCCTGCGACACAACCGCAGCTTCGACGAGAAGACCGGATACCGGGCGCGGTCGATGCTCACGGTCCCGATGCAGTCGGCGGAGGGCGACGTGATCGGCGTGGTGCAGCTGATCAACAAGAAGAGCGACCCGAAGCAGCCGCTCGGCGAGGACGGAGAGGTGCTCGCGTTCGATCAGCGGTCCGAGGAGCTGGCGCTGGCGTGGGTGGCCATGGCCGGCATCGCGCTCGAGAACGCGCTGCTCTACGAAGAGATCCGGTTGATGTTCGACGGGTTCGTCGAGGCGTCGGTCACCGCGATCGAATCGCGCGATCCGACGACGTCGGGGCATTCGCGCCGAGTGGCCACGATGTCCGTGGAGCTGGCGAAGAAGGTGGATGGAATTTCAGACGGGCCGTTCGCGGCCGTGCACTTCACGCCGGCGCACCTGCAGCAGCTCGAATACGCGGGCGTGCTGCACGACTTCGGCAAGGTCGGCGTGCGCGAGCGCGTGCTGGTCAAGGCGAAGAAGCTTTACGAGGAGGACCTGCGCAACATCAGGTTGCGGTTCGCCTACATCAAGAAGGGACTGGAGGCCGACCACGCCGAGCGCAAGCTGCGCGTCGCGCTGGAGCTGGGCAAGGCGGATCTCGCCGGGCGGTTGGCGGCGATCGACGCGGATCTCGGGCGGCGGATGGACGAGGTGGACGACGCGCTGGCGTTCGTTGCGCGCGTCAACGAGCCCACCGTGCTGGAGCAGGGCGGCTTCGAGCGGCTGGTGGAGATCGCGCGTCTCATGTACCTGGCGCCCGACGGTCAGCTGCGGCCGTATCTCGAGGCGGAGGAGGTCGCGGCGCTGCAGGTCCGGCGCGGCAGCCTGACCGAGGTCGAGCGCGTCGAGATCGAGCGCCACGTCGTCCACACCCGGACGTTCCTGCAGGAGATTCCGTGGGGGCGGCGCTACGCCAACGTCCCGCTCATCGCGGCCGCGCACCACGAATACCTGAACGGCACCGGCTATCCCAATCGCTTGCCCGGGAAGGACATCCCCCTCGAATCGCGCATCATGACCATCGCCGACATCTTCGACGCCCTGACCGCGTCCGACCGGCCCTACAAGAAGGCGGTCCCGATCGACCGCGCGCTGTCGATCATCGAGAGCGAGGTCAAGGCGGGGAAGTGCGATCCCGATCTGTTCCAGGTGTTCGTCGGGGGCGAGGTCTACAAGAAAGTCATCTGAGCGTGCCGGTCACGACCGTGGTGCGCGGGCGGGCGAAGGGGATGCTGGACGCCAGAGCGCGGCGGCGCGTGGAGGCGCGTGTCCGCGCGGCGCTGCGGGCGCTGGATCGGCGGCGTTCGTCGACCTGTCTCGTTTACACGGACGACGACGAGATCCGTGTTCTCAACCGCGAGTACCGCAAGCACGATCGGGCGACCGACGTGCTCAGCTTTCACCTGCAGGAGCTGGCCGGCGAGCGCGATCCGGCGGGAGACGGCATCGCGCTCGGCGACATCGTCATCTCGCTGGAAACCGCGCGCCGCCGCGCGCCCCGCGGGCCGCTGGCCGCGGAGGTGGAGCGCCTGGCAATCCACGGCCTCTGCCACCTCTTCGGCCACGACCACAAACGCCCCGCCGAGGCCAAGCTGATGTTCGCCCTCGAACGCCGCTTGCGCCGTATCCCGATCTGAACCCGACGGGTTTAAAACCGTATCCCGCGCTTCGCGCGGTACAAAAACCACTTCCAGGTCAGGTAGCCGGCGCCCGCAGCGGCGGGGATCCAGAGGATCGGGCTGGCGGCGACGCCCAGGACGACGGTGCCTCCCCACGCGGCCGCCGCATACATGCCCTTCTTCTTGGCCTCGGCGCGATCACGCGACATCAGTTCCTGCATTTGGAAACCCCCCGTTCAATCTCTAAGATGCCATCGGACATGGGACTGCGCCACGCCAAGATCGTCTGTACGTTGGGGCCGGCCTCGGACGACGTCAAGGCGATAGGCGACCTGATAGACGCCGGCATGGACGTCGCGCGGCTCAATTTCTCGCACGGCACGCACGAGGAGCACGCGCGCCGGCTGGCGGCCCTGCGCGACGCGGCGCGCGCCCGCGGCAAGCCGATCGCCGTCCTGCAGGACCTCGCGGGTCCAAAGATCCGGACCGGGCGAGGGGCGCCCGCCGCGATCGCCGACGGGGACACGGTGACGCTGGTCGAGGGCAGCGCGGGGTCGCGCGACGCCATCGCCGTCGAGTACGCGGGCCTCGCGGAGGACCTTCATCCCGGCGACCTGGTGCGGCTGGACGACGGGCGCATCACGCTGCGCGTGGAAAAGATCGCCAGCGGTCGCGTCGCCTGTTCGGTCGTGCAGGGCGGGGCGCTGCGCGATCGCATGGGCGTCAATCTCCCGTCGAAGCGGGTGCGCCTGCCGGCGCTCACCGACCAGGACCGGCGCGATCTCGCGCACGGGCTGGCGCTGGGCGTCGACTACATCGCGCTGTCGTTCGTGAAGCGCGCGGACGACATCGTCGCGCTGCGCGACGCGTGCAAGCAGGCCGGGCGTCCGACGCCGATCGTGGCGAAGATCGAGACGCCCGAGGCGGTCGAGAACCTGTGGGAGGTCGTCGCGGCGGCGGACGCGGTCATGGTGGCGCGCGGCGATCTGGGCGTGGAGATGTCGCCGGAGGCCGTGCCGGTCGTGCAGAAAGAGATCATCGGCCGCTGCCGGCTGCAGCAGACGCCCGTGATCGTCGCGACCGAGATGCTGCAATCGATGATCGAATCGACGCGGCCGACGCGCGCCGAGGCCAGCGACGTCGCGTCCGCCGTGTTCGAGGGCGCCGACGCGGTGATGCTGTCGGCCGAGACCGCGACCGGCAAGCACCCGCGCGAGGCCTGCGAGATGATGGCGCGGATCATCACCCAGGCGGAGTCGAGCCGTTTCTACGCGCCGCCGCCGTCGGAGCCGGGGCGGTCGACGCGTGAAGCGATCGCTCACGCCGCGTGCACCATCGCCGGCGTGGTGGGCGCGCGCGTGCTGGTCGCATTCACGGAGACCGGCACAGCGCCACGCCTCATCTCCAAGGCGCGTCCGGGCGTCCCGATCGTCGCATTCGCCAGCGACGAGGCGAACCTGCGGCCGCTGGCGCTTTACTGGGGCGTCGTGCCACGGCTGCTGGCGCTGCCGCAGATGCCCGACGTCGACGCGCTGGTCGCCAAGCTGGTCGAAACGTTGCTGGAGCAAAACCTGGTGGCGCGCGGCGATCGATTCGTGATGGCGTTCGGCGCGCCCGTCGGGTGGCTCACGCCGACCAACGCGATTCGCGTCGTCGACGTGTGACCGGGGCTACCTGAAAAAACAATAGTCGCACACCGCGCCTGCGGCGCGGAGCGACTAGTTCAGCAGGTTCGCCTGGGTCAGGCGGAAGGGGGCGATCTCGGCGTCGAAGCGGTCGCCGTCGGCAGTGACCATCTGGTAGGTGCCGCGCATCGAGCCCGCGGGCGTCGCGATCATGCACCAGCTCGTGTACTCGAACTCCTCGCCCGGACGCAGCACCGGCTGCGCGCCCACGACGCCCTCGCCGCGGACCTCCTGCACGTCGCCGTCCGCGTCCGTGATGATCCAGTGGCGGCTGTGGAGCTGCGTCGTCACGTCGCCCCGGTTGGCGATGTTCACCGTGTACGCGAAGGCATACTGGCGAGCCGACGCGGAGGATTTTTCGGGGATGTACTGGGTCCGAACCGTGACCAAAATACCCCGTGTCAACGCCGACGACATCAGTCCCTGGTGGACAACGTGCCAAAAGCGCGCGATGCATTCAAGGGGAGGTTCGGAATGGCCCTCAAAGACAAACGCTGCGTCCCGTGCGAGGGCGGCACGCCGCCGCTCGACGATACGATGACGCGGATGTTCCTCGTCGAAGTTCCCGGCTGGTCGGTGACCGCGGATGGCGGGCACCAGACCATCCGCAAGCGCTTCGAGTTCGCCGACTTCCTGACGGCGATGGCGTTCGTCGGCAAGGTCGCCGCGCTCGCGGAGGAAGAGGCGCACCACCCGGATTTCTGCGTCCACTACAACCGCGTCGACTTCACGCTGTGGACGCACGCGGTGGGCGGCCTCTCGGAGAACGACTTCATCCTCGCAGCCAAGATTGACGGGATCGTCGGGTGAGCGATTCCGGCGTCGCCATAACCGGCGCGACCGGTCTGCTGGGCACGGCGCTGGCCGCGTCGTGCGCCCGGGCCGGAATCGCCGTTTCGGCGCTGGTCCGCGACACGCACCGGGCAGCCGAGGTGCTGCCGTCGGCCACGCTTCATGCCTGGGACGCGACGCACGGGCCGCCTCCCGCCGACGCGTTCAAGGGGGTCGACGTCGTCGTCAACCTGATGGGCGAGGCCGTCGCCGACAAGCGCTGGAACGACGTCCGCAAGAAACAGCTCCGCGATAGCCGCGTGGTCGGCACGCGCGCGCTGGTCGATGCGCTTCGCGATCTTCCGCGACGCCCGCGCCTGTTCATCTCCGCTTCCGGCATCGGCTACTACGGCGACCGCGGCGACGAGATCCTCACCGAGAACGCGGCCGCCGGCAGCGGCTTCCTGGCGGAGTTGGCGCGCGACTGGGAGGCCGAGGCGATGCGCGCGGCCGACATCGGCATGCGCGTCGTCATCCTCAGAAACGGCGTCGTGCTGTCGAAGACCTCGGGCATCCTGCGCAGGCTCCTGACCCCGTTCCGCATGGGTCTGGGCGGGCCCGCCGGCACGGGGCGGCAATGGCTGCCCTGGATTCACCTGGAAGACCAGATCGGCCTCGTCCGGCATGCGATGTCGCACGAGGCGGTGTCGGGTCCGCTCAACTGTGTCGCGCCCGAGCCGGTGACGAACGCGGAATTCGCGCGCGCCCTCGGCGAGGCGCTGGGCCGTCCGGCGATCCTCAAGGCGCCGCTGTTTGCGCTGCGCCTGCGCTTCGGGTCGTCGTTCGTCGACGAGATGCTGCTGGCGAGCCAGCGCGCGATGCCCGTGCGAACGCTGGAGACCGGCTACGTGTTCCGGCACCCGCTCTTGCGGGCGGCGCTGGAGGACGCGCTGGACTCGCGCCCGCGCGACCAGACGGCGGCGGCCGCGACCGCCGGATAGGCGCCTCGCGCGCGGTTGAGGTTCGGCGCCAGGCCGAGGTGCGCCTGCCGCCGGCGGGCTTGCGCCCTCGATCGCGCGGCCCGAGGTTAGACGCAGGTGAACAGGTCGTGACCGTGGCGGGCAAGGATGCGACCGACGAGGCGCCGGACCCGGCGGCGGCAAAGCGCCGTCTCCGCATCTATTTTCTGACCGCGGCCGTGCTGCCCCTGATGGTGGCTCTGCCGATCGCCGCGCTGGCCGGCTCGCGCGCGATTGTCTGGCTTGCGGCCTGCGCCGTCGCGGGATTTCTGGTCGCGCTGGCTGCGACCAGGTTCGCCGTGCAGCGGGTCATCGTGCCGCTCGACGGGGTCGCGACCGGCCTGTCGCGCTCGGCGCTGAACGCGGATCGGCTCAAGAGCACCTTCGTCGCGAACATGAGCCACGAGATCCGAACGCCGCTCAATTCGGTTCTGGCCCTGTCGGAGCTCCTGCGTGACGGTGGGGCAGGGGCGCTCACGGCCGAGCAGCGGCGCTACCTGGAGATCATCACCCGCAACGGCCACACGCTGCTCCGGCTGATAGACGACATCCTCGACCTGTCGCGCATCGAGTCCGGCTACGTCGAGCTGGATACCGATGACGTCGATCTGGCGCCGAACATCGTGGCGGTGGTCGAGGCGCTGTCGCCGCTTGCGATGGAGAAGGACCTGCACGTCACGGTCAAGCTGCCGGAGGACTTGCCGCCGGCCCGCTGCGACGTCGACCGCGTCCGGCAGATCTTGACCAACCTGGTGGGCAACGCGATCAAGTTCACCGACAACGGCACGGTCCGGGTGACCGCCGAATCGACCCCGTCGGCGGTCGTCATATTTGTGACGGACACCGGCATCGGGATCCCCGAGAACCAGCTGGGCCGGATCTTCGACGAATTCGTACAGGTCGATCAGTCGCTGGCGCGCCGCCAGGCAGGCACGGGCCTGGGCCTGGCCATCGCCAGCCGGCTCGCGCGTCTCATGGGGGGCGAGATCTCGGTCTCCAGCGTCCAGGGCAGCGGATCGCGCTTCACGCTGAGCTTGCCGCGGGCCGCCCGGGGGCGGAAGACCGTAAACGTTTCAGGACTGTCAACGGGCGCCGCGCCGGTCGATGATATTCGGCGGGAGGCGTATGCTGCCGTCACCCGGCAGACCCCGATAACGGTCTTGATCGTGGAAGACAACGAGGACAACCTGTTCACCTTGCGCGAGATGTTGGCGCCACTGTCGTTGGAGCTAGCGACCGCGACCACCGGCCGGCAGGCGATCGACTACTGCCGCAAGCAGTTGCCGGACCTGGTGATCACCGACGTGCAGATGCCGGGGATGTCCGGACTGCAGGCGACGGGCGCGATCCGCGCGCTTCCGGGCGGCGCGGACCTGCCCATCCTCGCGCTGACCGCCCAGGCGATGAAGGGCGACCGCGAACGGATCCTGGGGGCGGGTGTCGACGAATACCTCGCCAAGCCCGTGGCGCCGCGGGAGCTGCGGGCCGCAGTGACGCGGCTGATCGCGCCCCGGCGTCCCGACGTCGCGATTCAGGCCATGCCGAAGGAGGAGCCGCGTGGCGCGCATACTCCTCGTCGATAACGACGCCGGCGATCGCAGCGCCGCCGCGCGCGCGCTGGGCGTGCGCGAGCAAGAGCTGGAACGCGTCGAGTCGGTCGCGACCGCGTTGGTGCGGGCCGCCGAGGCCGGGCACCCGTTCGTGCTCCTCTCGCCGGCACACCTGGAGGCGTCCCTGGCGGCGCGCCCGTCGTCCAGCGGCGACCTGCTGCGCGAGACGTTCGACGTGTTCGAGGACGGCGTCTGCCTGCTCGCGCGCAACGGGACGCTGAAGGTCGCCAACGCGATCGGCGAGCGCCTGTTCAACAGCTCGCTCAAGGCGGACCTGCAGGGCGTCGCGAACGAGGCGACGGCCCGCGGGGCCACCGCCGATCGCGGCCTGACGCTGGACGGGCGCGCGTTCGCCGCGCGCGCCTACCCGCTGTCCGAGCGGGGCGTCGTCCTCTACATCCGCGACGCCACCGACGAGCGCGAACGGGAGATCGGACGGCTTCAATCCGAGAAGCTCGCCTCGATCGGCATGCTGGCGGCGGGCGTCGCGCACGAGATCAACAATCCGGCGGCGTTCGTGCTGGCGAACATCGAGGCGCTGACCGGTCACATGCGGCTGATCGAGGACAAGCTGCGCGAGCTTCCCGACGCCAGCGCGGCGCGCCCCGGACTGGCGAACCTGCTGTTCGAGGCCAGCGCCATCCTGCAGGAGTCGAAGGAGGGGATGGCGCGCATCCAGCGCATCGTGAAGGACCTGGGGTCGTTCTCGCACGCGGACGAGGACGTGAACGTTCCGATGAGCGTCAACGCCGCCGTCGAGTCCGCGCTGACGATGCTGCGCAACGAGCTCAAGTATCGGGCGAGCGTCGAGCAGGACCTGCGCGCGAAGCGGTTGGTGATGGCGAGCGCGCCGCGGCTGGGCCAGGTGTTCCTCAACCTGATCTCCAACGCCGTGCAGGCCCTGGAGGAGGCGGACGTCAAGCGCAACCTCGTGCGGGTGCGGACGTTCGACGAGGGCGATTTCGTCGTCGTCGAGGTCTCGGACAACGGGCCGGGCATCTCGCCCGAGGCGGCGCCGCGAATCTTCGAGTCTTTCTTCACCACCAAGCCGCGCGGAATGGGGACTGGGCTGGGCCTGCCGATCTCGCTCGGGATCGTGCGGGGCCTGGGCGGCGAGATCATCGTCGACAGCCGCCCGGGGGACGGGGCGACCTTCCGCGTGCGGTTGCCGGCGACCCAGGCGGAGGCGTCCGCGCGCACGCCGGTTCCGGACATCACGCCGTCGCGTGCCTACGCGCATCGCCGCATCCTGGTCGTCGACGATGAGGCGCTGCTGCTGAAGGCCTATCGCCGCATGCTGGGCGACGCGCACGACCTGATCACCGCGCTCGGTGCGCACGAGGCCCTGAAGGTGCTCGAGAAGGACACGCGCTTCGACGTCGTGCTGTGCGATCTCCAGATGCCGGAGATGTCGGGCATGGAGCTGCACGCGCTCGTGCTCGAGCGCCTTCCGGCGCTGGCCGACCGCTTCATCTTCGTCACGGGCGGCGCGTTTTCGGGCGACGCGCGGCGGTTCCTGGAGGAATCGGTTCCCGCCGTCATCGGCAAGCCGTTCAACGTCGACGACGTCCTGCGGATGGTCGACACCATCGCCTCCGGCGGCGGCAAGCGGGCGAAGCCGGCCGCAGGCGCCGCGAAGCCGCCGCTCCGGTGATCTGACCGGCATGCGGGAGCGCAAGCTCGTGGTCGCGGCGCTCGTGCGCGAGGAGGGGCGCATCCTGATGTCGCGACGTCGCCCCGATCAGGCGATGCCCAACCTGTGGGAGTTCCCGGGCGGGAAGGTGGAGCCGGGAGAGCACCCGGAGGCGGCGCTGGCCCGCGAGCTGCGCGAGGAGCTGGGCTGCGACATTGCGGTCGGCGCCATCCACGAGGTCGTCTTTCACGCGTACCCGGAGTTCGACCTGTACATGCTCGTCTACGAGAGCCGCATCACCGGCGGCCGGCCGGGCGCGATCCAGGTGGCGGAGATCGCCTGGGTGGAGCCGGCGCGCATGCCCGCGCTGGATCTGTTGCCCGCGGACTATCCGCTGGCGCGGAAGCTGGCCGGGGCCGGTTAGCCGCGGCCAGGATGCCGATCAGCTCACTTCCCGGGCGTGGAACGCGAGCATCTTCTCCGCGATGTACGGGGCGGAGTCTTCGACCGCGAAGTGGCCGCTGTCGAGGCGATGCATCTCGGCGCGCGGCAGGTCCCGGAGATACGCCTCGCCGCCTTCGCGCGTGAAGAAGATGTCCTCCTGGCCCCAGAAGATGAGCGTCCTGGGCTGACGCTTCCGCAGGAAGTCTTGCCACTCCGCGTATCGCGCGACGTTCGTGCGGTAGTCGTAGAAGAGATCCAGCTGGATGCGCCGCTGATTCGGGCGCGCGAGGAGGGCGCTGTCCATGTTCCAGTTGTCGGGGCTGATCAGCTCCGGTCGCTTGTGCCCGTGGAGGTAGATTTGCTTGACGGTCGCCGGATCCATGAACGCCTCGAGCTGCTTCTCGATCTCGGGAGTCCGGCCCTTCCAGTAGGCGTGGCGCAGGCCATCCCAGGCGGCGGTGAACCCGACCTCGTACGCATTGCTGTTTTGCACGATCAACCACTCCAGCGCGTCCGGCCGGCGGGTCGCGATGCGGAAGCCAACCGGCCCACCGTAGTCCTGCACGTAGAGTCCGAAGCGCGCGAACCCGACTTTGGCGAGGAACGCCTCGGTGATCTCCGAGAGTCGGTCGAACGTGTAGGCGAACTCGCGCGGATCAGGCGTGGCCGAGTTACCGAAGCCCGGATAGTCCGGCGCGATGACGTGAAAGCGTTCGGCCAGCGCCGGAATCAGGTTTCGATACTGGTGCGAGGACGCAGGGTAGCCGTGGAGGAGGACCAGCTTGGGGGCCCCCTCGCGCCCATCCTCGCGATAGAAAATATCCAGCCCCTCGATGGTGACGGTGTTGAACCTCATGACGATCTCCTCTCGACAGTCAACCTGGCCTCGAGTCGCGATCGATACAATTGACGAAAGAGGACTACACTGTTCCAGTCAGAGGAATAATGGATCGAAGCGAAGAATGGCGGGCATTCGTGGCGGTCGCTGGCCGGCGGAGCTTCGTCGAGGCCGCCCGGGCGCTCCGCCGATCGCCGCAGGCGATCACCCGCGCGGTGGCCGCGCTGGAGCAGCGGCTCGGCGCGCGCCTGCTCAATCGGACGACCCGGTCCGTATCCGTGACCGGTGAAGGCGAGCTCTACCTCGAACGTGGGCGGCGCGTTCTCGCGGAGCTGGACGCGCTGGAGTCAGCGCCCGACACGCGCACGCCGCTGGCCGGGCGGCTCTCCATCACCGCGCCCGTGCTGTTCGGCCAGCTTCACGTGGCGCCGCTGCTGTGCGCCTTCCTCGAGGAGCACCCCGGTGTGGATGGTCGCCTGCTGCTGGTCGATCGCGTGGTGTCGCTGGCCGAGGAGGGCATCGACCTGGCCGTCCGCATCGGGGCGCTGCCCGATTCTTCGATGAGGGCTCGCCTGGTCGGACAGGTGCGCTGGGTCGTCTGCGCGAGCCCCGCCTACCTTTCGCGCGCCGGCGTCCCGCGCGCACCCGAGGCGCTGGCGCGCCATGCCTGCATCAGTTTCGACGCCGGCAGTCCCGTGGCCGATCACTGGTCCTTCCCGGGCGGGAAGGGCCGCGAGCGCAGCGTCGCCTTTCGTCCGCGGCTGATCGTGAACACGGCTCAGGCGGGGATTGACGCCGCGATCGCCGGTCTCGGGATCGTGCGCGTTGTCTCGTATCAGGTCGAGCGGCCCCTGGCCCAAAGGAAACTGCGTCTGATCCTGGAGCGCTTCGCGATGCCGCCGGTGCCGATCCACATCCTGCAGTTGCCGGGCCTCCCCAACCGCCTGGCCGCGGCCTTCGTCGATTTCGCCGGCGTGCGGTTACGCGCCGCTCAGCCGGAGCGTCCCGTGCGCTAGGCGCTGGCGTCGGCCGGTGGCGTCTCGGGCGGCGTGTCGGGCGTGACTGCTTCGGCCGCCGGCGGCGGCGTTTCGCCCGGCCCCGGGTGGCCATGCCGCAGCGCCACGCGCTCCGCCGCGCGGGCGGCTTCCATCGCGTCGCGCTTGCAGGCGCCGCACATGGACGGCTCGGCCCACGCGCCGAGGTGCGTCTGCAGCTGGCTCTCCGGCGGCCAGTAGATCGGCGTCCCGCACTGCTTGCACGGAAGCTCCAGCGTCTTCTTGTCCTTGAGGAAGTCGCTGCAGTCCTGGCAGCGGCGCTCGGGCGGCTTGATCACGCGCTTGCGCTTCTTCTTCTTGTCCCGGTCCTTCTTGGACTTGGGCGTCGCGACGGCGTCGGGAAGAACGCCCGCCGCGATCGCGGCGGCGGCCGCGACCATGGCGGCCGAAGCGGCGCTCGCCTCGGCGGCCGTCGGTTCGTCCGGCGTCCCCTCGGCCTCCTTGATCTCGGGCCGCACGCCCGCCGCCAGCTGCGCGGCCTTCGTCCAGGTCCACGTGCCGGTGCAGTTGTCGCTCTTGCAGGCAACCTGCCTGTCCTCGAGGTCGACGATGTTCTTCGAGCAGTTCTCGCAGTACTGCGGGTAGGGATCGCCGGTCTTGCCGCGCACGGCGCGCGCGAGCTGGCCGCCGCGCTTGTCGATCCACACGCCCTTGCAGCCGGCCCGGCGGCAGGGACGCTCGACGTCCTGCAACGTCCGGTAGATGCCGTTGCAGCTCTCGCACATGCGGTGGGGCGCCTTGGGTGTCGGCTTGCCCGCCACGGCGGCGTCCAGCTGATCGCTCCGCGACCAGGTCCACGTCTTCTTGCAGCCCGACGTCCGACAGCGCACCTCGCGGTCGGAGATCGCGCCGAAGTCGGCCTTGCACTTGTCGCACATGCGGCGCGGCGGATCGTTGGTCAGGCCCTTCGCGTACGCCTCGATCTGTTCGAGCGCCGGCCACGTCCACTTGTTGTCGCAGCCGTTGATGCCGCATCGGACCTGGCGGTCCTTCAGCTTGCGGAACACGCCCTCGCACTGGCCGCAGCGCTGCGTGGGCAGCGCCGGCTCGACGCCCGGCGCGCCCGCCAGTAGCTGCGCGCGCCGCGTGAAGACCGACGTCCGGGCGCAGCCGGGGACCGCGCACGGGATCGTCTTGTCGGAAAGCTCGGCGAGTCGGGCTTCGTCCTCGGCGCAGAGGCTGGCCGGCGCCGGCCGCTTGGTCGCGAACGCCTCCATCTGCTGCGTGACCGTCCAGGTCCAGGTTCCGGTACAGCCGGGGCGATCGCAGGGACGCTCGGCGTCCTTCGTCTTCGCGAAGGCTTCGCGGCACGGGTCGCACATCGACGACGCCGGGTCCTTCGGATCTGGTGCACCGCGCCCGCCGAGCTTCGCGCCCTTCGCGGACGTCATCGAAAGCCAGGTGCGCGTACACCCCGTCACCGAACAGGGCGACGATTTCGCCCCCAACCTATCCGCTAGTGTGAACCCGGCCAGACCCATGGCGGGCTAAGACTGACGAAACAACGGCTGCCACGCAAGCACGACGTGGAATTGAGTGTTTCCCCACGCTTGCGCCCGAGCGGGCCCGAGGGTAGACAAGCGGCACCCCTTCCATGCAGATCACGATCGAGGACCTCTCGCCCGTCGAGAAACGCGTCGAGTTCGAGCTTCCGTGGGCCGACGTGGCCCCCAAGCTCGAGAAGGCGTACGACGCGCTCCGGCGCGGCGTGAAGCTCCCGGGTTTCCGTCCCGGGAAGGTGCCGCGCGCGCTGCTCGAGAAAATGTACCGCCGCCAGGTCGAGGACGATGTCGCCCGCGACCTGGTCGAACACTCGCTCGGCCAGGCGATCCGCGAGAATCAGATCCAGCCGGTGGCGCCGCCGACCGTCGAGGATCTGAAGATCGAGTCGGGCGCGCCGTTCAAGTTCACCGCGCGCGTCGAGGTGCGGTCGCAGGTGACGCCCAAGGACTACACCGGGCTGGCGCTGTCGCGTCGCCCGGCCGCCGTCAAGGACGAGGCGGTCACCGAGGCGCTGGAGGGCTATCGCCGCCGCCTGACCGAGTTCAAGCCGGTCGAGGGGCGCCAGCAGACCGGCGATACGGATCTGGTTCTGGTCGAGCTGTCAGGGAAGGTGGGGGACCACAAGCTCAAGCGCAGGCAGGTGGCCATCGACCTCGAGAACGACGCGGAGGGGCCGCTGCCCGGTTTGCCGAGCCGGCTGCGCGGCAAGCCGATCGGCGGCGAGCCGATCGAGGTCGACTACACGCTGCCGGCCGAGGCGCAGCTCCCCGAGCTGGCCGGCAAGCACGTGCACCTCCACGTGACGATCAAGGAGGTCCGCGAGAAGAAGGTTCCCGCGCTCGACGACGAGATGGCGAAGGACACGGGCGAGGCCGACACGCTCGAGGGGCTGCGGACGAAGGTGCGCGAGCGGCTGCTGGAGCAGGATGAACGGCGCATCAAGGGCGAGATGACCCGCGCCGTGATCAAGGAGCTGATCAAGCGCAACGAGTTCGCCGTCGCGCCGGCGCTGATCGATCGCTACGCGCAGATGGTCGTCAACCGCGCCAAGCAGCAGCTGATGATGATGGGCATCGACGTCGACACGATCGACGACGCCAAGATGCGCGAGGAAGTGCGCGGCGAGGCGGAGGAGGAGGCGCGGGGGTCGATCCTCATTCAGGCGATCGCGGAGCGCGAGGGCATCACGGTCAGCGACGCCGACATGCAGAAGCGCATCGCCGAGCTGGCCGCCGCCCGCAACGAGAATCCGAAACAGCTGCGCGCCGAGCTGGAGAAGGACCATCGCATCCACCAGATCGAGGGTTCGATCCGCGAACAGAAGGCGCTTGATATGCTGATCTCGCAGGCTAAGATCACCGAGGAAGACGCGCCGTCGCTGATCGTCACGCCGGAACAGGCGAAGCGCGAAGCGAAGAGTTCGAAAGCGAAAAAGGAACCCAAATGAACGACGAAGCCCCGCCCGCCATCCGCAACTTCATCATCCCGACGGTCATCGAGCAGACCCACCGGGGCGAGCGCGGTTGGGACATCTTCTCGCGCCTCCTCAAGGACCGGATCATCTTCCTCGGGACGGCCGTCGACGATCAGGTCGCGAACATCATCATCGCGCAGCTCCTGTTCCTCGAGAGCGAGGACCCCGACAAGGACATCATGCTCTACATCAACTCGCCGGGCGGCATGGTCACGGCGGGCATGGCGATCTACGACACCATGCAATACGTGCGGCCCGACGTCGCGACGTTTTGCATGGGCCAGGCGGCCTCGATGGGCGCGTTCTTGCTGGCCGCGGGCGCGAAGGGCAAGCGCTTCTCGCTGCCGCACGCGCGCATCCTGATCCACCAGCCGCTCGGTGGCTTCTCGGGGCAGGCCACGGACATCGACATCCACGCCAAGGAGATCCTCCGGACGCGCGACAAGCTGAACGAGCTGCTGGTGAAGCACACCGGCCAGCCGATCGAGCGCATCAAGTCTGATACCGAGCGCGACTACTTCATGAGCGCGATCGAGGCCAAGGAGTACGGCCTGGTCGACGACGTCCTGGTCCAGAAGCTGGGCGCTGCGGGCGGCAAGTAAGTCGCCTCGGTAAGAAGCGCCAGGCCTCGCCGCTGGCGCGGGTCGTGTGCTACCATTTTCCTCAGTGCCGACCGAGCGTAAGCGCGACGACCACGGAAGTCTCTCCTGCTCCTTCTGCGGGAAGAGCCAGAAAGAGGTCAAGAAGCTCATCGCGGGTCCGACCGTCTACATCTGCGACGAGTGCATCGGGCTCTGCAACGACATCATCGCGGAGGAGATCGAGAAGGAGTCCGAAAGCTTCGGCCTGGCGCCGGTCCCCAAGCCGGCCGAGATCAAGACCGTCCTCGACGACTACGTCATCGGCCAGGAGCGCGCGAAGAAGATCCTCGCGGTCGCGATTCACAACCACTACAAGCGCATCGACGCCAAGGTCGGGTCGGAAGACGTCGAGCTCGGCAAGTCGAACATCCTGCTGCTGGGCCCCACCGGCTGTGGCAAGACGCTGCTGGCTCAGACGCTGGCGAAGATCCTGAACGTCCCGTTCGCGATCGCGGACGCCACGAACCTGACCGAGGCCGGGTACGTCGGCGAGGACGTCGAGAACATCATCGTCAACCTGCTGCAGAACGCCGACCACGACATCGAGAAGGCGCAGCGCGGGATCGTCTACATCGATGAGATCGACAAGATCGCGCGCAAGGGCGAGAACCCCAGCATCACGCGCGACGTGTCGGGCGAGGGGGTCCAGCAGGCTCTGCTGAAGATCCTGGAAGGTACCGTGTGCAACGTCCCGCCCAAGGGCGGCCGCAAGCACCCCCAGCAGGAATTCCTGCAGGTCGACACGACGCACATCCTCTTCATCTGCGGCGGCGCCTTCGTCGGCCTGGAAGACATCATCGAGCAGCGCATCGGCCAGCGGCAGATCGGCTTCGGCGCCAAGATTCAGTCGAAGAAGGAACGGCGCGTGTGGGACCTGCTGCGCGAGGTTCAGCCCGAGGACCTGCTGAAGTACGGCATGATCCCCGAGTTCGTCGGCCGCCTCCCGGTCATCGCCCCGCTGCATGAGCTGGACGAGGCCGCGCTGATCGACATCCTGACCAAGCCCAAGAACGCGCTGGTGCGCCAGTACCAGAAGCTGTTCGAGATGGACGGCGTCAAGCTGCGGTTCACCAAGGGCGCGCTGCAGGCGGTCGCGGGGGACGCGCAGAAGCACAAGTCGGGCGCGCGCGGTCTGCGCGCCATCCTCGAGCAGGCGATGCTCGACATCATGTTCGAGGTTCCGACCGCGGGGGCCCCCATCCGCGAGGTCGTGATCAACGAAGAGACGATCCAGAAGGGCCAGCAGCCGATCCTCATGTACCAGAAGGGAACGGCCGAGAAGGCATCGTAAGGCTCGACTCGCAGCAGGAGGGTTCCATGTGCCATTGCAGGTCACGCTCGAGGCGCCAGACGTCGTTCGGGGGGCCGGTCGGCAGAGGTGAGTGGGCGGCCTGGCTGCCGCTGCTGTTCATCGGCGCGATGATGTTCTGGACGGTGGCCCTGGGCCTGGGCGGGTGGTCGCTGATGGTGGTCGGCAGCGACGCGCTGGGGGACGACGCCCCGGCCCCGACGGCGACGGCGATCGAGCCAAAACCCGTCGAGGATACGGGGGCCTCGGAGCGGATCCAGGTCCAGATGGAAGAGTCGCAGGAGCCCGAGGACGTGAACGACAACGCGGGCGCGGCGCCGCCTTCGGGCGCCACCTGGGGAGGCGTTTTCGACGGCCCCGAGGTCGCGCGCCACAAGAACTGAACCTCGACCGCACTCGAATATTGGAGTCCGCCTCGCAGCGGCGCTAAGATCCGGTACCGGATGTCCGACCGCCAAGACGAGAAGAGGGGTCCGCGTCGCGTTCCCTTATTGCCGTTGCGCGACATCGTCGTGTTCCCGCACATGGTGGTGCCGCTGTTCGTGGGCCGGGAAAAGTCGATAAGCGCGCTCGAAGAGGCAATGGGGAAGGGCGCCGCGGGTGGCAAGGAGATTTTCCTTTCGGCGCAGCGGAAGGCGAAGACGAACGAACCGATCCCCGAGGACATCTTCACGATCGGGACGGTCGGCACGATCATCCAGCTGCTGCGGCTGCCCGACGGCACCGTGAAGGTGCTGGTCGAGGGCAAGCGGCGCGCGGCGGTTCGCCGCTTCACGCAGACCGACGGCTTCTTCATGGTGGAGATCGAGGAGATCCCCGACATCCAGGAGCGCTCCGTCGAGCTCGACGCGTTGATGCGCGAGGTGCACGCGACGTTCGAGACCTACGTCAAGTTGAACAAGCGCATTGCGCCGGAGATCTTGATCTCCGTCCAGACGATCGAAGATCCCGGGCAGCTCGCCGATACGATGGTCGGCCAGCTTCAATTGAAGCTGGGTGACAAGCAGTCGGTGCTGGAGATGGATTCGCCCTCGAAGCGGCTGGCGCGGCTCTACGAGCTGATCAAGGCCGAGATCGAGATCCTGCAGGTCGAGAGGAAGATCCGGACGCGCGTCAAGAAGCAGATGGAGAAGACGCAGAAGGAGTACTACCTCAACGAGCAGATGCAGGCGATCCAGAAGGAGCTGGGGGATCGCGACGAGTTCAAGAA
>Ga0070690_100000373_pt1 | contig 22883 bp, 15 predicted proteins | sample KBSS33HmetaG_FD_64671 | JGI IMG/M metagenome (GOLD analysis project Ga0070690, IMG submission 64671) | Switchgrass rhizosphere microbial communities from Kellogg Biological Station, Michigan, USA - KBS S3-3H metaG | ecosystem: Host-associated > Plants > Roots > Rhizosphere ... | reverse complement strand
GGTTGCCTCATCATCACGATCGCCTCGTGTCGAGAACGGGCGCGTTCCGTCACGAATAATGCACGGGACCCAGGCGCTGACGTGGCAGATCACGAGCGGCGCGAATCGGCTCACCTATTTGCGGGAGGCGCCGTGTGATCTCTCGTGATCGGCGATCGGCCGGACGGGAATCTGGGACCGGACAGCCACCCCGTCCGGGAGGGACCCATGCACGGCTCAACGGGCAGCAACGGCAGCGACCAGGACGCCGACGACAAGAACGACGACGCACTGAACGCGTCACGGCGCGGTTTTTTACAGATGGGCGCCGTCGTCGTGACGGGACTGGCGGCGGCATGCGTGCCGGCCGGCGGCGGTGACACCGGAACCGGCGGCACGACCGGCGCAGCCGGCACCACCGGCGCGGCGGGCACGAGCGGCGCAGCCGGTACGTCGGGCGCGGCGGGGACATCGGGCGAAGCCGGTACGTCGGGCGCAGCCGGCACGACCGGACTCGGCGGCACGACCGGGCTCGGCGGCACGACTGGCGCGGGTGGCACGACCGGTGCCGGAGGCCGCGGCGGTACGACTGGCGCGGCCGGGACCAGCGGTGCCGCCGGTACGACCGGCGCCGCCGGGACCACCGGGGCGGGCGGCACGATGGGCAGCATGACGGGCACCGGCTGGAAGGAGAACAACTGCCTTCCGCTTCCATCGCTCCCCACGGTCCCCGGTCCGTCGCTGCCCAAGCTCCCTGATCCGTTCAAGTTCAGGAACGGGATGCGGATCTCTTCGAAGGCCGACTGGGAGTGCCTGCGCGCCGAGCTGAGCGCGGCGGCCCAGGCCGCCGTCTACGGCCCGAAGATGCCGCCGCCCGACACGCTGACGGCGACGTTGAGCGGCAGCACCGTCACCGTCAACATGACCGTCGGCAGCAAGAGCGGATCGTTCACGTTCATGATCAGCGGCGGCGGCAGCACGGGCGCCGGCAAGGCCTGCGTCATCAAGTGCGACGGGTCCGGCGTTCCCTTCCCCAGCAGCGTCGCGAGCATCAGCCTGACGACCAGCACGTTCGCCGCGCAGAACAAGATGATTCCCACGACCGGGTTGGTGAGCACGCTGTACGGCACCGCAGCCGCCAAGGCCGGCTCGGACATCTGCTGGGCCTGGGGCGCCAGCCGCATCATCGACGCGATCGAGAAGCTGCCGGCGACGGGGATCGATCCGAAGAAGATCGCCGTGACCGGCTGCTCGTACGCGGGCAAGGGCGCGCTCGCGATGGGCGCCTTCGACGAGCGCGTCGCGCTGACGGTCATGCAGGAGGGCGGCTCGGGCGGCTCGGCGCTGTGGCGCGTGTCGACGGCGGAAGCGAAGATGGGGCAGAACATCCAGGAGGCCACCGAGATCGTCGGCGAGCAGAACTGGGAAGGCGCGGACTTCAAGAAGCTGTTCTCCGGCGTGTCCAAGACCTCCGCCCCCGTCGACAAGCTGATCGCCGATCAGCACTTCGCGGTGGCGATCTGCGCGCCGCGCGCGGTCCTCCTCATCGAGAACGACATCGACTGGCTCGGCCCGGTCGCGGCCTACGGCGGCGGCGTCGCCGGCCGCACGGTGTACGAGGCGCTCGGAATCGCGGACCGGATTGGTGTGTCCGTGGCGCCGAACCACGGGCACTGTCAGTTTCCGTCCAGCCAGCAGGCGGCGCTCACCGCGTTCATCAATCGATTCCTGCTGAACATGAACGCCAACACAGCCGGCGTCGACCTGCTGAACGCGACGAACAGCAAGCTCAAGACGTTCAACAAGGCGGACTGGATCGACTGGACGACGCCGACGTTGAGCGGCAGCCTCCCGTGGGATCCCTTCGCCTAGGCCGTTCCGTGTGACTTCACGTGCTCCACGTCGCGACTGGTCGTCGCTCGTGGAGGTGGTCTTCTGCGTCGGTGCGCTGACGGCGTGCACGACGTCGGGCGGCTGGGCCGCGCCAGGCACGGGTGGCGCCGGCGGCGGAGCGGGTACCGGTGGGGTGCGGCCGCCCGATTCGCTGCTGCCCGCTCGTGTTCGGCGCCTGGCCAATGCCGAGTACGATGCGTCCGTCCAGGCGCTGCTCTCCACGCAGAAGAGTCCGGCGTCGGCGGCCGACTTCCCGCCGGATCTCCGGCGTGACGGCTTCACAGTGAATGCCGCGCAGCGTGTCGACGCGGTCATCGTCGAGCGGCTGGCCGATGCCGCGGACGCGCTCGCGAGCGAGGCGCAGGCGAACGGAACCCTCGCCCGCCTGGCGCCCTGCGCGCCACCGGCGGACGCCACGAGCTGCGCCCGATCGTTCATCACCACGTTCGGCGCGAAGGTGTATCGCCGGCCGCTGATCGACGAGGAGGTGCAGGCGCTGCTTACGCTCTTCGCGGTGGGTGCGGAAGGCGCGTCCTACGAGGACGGCATCGCGCACGTCACGCGCGGCCTGCTGCAGTCCGCCGGGTTTCTTTATGTCACCGAGCTCGGCGACGGCAAGCCCCGCGCGGACGCCACCGTCGCGCTGACGCCCTACGAGATCGCGGCGTCGCTCGCGTACCTCGTGACCTCCGCGCCGCCGGATGACGAGCTCGCCGCCAAAGCAGCCAGCGGCGCCCTCGCCGATCCGGCCGAGCGCGTGGCCCAGGCCCGGCGCCTGTTCGCGACGGCGCCGCGAGCGCGGGACACCACCGTCCGGCTGGTACGCGAGTGGCTTGGAATCGATCGCATCGACGCGAGCGCCAAGGATTCGCTCGTATACCCGGACTTCGCAGACGATAAGGCGCGGATCGTGGCGGAGAGCCGGGACTTCGTGCGCGCGGTCGCCTTCGAGTCGACGGGTAACGTCTCCGAGCTGCTCGGCGCGCGCTGGACGGTGAGCTCGGGACCGCTCGCGCTGTATCGAACCACCGGCAGCGGGCCGACGCTGCCCTCGGGATCGACGGTGGCCACCGATCGCGTCGGCATCCTCAATCAGGCGGCGTTCCTCGCCAGCTATGCCCTGGCGCACGAGAGCCATCCGATCTTCCGCGGCGTCGCGGTCGCGCAGCGCGTGACGTGCATGGGACTCGACTCGCCGGCGTCGTTCAACATCCAGGTGATCCCGCCGGCGCCCGATCCGACGGTCACCACGCGCCAGCGCTACGACGTCCACGTCAGCGACGCGATCTGCGCCGGGTGCCACGACACGATCGATCCGTTCGGGTTCGCGTTCGAGCATTACGACGGAATGGGCGCGTATCGCGACCTCGACCACGGGCAGAACGTGGACAGCGCCGTCGACGTCTCCGTCGGGAAGGACTTCGACGGTCACTACGCCGACGGCAACGAAATGGCCACGGCGCTCGCGATGAGCACGGACGTGCGCGAGTGTTTCGCCCGGTTCATGTTTCGCGCGGCCGCGGGCACGGGCGACGGCGCGGCGACGCCGGGGGAGGCCGAGTTCATCCAGGCCTGGCGCGCGACGCCGGCCGCCGAGCAGGGCGGCATCGTGGAGACGCTGATCGGCTACGTGAAGGGATCGGGCTTCATCCTGCGGGGCGCGCCATGAAGCGACTCGGCCGGCGCAGGTTCCTCCGCGGGCTCGGCGTCGGGGCCGCGGCCCTTCCGTTCGTTCGCCTGGTGGCGAATTCGCGCGCCGATCAGGCGGGGCTTCCGCCGGCGCTGCGCTTCATCGGCGTCTACCATCCCCACGGCATCGCGGCCGAGCTGTTCGCGAGGCGCGACGGCGAGACCGAAACAGAATTCGACCTCACGGTCCCCGACAGCCCGCTACAGCCGTTCGACGATCCCGCGACGTACGGGCGATCCTTCAAGGACAAGGTCGTCGTCATCGAGGGACTGGACGTTCTGTCGGACACGAACGCCCACAACTCCGCGGGGACGATCCTCACCGGCAGCCGCATCGTCGGCGGCGACGGCGGCCTCCCATGGAACAGCTCCATCGATCAGTTCCTGGCTGTCGAGAATCGGCTGGGCGACGCGACGCTGATTCCAAGCATCGCGCTCGCCGTCGGCGGCAAGCAGTTGAGCGCGCGCGAGACGCTGTCCTTTGGCCAGGGCGGCGTCCCGATCTCGAAGATCATCGACCCGGCGGTCGCCTTCGACTTCCTGTTCAGGCGCGCCGTGGTCGGCGCCGATCCGGCGGCGCAGGCGGAGGCCGCCCGCGCGCAACGGCTAGGCAAGAGCCTGATCGATTTCGCGCGCGGCGACCTCCAGCGCTTGCGGGCGCGCGTGGGCCCGTTCGAGGTCCAGAAGATAGACCAGCACCTCGACGCCCTCCGCGCGCTGGAAAAGAAGCGCGACGCCGTGTCGCTCCCCGCGGGGTGCACGCCGCCCGATCGACCGGCGTCGTTCCCGTACCTCGAGCGTTACAACGGCGGCGAGCCGTACTTCGACGCGATCACCGATCTCCAGATCGATCTGCTCGCGCTGGCGATGGGCTGCGACATCACGCGCTTCGGAACGCTCGTGATGAACGATCTGTCGTACGCGGGCAATCCGCTCGGGTTGCCCGAGGACAACCACGGCGCCATGGCACACACCTACTCGGCGTCCGCGCTCGGCAGCAGCGGTCACCCTGTCGGCGCCGGCGACCCGGCGACCTGGCGGCTTCTCGCCAGGTTCAACCGCTACGCGTACGGCAAGGTGGCGCGCCTGCTCCAGCGCCTCGGCGAGTACGGCATCCTCGACAGCACGCTCGTCTATGCGTCGAGCGACATGGGCAACCCCGCCACCCACAGCACCCGCAACGTTCCGACCATTCTCGCGGGCGGCCTGGGCGGTAAGATCCGCATGGGTCGGCGCATCCAGTTCCGGACCGACCAGACAGTGCCGAACAACCAACTGCTGGTTTCAATCGCCCAGGCGTTCGGTGTCGACGTCGTCTCCTACGGCGTACAGGCTGAAGCCCAGTACTCGACGGGCACGCTGCCGGGGTTGTGATGTATCATCAGCAGCTAGAACTTTCCGGCGTGTCTTCACCCCTCCGCGCCGGCCCCCGGAATGAAGCTTTACCCAGGCACGCTTGCGTCCCTTCTGGCCTGCGCCGGGCTCGGCCTCGCGTCGTGCTCGGGATCCGACGGCCGGGACAACTCGGGGACCGCGGGATCCGGGATGGTGGGCGACGCGGGAACGACGGGCAGCGCGGGCACTGTCGGTAGCGCCGGCACCACGGGCTCCGCGGGCCGCGGAGGCACGACCGGCACGGCGGGCACGACCGGCACCGGCGGCACTGCGCCGGCCGCGGGCGGACTGTTCCGGACGCTGCTCGGGAAGTCGCAGACCGAGATCGACAGCAAGGTCACCACGGCGGTGAACCGCTTCTTCGGAATCGGAACGAACGAGCCGACCACCCCGACGGCCGCGACGGGTTACCGCTGCTACTACGAGATGCCGCAGGATTCTTCGATGGCGTTCATCTGGGCCGCCGACTCGAACGACATCCGCAGCGAGGGCATGTCGTACGGGATGATGGTCGCCGTGCAGATGAACATGCAGACGCAGTTCGATCGGCTCTGGAAGTTCGCGAAGATGTACATGCAGTTTCCCGGCGACAGCACCACGACCGCCTGGCGCTACTACTTCAGGTGGCAGGGCACGGTGAACACCAGCAGCGCCACCAACTGGACGGTGAATTTCCCCACCACGACCGGGCCGGCGCCGGACGGCGATCAATACTTCGCGGCCGCGCTCTACCTCGCGAACAAGCGGTGGGGCAGCGCGGGCGCGACCAACTACAAGCAGGAGGCCGACAACATCGCGGCGGCGATGCTGCACAACACGTCGACGGCCTCGGACGGCCGCGCGCCGATCATCCACGCCAGCCAGAACATGCCCGTCTTCTATCCCCAGGGCGCCTCGGGGAACTTCACGGACCCGAGCTACCACCTGCCCGCGTTCTACGAGCTGTTCGCGGCGAACGGCCCGTCAGCGGACGCGGCGCGCTGGCGCACCGTCGCCACCACCAGCCGAACCTTCTTCGTGACGTCGGCGAACGCCACCACCGGGCTCCACCCGGATTACGCCACGTTCGCCGGTGCGCCGACGACGGCAGCGGCAGGCGACGGCCACAACACCTTCGGCTACGACGCTTGGCGCGTGGTCATGAACATGGCCGTCGACTACGTCTGGGGCGCCGCCGACAGCCGTGAGAAGACGCAGATCGAGAAGCTGCACACGTTCTTCAACACGTACCTCGCGAACGGAAACGTCACCCAGTGCCTGTTCAACGTCGACGGGACGGCCCCCTCCGGCGGTGGATCGACCGCGCTGACCGCGACGCTGGCGGCGGGCGCGATGGTGTCGACGACGTCGAACCGGATGATGTTCGTCAACAACCTCTGGCTCATCGGCCAGCAGTCGGGCCAGTACCGCTACTACCAGGAGTGCGTCTACTTGCTCGGCCTGCTGAACGTCGCCGGCAAGTTTAATCAGAGCTTCTGACACCGGCTGGCGTTCACGTTCACGTTCACGTGAACGTGCCTCGTGCTCGATCAGTTAGACTCTCCCGAATGGCCCCCCGCGCGATCTTCGCTGGCCTGCTCCTCGTTGGGCTGGGCGCCGTGCCAGCGGCCCGCGCAGCGAATCCCGATCCGGGCGACCGCGCCGAGGCGTTGCTGCAGGGCGCGGCGATCAACCGCTTCGTGGCGCGGCAGCTTCCGACGACGTTCGCCGTGCGCGGCGATCGCGCCGCCGGGATCGGCGCCGAGGACGTCGTGCTGGTCGACGCGCGGTATTGCAGCGGCAACGGGAAAAACCGCGGCCGCATCGTCGGGGTGCTGCGGCCGTCGGCGGACGAAGTTCCGAATCTGCCGCCCATCGACGCGCACGACTGTCAGGGCAAGCTGGACAGCGTCGCCCGCCGCCTGGGCGGCGCGCCGGGTGGCGGTAAGGTCGCGGTCGCGGAGCTGGCCCTCGAATGGGCGCCCTGGGAGCTGCGCATCTCGATCGGGGAAATCGCGCCCGCCGGTGACGGCGCCCGGCCGCTCGCTCGCACGCTGGCGCGCGCGAAGGCCGCCGGTCCGCTGGCGGTGGTGGACACATCCGGCCTTCAACTGGCTACGGAGCGGGGCTCGACGCTCGGCCTCGATCTCGCGATCTCCTTTCCGAAGGACGGCGTGCTGGCGGCGCTGACGCCGGCCTGCGCGGGTTGCGTTCCGTCGCCCCGGACGCCCATCGTCAGTGCCGGCGCCGCGCCCGCCGACGCCGACGCCAGCGTCGCGGCGACGCTGCGCTTCGCCAATCGGATCGTCGCGTTCTACAGCGAGGAGGGGCCCCTGGTTTTGGACGTCGAGCGACAGAGCATCGAGATCCGCAGCATCCAGATCGCAGGCGGGGAGGCCACGCTCTCGGTCAGCGGGCGCGCGACGTCGCGCGCGGTCGCCGAGACGGCGCTGGTCCACATCGAATCGGCCGGCCCGGACCTGCGGCTGTCGCAGGTGCGGGCCGAAGCCGAGTTGGAGAACTGCGGCGGGCAGGGCGGCGTCGCGGACGCGCGGTGCAACATCCGCAACGCCACGCGCGGGCCAGCGGCGGCCGCTCTGGCGGCGGCGCTCACCTCGCGGTACCGCGGCCAAGCGCTGCGCACGTTCATCGCGCCGCCGCCGTTTTCGTTCGACCTTGGTGGCCGGCGCATGACGCTGCGGCTGGTGCCGACGCGCGCCAGCTCCACGGGCAGCAGCCTGATCATCCACGGCAAGGCCGACGTCGAATAGCACCGCCGCATCGGCGGCCGCGTTTCTGTTATACGAAGGCATGCCCGCCGAGCCGGCCGACACCGCGGTCTCCTGCCGCGGCCTGCGGAAGGTCTACGACGCGCGCCGCCGCTGGCCCGCCGGGGGCACGGGCGCGCCGGTCGTCGCGGTGGACGGACTGGACCTCCAGATCCGCCGCGGCGAGTGCTTCGGCCTGCTCGGCCCGAACGGCGCCGGCAAGACGACGACCGTCGAGATCCTGGAGGGCATCCTGGAGCCGTCCTCCGGCGAGGTGGAGCTGCTCGGCATGTCCTGGGCGCGCGACGAGGTCCGCCTGCGCGAGCGCATCGGCGTGGCGCTGCAGGAGACGCGCCTCCCTGAACGGTTGTCGGTCACGGAGGTCCTGAACCTGTTCCGCAGCTTCTACCGGCGCGCGCGGACGGCCGCGGCGGTGTTGGATGACGTCGAGCTGACGGAGAAACGCGACGCCTGGGTGGGCAAGCTGTCCGGCGGCCAGCGGCAGCGGCTGGCCATCGCCTGCGCGCTGGTCGGCGAGCCCGACATCCTGTTCCTCGACGAGCCGACCACCGGCCTGGATCCGCAGTCGCGGCGGCAGCTCTGGGACCTGGTGCTGAAGTTTCGCGGCGCGGGCGGCACGGTGGTGCTGACGACGCACTACATGGAGGAGGCCGAACGCCTCTGCGATCGCGTCGCGATCATCGATCACGGGCACATCATCAAGGAAGGATCACCGGCGGAGCTGATCCGGGGCCTCGGCGCCGCGCACGTGATCGAATTCGCGCTGGAAGGATCGAACGCCCCCCTCGCCGAGGCCGAGCTGCTGGCGCTGCCCGCCGTGACGGGCGCGCGTCTGTCGGCCGACGGGATGTGCGCGCTGACGGTCTCGGAGCCGGCGCGCGCGCTTCCGGCGTTGATCGCCCTCGTGTCGGGCCGCGGCGCGGGGCTGGCGCACCTCGAGACGCGCCACGCGACGCTTGAGGACGTGTTCGTGACGCTGACGGGACGGCACCTGCGCGATGGCTGAAACGCGCGACGACGCCCCCGGCCACCCGGTCGTGCAGCTGACCCTGATGCGGCTGCGTGAGCTGCGGCGCGAGCCGGGCACGCTGTTCTGGGTGTTCGGGTTTCCGATCTTGATCTCCATCGCGCTCGGCCTCGCGTTTCGGAACACCGGTCCCGAACCGGTCAGGGTCGGCGTGCTGCCCGGCGTGCCAGCCGACGTCACCGGCGCGCTGGTGGCGGGCGGCGTGAAGGTCCAGCCGCTCGACGAGGAAGCGGCGCGGCTGGAGCTGCGCGCCGGTCGCGTCGCGCTGGTGCTGGTGCCTTCCGCCGGTCCCGGCGACGCGACCCTCGGCTACCGCTACGATCCGATGCGCCCCGATGCGCGCCTCGGACGCGCCGTCGTCGACGGGATTCTCCAGCGCGCGGCCGGGCGCCGCGATCCGCGCCCGGTCCGCGACGACCTGGTGCGGGAGCGGGGCGCGCGTTACATCGACTTCCTGATCCCCGGCATGATCGGGATGAACCTGATGTCCGGATCGATGTGGGGCATCGGGTGGGTGCTCGTCAACATGCGCGTCCGCAAGTTGCTGAAGCGCCTGCTCGCCGCGCCGATGAGACGCCGGCACCTGTTCTATGCGCAGGCGCTCGCGCGGCTGATCGTGATTCCGATCGAGCTGGCCGTGATCCTGATCTTCGCGCGCCTCGCCTTCGACGTCCGCCTGACCGGATCGGTGATCGCGCTGGCGGTCGTGAGCCTGACCGGGAGCGCCAGCTTCGCCGGGCTGGCGATCCTGGTCGCCAGCCGCGCGCAGAACAGCGAGACGGTCAGCGGCCTCATGAACCTGGTGATGCTGCCCATGTTCGTGCTGTCGGGCGTGTTCTTCTCGTCCGCGCACTTCCCCGCCGCGATGCAGCCGGCGATCAACGCGCTGCCGCTCACCGCGCTCTGCAACGGCCTCCGCGCCGTGATCATCGACGGCGCCGGCCTGGCCGGCATCGCGGGTTCCCTCGCCGTCCTGGCGATCTGGGGCGCGATCAGCTTCGTGGTGGGGTTGCGCGTGTTCCGGTGGGGCTAGCCCCCGGGAGGTCGAGCCGGGCGAGGTCCTTCGTCGCGTAGGCGCAGGCGAGGACGATGAAGAAGATGTCGAAGGGGATCCGGTAGCGGGTCTCGCCGGTCGCGATCATGACCGTCAGGGTGAGCGCTGCAATCGGCGCCAGGACGAGGGCCGTCCGGCTGGTCAGCGCCGCACGCCAGCCGCGCCGGAGGATCGCCGCGCAGGCGAAGACCATCGGCGCGAAGAGCAGAATCATGAAAACGTACTGGGACAGATGGGCGAACGCCCAGGTCGGATGCCCGTACGTGGGCCAGTGGGCGACGCCGAAGAACGTGTCGAAGACGTGATCGATCGAAAGCACGATCGCCTCGCCCGGGTGCTGCGCGATCCACTTCCAGGCGGCGCCCGCATTGGCGGCGCCGTCGGTCATCGGGAACGGCACGTCGAGGTGATCGTTGTAGTGGCGGAGATAGGATCCCGGGCTGCCGAAGTGGAACCCGTGTCCCTCGTCGTCCCCCCACTGGATGTAGGCGAGACGGCCGGCGTGGCCGAGCAGGAAGTCCGAGGGCGCCTTGTTGCCCGTGACGCAGAAGTGGCCGCGATTGGCGCGCGTGCAGACGCTCGTCAGCACGCCCAGCAAAGGCATCGCCGCGACGCCGACCACCGCGACGCGGATGGCCCAGGGAGCAAGCCGCACGCGCCAGGAGGGCGCATCGTCGCGCCGCTCGAGCAGGATGGCGAGGCCCTCGACCACGAAGAAGACGAAGGCGGCCGGGATCGCCACGGACTTGAAGGCGGTCGCGACCGACAGGGCGAAGCCTCCGCCCGCGGCGATCGCCACCGCGACACCGCGACGCCGCACGCGCCGCGCCGCGAAGAAAGCCGCGAAGGCGAGCGTCAGCCAGAAGATGAAATGGATCTCGGAGAGAAAGAGGGCGCCGAAGTCGACGAAGGGGAAGTAGAGGCTGGCGAACACGGTGGCGAGCAGGCCCGTCCGGCGGCCGTAGGCCGCCGCGCCCAGCAGCCCGATGGCCAGCGGCACGAGGCAGCTGATGACAATCTGAAGATCGACGACGCGCGCGAGCGAACCGGTCCTGGACAGCACGAAGGCGAGCAGGGCGGGGTACCCCAGCGGGTGGGTGATGTCCCACGGCATCAGCGGGTCTGACGAAAACGCGAGCCGGTTCGCCAGCGTGACATAGAAGTACATGTCCGACATGACGAAGTCCTCCGGACGCTGGACCTTGAGCGTGTAGAACACGCGCAACGCGATCCCGAGGGCGTACACCAGGATGACCCAGGGCAGCGCGCTGCCCATCCGCGCGCGCACGCCGACCGGCAGCATCTTCTCGATCATCGGCGCGGCCCCGCGCCGTCGACCCGCGCCATGTCGCCGACGACATAGGCACAGGCGATGGCGATGAAGAAGATGTCGAACGGGATCCGGTAGCGCACCTCACCGGTCGCGACCGCGACGGTGATCGTCAGCGCGGCGATGGGCGCGAAGGCGAGGGCGGTCCGGCTGGTCAGGACGGCGCGCCAGCCCCGCCTGACAATCGCCCCGCAGGCGAGCAGGGTCGGAATGAAAAGAAACACGATGAACACGTACTCGGAGATGTTCCCGTACGGCCACGACCCGTGATTGAAGGTCGGCCACATCGACGAGCCGAAGAACGTGTCGTAGACGTGGTCGAGCGACAGCACGACCGCCTCGCCGGGGTGATCGCCGATCCACCGCCACGCCTGGCGCTTGTTCGCGGCGCCGTCGGTCATCGAGAACGGCACCGACACGTGGTCGTCGTAGTGCCGCAGCAGCGCGCCCGGGCTGCCGAAGCGGAACACGTCTCGTCCCGGGGACACCCACTCGATGTCCGCGATGCGGCCGTAGTGGCCGAGCAGGAAGTCGGAGCCCATCTTGTTGCCGGTCACGCAGAACTGGTCGTTGTTGGCGCGGGTGCAGACGCGCGCGAGCACGCCCAGCAACGGCGCGGCGGCGACGGCGACCAGCGCGCCGCGGAGCAGCCAGGGCTTGAGCGGCCGCCACCAGCTGGATGCGGGATCGCCCGCCGGGCGGGTGAGAACGAGGGCGACGCCGTCGATGACGAAGTAGAGAAACACCGCCGGCAGCGCCACCGATTTGAGCGAGGAGGCGATCGACAGCGCGAGCCCGCCGCCGAGCGCGAGGGCGATCATGGCGCCGCGCCGGTGCGCGCGCCGCGCGGCGAAGAGGCCGGCGAAGGCGAGCGCGAGCCAGAACGTGAAGTGAATCTCGGACAGAAACAGCGCGCCGTATTCGATGAACGGAAAGTAGAGGCTGGAGAACACGACGGCGAGCAGGCCGGTCCGCCGCCCGTACGCGGCCCAGCACATGAGGCCCACCGCGGGCGGGAGCAAGCAGGCCACGACCAGCTGCACGTTCATCGCGAGCGTCAGCGACTGGCCGCCCGCCATCAGAAACGCCAGCAGCTCCGAATAGCCGAGCGGGTGCGTGACGTCCGGCGCGGTCAGCGGCATGTGGCCGACGATCCGGCGCGCGAGGCCCACGTAGAGGCCCATGTCCGAATAGATCGTGGTGGCGGGAGGCTGGATGATCAGCGTGTACATCAGCCGCACCCCGATCCCGCAGGCGTAGACCAGCGACACCCACAGGAAAGGTTCGTTCAGGACGGCCTTCAGGCGGCGGGACTGCAAGGCGGTCAAACTACCATCGTTCGCGCCGGGGACGATCGCCCGACGGAGGGGAGGAGGGGGTCAAGGCGCCAGCGACACGTACGGCGCGGTCAGCCGGGGATCGGGGTAGCGCCACGCACCTTCCGCGTCGCGCACCTCGACCGCGAACAGGGCGCCGGAACCGTCGCTGCTGACGGCGGCGGTGTAGGTGCCGTCGCCGGCCGGCGAGGCGTCGACCGCGGTCCAGTCGCGCTCGCTGTCGAACGGCTTCCAGAGCACGCGCACGGTGGCGTTGACGGGCAGCGCGGCGGCGAAACGGGCGCGAACGGTCCAGTTCGTTGCCGTGGCGATCGCGGGCGTGACCGTGAGATCGCGGAAACCGGGGCCCGCGGTTCGCGGCGACGCCAGCCAGACGCGGGGATCGGGCAGCGATCCCGAGAACGCCGGCGGCGACGCCGCCAGCGCCGTCACGAGGTCGTTGATCGCCGTTCCGTCGGCGTCGAGGGCCGGCACCTCGGCGGACCAGTGGAACGGATCGTAGCCGAGGGAGGACATCCGCAGGCGCTCGTGGAAGGGGCGGATGTACTGGGTGTCGTCGGCGAGCGCCCGCCAGGCCGCCGCCGCCGCCGCGGTTTCGTCGCGCGCGGCGGACAGCCAATCGGCGCGGCCGGTGCGGCGGTAGACCGCGAGCGCCGTGGCCGAGCGCAGCTTGTGCGCGAAGTAGCGTCCGAGATCCGCGATGGCCACGCACTCGCGCGCCATGTCGCGCGCCACGACGTTGTCGCGGATCGTGTCCGGATCGACGGCGGCCAGCGCCTCGCCGATGCGCTCGACGTCGTTCAGCACGTCCGCCGCGATGTCGATCGGCGAGACGCGGCTGGTGGCGACGCCCGCGACCAGGTCGTCGGCTGCGTCCGACGATGATGCCACGCCGAACGTGTCGAACGGCGTCGGGTTGCTGCAAGTCGCGCCACTCGCGGGGTCCCAGGCGTGCGTCCATTGCTCGACGTCGCCGCCCAGCTCCATCTCCGGTTCGAAGTGGCGCGAGTCCGGACCGCACATGTGGCCGGTCGCGATCCACGGGACGATGTCGCTCGCCGCCTGGAGGGCCGGCCACAAACTGTCCGTTCCCGCCTCGCGCGCCGCGATGTCGCGGAACGTCGCCTCTGGCGTCGCCGGGTCGTAGCCGATCCGGCCCCACATCAGGTACATCAGATCGTCGCGCGTGAATGCCCACGGCGACAGGCGGTCGCCGTCGTTCGCGTGATAGAAGTCGCGCTGCGGGGTGAACGCGTGCGGCGGCTCGAGCGTGAAGCCGCGAACCTGCGGCGAGATCCCGAGCGACGCCAGCGCTCGCTGGGTGCGCGGAAACGACGCCTCACGGAAAACCTGATGCGTCCCGCCGGCGCGGACCTGGAACACGAACTGCCACGGGGCGGGTGGGTTCAGGTAGCTCTGGTAGCTGTAGGAAGCCCAGTGGCTCATGGCGCCGCCCGCGATCGCGTACGGCGGACCGAGGTGCTCGCCGTTGTACTTCACCTCCAGCAGCATGTCGGTCCCGGTCGCCGCGGCCAGCGCCAGGATGTCCGGTTTGCTCGAGATCCAGGATCGCGTGTAGATGGTGACGCCGGTGGCCGCCTCCCTGGCGCCGGCGACGAACGTGTCGATGTACCAGGGCGCGGGCTGCCCGCTTTCACCCGTGCGGAAGCCCAGCAGCGCGAGGCCGGGCGCGCGCGTCGCGAGATCGGCGACGGCCTCGTGCACGTACGTCTTCAGATCGTCCGCCGACAGGTCGGTGGCCGAGTACCCGGCCACACCCGCCATGTAGGTCATGAGGCCGACGCGGATGCCGCGCGCCTTCGCGAGCGCGAGCACCCGCTTCAGCATCGTCAGGTTCCGATCGCGTTCGGCGGCCGGGACGCCCACGTCCGGGAACGACGCGGAGCGCGCCAGGTAAGGCAGGATGTTCGGAAAAACCGTCGACCTCAGATCGTACATGCCGTGGAAGTCGAGCAGATCGATGCGCGCGTGCGCGAGCAGGTCGAGATAGTCACGCCAGAACTGCTCGTCGAGGTACCACCAGGACGTCTCGGGTTGATCCTGATCCGGCAACGTCCAGAACAGGTTTGCCGCCCGGATCCCGATCGACGGAGCGCCACGCAGCGCCGCCGGCGGCGGAACGGCGCCGCCGCCGTGCAGGCGAAGGCGCTCGGCCAGCTCCAGCGCGCCGTACATCGCGCCGATCGCGTCGCGTCCGACGATCCAGGTCGTGCCGTCGACGGCCGCGGTCGCGTACGACTCGGCGCGCGCGTCCACGAGCGGGGCAAGCGTCGCGACGGCGGGCATCGTCGCCGCGTCGGCGACGGTCGCGATCCGGATCGGGCGCGTCGCGGCGGCCTCCGCCAGCGCCTGGTCGAGCGCGCAGCGGCCGTAGTCGATCGGGTCCGTCGGATCGTGTCCGTCAGGGCAGCGGACCATCCAGGTCCACGCGGGTCCCGCGGGCGCACCCGCGCCACCGGTGCTGCCACCGGCGCCGCCGCCGGCGCTGCCTCCGCCCGTCCCGCCTCCACCCGCGGCGCCGCCGCCGAGCCCTCCCAGCCCGGCGCCACCGTCCGTGTTGCTCATCGCCGGGGGCCCGTGACACGCGGCCACCGTCGGCAGAAGGCAAGCTAGAAGTAATACGGGCCTAACCAACGAACCGAGGCTAACACGCGCCCGTGCCGGACCGGCTGCCGACTGTCAGGCGTTCGCCTCGGGCCCCTGCACCCGGAAAGCCAGCTTGCCCAGATGGTGCCGTTCGATCTCGCGGTGCGCGATCTCGGCATCCTCCAGCCGGTAAACGCGCCCGAGCTCCACGTGAAAACGTTTCGATCCGATGAGGCGGTTCAATCGGTTCATCGCGTCGAGGGCCGGCGTTCCGTCGTACGCATGCGATTCGATTCCGTCGGGCACGCGCGGCTCCGGCTCCACGCCGTTCGGGTAGGCGACGCGGCCCCCCTGCCTGACCGCGCGCAACGCCTCCGGCAAACCCTTCCCGCCCGTGAGCACCAGCGCGGCATCGACCCCCTTCGGAGCGAAAGCGCGCGCGGCGGCGCCGACGTCCTCGCTGCGCCCGTCGACCGCGGCGTCGGCGCCCAGCCTGCGGACCAGGTCGACGCCGTCGGAGCCCGACGCCACCGCCAGCACCTTCGCGCCGATCCGCTTCGCCAGCTGCACGGCGATGTGGCCGATCCCGCCACTCGCGCCGAAGATCATCAACGTGTCGCCTTTCTGGATGCGCAGCTCGTCTTCCAGACCGCGCAGCGCGGTGACGCCGTCCGCGCCGAGCGCGCCGGCCTCCTCGGGATTCACGCCCGGCGGAATGGGCGCGACGTTGTCCTCGTGGACCGCCACGTACTCGGCGTAGAAGCCGCCGTCCATCGAGTAGGCGTAAACGTGCTCGCCGACGCGGAAGCGGGTCACGCGATCGCCGGCCGCCACGACCGTCCCCGCGCCGTCATTGCCGATGACGCGTGGAAAGTGGGCCTCGCGCGTCGGGATCTCGCCCTCGCGGACGTAGGGATCCCAGACGCCGATCCCTGCCGTTCCGAGCTGGATCAGCACCTCGTGGGGCCCAGGGCTGGGAACGGGGAGCGATCGGGTGTGGATGACTTCGGGGCCGCCGAAGCGATCGATCGCGGCCGCCTTCATCTTCCGGGGAATGGATGGGTTCATCGTCGACCTCCTCCCAGGCGCAGCACGAGCGCCGTCATCCGGACGCCTCGCCAGGGAATCTGGGCACGTTTTCTGGAAAAGGGTCGGAATCACGGCCGTGTGCGGCCCGTCTCACTAAAGATTCTCGACGGTAACGCCGAACTCTGCGTCACGACCCGGGCGTCACGGCCGTGTCGCGCCGCCTTTTTTCTCTTTGGAGGGTCATCGATGGAGAGGCTCAAACTCGGATCGGTCGCGTTCTTGATTGTCGTCGCCGGATGCGGTGGGGGAGGCGGCAAAGGCAGGGACGGCGGGCTCGGGGGCCTCGGCGGGCACGCCGGGACCGGCACCGCCGGCATCAGCGCGGGCGGCACCGGCGCCGTCGACGCCCGGCAGGACACGTCGATGGGCGTGGACGTGCCGGGCCCGAGCTGCACGGACAAAGTGCTGAACGGAACCGAGACCGGCATCGACTGCGGCGGCAGCTGTCCCGGCTGTCCCGTCGGGACCACCTGCGTGACGAACGGCGACTGCCTGACCAACATGTGCTCGGCCGGACGCTGCACGGGCCTCAGCTGCACCGACGGCATCAAGAACATGACCGAGACCGACGTCGACTGCGGCGGCGGCTGCCCGGCCTGCTATCCGGGTAAGTCCTGCCTCTCGTACACCGACTGTGTCAGCTACGTCTGTTCGGCGGGCACCTGCGCCAACCCGACGTGCACGGACATGGTCAAGAACCAGGGCGAGGCGGACGTCGACTGCGGTGGGTCGGCTTGCACGAAGTGCGCGGACGGCAAGATGTGCCAGAGCCCGAGCGACTGCTCGGGCGGCCGCTGCGACACGGGCCGCTGCTCGTCCTGCCGGGACATGATCAAGAACGGCGACGAGGTCGACGTCGACTGCGGCGGCGCCCTCTGCGCCAAGTGCGCCGACGGGAAGGTCTGCGGGGCGAACACCGACTGCCTCAACCAGCGCTGCATGGGCGGCGTCTGCATCTCGTGCGTCGACAAACTCCAGAACTTCGACGAGTCGGACGTCGACTGCGGCGGCACCATCTGCGCGAAGTGCGCCGACGGCAAGCACTGCGCTTCGAACACCGACTGCACCAACGCGCGCTGCACCGCCGGGACGTGCACGTCGTGCACGGACCTCAAGATGAACGGCACCGAGACCGACGTCGACTGCGGCGGCACCGGCTGCACGGCGTGCGTGAACGGAAAGCGCTGCGTGACCACGACGGACTGCGTGAGCAAGATCTGCAGCGGCAACGCCTGCGTCGCGGCCAACTGCACGGACCTGGTCCTGAACGGCACGGAGTCCGACGTCGATTGCGGCGGCACGGACTGCAAGAAGTGCACGGTGGGCGGCGTCTGCCGGACCGGCGCGGACTGCGACACCGGCGTATGCACGGCGGGCCGCTGCGTGGCCGCCAGCTGCACCGACGGCGTGAAGAACCAGGCCGAAACCGACGTCGACTGCGGCGGCAACACGACCTGCCCGCGCTGCGCGGACTACAAGACCTGCAACATGCCGAGCGACTGCACGACCAACGCGTGCACGCAGAACTACTGCGGCACGACGGGATGCCAGACCTTCGGCACCGCGGGCGGATACGTCGGATGCCAGCGGACGATGGCAGTTGCCGCGTTGCCGTGCGAGGACATCCGGACGACCGGAACGCGCTCGACGGTCAGCGACGACAGCTACCTCAGCGGGCTCCCGCTGCCGTTCCCGTTCACGTTCTTCGGCACGTCGTATTCGACGTTCCTGCTCAGCGCGTCGGGCGCGCTCAGCTTCAACACGACCAACCCGTACATCACCAACTCCTGCCTCCCGAGCAGCACGTACGGCTCGATGATCGCCGTCTTCTGGGAGCACATTCACACCTCCCCGACGGGCGCCGGTGTCTGGACACAGACCATCGGGACGACGCCCAACCGGCGGTTCGTGATTCAGTGGTACGCCCAGCTCTACAACGGCAGCACGACGCTGATCGACGTGCGGGCGGTGCTGAAGGAAGGGCGCGGCGACATCGACGTCTGCTACGTCAACACCGTCTCCGGAAGCGTCAGCTACGATTCGGGCCTGAGCGAGACGTCCGGTATCCAGAACGGCACGACGGCCCTTCAGTTCAGCTGCAACGCCGCCACGCTCGTCAACGGGCTGCTGCTGACGTACAAGGCGCCCTAGGGCCGACCGGCTCGCGTGAGCTCACGGACACGGGCTCGCTAGCCGTCCTCAGCGCCACCCACGGAGAGGCTAGAGCGGACAGATCGAGGGCCCGGTCTGGCAGGCGAGCATTCGCTGGCAGGGGTCGCCCGGATCGCAGGTCTGGCCCAGCGTCGGGCAATCGGCGCCCTGCTTCTGGTTGTTCGTGCAGGGCGGGTAAGTCACCGGCGGCCGCCCGGCGTCGGCGCTCGGATCGCAGATGCGCAGGCCGCACGTGTACTCCCACTGCAGCTGCGTGCAGACCATCGTCGTGCAGAGAGCGCCGGGCACCATGCAGAGCCCGCAGCTCTCGTTGCAGCAGGGCTGACCCGGCGCGCAGGTCGCCCTCCCGCACTTCGTGCCGGCGCCGCCGCCAGCTCCCGTCGTGCCCGCCGCACCGGTGGCGCCACCGCGGCCCGCCGCGCCCGTGGTGCCGGCCGCGCCGCCATTGCCGCCGTTACCCATGGGGTTTCCGCTACCGCCGCCCCCCATCTGATTGCTCCGTCCGCCGGTACCGGCCGCTCCGGCTGCGCCCGCCGTGCCCGCGGCGCCCGAGGTACCCGCGGTGCCCGACGTGCCTGCAGTGGCGGTCGTACCGCCGGCGCCGGTCGTGCCCGCGCCGCCGGTCGTTCCCGCGGTGCCCTTCGTGCCTGCCGCGCCGGTTGCGCCCCCGCCGTCGGAGGTGGCGGTGACGTTGCCGCAGCCGATCGAGAGCGACACGGCCATCAGCCCGAGCAGAACCAACCGGGATGAGATCGAAAACCGGGCACGCATGAAGAGCTCCTTGGCCGTGGCAGGACTGATTGTAGCCGTGGCCCGCGGCGAAATGTCGGACTTCCGGGCTGGCGCGTGCCCGTGACGCGGTGTCCGGATCAGGGAAGTCATTTCAGCGATCCGGCTGACTGGCGAGGACCGGCATGCGACACCAGGTGATCCGGCGTGCTCGCCTGGGTCGCCGTCGTCCTGTTCATCATCCTTCCGATGGCGTCCCAGGTCGGCTACTGGATCGGCCGCCGGATCGTCCGCGATCAGACCGTTGCCGCGCGGTCACACGCGATCACCTGGGAGGCCGGTGTGCTCGGGCTGGCCGCGCTGCTCATCGGGTTCACGTTCTCGATGGCGTCCGATCGCTACGAGCAGCGAAAACAGATCACGATCGCTTCGTCCAACAGCATCGGGACCACGTACCTGCGTACGCGGATGCTCGATCCGGCGACGGGCGACGAGCTGCGCGCGTTGCTTCGTCGCTACGTCGACGCGCGTCTCGCGTTCGAGGATGCGGGCGGCGATCGCGCGCGGGTCGAGGACACCCTGCGCGCGTCGATTTCCCTGGAGAATCAGATCTGGTCCCGGGTCGCGGCATTCGGCCGTTCCCAACCCCAATCGCAGGTGACGAACCTGCTCGTGCAGTCGACGAACGAGATGTTCGACAAGGCGTCAGAACACACCTTCGCGATCCAGAACCCGGTGCCGTACACCGTCTTCATTCTTCTCATCCTGGTGACGACGGTCGCGATGGCGTCGATCGGGCTCAGCTGCGGGCTGGATGGCACGCGCCTCGCTTTCGGAATGCTGATCATGCCCTTGCTGCTCGCCGCGGTCCTCACGATGGTGATCGACATCGCCCACCCGCGGATCGGGATCGTGAAGGTGTACGACGACAGCCTGATCCGCCTCAAGCAGAGCTTCTGAGACCGCCTGCGACGCGGTAGCTGAATCAGCGCCGACGGCCCAGAAAAGATTTGTGAGCCACGGGGCGGTCATGGGACAACCAACGCTGGCTTGCGGACGTCTGCTTCGCTGCAACACGGCGCCCACAATGTGCGAGAGCGCAGACGCGCGATCGTTTCCCGGCGCGCGCGCTCGGCCGGTTTGATTCTGGTCCTGGGGGCCGCGATTGGGTGCACGGCGACCGTCACCGTGAACGGGCAGCCGGGCGCGGGTGGGGCCGGTGGCGCCGGCGGGCGCGCGGGTGGCGGCGCGGGCGGCGCGGGGGCCTCGGGCGGCGCGGGCGCCTCGGGCAGCGCGGGCGCCTCGGGCAGCGCGGGATCGACCGGTGGCTCGGGACCTGGCGGAAGCGCGGGCGGTGCGACGGGCGCGGCCGGAAGCACGGCGGGAGCAACGAGCAGCGGCGGTGCCACGGGGGCGGCAGGTGGGGCGGGCGGCGGCGGCACCGGTGGAAGCGGTGGTGGCGGCGGCCTCGCCGGCGGGCGCGGTGGAAGCGGCGGGGGCGCTGGCACCGGCGGGAGCGCTGGACGCGGCGGTACCGGTGGAAGCGGCGGTGGCGGCGGCGTGACCGGCGGCGCCGGTCGCGGCGGCACATCGGGGTCCGGAGGCGGCGGCGCGTCGGGGACGGGCGGCGGCGGTGCCGGTGGCCAGGGCGGCGAGACAACGCTCGATCCGACGCCGGGCACGTACCTCCAGATCTGCGACGGTTCCATGGGCGTGATGATCGACGCGACCCATTTCCTCGACGGAAACGACGAGGAGCAGGGAATGCGCCTCTATACGCGCGCGACCGGCGGCAACGCCCAGAAGTCGATCAATGTCAGCTCGGGAATCGGCCTCTCCAGCGGCGACGAGGCAGACTTCGAGGATGCGGCCCGCATCGGCAATCGCATCTTCGTGATCGGTTCGCACGGCCGCAACAAGGACGGCGAGCTGGACCGCGCGCGGTACCGGTTCTTCGCGATGGACGTCGGGGGCACCAGTCCGAACATCTCGCTGACGGTGGCCGGCTACACGATGAATCTTCTCGATCAGATGCTGGTGGCGGCGAACTGGGCGACGCCCGACACGGCGGCCATCGCGACGCTGAATGCGGCGTCGAACCTGGGCAAGTCGACCGACGCCAACCTGGCGCCGCTGGCCGGCGGCACGAACATCGAGGGGCTCGCCTGGGTGCCCACCTCGTCGCGTCCGAACCAGATGATGATCGGACTGCGCAGTCCGATGTCGGGCGGTAAGGCGATCGTCGTGTCGCTGCTCAATGCCACGGAGGTCATCGGCGGCGCGACCGCGCAGTTCGGAGAGGTGACGCTGCTCGATCTCGGCGGCCTCGGCATTCGCGCGATGGCCTGGTCACCCCTGCATGCCGCGATTCTGCTGATAGCCGGCCCGCAGGACGACGCGGCGGGTCCGTTCCGCTTGCTCAAGTGGTCGGGCGCCGCCGGCGATCCTCCGACGGTCGTCCAGACCATCGCCAGCGTACCGTCGCTGTCGGCGCCGGAGGCGATCGTCGTCTACCCGAACACGCGCGACGTGCAGGTCCTCTTCGACCAGGGCGATCACTTGATCGGTAGTGATGCGTGCAAGGACGCCAGCTCGTCGAGCCGCCAGTTCGGCGACGCGATCATCCACGTCCCCTAGCGGGGCGACGTTCCGGCGACGGTCGCGGCGACCTTCTCGGCCGTCCGTCCGATCTCGCGCAGCAGTCCGGTCGAGACCTCCTCGTAGCCGACGAAGTAGAGGCCGGGGTGCGCGCCGCCTCCCTTCCAATCGCGCGGGAAGCCGTCGTCGCCGAGCGCGCCGGGCACCGCGACGATGTCGGCGAGCCCGGGCTGGTAGCCGGTGGCAAGGATCGCAGCGTCGATGTCGATCGCCGTGCCGTCGACGAACGCGGCGCCCGCGTCCGTGAACCGCGCGATGGCCGGCTTGACGGCGATCTCGCCGCGCTTGATCGCGGCGATGGTGCCGACGTCGATCAGCGGGATGCGCCGGCGCAGCGCGATCGACGACAGCGGGCCGAGCTCCGGGCGCAGCAGCCCGTGACGGGCGAGGTTGCCGAACGCAAGCCGCGACACGATCCGGCCGATCCGATCGCGCATCCCGATCGGGAGGCCGCGCAGCCGGATGCTTGTCACCTGCATCGGCATCCCGAGGAAATCGCGCGGCACCACGTTGACAGGCGTGCGCACCGACAGGGTGGGGGAGGCGCCGTGCTCGAGGAGATCGAGGGCGATCTCCGCGCCGGTGTTGCCGGCGCCCACGACCAGCACGCGCCGGCCCTTGAACGGCGCGCCGTCGTGGTAGCTCCGCGCGTGCACCACTTCGCCGCGGAAGCGCTCCTGATCGGCGATGCGATCGGGGTTCGGCAGGCGGTTGTGCCCCGTCGCCACCACCACGACCGGCGCGCGGTAGCGGCCGTGTGCCGCGTCGACGATCAGGTGGGTGCCGTCGGCGGCGATCCGCGAAACCGACTGGCCGATGCGCGGCGTGATCTCGAAGCGCGACGCGTACTGCTCCAGGTAGTCGACCACTTGCGCGCGCGTCGGGTATCGCGGCACGTCGGCGGAAAAAGGCAGACCGGGCAGACTCGAGTGCTCCTTGACCGTGTGCAGGCGCAGCCGCGCGTAGTGGTTGCGCCAAGAGGTCGCCAGCGATGGGCCCGCCTCCAGGACGATGGCGTCGATGCCCCGCTGCTTGAGACAGGCCGCGGCGGCCAGCCCGGCCGGCCCGCCGCCCACCACGATCGCCGGCGCGTCGGTCATGGAGTTTTGGGCGTGGGCGGCAGGCGCCGCTGGCGCCAGGCGGCGGGGGACGCGCC
>Ga0070690_100000372_pt1 | contig 22887 bp, 12 predicted proteins | sample KBSS33HmetaG_FD_64671 | JGI IMG/M metagenome (GOLD analysis project Ga0070690, IMG submission 64671) | Switchgrass rhizosphere microbial communities from Kellogg Biological Station, Michigan, USA - KBS S3-3H metaG | ecosystem: Host-associated > Plants > Roots > Rhizosphere ... | reverse complement strand
GAGCCCCAGATGTCCTTCCATGCCTTGGCCTTCGACGATCCTCCCGATCCGAACTTCATGGTGTCGAGACTGCCGGCCTCGAGGTTGTCAGGGTCGAGTCCTGAATTGACGATCGATGATCGCAAATAATTTCCGTGAACGCCCGTGAAGAGGTCGGAATAGACAATGTCGGCCGCGCCGCTGTCGATGATCGACTGCTTGTAGGCGTCGGCGGCATTGGCCTCCTCGGTGGCGATGAACGGTGAGCCGACATAGGCGAGATCCGCGCCAGCGGCCTCCGCCGCCAGCACGGCGCCGCCCGTGGCGATCGCCCCCGATAGGATCAGCGGTCCGTCAAACCACTGCCGGACCTCTTGAACGAAGGCAAACGGCGACCAGCGTCCGGCGTGCCCCCCAGCGCCAGCGGCAACAGCGATGATCCCGTCCGCTCCTTTCTCGACCGCTTTTCTTGCGAAGCGATCATCGATCACGTCGTGCAGCGTGATCCCGCCCCACGAATGCACCGCCTCGTTCAGCTCGACGCGCGCACCCAGCGAGGTGATGACGATCGGCACCTTCCATTTTGCACAGGCCATCATGTCATGTTCGAACCGGTCATTCGAACGATGCACGATCTGATTGACCGCAAACGGGGCCGCGGGACGCTCCGGATGGTCGCGGTCCCAGGAAGCGAGCGCCTCGGTGATCTCGTGCAGCCATTCGTCGAGCAGATCGGCAGGCCGCGCGTTGAGCGAGGGAAAACTGCCGACGATTCCGCTGGTGCATTGCGCGATCACCAGTCTCGGATTGGAGACGATAAAGAGCGGCGAGCCGATCACCGGGATCCTGAGCCCCTGGAGGATCGGTGGCAGGCTCACAGCCCGTGATACTCGCGATACCATCTCACGAAGCGCGGGACGCCTTCGTCGATGCTGGTTCGCGGCTCAAAGCCATGATCGCGCTCGATCGCGCTGATGTCGGCAAAGGTTTCGCGGACGTCACCGACCTGCATCGGCATCGGATCGACGACCGCCTTGCGGCCGGTTTCCTGCTCGAGGAGCTCCACAACCCGCATCAGGTCTTCGCTGCGGCTATTGCCGATATTGTAAAGCGCATGGGGAGAGCAGCTACCGCCCGCCTTGGGTTCCCCATCGTCGTCGGGAGGCCCGTCGAGACAGGCAACGACGCCGCGGACTATGTCGTCGATGTAGGTGAAGTCGCGTCGCATCTCCCCGCGGTTGAAAAGTGGCAGCGGCTTACCGGCGTAGAGCGCCTTGGTGAAGATCCACATTGCCATGTCCGGCCGGCCCCACGGCCCATAGACGGTGAAGAACCTGAGGCCGGTCAGTGGCAGCCGGTAGAGACTGGCATAGCTTTCGCTCAGCAGCTCGTCGGCCTTCTTGGTGGCCGCATATAGCGAGAGCGGATGATCTACCCGGTCCTCGACCCGGAACGGCAATGCCTTGTTGCCGCCATAGACCGAAGAGGACGACGCATAGACCATGTGCCGCGCTTGCCGATGTCGGGCGAGCTCAAGCATGTTGACATGGCCGACCAGGTTCGACTGCACATAGGCCATCGGGTTTTCGAGGCTGTAGCGAACGCCGGCTTGTGCCCCGAGGTGGACGATGCCGTCGATGTCGATCGTATCGGTGAACCCCTTCAGCGCCCCCGAATCCGCGAAGTCGAGCTTCTTAAAGCGGAAACGGTTGCCGAATTGCTGCTGGAGGTTTCTCAGTCGCGCCTGCTTCAGCGACGGATCGTAATAATCGTTGAGATTGTCGATCCCGACGACCTCGTCGCCTCGCTCCAGCAAGACGCGCGACGTGGATGCGCCGATGAATCCTGCAGCCCCCGTGACCAGTACAGCCATGGCCGTTTCTTAGGGGCTGCAGTCCTGAGCGCAATGGCCCTACAGGCGAGTTCATGAAGCCGAGCTGGAGCTTTGCGATCGACCGCGGCGGGACCTTCACCGACGTGGTTGCCCGCGCGTCCGATGGTCGCGTGCGCGTCGAGAAGCTGCTGTCCGAGAACCCCGGCCAGTATGATGATGCGGCGCTGGAAGCCATTCGTCGGGTGCTGGCGGAGGAAGGCGGCGGGGTTGCCGAGGTGCGGATGGGCACCACCGTGGCGACCAACGCGCTCCTTGAACGGAAGGGTGCGCGGATCGCGCTCGCAATCACGCGCGGCTTCGGCGACGCGTTGCGGATCGGCTACCAGGCGCGGCCGGATATCTTCGCCCGGCACATCGTGCTGCCCTCGATGCTCTACGAGCACGTCGTTGAGATAGACGAGCGTGTGGGCGTCGACGGCGACGTGCTGATCGAGCTCGACGAGCGCCAAGCTCGCGAGGCGATGCAGGACGTACGCGGCGCAGGCATTGACGCCCTTGCAATCATCCTGATGCACGGCTGGAAATATCCGGCACACGAGGCGCGGCTTGCCGAAATCGCGCGAGATCTCGGCTTCAGCCAGGTCTCGGTTAGCCACGAGGTCGCACCGCTGATCAAGCTTGTCGGCCGCGGCGATACAACGGTGGCCGACGCCTATCTGTCGCCGGTCCTGCGGCGTTACGTCGACCGGGTCGCCGCCGGACTCCCCGAGGGCACCGACCTCCACTTCATGCAATCGAACGGCGGGCTCGCTGAGGCGACTGCGTTTCGCGGCAAGGATGCGATCCTATCCGGCCCTGCGGGTGGGGTGGTCGGGATGGTCGCGGCCAGCGCGCCATACGAAGCCGAACGTCTGATCGGATTCGACATGGGCGGAACTTCGACGGACGTGTCCCACTATGCCGGCGCATTCGAGCTTGCCGACGAAAGCGTCGTCGCGGGCGTTCGGATTCGAGCGCCGATGATGCAGATCCACACAGTGGCCGCAGGAGGCGGGTCGATCTGTCGCTTTGACGGAATGCGTTTTCGGGTCGGGCCGGAGAGTGCTGGAGCGAACCCAGGGCCAGCCTGCTACCGCAATGGCGGGCCGCTGACTGTCACCGACTGCAACCTGTTCCTGGGGCGCATCGACCCGGAGCAATTCCCGGCCGTGTTTGGACCGAATGGTAACCAGCCGCTCGATCGTGAAGCTTCAGCTGCTCGGCTTCAGGAAGTCGCCGATTCCGTAGGCAACAAGAGCCCCGAAGAGATTGCCGCGGGCTTCCTCGAAATCGCGGTCGACAACATGGCTGCCGCAATCCGCAAGATCTCGATCGCGCGCGGCCACGACGTGACCCGCTACACGCTTGCCTGTTTCGGGGGCGCGGGCGGTCAGCATGCGTGCGCCGTCGCCGACGCGCTCGGCATGGAGCGTATCCTGATCCATCCGTTGGCTGGCGTGCTCTCGGCCTACGGCATCGGCATCGCCGACGTGAAGGCGATCCGTGAGACGAGTTGGCTGAAACCTCTTTCTCAAGATTTTTTCGGAGCGCTCGCCGAACTTGAGGGGCGAGCGCGGAATGCGTTGGTCGAGCAGGGCCTGCTTGGCGAGCGCATCGAAGTCCTCCGCCGTGCGCGCTTGCGGACAGCCGGAAGCGACACGACAATTGAAATCGCCATCGTTGGTGTCGACGGAATGCGCGCTGCCTTCTCGGCACTCCATCGGCAGCGCTTCGGTTATTGGGATGAAGGTGCGGAGGTAATCGTCGACGCCCTCGTCATCGAGGCGGTCGGCCATTCGACATCCCCATCCGAAAAACTTCCGGACGCCCAGCGCGCTGGCGAGGAATCCATCGGCCCTGCGCTGATCTTCGCGCCGACCTCGACCATCGTCGTCGAGCCCGGCTGGAAAGTGATGCGTCAAAGCGATGGCACGCTGGTGCTCTCGCGAGCAACGCCGCTCGACCGCGCCAAGGCGATCGGCACCGACGTCGATCCGGTTCGGCTCGAGATCTTCAACAACCTGTTCATGGCCATCGCGGATGAAATGGGCGTCGCGCTGCAGTCGACGGCGACGAGCGTCAACATCAAGGAGCGGCTCGATTTCTCCTGCGCGATATTCGACGCGCAAGGAGCGCTGATTGCCAACGCGCCGCACATCCCGGTGCACCTGGGATCAATGGGCGAGAGCATCCGGACCATCATCGACACACGCGGACAGGGGCGGGACAGCCGCGGAATCCGGCGCGGCGATGCCTATGTCCTGAACGATCCCTATCGCGGTGGAACGCACCTGCCGGACATCACGGTCATCGTCCCCGTCTTTTACGGTGAGGGGCTCGAGCCTTCAGCCTTCGTCGCCGCGCGCGGACATCACGCGGACATCGGGGGGATCGCGCCCGGATCCATGCCGCCCGACAGCACAAATATCGAACAGGAAGGCGTGCTGATCGACAATGCATTGCTCGTCGATGAGGGACATTTCCGTGAGGCCGAAATGCGCGCGCTGCTCGCCTCTGGCGAATGGCCGACGCGCAATCCCGATCGAAACATCTCCGACCTGAAGGCGCAACTCGCGGCCTGCACGCGCGGGGCGGAGGTACTGGCGCAGACTGCAAAGGATTATGGGCCGGAAGTCGTCGCAGCTTATATGAGCCATGTCCTCGCCAATGCCGAAGAGTCAGTGCGGCGGCTGCTGGGGCGCCTGGACGACGGCGAGTTCGACTATGAGATGGATAATGGTGCGCACGTATGCGTGCGCATCACGGTCGACAGGGTGGAGCGCTCTGCCACCTTCGACTTCACGGGCACCAGCGACCAGCTTTCCGACAACTTCAATGCGCCATTCTCGATCGTTCGGGCCGCTTCCTTATATGTCGTCAGAGCTTTGATCGACGATGCGATCCCGATGAACGACGGCTGCCTGAGGCCCATCAGGCTGGTCGTTCCCGAAGGTTCGATGCTCAACCCGCGCAGTCCAGCGGCGGTGGTGGCGGGGAATGTCGAGACGAGCCAGGTCGTCACCGACGCACTGTTCGCTGCGACCGGCCGGCTCGCGCCCAGCCAGGGAACGATGAATAACTTCACCTTCGGGAACGATCGCTATCAATATTATGAGACGATCGCCGGCGGCTCGGGTGCCGGCTCGGATCATGATGGGACCAGCGCGGTTCAGACGCACATGACCAACAGCCGTCTGACCGACCCAGAAATTCTGGAGACGCGGCTGCCGGTCCGGCTCGACCAGTTCGCGATCCGCTGCGGCTCGGGCGGGCAGGGCGCACATCGGGGTGGCAACGGCGTAATCCGCGCCGTCGCCTTTCTCGAGCCGATGCGTGCCAACATCCTCGCCAACCGCCGCCGGGTGCCTCCGCGCGGCATCCGGGGAGGGGGCGACGCCGAGCCCGGTAGGAACTGGGTCGAGCGCACCGACGGCAGCGTCGAAATGCTGAGCGCGACCGCTTATGCCGAGGTCCAGCCGGGCGACCGCTTCGTGATCGAGACGCCCGGCGGCGGCGGCTTCGGAGGGAGGGCCAAGTGATCGATTATTGGCCCTTGCTCGGCATCGCGCTAGTCGTCGTGGGCTTCGCGCTGCGGTTCAATCCCCTGTTGGTGGTCGCGGCAGCGGCGATCGTCACCGGCCTGCTTGGCCACATGCCATTCCTGAAGGTGCTGGCAACGCTCGGCCACGGCTTCAACGAGAATCGCTACGTCACGATCATCTGGATCATCCTGCCCGTTGTAGGGCTGCTCGAGCGCTACGGCCTTCAGGAACGTGCGCGAGCCCTGATCGCTGGCATCCGCGGCGCGACCGCGGGCCGATTGCTGATCGTCTATCTCGCCGTTCGCCAAATCCTGTCGGCACTCGGGCTCACCACAGTGGCGGGCCATCCGCAGACCGTTCGTCCGCTGGTCGCGCCGATGGTCGTTGCGGCGGCAGAAAAACAGCATGGCGAGCTGGACGAAGCAACTTCCGAGCACGTCAAGGCCATGTCGGCGGCGACGGACAATGTCGGCCTGTTCTTCGGTGAAGACATTTTCCTCGCGATCGCGTCGATACTGCTGATCCAAGGCTCGCTCGCGAGCTTCGGGATCCAGCTGACTCCGTTCCAATTGTCGGTCTGGGCGATCCCGACCGCGATCTGCGCCTTCTTGATCCACAGCACGCGGCTCCTGCTGCTCGACCGGCGGCTGGGGCGGCGCCAATGATTAACCTGCACTGGCTCTACGTCCTTGCGGGCGCGGTTTTCGCCGGCTTCGCCATCGGCAGCGCTCGCGACGAAACGAATCCTAATCGCTGGGGCAATGCCGTATTCTGGCTACTGCTGACCGCCAGCTTCTGGTTCGGCGATCTGTTCGGCGACATCGGCAACGGGATCCTCGTGCTGGCGCTCGTCGCCATCGCCGGTCTCAACCTGATCGGCCGCGGTTCGAAGCAATCGGCGAGCAGCCTCCAGGAACGGGAAGAATCGTCGACTCGCCACGGCAACAGGCTGTTCCTTCCGGCGCTAATCATTCCTTTCACCGCGTTCGTCGGAACCTTGCTGTTCAACTACACGCCGCTCAAGCTGCTCAACCTGATCGATCCCAAAGCCGTCACTCTTGTGCTTCTCGGCTGCGGCGTGATCATCGCGCTGGTCGTGTCCTACGTTTGGTTGCGCCCGCCGGCGTTTACCGCTGTTGACGAAGGCAGCCGCCTGATGAACGGCGTGGGCTGGGCAGCCGTCTTGCCGCAGATGCTCGCCTCGCTCGGAGTGATCTTTGCGGCGGCGGGCGTCGGTACGACGATCGGCTCGATCGTCGGTGCGTTCATCCCGCAAGGAAGCGTCTTCCTCGCTGTGCTGGTCTACGCGCTTGGGATGGTCGTGTTCACGATGATCATGGGCAACGCCTTCGCCGCCTTCCCGGTAATGGCGGCGGCGATCGGCGTTCCGATCCTGATCCATGCGGACGGCGGCAACCCGGCCGTGATTGGCGCAGTCGGGATGCTCGCGGGTTTTTGCGGGACGCTGATGACCCCCATGGCCGCCAACTTCAACATCGTGCCAGCGGCGCTGCTGGAGCTCAAGGACCAGTATGGCGTGATCCGCGTCCAGGTGCCGACGGCGCTAGCGTTGCTCGCAGCCAACATCCTCATTCTCTACGTCGCGGGGTTCCACATGTGAGCAAGGTGGACGCCGACCTCGCATCGTGGATGGCCCGCATTGCGCTTGCACACGTGACGAAGGAGTATCCGCACAAGCTCGACCATGTGGTGGAGAGCGACGCGGATGCATTGCCGCCACGGGTCCTCCATCCGATTTTCTTCGGGAGCTTCGACTGGCACAGCTGCGTCCATGGCTGGTGGACGCTCCTGACGCTCCGGCGGCTTTTTCCGCATATTGAGGAAGCCGCACCCATCGCTGGGCTGGCGAGTGCTACTTTCACCGGAGAGAAGGTGGCGAAGGAGCTGGCCTATCTCGATCGTCCTTCAAGCCGCGGGTTCGAGCGGCCCTACGGCTGGGCGTGGCTATTGTATCTGCAGCTCGAAGCAACCCGCCACGAAGAGAATTGGGCAGCCGAGCTCGAACCATTGGTGCGGGCGTTTGCCGGGCGGCTTCGGGCGTATCTCGACATCATGACGTACCCGATCAGGGTGGGCACGCATTTCAACACCAGCTTCGCGATGGTCCTGTCTCTTGAGTGGGCTGACAGGTTCGATTCTGTGCTTGCAGCGCAAATTCGTGACCGCTCGCTCCACTGGTTCGGCGGCGACCGTGACTGTCGGGCCTGGGAACCGGGCGGCGACGAGTTCCTGTCGCCAGCGCTGACCGAGGCGCTGTGCATGTCGCGTACGCATCCCGCGCTGTTCCCTCGCTGGTTTGCGGAGTTCCTGCCACGGGTCCAAAGGCGTGAGCCTGCGACCCTGTTCACGCCAGCGATCGTCAGCGATCGCAGTGACGGCAAGATCGCGCACCTCGACGGACTCAATCTCAGCCGCGCCTGGTGCTGGCGGGAGCTAGGTTACCCGCAGTTCGCCGATACTCACCTTGCCGCAGCGCTGCCGCATATCGCTGGCGACTATATGGGGGAGCACTGGCTCGCGAGCTTCGCACTGCTCGCATTGCTGTCGCCCGGAAGCGCCTGACAGACCGGCGTCGCCTGCAAGAGCGCGTCGCCGCCGATCGCCTGATAGGTGTCGACGATGTTCTGCGCAGCGGCGAGTCTGGTCTGCACCATCTGCTGCTGCGCGGTGTAGTAGGATCGCTGTGCGACGAGCACCGTCAGAAACGGATCGATGCCCGCCCGGTATCGCGCTTCCGTTAACGTGTAATTGTCCGCCGAAGCCGCCTGCGAGCGCTGGCGAGCGGCGATCTCGTCGTTGATCGTGCCCCGGCGGGCGAGAGCATCGGCCACGTCACGAAAGGCTGACTGGATGGCTCGCTGATAGGTCGCGACGGCAGCGTCGCGCTGGGCCTTGCTAAGTCTCAGGTTCGCGTGGCCCGCCCCCGATTGGAAGATGGTGTAGGTCGCGTCTGCTCCGGCGCTCCAGCCGAATGCCCCGCCGGTGAACAGCTTGGCTAGGGCGCTGCTCGCAAGGCCGAGCAGTCCCGTGAGCGTGATGCGGGGGAACAGTGCGGCGCGCGCTGCGCCGATCTGGGCGTTGGCCGCGCGCAGCTGATACTCAGCCTGCAGCACATCGGGCCGGCGAAGCAGCACGTAGGAATCAAGCCCGGCCGGCATCGACGCAATCTTGCCCGCCGCTTCGTCGATGGAGCCTGCGAGCAGCTTCGGGTCGATCGGTGCGCCGACTAGAAGCTGAAGAGCATTTACGTCCTGCGCCACCGCTGTCCTCTGCCGCGCGAGGTCCGCCTCCGCCGTGGCGAGGATCTGCTGCGCCTGGTCGAGGTCGGTGCGCGGCGCCACTCCACCTTCGAGCCGGAGCCTGGTCAGCTGGACGCTCTTCTGCGCACTGGCCGCCGTCTGCTCTGCGATTAGTCGCAGGCTCAAATCGGCCGCATGATTGAGCCAGGCACTGACCACGTTCGCGACCAGCGAAAGCCTGGTTGACCGCGCTCCGGCCTCGGTTGCGAGATAGCGTTCGAGCTGGACGTGGGTCAGCGAGCGCACGCGTCCGAACAGATCGAGCTCGAAACTTGGCACCTGAACCCCAGCGTCATAGTCCGCGGTTACTGTGCTCGACTTGTCGCCGCGGACGGTGGCGCCCGCGCCAGCATTCACGGTCGGCAAGAGCTGGGAGCGCTGGATGCGATACTGCTCCCGCGCCGCGGCTATGTTCGAAGCCGCAATCATCAGGTCGCGATTGTTGGCCAAAGCTTCGGCGATCAGCGTTTGCAGGCGCGGGTCCTGGAACACCTGTTGATAGGTGAGCACCGGAAGCCCAGCCTCGGCCTGCGCGAGATAGGGATCGCCGACGGGCCACGAGGCCGGGATCGCCGGACTGGGCCGCGCATAATGCGGCTCCATAGTGGTGCAGGCGCTGGCTAGAAGCGCAAGCGTGGCTGCCGCCCGCCTCATGCATTTGCCTCGCGGCGCTGCCGGATGCGCTCTCGAACCACCTTCAGGCCATCACGAACGCTGCGGCGGACCAGCACGAAGAAGAAGGGGATGTAGAAGATTGCGAGCGCGGTGGCGGTGAGCATGCCGCCGATCACGGCAGTGCCGATCGCAATCCGGCTGTTAGCGCCCGCGCCGGTCGAGATCGCCAGCGGCATAACGCCGAAGATGAAGGCAAAGCTGGTCATCAGGATCGGCCGCAGCCGGATCTTGGCTGCCTCGATGGCTGCGTCGATGACGCGCTGACCCTCACGTTCGGCGCGCTCAGCGAATTCCACCATCAGGATCGCATTCTTGGCGCTCAGACCCATCGTCGTGATGAGGCCGACCTGCAGATAGACGTCGTTCTGCAGGCCGCGCAGCGTTACGAAGAAGATTGAGCCGACGAGGCCCAACGGGATCACCAGCAGAACCGCGACAGGGATGGACCAGCTCTCGTAGAGCGCGGCTAGGCACAGGAACACGACTATCAGGGCAACCGCATAAAGGATTGGCGCTTGGCCAGACGAGAGACGCTCCTGGTAGGACTGTCCGGCCCAGGCGACGCCGACGCCGGGAACCTGGTTGGCAAGATTTTCTATGATGGACATTGCCTCGCCCGAACTGACGCCCGGTGCCCCTTGGCCGCTAAGCTCGAACGACGGGTAGCCCAGGAACCGCGACGAGCTGGTCGGCGTCGTGATCCAGGACGTTTGCGCGAAGGATGAGAAGGGCACCATCCCGCCTTGGTTGTTGCGAACGAACCATTGGTCGATGTCGCTCGGCTGAGAACGATATTGCGCGTCGCCCTGGACATAGACGCGCTTGACCCGGCCGCGATCGATGAAGTCGTTGACGTACCGCCCGCCCCAGGCGGTGGAGATGGTGCTGTTGACGTCAGAGGCGTTGATGCCGAGCGTCGCCACGCGTTGCTGGTCGACATTGACCTTGAGGCTCGCGACGTCCGGCAATTCCGTCAGCCGCACGGACGCGAGCTTCGGATTCGCCATAGCCTGGGCAAGAAGGCGATCGCGCGCCGCTTCGAAGTCTTCCTGGCTCATGCCGCCCGTGTTGAGCAACTCCATCGTGAAGCCGGTGGACTGGCCGAGGCCTCGTATAGCCCCCGGCACGAGGGCGAAGACCTGGGCGTCGCGAAGGCCGCGGAAGGCGCCGGACGCGCGCTGGACAATTGCATCGGCGCTATTCTTCGACCCTTTGCGCTGGTCGTAGTCGGCGAGGTTCAGGAACGCCTGTCCGGTGTTCTGCCCGGCCGCGCCCTGACCGCCGCCCGCGACTGTGAAGTATGTTTTGACGTTACGTTTGTCGGGTCCGTGCAGGAAATAGTCCTCAACCGCCCGCTGAACTTGTCGGGTCCGGGTCATCGTCGCACCCGCCGGAAGGCGGAACTGGACAGAGGCAAACCCCTGGTCCTCGGTCGGGAGGAAGCCAGTCGGCAAGCGGAAGAACAAGAGGATGAGCAGCGCGAAAACGCCGGCGTAGATGCCGAGGAACAGCCACTTGCGAGCGACGATGCGGCTTATCGATGCAACGAACCAGCCGCGGAACTGGTCGAAGCGTTCGTTGAACTTCACTCTCGCGCGCTCAAGGGAATGAGCGACCGCCGGGGCGCGCCGGCCAATCCAGGTCTCTTCCACCGTCGCGTGCTGGCGCCGCAGAAGGTTGGCAGCGATCGCCGGACTGAGCGTCAGAGCGATGAACACAGACAGCGTCATCGCGGAGACTATGGTCGCGGCGAACTGGCGATAGATCACGCCGGTTGAGCCGCCGAAGAAAACCATCGGCAGGAACACGGCCGAAAGCACCAGCGCGATCGCCACCAGCGCCATCTGGATTTGCTCCATCGACGCGATGGTCGCGTCTCGCGGAGTCATCTCCGGATTCTCGTGCATCAGGCGCTCGACGTTCTCAACGACGACGATTGCGTCATCGACGAGCAGGCCCGTGGCCAGCACCAGGCCGAACAAGGTCATTGTGTTGATCGAGAAACCGAGTGCGTAGAGGATCGCGAAGGTACCGAGCAGCACCACCGGGACTGCGATGAACGGGATCAGCGTCGCCCGCCAGCTTTGCAGGAACACGAACATCACGAGGACGACCAGCAGAATCGCCTCGAGCAGGGTCTTCACGACCTCGTAGATCGACAGCTTGATGAAGTTGGTCGAGTCATTGGCGAAGGCATAAGTGTAGCCCGCCGGCATGCGGGGGGCGATTTCGGCAACCTTCGCCTTGACGAGCGTCGCGGTTCGTAGAGCGTTCGCGCCCGGCTCAAGCGAGATGCCGATGCCGGCGCCCGGGTGCCCGTTGGCGCGGATCGTTGCCGAATAATTGTCCGCGCCGAGTTCGACCCGAGCGACGTCGCTGACCAGCACTCGCGCGCCTGAGGGATCGGACTTCAGCACGATGTTCCGGAACTGCTCGGGCGTCTGCAGCCGCGACTGAGCGGTCACCGTCGCATTCAGCATCTGACCCTCGGGCTGCGGTAGGCCGCCAATCTCGCCCGCCGCGATTTCCGTATTCTGGTTTTGGATTGCCGTGACGACGTCGCCAGGGACGAGGCCGAAGCTCGCGAGCTTGTGCGGATCGAGCCATATCCGCATCGCGTAGGACGAGCCAAACACGTTGACGTCACCGACGCCGGGGACGCGCGACAGCTCGTCCTGCATGTTGGTGGTCAGCCAGTCGGAGACATCGAAGTTCGTGCTGCGGTCGGTCTGATCGTAGATGGCGACGATCAACAGGAGGTCCGGCGCGCCCTTGGTGACGGTCACACCTTGCTGCTGAACCTGCGCCGGCAGGCGAGAAGTCGCCTGCGCGATCTTATTCTGGACCTGGACCTGTGCGATGTCGGGATCGACGCCCTTTTGGAACACCGCGTTGATGTTGACCTGGCCGCGAGCGCTTGAGGACGAGGAGAAATAAAGGAGCCCGTCGATGCCTGTCAGCTGCCGTTCGAGGACTTGGGTGACGCTGCTTTCGAGCGTTGCGGCCGAGGCCCCGGGATAGCTGGCGCGGACGTTGATCTGGGTAGGTGCGACGTCGGGATATTGTGCGACCGGCAGCGAGAAGATCGCGCCGAGGCCCATCAGCATGATGATGATCGCGATCACCCACGCGAAGATCGGGCGATCGATGAAGATTCGGGACATGCCCTAGCCGCCGCCCTGGTGCGGGCTCTTCGTCGCCCCCGGCGGTGGTGCTTTGATCCTTTGCGGCGCGCTGGCCGGCACCGGCTTGATCTGCGCGCCGTCCTTGAGGTTGGCCGTGCCCTGCGTGATGACCTTCTCACCGGGTGCCAGCCCGCCGGTCACGACCCAGTCGGTACCGAGCGTCCGGGCAGTCTGGATCGCCCGCTGGACCGCCCGATTACCTGGGCCGACCACGAACACAGTCGCATTGCCTTGGGGGTCACGGCTGACCGCCTGCTGCGGGACCAGGATGGCCGAGGTCTGTACTGCCTGTGCGAACTGCGCGGTCACGTACATGCCGGGCAGCAGGATCGACTGCGGATTGGGGAAGCGGGCGCGGATCGTGACCGTGCCGGTACTCTGGTCGACGATGACCTGGCTGAACTCGACACTGCCCGTGAAGCCGTAGATTGAGCCGTCGGGCAATTTCAAATGCACTTGCGCGCTGGTCGGAACCGCCCCGCCTTGCGATAGCGCCTGGCGGAGTTGGAGCAGATCCGCTGCGGACTCCTGGATGTCGACGAACACTGGGTCGAGGCGGGTGATCGTCGCCAGCGCATCCGGCTGGTTGGCCGTGACGAGAGCGCCTTCCGTGACGTTGGACAGGCCGATGCGGCCGGTGATCGGCGCGGGAACTCGGGTGAAGCGCATATTGACCTGCGCCACGCGAAGCGTCGCGCTGCTCTGCGCAACCGACGCATCCGCCGCCCGCGCTTGTGCGACGGCGTCGGTGTAGTCCTGCTTGGAGATCGCCTCCATCTTGGCCAGGGGTGCGTAACGCTGCGCGCGCGTCCGCGCCGCTACGGCATTGGCGCGGGCGCTTTGCAGGTTCGCGGCGGCCTGCGCCTGCTGGGCTGCGTAGATGCTCGGGTCGATCTGGTAGAGCGTCTGGCCCTCGCGCACGATCGAGCCTTCGCGGAACAGCCTCCGCTGGATCACGCCCGAGACCTGCGGCCTGACATCGGAAACCTGGAATGCGGCCACTCGACCCGGCAGCTCCTGCTGCAACGGCGCGCTGCCCTGCCGCACCACCACGAAGCCAACGGTCGCGGGCCCGCCCGGACCTCCGCGACCCCCGCGGCCGCCAGCCTGTTGTCCACTCGAGCCGCCGCTGCAGCCGGCGCACGCGACAACGAGCGCCATGAGCGTCCAGAAGGCACCACGACTGTGGCGCAGCAAGAGTTTGGTATTCACAGAAGCGGCCAATTCCGATTGTCGATACGGATTGCAAGTCTCGGCCGCCTGTGAGGCCGGAAACATGAACATCGGCGGGCCGCTAGGTTAACTTTCGTCAGGGTTGTCCGTTCCTTTCGACGAACCGGCGAGCGAGGCCGACGGGCGGCAACCGAGCGCAGCTTGGACGAAGCTTATTGGTCGAAGGCGGGTTTGCTGTAAACGGTTCCAGCCATTCATCGGCTGGAGGATCATTTGGCGGGCGCCGAACAACCTGTTCGCAAGGTGACGATCGTTGGGGGCGGCACCGCCGGGTGGATGACAGCGGCCGTCCTGTCGCAATGGCTGAGCAAGGTCGAGATCAAGCTGATCGAATCCGATGAGATCGGCATCATCGGCGTCGGCGAAGCGACAATCCCGCACATCCGCAACTTCCTCGCGCTGGCGGGCATCGATCCCTTGAAGATGATCAGCGAGAGCAAGGCCACCTTCAAGCTCGGCATTGAGTTCGTCGATTGGGGAGCACCGGGCGAAAGCTACATCCACGGCTTCGGAAAGATCGGCAGGGACATGCTGTGGCTCCATCCGCACCAGCTCTGGCTCGCCGCGAAGGCGCGCATCCCGGATCGGGTGGAGCACTTCGACAACTATTCGCTGAACTGCGTCGCGTGCCACCAGAACAAGTTCGCATTCCCTGATCCGCGCAACCCCCACTCGCCGCTTGCCGACATCGACTACGCCTATCATTTCGACGCGTCGCTGCTTGCGCGATACCTTCGCGCGGAGAGCGAGGGGAGGGGCGTTACCCGGATAGAGGGGCGCATCGTCGAGACGGACGTCCACCCGGAGACGGGCTTTGTCGAGAAGGTGCGGCTGGGCGACGAGCGCGAGGTTGATGGTGACCTGTTCGTCGACTGCTCCGGCATGCGCGCCCTGCTGATCGGCGATGCTCTCGGCAATGGGTACGAGGACTGGAACCAGTGGCTGCTGTGTAACCGTGCCCAGGCAGTACCGTGCGCCAGCGTCGAGCCCCTGACGCCCTACACGCGTTCGACGGCGCGCAAGGCTGGATGGCAGTGGCGCATCCCGCTGCAGCACCGGATTGGCAACGGCTACGTCTATGCGTCCGAACTGATCAGCGACGACGATGTGACGGAAGGGCTGCTCGGGACGCTCGACGGCGAGGCACTGGCCGATCCGCGGCCTGTCAAGTTCAGGCCCGGTCGGCGTCTCAAGAGCTGGGACAAGAATGTGGTCGCGATCGGGCTGTCATCCGGCTTCCTGGAGCCCCTGGAATCGACCAGCATCCACCTGATTCAGACCGCAATTCACCGGCTATTGGCGATGTTTCCGTCGACGGGTTTCTCGGAGCCGGACATCGACGAATATAATCGCCAGGCGCGCGTGGAATATGAGGACGTGCGCGACTTCATCATCGCTCACTACAAAGTGACGCGTCGCACTGGGGATCCATTCTGGGATCATGTTCGGACGATGGACGTGCCCGACAGCCTCAATGAACGGTTCGAATTGTTCCGGTCGTCCGGGCGCTTCTTCAAGCATAACGCCCAGGAGCTTTTCGCCGAGGAGAGCTGGGTCCAGGTGCTACTGGGGCAGGGGTTCGAAATGAAGGCGGATCCGGTGACGGAGTTCGTCCCTGACGACGACCTCGCCGGATTCCTTGGCGACCTTGCGGAAGTGATCGAGGATGTCGCAGCCAGGCTTCCCGATCATGGCGACTTCGTAAGGCGACTTCCGACGAGCAGCGAGGCTGTTGAACAGCAGCGACCGGAGCCCGCGCCGAGGGCGACGTTCACGCTCCGCTACGAGCGTGGGGAGACCGTCAGCTAGCCTGGCCGGTCACCGTTTCGTGACCGGAAAGCCACAGCGTACCGAAACCCGTAGAGTCCGGCTGGCTCACGCAATTGACTTGAGCGTCACGAAGGCGTTTCATTTGCTCCTACGAGCCAAATGGCCGACCTGTATGTGTAACCGGTTACATCACCGGGCTTGGAAGAGGGGACACGTGTGAGCACGACTTTCAGCAAGCGCCAGCTCGCGTCTGGCATTTCCGTTCTCGCAATCGCCGGCTCGTTGGCATTTGCGACCCCCGCGAATGCGCAAACGACTTCAACTCTTCAGGGGCATGCAGCGGCCGGGTCGACCGTCACTGCTACCGATGTGAACACCGGCCACAGCGACAGCGTGAAAGCTGACGCGAGCGGCAATTATCAAATCGTCGGTTTGCCGCCGAGCACTTACCGCGTGCAATCGGGGTCCGCTGCGCAAACCGTGGTCGTGCCGCTGGGTCAGGCGGTGACCGTCGACCTCGCCGGTCCCGCCGCAGCCACTACCGGTTCGATCGTCGTGGTCGGTGCGCGCACGAAGGACGTGAAGACGCCGTCAGTGTCGACGAGCGTTTCGCGATTCCAGATCGAAAACCTGCCGAACGGCGACCGCAACTTCCTCAACTTCGCGGCGCTTGCGCCGGGTATCACCGTGTCCCCGCCGACGCTGGGCGGAAACGCTCGCCAGGTTCAGGCCGGCGCGATCGGTTCGGACTTCACCAATACGTTCATCGACGGCATCAGCATCAAGAACCTGGTGAACCACGGCGGTACTATCGGACAGAACATTTCGGCCGGTAATCCCTTCCCGGCGTCCGCGGTCGACCAGTTCAATGTCGAGACCCAGAACTTCAAGGCCGAGTACGAGCAAGCCGGCTCGGCGGTGATCTCGTCGGTCACCAAGACGGGTGGCAACCGCTTCCATGGCGAAATCTTCGGTGAATGGGCGCCGACATCATTCATCAGCGAGAATTACGACGATCGTCCGGGGCATCGGAACAACCCGACGGGCGCTAAGAAAAAGCCACCCTTCCACACGAAATACTATGGCGGCAATATCGGCGGTCCGATCATCCCGGGCAAGCTGACTTTCTTCGCTGACTACGAAGCCACGGACAAAGTCTTCGGATCGCATGACGTCAACGTCTACAACGGCACATTCCCCGGCCTTTCAGCGGGTGCGCAGGCATATGCCACTACCGCGCGGAACACTTACAACGGCAGCTTCCCGGCCACTTTCAAGGAACAATTGTACTTCGGGAAGCTGACCTGGTTCGCCACGCCGGACGACACGGTGAACGCCAGCGCGTTCGTTCGCCATGAATCTAACCTGCAGATCAACGGCAACGAGAGAATTGCCGATGCGTCGGCTCGCAACCGCAACAATGAATGGCGCTACGAAGCCTGGTGGTCGCACCGCGGATCCAATTGGCTCAATGAATTCATCATAGCGCGCGATGCCGCCGCCAACGGCCAGATCCCGAATCTGCCTGGCTCAGACTTTATCGTGACCTTCGCGCCTGCCCAGGTGGGTCCAACGCCTGCCGGGTGCATCACGGTGACCGGCTCGTCGCCGAACGCCTATACTTGCCCCAGCGTCAACAGCGGCCAGCGACTCATCGAGTTTGGCAACAATTTCACTCAGGACGACCACCAGTATCAGCTGCTGTTCAAGGACAATGTTACTATAACGTCCGGTGCGCACACCGTGAAATTCGGCGGGAAGCTCAACTTCACGAAGCTGCAGCGGCTGGAAGGCAATAACGTTACTGGCACCTATTTCTTCGACGCTGCCAACTTCACCGGTGCAACTAACCCCGCCAACGCGATTGGCGCCACCATCAATACGGCGGCGGTTCAACCCGTAACTGCGAAAAACACCGAAGTCGGCCTGTTCGTGCAGGACGATTGGCGGCCCGACGATCATCTGCAGGTGAGCGCCGGAATCCGTTGGGACTTCGAGTCCAACGCCAAGAACGAGAAATTCGTAACGCCGGCAGACGTGGCCACCGCGCTACGGGCGTATCCGGGCTGGCAAGCGGCCGGGATCAATCCTGAGGATTATATTTCCAACGGTCACAACAGGCATCCATTCTGGGGAGCGATTCAGCCGCGGCTGGGCATCTCCTACGACCTGCATGGCGATCGCGGCACCGTGCTCTTCCTCGGCCTCGGCCGCTATTACGACCGGTCGTTGTTCATCGATTCCGCGCTCGAGACGATCAAGGACTATTACGAATCCATTGCGACCATCCGGACTTGCGCGATCGCGCCCGGTCCGGGATGCGTGGCGACGCTGCCGAGCGATCCCGCCGCCTTGCGCGCACTCGGTGCCCAGCAGGGCGGCGAAGTCTTCCTGCTGAACAATAAGCTCAAGACGCCTTATTCGGATCAATTCACTGCGGGCGTTCGGCATCGTTTCGGAGTCGTCAATACGTCACTTGCGGTTTCATACATCCATTCGCACAACATCTTTCAGTATGTAGCTGGCAACCGACTCCCCAGTGGCAATTACTATGATACCAAGCCCGCGGTTATTAATTATGCCGGAATCCCCTTTGGGATCGGAATATTCGAGGGAGGTAGCGCAATAGGGCTCGCTCCTCTGCCCGGCCATGGAAACATCTTCATCAGCAACACAGATGGCCAGGCGAAATATGCAGCGATCTATCTCACCGCCGACAAGCCCTACACTGAGGCATCCGGCTGGGGCTTCAGCTCGGCACTGACGATTTCAAACGCCCGGTCAAACGACGGGGCGGCGTTCGGTGATCCGTTCTGGTTCGACACCCCGCACGTTGGCGATCAAGGATGGCAACCGTCGCGGGGACTCGAGCGCTGGCGCTTTGTCGGCAGCGGCACGGTCAAGATGCCGTGGGACATCAAGCTTTCGACCGTGGTGACCTTGTCGTCAGGTCCGGCCTACGGAGGAGTACTCACCAACGTTCCCGCGTCGGTTGGTAACGGACAATGTTGCTATTGGACTGACTTCGGAATCTTCCGGCCCAAGAAAATCGGTTACAAGAACATCGACTTCAACATCTCGAAGTCATTCAAGATGCCTTGGAGTTCCGAGCAAGAGGTGACGGTATACTTCCAAGCCCTGAACGCCTTCGACTTCGTGAATCGCAACTATTCGATGTGGGGTGGAGGCCTCCAGACTTACGGCGGCCCGCCTCCAAACCACCAGCCCGATCTCGGCTCCGTCGCCAGTCAGGGACGCAATTTCAAAGTCGGTGCCAGGTTTACTTTCTAAACGGGCTTGCATGCATCGGGAGGGGGACGGAAACGTCTCCCTTCTTTTTTGTCGGGATCGAGCGTGAAACCTGAGCTTCGGCGCTTTGGCACTGAACAAAGCCCAGTTGTCGTGATCGACGAGTTCAGCGGGGCGGTCGAGGAGATTGCGCGGCTGGCGGATGAGCTTGCGCCATTCCCGCCCATTCAGGGCAATTATTATCCTGGGGTTCGTCGGGCGATCGGTGCGGCGGACGAGGCCGCTTATGCTTACGTCCTGAAGACCTGCAACGAAGTTGCGCCTTTTGTCGGGGGAGCTTTCAATGTGGGAAGCTTCGACCTCAAGCAGGCGAGCTTTTCCATCGTCAGCCTGGAGCCCGGGCAGCTCAAGCCTGTGCAGAAGGCGCCGCATTTCGACGGGCCCGAACCGAACCTCTACGCGCTCTTGCACTACCTCAGGGTTCCGCCCGGGTCGGGGACCGCTTTCTACCGCCACCGGGCGACGGGCATCGAGCGGGTCACCCCTGCCAACATGGCGAGGCTGGTCGCAGCGGCGAAGCCGCAGGCCGAGGGGCTTCCTGTCAGCTCGGGCTACATCCACGGGTCGGACGAGTTCTACGAGGAGATCGGTCGGGTGGAAGCAGTGCCCGATCGCTTGGTGCTTTACCAGGGCAGCCTTCTTCACTCGGGGGTCATCCCCGCCGACATGCCTTTCACGGCGGATCCCCGCGAGGGGCGGCTCACCGCAAACTTCTTCCTGTTGGGACGCTAGCCATGCACGCGAGGAGGTTAGGGATTGTCATCGCCGGCATATCAGCTGCGCTGGCGGGCGGTGGTTCAACCGGCGCGTCGGCGGAGCAGCGGACCTACGCCAACCCGGTCGACATCGACTACCGGTACAACTTCGAGCAGATAAACAACGGTGTATCTTACCGGACCGGTGCCGACCCCGCGGTCGTGAACCACAAAGGGGCCTATTACCTGTTTCTGACGCTCGCCGACGGCTACTGGCGGTCGACCGATCTTATCCACTGGAACTTCATCACGCCGAGCCAATGGCCGAATGGTGGCATCGTCGCGCCCGCCGTCGCGTCAGACGGCGACCGCCTGATCATCCAACCTTCGAATTCTTTCACACAACCCAGCTCGATCTACGTCTCGACAGCGCCTGAAACCGGAAGGCTCGATTATCTCGTACGGCGCTTTCCGGACATGCCCGGGGTCGCCGACAAGCCGCCGGAGCAGATGAAACCGGGCGAAGTCCCACCGGGGCCGTGGGATCCGGGCCTGCTCAAGGACGACGACGGCCAATGGTATCTTTATTGGGACTCCTCGAACGTCTTCCCGATCTACGGTCAGAAGATCGCCTTTGCCGATGGCAAGCTGATCTACCAGTCGCCTGCCGTGCCTCTGCTTCTGCTTCATCCCGAAGAACACGGCTGGGAGCGTTTCGGGCAGGACCACAGCGGGCTGCTCGCCAACGGCCAGCCTACAAAGCCGTATCTTGAGGGCGCCTGGATGACCAAGGTGGGCCGCCGCTACTACCTCCAGTACGGAGCGCCCGGGACCGAGTTCAACGCCTACGCCAACGGCACTTACGTGTCGGACAAGCCGCTTGGGCCCTTCAGTTACGCGCCTTACAACCCGATTGCCTACAAGCCCGGCGGGTTCGTGCATGGCGCCGGCCACGGTTCGACGTTCCAGGACCGCTACGGTAATTGGTGGAATTCTGGCACGCCTTGGATCGGTTACAACTGGACGTTCGAGCGGCGCATCGACCTGCTTCCCGGCAGGATCTACCCCGACGGGCAGATGGCCTTCACCTCGCGCTTCGCTGATTTTCCCTACTACGCTCCGACGGCGAAGGTGGACGACCCGGATAAACTCTTCACCGGTTGGATGCTGCTCTCCTACCGCAAACCCGCGGCCGCATCCTCGACCATGGGTGAATTCTCGGTTTCGAGAATTACCGACGAAGATCCGCAGACCTTCTGGGTCGCCGCCCAGAACAAGACCGGTGAGACGCTAACGGTCGACCTCGGCCGCATCGACACCGTTCGCGCAGTGCAGGTCGACTTCGCCGATTATAAGTCCGGACGCTTCGCCGATGCGCCCGACATCTATACCGAGTTCGCGCTTCAGGCGTCGGTGGACGGCCAGCACTGGCAAGAGGTCGCGCGTACCGAGCCGCCGCGCCGCGATCGCCCCAATGCCTATTTCGAACTGGCGCAGCCCCTCCGCGCGCGGTTCATCCGTTACGTTCACGGCCATGTGGGCGCCGCCAACCTAGCGATCAGCGACGTCCGGGTGTTCGGCAACGCCGACGGCCCGGCGCCCCGCACTCCGACCGCGCTCGTCGCAATCCGGCACGCGGACCAGCGTGACGCGACCATCCGCTGGAAGAGAGCCCCGGGTGCTGTCGGCTACAACATCCGCTTCGGAATCCGCCCCGACCGCCTGACCCTGACTCACCAGCTTTGGGCCGATGAGCTGGGCAACGGAGCGAGCCTTCAGAAGGAACTGCGGTCCCTCAACGCAGGCGTGCCTTATTACGTCGCTGTCGAGGCCTTCAACGAAAGCGGTGTCTCCAAGCTTAGCCGCGTTGTGCCGGTCCGCTAGCCAGCCATCCGCCGGTAAATCCCGCCAGCTCGAGGCCGCGCCGGATCGCCGGCACCCGTCGCATGTATCGCCAAATGAAATCGTCCCGATGGTTCGCCGCCTGCAGCAGAATCGGCCCTTGATCGATGCCGAGATAGTCTTTCGCCACCCAGCCGTTTTTCACATCTACCGTGCCGCTTTCGACCTTCACGCCCTGATAGGTGAAGCTCGGGTTGAAGCTATCCTTGAAGCCGTAGCGATCGAATAGTCCCGGGCGCTTCATCATCGCTTCGGCGCAGGGCAACACGATCTCTGGCGCAAAGGGGAGGGAGCCTAGCGAGGCGGTCGGTGCGATGGTCCCGTCGTCGCGCCCTTCGGGCTCGATCAGCGGCCCGCGCGCGGCGTAGCCGAAGAACTGCCGCTTCTCGCCCTTGTAGGGCAGCTGGAAGTCGCCGGGCCCGTCGCAGGCAGTGAGTCCCCAAAGTTCCTTCGAGAAGCCTTCCCACTGCATGCGATTGACGCTGCACCAGGCCCAGTTGGTGAGCGTGGCGCGGCGGCTATTCTCGAAATAGTCGAATCCGGCCTGCCGCATGACGGCGTCCTGGATTCCGCGGAAGTCTATCCAGATGTGGCTGTATTGGTGGCCGAACAGCGGGGCGAACCCGATGTGCCGCGTCGGCCCTTCGCCACGCCAGAACTCGCCGTAGCGCGAGGTCCATTGTGACCAGAGGTTTGATGGAGCCGGGTGAGTTGGCGAGCCGAGCGCGAGGATGTTGACGAACATCCCCTCGTTGAAGCCGATCCAGTTGGCCGGGATCAGCCCTTGTTCCGGATGCCAGCCCATCGAAACCGCCGCGCGCCCGTCACTTCGGAAGAAGTTCCAATCGGCGCGCCCGTAGAGCTTCTGAGCAAGGTCGCGGATCTCGCGTTCGCCTGCATCGGCGCCGTCAAAATACTGACCAGCGAAAAGCACGCCCATCAGCAGGATTGTCGTGTCGACGCTCGACAACTCGACATCCTTGAAACGGGCACCCGTTTCCATGTCCAGGAAATGGTAGAAGAAGCCCTTGTACCCGGTCGTGCCGGTACGCGCGGGACCTTGTGGCGCGTTCCAGAAGAAGCGAAGGGTCGTTAGCGCCCGATCCCGCGCATCGGCGCGGGTGCACCAGCCGCGTTCAACGCCGATGGCGTAGGTGCCTAACGCATACCCAACTGCTGCGATGCTGCAAAAGCTCGGCGTCGGCCAGCGGTCCGGCACGAGGCCGTTCTTTGGATTGGCGGTGTCCCAGAACCATTGGAAAGTTCTGCGTTCGATCTCCTCAAAATATGGGGGCAGGCTGTTGGGCGCCGCCCGCAGCAGATTCGTCCAGCTCGGGAGGCTGGCGCCCGCAACAAGCAAGGACGAGCCCTTGAGCAGGCCGCGGCGATTGAGCTGCATTATCG